>Ga0116231_10009808_pt1 | contig 15834 bp, 11 predicted proteins | sample S1TSphgellanicum_2_FD_89695 | JGI IMG/M metagenome (GOLD analysis project Ga0116231, IMG submission 89695) | Host-associated microbial communities from peat moss isolated from Minnesota, USA - S1T2_Fd - Sphagnum magellanicum MG | ecosystem: Host-associated > Plants > Peat moss > Unclassified...
AGCCGACGCCAACGCCTATGGCGATATCTTCGGCGGCTGGCTGATGAGCCAAATGGACCTCGCCGCCGGCAACCTCGCCGCCCGCGTCAGCCACGGCCGCTGCGTCACCGTCTCGGTGGACGGCATGAGCTTTTTGCTTCCCGTAAAAGTCGGCGACGAAGTCAGCGTGTACTGCACACTGGAAGCCACCGGCCGCAGCTCCATGAAAATCACCGTCGAAGCCTGGCGCCGTGCGCGCATTACCGAGGAAGAATACCGCGTAACCAAGGCGATATTCACCTTTGTCGCCATCGATGAGAGCGGTAAGCCGAGAGCGATTAAGAAGTAAGCAAGCGGTTCTTTTTTTGAAAAAAAGAACCAAAAAACTTTTGACTCATCTAGGGCATCGCTGGTTGAACCCCAGAAGCCCCGAGAAAATAAAAGTTTTTTGCGGAGCTTTTTTTTAAAAAGCGACCGCTTAATCCCCCGCCGCCAAAAACACCGTCGCCGCACTCGGTGCCGAGGATGCTATGCCCGTCCCCAATATATAGCCGGCGATATCCGCCGTCGGTGTGGCGCGTTCGATATCGCGCTCGATCAGATGATAGTCCGGCGGGTAGAAGGCCAGCACGACCGGGGCGCTGCGGGGGATTGCGTTCCAGCATTTGCGCATCGCCTCGGCGGGGACGAGTTGGTCCTTGCCGCCATACAGGAACAACGCCGGCTTATTGAATTGCCCGCAGGCCGCCTGGGCCTGGCCCATCAGCGCCACCAGCCCGGCGAGGTTATCCAGCCGGGGGGCGTGGATGGTCAGCGGGTCCTTACCAAAAGCAATCAACGCCGCGATATTATCGCTGGCCTGCACATGGGCGGATTGGCCGGTGAGGCGCTTGGCGGGCGCAACCGCCACACCAACGCGCAACGCGGCGCGGAATACCGGGTTCATCGCCGCCCCGCCCCACACCGCCGGGGCGGAGAGCACATAGGCATCCACCGGCGGCGGATCATCCGATGCGCCCAGCAACACCCCAATCGCGCCGCCCATGCTCTCGCCCATCAGCACCAGCCGCGTATGCGGGTACGCGGCCCGCAACTGCACAGCCATCTGCCGCGCCTGGTCCACCAGCACAGCACGCCCCGGCCAGTACCCGCGGTTCGGCGTGGCCCCAAAACTCGACTGGTCCGGCGCGTAAAGCGTAATCCCCTGCTTGTTCAGCGCCGCCGCCAGCATCGCCCAGCCATCCCGGCTATCGGTGTACCCATGCAACGCCAGCACCACCGCCCGCACCCGCCCACGCGCCGGATACAGCCGGTAAGGCAGCCGCACACCCCCCGCCAACGCAAAATACCCGCTGGTGACAATGGGAAAACCCGGCGCCGGCCGCGGCACCCCAAACGGTACCGCCGCACAACCCGCCAGCCATAACGCGAGGCTCAAAACCAGACAGTTGAACAACTTGGGAAGACGCGGCATTGCCGCTATCATGAGCACAAGACGTTAGCCGAAGGCAAAATTCATGACCAACGCCACACACGCGCCGCCGGAAATCATCCACACCCAGACCCGCTCGGTCTCCTGCGACGGCGGCGCCGAACCCCTCGGCCACCCGAAAATCTACCTGCACATCACAAATACCGAAATCACCTGCCCCTATTGCTCCCGCCGCTTCGTCCTGGAACCCGGAGCCACGGACACGGGGCATTGAGCGGTCGTAAAGTAAGGCCAGGGGCTCCGCCCCTGGACCCCGCTGGGGCCGTAAGGCCCCAGACCCCTCGAATTAAGGCAAGGGTCTCGGTGAGGAGGGCGCTCGCTGCACGGGCGCTTATCGAGACGGGAGCGAGCGCCCTCCTCACCGAGACCCTTATTAACTGGGGTTTGGGGCCTGTCGCGCCGAAGGCGCGCCATCAAACAAGGGGCGGCCCGCAGGGCCGACGCCCCAATGGGGGTCCAGGGGGCAAAGCCCCCTGGCCTTACTTGGCCACAGCCCCATGAAGCTCGTGCTCGTCGACGGCTCCGGGTACATCTTCCGGGCGTTTCATGCGATTCCGGACATGACGCGGCCGGATGGTGTGCATGTGAATGCGGTATTCGGGTTTTGCAACATGATCACGCGGTTGATGCGTGAGCATACCGGCACGCATTTGGCGGTGATTTTTGATGCCGGCAGTAAGACGTTCCGTAACCGGATGTATGATGGTTACAAGGCGCAGCGGCCGGAGCCGCCTGAGGAGCTTATTCCGCAATTCGGGTTGATTAGGGAGGCGACGCGGGCTTTTGGTTTACCCAGCATTGAGCTGGAGGATTGGGAAGCCGATGATTTGATTGCGGCTTACGCCAAGGCGGCGGTTGCGGCGGGTGGAGAGGCGGTGATCGTGTCGTCCGACAAGGATTTGATGCAGTTGATCCGGCCGGGTGTCACGATGCTGGACCCGATGAAAAATGTGGCGATTGGCGAGGCCGAGGTTGCCGCGAAGTTTGGTGTGACACCGGACAAGGTGGTCGAGGTTCAGGCGTTGATCGGCGATTCGGTCGATAATGTGCCGGGGGTGCGCGGCATTGGGCCGAAAGGTGCTGCGGAGCTGATTGGCGAATATGGCAGCCTCGAGGCGGTGCTGGCGGCCGCCGCGAGCGGTGAGATGAAGCCCGGCAAGCGGCGGGACATGCTGGTGGAGCATGCGGACATGGCCCGGCTATCGAAAGAGCTGGTGTTGCTGCGGGATGACGCGCCGTTACCCGAGCCGGTGGAGGCGTTGGCGCTGCGGGCTTGGGATGATGCAATACTGACCCGGTTTTTGGATGAGAATAATTTCCGCAGCATCCGGGCAAAGTTGAATTTGGCGGAGCCGGCGGCGGAGCTTGTGGTGCCGGCGGCCGAGGCGGTGGGCTATGGGCCGTATGAGATTGTGAGTTCGCTGGCGGCGCTTGAGGCTTTGCTGGCGGCTGCGCGTTTGGCCGGGCGGGTGGCGCTGGCGGTGCAGACGGATGACCGCCACTCTCTGCACGGCAATTTGGTGGGCATTGCGCTGGCGGTGGCGCCGGGCAAGGCGGCGTATGTGCCGCTTCGGCATAATTTGGGGCTGGAGGATGCGGCGCAACTGGCATTGCCCGATGTGTTGGCTGCGTTGGCGCCAATGCTTGGTGATGTGAGTGTGCTGAAGATTTTTCACGACGCAAAATATCAGTTGGAGGTGCTCGCACGCGCCGGTGCCGCTGCGGTGGCGCCGCTGGATGACGTGATGCTGATCTCCTACGCGCAGGATGCCGGGAATTTCGCGCAGGATGCGGCGAGCCTGGCGGCGATTCATCTCGGCCATACGATGAAGGCGTTTGATGCGATCGCCGGCAGCGGGCGCAACCGGCAGGCATTTATGGACGTGAAACTTGCTGATGCCACCGCCTACGCGGCGGAGGCCGCGGATGTGAGCTTCCGGCTTTGGGATATCTGCAAGCCCAGGCTGCGGGAGAGCAAATCGCTCGCACTTTATGAGCTGCTGGAAAAGCGCCTGATCCCGATTCTGGGCGCGATGGAGGCGGCCGGCGTGATGGTGGACCGCGGCGATTTAACCGCGATGTCGGCCGAGTTCGCAACCCGGATGGCGGAGATTGAAAAGGATATTCAAAGGCTGGCGGGTGTGGAATTCAATGTCGGCAGCCCCAAGCAGCTCGGCGAGATTTTGTTCGAGACGATGAAGCTGCCCGGCGGCAAGCGCGGCAAAGCGGGCGCCTGGGGCACGGATTCCTCGGTGCTGGAGGGCCTGGCGGAAGACGGCATTGAAATCGCCCAGCGCGTGATGGATTGGCGGCAACTGGCCAAGCTCAAATCCACCTACGCAGACGCGCTGGTCGAGCAGATCGACGCGCAAACCGGCCGCGTGCATACCAGCTTCCAAATGGCCGCGACAACCACCGGGCGGCTCTCCTCGATCGACCCGAATTTGCAGAACATCCCGATCCGCACCACCGAGGGCGCGCGCATCCGCAAAGCCTTCGTCGCCGCACCCGGGCATAGCCTGGTCTCCGCCGATTACTCCCAAATCGAGCTGCGGCTGTTAGCACATGTCGCAAACATTCCAGCCTTGCGCGAGAGTTTTGCGGCTGGCGAGGACATCCATGCGCGCACCGCCTCGGAAGTGTTCGGCGTGCCGATGGCCGGAATGGATGGTGCTACCAGGCGGCGCGCCAAGGCGATAAATTTCGGTATCATCTACGGCATCTCCGCCTTCGGCCTCGCCCGCCAGCTCGGCATCACCGGCGGCGAGGCAAAGCTCTATATAGACGCCTATTTCAAACGCTACCCGGAAATCCGCGCCTATATGGACAGCGCAAAAGCCCAGGCGCGCGAGCTAGGCTACGTGCTCACACCCTTTGGCCGGCGCTGCTGGGTGCCACGCATCAAAGACAAAATACCCGCTTTGCGCGCCTACGCCGAACGCCAGGCCATCAACGCGCCTTTGCAAGGCGGCGCCGCCGACATCATCAAACGCGCCATGGTAGTGCTGCCAAAGGCCCTAAGGGACGCAGGACTTTCGGCACGGCTCATTTTACAAGTGCATGACGAACTATTGTTCGAAGCACCCGATGAAGAGGCACCCAAACTCGCCAAGCTCGCACAACACGTGATGCAAGACGCCGTGCAAATCTCGGTGCCGCTGATCGTGGAAACCGGCATCGGCAAAAATTGGGGGGCGGCGCATTGAGCAAGCACTTCTTTTTTTGAAAAAAAAGAAGCAAAAAAACTTTTGACTCCGCCGGGGCACGGGCGCCCCAACAGCAACGCCCCAATGTCACTAAAAGTTTTTTGCGCGCTTTTTTTCAAAAAAGCGCCGCTTACTTACCTGAACTTAGAGGAAACCACATGATCCAAAATATACTCGATGCCGCCGTCGCCGCCGGTGATGTTGCGGGGGTCGCCGCGGCGGTGACCGGGCCGGAGGGCACGCGCTGGCAGGGCCAGGCGGGTGTTACCGTCAAAGGCGGCGGCCAACCCGTCGATGAAAACACGATTTTCTGGATCGCCTCGATGACCAAGCCCATCACCTCGGTCGCGGCGATGCAGTTGGTCGAGCAGGGCAAGCTCGCACTGGATGCGCCGCTTGGCGATTTGCTGCCGTTTCTGGCCAAGCCGCAGATATTGGAGCGCGGCAAGCTCCGCCCGGCGACCAAGCCGGTGACGTTGCGGCATTTGCTGACCCATACGGCGGGGTTTTCGTATGATTTCGCGAGTGCTGAATATGTCGAGCACTACAAGGCCAACCCCGAGAAGGCGCGGCGCGGCAAGCGCAGCTGGCTGGAGATGCCGCTGCTGTTCGAGCCTGGTGAGCGCTGGGAATACGGCATCAACACCGACTGGGTGGGCCTGGCGGTGGAAGCCGCGAGCGGCTTGCCGCTCGATGATTATTTCAACGCCCATATCCTCGGCCCGCTCGGCATGGCGGACACACAATTCCTGCCCTCCGCCGCGCAGGATGCGCGCCGCACCGCGATCCACCAGCGCCTGGCCGACGGCACGCTCGCACCCGCACCCATCACCCCCGTCGGCCGCGGCGAGTTTTTATCCGGCGGCGGCGGGCTCTACTCCACTTTGGCGGATTACCAGAAATTCCTGCGGATGTTCCTCTCCGGCGGGGCCGGCATCATCTCCCCAGCAACCATCGCCGAGATGTCCCGTAACCAAATCGGCGCTCTGCGCGCCGGCTACATCCCCTCCGCCAACCCCGAGCTGATGACGGGGGCGGATATGAACCCCGGGCAGGAGAGCAAATGGGGCCTTGGCTTCCTGATCTATCCGGAAAAAGGCATGTTCGGCCGCAACGCCGGCAGCATCGGCTGGGCCGGGCTCGCCAACACCTATTTCTGGATCGACCCGGTGCTCAACCAAGCCGCCGTCATTCTGATGCAAACCCTCCCATCGGGCGACTCCGGCGCCATCAAAACCCTCTGCGGGTTCGAGGCGGCAATCTACGCCGCGGAAGGTTAAAGCAAGCCGTTCTTTTTTGACCCTGTTTTGCGCGGCCCGATTTATACCAACGGTCGTTATTTATGACCGTTGGTATAAGACTTCGCATCTTCGCTGCTCAGTCACCGGGAGGCGTGAACCAAAAAGACTTTTATGACTCTGGGACCGCGCTGTTTTCACCGGCACCGCCCCAGAGTTACAAAAGTTTTTTGGTTACTTTTTTTCAAAAAAGTAACCGCTTTCTTTGCCGTCACTTAAACACCCAAGCCCCACACTCCGCCCCACGCCGCATGGCACTTGCTGCTATGCGGCAAGATACCGGCACGCTATAGCTGCGCCGGAGCCATTTTTCAGGAGCTTGCGCCATGGACGCCACCACCGGGACCCTCACCAAAACCAAAGTCACCGCCTTGCCGGGGGACGGGATCGGCCCCGAGGTGATGGCGGCGACCATGAAGATCCTGGCCGCGGCGAACGCGCCGATTGAGTGGGAGATGGCCGAGGCCGGGGGCGAGGTGTTCAAAAAAGGCTCGGCCACCGGCGTCCCGCGCGAGACATTGGACAGCATCACCGCCAACGGCCTGGCGCTAAAAAGCCCGCTGGAAACGCCGGTGGGCTATGGCGGCAAATCCGCCAATGTCACCTTGCGCAAATATTTCGAGCTTTACGCCAATATCCGCCCGGTGCGCGAGCTGCCGGGCGTCACCACGCCCTTCACCGGGCGGGGGATCGACATGGTGATCGTCCGCGAGAATGTGGAGGATGTGTATGCCGGCATCGAGCATATGCAAACCACCACGGTGGCGCAGTGCTTGAAGCTGATGACCGCGCCTGGCTGCGAGCGGATTGTGCGCGCGGCCTTTGCCGTCGCCAAGGCCGAGGGCCGCAAAAAAGTCACCACCGCGACCAAGGCAAACATCATGAAACTCACCGAGGGCATGATGAAGCGTGTCTCCGAGCGGGTCGGGCTCGAATTTCCGGAATTCGCGCAGGACCACATCATCATCGATAACTGCGCGCACCAGCTGGTGATCGCGCCCGAACAGTTCGACGTGATCGTGACCTCGAACATGAACGGGGACATCATCTCGGACCTCGCGGCCGGGCTGGTCGGCGGCCTCGGCATCGCACCCTCCTCCAACCTCGGCGATCATGTCGCGATGTTCGAGGCGGTGCACGGCTCCGCCCCGCAAATCGCCGGCAAGGGCCTCGCCAACCCCACCGCCCTGCTTTCGGCCGCCATCATGATGCTGCGCCATATCAGCGCGTTCGAGGTCGCGGAAACCATCGAGCAGGCGCTGTTCATTACGCTGGCGGAGGGCAAGAACCTCACCGGTGATCTCTCGCCGCGCGGCCATGGCGTCGGCACCGCGGCGTTTACCGACCAGGTGATCGCCAATCTCGGCCGCGCCTCCAATTTGCCATCGCGCAGCTACCAAAAAATCGAGCTGAAGGCCTGGCCGGAGCTGACCGCGCATACCGAGCCCGGCCGGCGCGAGCTGGTGGGGATCGACGTGTTCCTGGAGAGCGATCTGCGCTCCGAGGAGCTGGGCCGGGCGCTGGAGGCCGTGGCGGAGGACACGCCGTTCCGGCTCAACGGCGTCTCCAACCGCGGCGTGCAGGTATACCCCTCCAGCGGCGGGCAAACCTTCCTGGTCGATCATTTCGCCGCGCGCTTTATGCTCAAACACCCGATCCCGCTGGTGGATTCCAGCGCCAGCGGCCAGCCGGAGATCAGCTATCTGGTGCAGCGCATCGGCGCCAAATTCGCCTGGATGCATATCGAGAAATTGCAGGCATTTGATGGCAAGGACGCGTTCGAGCGGCCGCAGGGCGAGGGGTAGGTTTTGAAGTGACGTCAAAGTAAGCGGTTACTTTTTTTAAAAAAAGTAACCAAAAAACTTTTTTATGACTTTAGCCCGTGCGGGTGACAATAGCGCCATCCCAAACGCCGCATCGGCCCCACCCGGCATGCCGGCAAAGGCCGGCATCCACGTGTTTTCGTTCCAACATCGAAAGCCTGCTTGGATCTGTCCCGATGTCAAACATTATTCCTTTGAATCGCACCGCCGCTGCCCTACTCCGCCGGCTGCGCGGCGGCATAGGCCCGCACCGGCGTGGCGCGCGGCGCCGGCCGGGCTTGGCGGGCGGGTTTCGCATCGAGATGGATGGTGAACTCGTCCCACACCGAGAGGCCGGCGACGAAGGCGATTGCGGCGCCTGAAAGTATAACGGGCAGCAGCATGATATATTCCATGTTTGGTCTCCGGCAGATGGGTTGCGAGGCTTAGAACGCGCCCGGTTTTGTTTCGGGCCTGGCGTTAGTTTCGCAGCGATGTCTTAATGAGACATTTAATATCCCGGAGGTTTCCCGGGTTACGGCGATTTTACGTTTGCCCGTTCTTAACCAAGGTTAACAGGATAACGTGACGACTTTGCCGTCCCTGCCGCCTTTCGCGCCACCAAACGCTTCGTTTTCGGCCAGAATTTGCGCAGATGTTCGATTCCGCTATGCTCACAGCCAACCCCTGCCGGGCATGTTTCTTGCTGGGTAAAAGGGGTGTTTGCTTCATTTCGGGAGATAAAGATGAAAAAAATTCTGAGCCTTGCCGCCCTTGCGTGCCTGGCGCTGAGCGTTGCCACCCCCAGCCCGGCCGCGGCGAAGACCTATAAGGTGATCAAATTCGGGGTGGACGCAACCTACCCGCCATTTGAGAGCCTCTCCCCCAGCGGGCAGTTCCAGGGCTTCGATATCGATCTCGGCAAAGCCATCTGCCACCAGCTCCACGCCAAATGCGTGTTCGTGAACCAGGGCTTCGATGGCATCATTCCGGCCCTGCAGGCCCGCAAATTCGACGCGATTTTGTCCTCCATGACGGTCACGCCGGATCGTGAAAAGCAGATCGATTTCTCGTCCGAGATGTATAATGAACCGACCAGCCTGATCGTGAAAAAGGGCACCGGCCTGGTGCCCACGGCCGCCAGCCTGAAAGGCAAGACAGTGGGCGTGGAATCCGGCACCATCCAGGAATCCTACGCCGATACCTATTGGAAGCCGAACGGCGTCAACGTCGTGTCCTATCCGGGCCAAGACCAGGTCTATGCCGATCTGCTCTCCGGCCGGCTGGATGCCTCACTGCAGGATTCCGTGGAGGCCGATTACGGCTTCCTGAAGACGCCAAAAGGCGCTGACTTCGCCTTCGGCGGCAACGTAACCTACGACCCGCAGGACGTGCTTGGCTCCTATATCGCCATCGGCATCCGCAAGGATGAGCCGGAGCTGAAAGCCAAGATCGACAAAGCCATCGCCACCATCATCGCCAATGGCACGTATAAAAAGATCGAAGCGAAATACTTTAACTTCGATGTGTACGGCGCGACGGCGAAGTAAGCGGTCGCTTTTTAAAAAAAGCTCCGCAAAAACTTTCGATTCCCTATTGGGGCGTCGCCCGTGGCGCCCCCGTAGCCCAAAATAAATAAAAGTTTTTTTGGTTCTTTTTTTTCAAAAAAAGAACCGCTTACTTACTCAAGAAAGGCCTTGATGTTCTCCCTCGCCGGCTATGGTGGACAGATTCTTGCAGGAGCCGTGGTCACGGTTGAATTATCCGTGCTATCTCTGCTGTTCTCGTTCTTTTTGGGCCTGCTCGGCGCCTCGGCCAAACTATCCAAGAACCGTGCCTTGCGCGGTGTCGCCACGGTTTATACCACCCTCATTCGCGGCGTGCCCGACCTCGTGCTGATGCTGCTGATTTTCTACAGCCTGCAGATCTGGCTGAACGACGCGACGGATTATTTCAACCTCGATGAGATCGATCTCGATCCCTTCACCAGCGGGGTGATCACGCTCGGGTTTATCTACGGCGCGTATTTTACCGAGACGTTCCGCGGCGCCTTCATGGCGGTGCCGAAGGGGCAGATGGAGGCGGCGCGGTCGCTGGGGATGAAGCCGCTGCTGGTGTTCCGGCGCATCCTGTTTCCGCAGATGATGCGCTACGCCCTGCCGGGCCTAGGCAATAACTGGCAGGTGATTTTGAAGGCGACCGCCCTGGTCTCGCTGATCGGGCTGACGGATGTGGTGAAGGCATCGCAGAACGCCGGCAACGGCACGTTCCGCATGTTCTTCTTCACCTGCGTCGCCGGTGCGGTGTATCTGGTGCTCACCACCATCTCCAAGGGCGTGCCGCTATGGCTGGAGCGGCGCTACGCCGCCGGCGTGCGCAAGGTGGTGTTTTGATCGGCATTATCGAGACCTATTGGAAGCCGTTTCTGGTCTCGGACGGCTATAACATGACCGGCGTGGCCATGACGCTCTGGCTGCTGGTGATCTCCTGCGCCATCGGGTTTTGCATCGCGCTGCCGATGGCGATTTTGCGCAACAGCCGCAACCCGTTCCTCTGGGTGCCGGTCTGGATCTACACCTATGTCATCTGCGGCACGCCGCTCTATGTCCAGTTACTCATCATCTATACCGGCATCTACAGCCTGGATTTTGTGCATAACCATGAATTATTGAACTTGTTCTTCCGCCAGGGGCTGAACTGCACGCTGCTGGCCTTCGCGCTCAATACCGGCGCCTACACCACCGAGATTTTCGCAGGCGCGATCCGCGATACCAATTTTGGCGAAATGGACGCCGCAAGGTCGCTCGGCATGTCGCAGGCCTTGATCTATCGCCGCATCATCATCCCCTCCGCCCTGCGCCGGGCACTGCCGGTCTATAGCAACGAGGTGATCCTCATGCTGCACGCCACCACGCTGGCGTTCACCGCGACCGTGCCCGATATTCTAAAAGTCGCGAACGACGCGTACTCCGCGACCTATAACCCGTTCGCGGCCTTCAGCGTGGCGGCTTTGCTGTATTTATGCATTTCATTTACGCTGATTTTCACGTTTAGAAAGCTCGAAGGACATTTTCTGGCGTTTCAGAAGAGGTAGGCAAGAACTTCTTTTTTGAAAAAAAGAAGCAAAAAACTTTTGTCCTGGGGCTATTGCCGCTCAACCCGCATAGCCCCAAAATTGCCTTGATATATGGCGTCACTAATCATAAACACGCATAACCTGTGCGGGCATTAGCCCCGTGCGTTGGATGAGGGTAGGAAGATCCGTTGCAATACCATGAAGGCGCAGAAGTACCATAATGCACGTAAGACCAGAATTATCGATGTTAGAATTCATACAAGCTATATTTTCAATGGGGAGTGAATTCATGATTTACCCAAGCAAAAAAAACAACAATTACGAGTGAAAAAGAGACTTGAACTATACGCCCCTAAGCTCACGGTCGCTATTTATAGCCTAACTTAAGAATAGCCGGTTCATCCCAGTCTTTCCCTGTCCAACTCTGTAAAGTTAAGCGAAGACCTATTCGAGTCGGTGGACGTCCCTGGTCTGGTTCCAGTGGAATTAAGTCGATATCCAAGGCAACCAACTGATGATTTATTAATGCCAAATAACTTTGCGATCCATCTTTTGAGCATACATCTGGGAGAAAAATAGACGGCGTTGGTAGCTCATGGGATAACTTTGAATCGTAATCGAATATCTCCCAATTATAACAGTCTCCTGACCCCTCAATCGTATACAACCCACCAATCCTAATTGCTGGAAATGTAAGCAATGTCAGGCTAGGTGAAATTTCTGGAAAACCGACAAGCAATTCATCAATTTGTTTATCTAAAGCTAAGTCGGGAGGAGCAGGTAATTTAGTCTTGTCTGTACCAATCTCACGTGCACTTGGAAGAACGATAAACCCATTCTCCGATAAAGCATCGATTAAGTCCATTTTTCTATCGTGATTTTTTTGAATTGCTATCGTTAATGAATTCAACAGTTTTTTTGAATTTTGTAAAGATTGCGCCTCAACCTTAGGTCCGAACGGCAAGATAGCCGATATCGCGAGCACTATAGAAAATTTGAAAACCGATTTAGGATAAATGATCATCTTACGAGAGCTCCTTTACCAAATTCAGAGTCCTGTCACTGAAGGAGGTGTCCTTGCCAATATACTGTTCGGCGCGTCCAAGTCATTTTAAATCATTACCCCGATCGCGGTGGCCGCAGCCAACCCCTTCAAGCCATAAAGGTTCGAAGGTATTTGGTTAACTATACTCTGTTGCACACCCATCGCCAGCAGACGAGCAACTGTCTGAGAACCCAAATCAATTCCTGCACCAAACGTGACGCCGCTCTCTGAACTTACAGTCCAACCAGTAATCACTCCATTTGTGTAAATTGGGACCATGGGCACGTCACCATTGTTCCAATTTCCGCCTTCGTTCTCAGCTGTAAATTCGAGCATGACGTGCTGTAAATTAGCGCCTTGGTGCGCCGCAAGAGAATTTGCCAAGATCACACAGGGGTTTACTGCCCCAGTAGTCGTTCGATGGCTGGCAAAAAATGTCCCATAATATTGCACGGGTGTTTGTGGGGAAGCGGAATAAAACTAAATTTTGCACCCTCCTCAACAACATTTCGCCCAAAACCCACGCCCATCCTCATCAACGTCTTACAACAAAGTTTTAAGCCATCACGCTAACAATATGTTATTCATTATGACAGAATGTCGGACGTATGTTTCACGTGAAACATACGTCAACCAATCTCACCCATTAGCCGCGCGCCTAATGCCTTAGCGTGCTCGACAAGAACTGCCGGAAACGGTCTGATTTCGGGTGGGTAAACACCTCGTCCGGCGTGCCCTCTTCCTCGGTCTGGCCCTTGTGCAGGAACATCACACGGCTGGCGACCTCGCGCGCAAAACCCATCTCATGGGTAACAACCAGCATGGTGCGCCCTTCTTTCGCGAGGTCCTTCATCACTTTCAGCACCTCGCCGACCAGCTCAGGGTCGAGCGCCGAGGTTGGTTCGTCGAACAGCAACACCTCAGGCTCCATCGCCAGCGCCCGGGCGATCGCAACGCGCTGCTGCTGCCCGCCGGAAAGCTGGGCTGGGTAGGATTGGTGCTTGGCCGCCAGGCCAACCTTCTCCAGCATCGCCTCCCCGCGGGCGATCGCGGTTTTGCGGTCCAGCCCCAGCACATGGATCGGCGCCTCGATCACGTTTTGCAGCACGGTCATGTGGGACCAGAGATTGAATTGCTGGAAAACCATGGCCAGGCGAGCCCGCAGCCGCTCAATCTGCCGCGGGTTGGCGGCATTGCGCGCCCCCTTGCCCTCTTTCATCTCGATCAGCTCGCCTTTAATGCGCACAACGCCTTTATCAGGCATTTCCAGCAGATTGATGCAGCGCAGGAAGGTGCTCTTGCCGGAACCCGAGCTGCCGAGGATCGCGATCACATCCTGCTCATGCGCGGTAACGGAGACACCTTTCAGCACCTCAACCGGGCCGAAGCTCTTATGGATGTTCTCAACGACGAGCGCGGTGGCGGGCGGGAGCGTGTCTGACATGGAACGATCCTCCACGGCGCGTGCGTTAAGGTCAAGCAAACACTTCTTTTTTTGAAAAAAAAGCAGCAAAAAAAACTTTTGGCTCCTTTAGACGATAGCCGCCCCACCACCTCAGCCCCTGAGGACTCAAAAGTCTTTTGGCGTCGCTTTTCTTCGAGACAAAGCGACCACTCAGGTCCCCCCTATCGTCTCAAACACCCGATCCGCCGCAAACGGCGTCTCGGTGAATCGCACGCCGGTCGCGGCACGGATGGCGTTGGCGAGTGCGGCGCCGACCGGGTTGAACGGGCTTTCGCTCATGGATTTCGCACCCGCCGGGCCGAGGCGGTCATAGGTATCGGCAAAAAACACCTCCGTGCGCGGCAAATCCGCGAAGGCGGGGATGTGGTAGTTGCGCAAGCTCGGATTGGCGACCTCGCCGGTGGGGGCGATTTGCAGGTCTTCGTACAACGCCGCGCCGATCGCCTGGGCGACCCCGCCCTCCACCTGGCCGCGGCATTGCATGGGGTTGATGACGCGGCCGGCATCCGCCGCGTGCATGCTGCGCAGAATGCGGATTTCCCCGGTGGCTGGGTTGATGGCGATGAGGAAGGCCTGGACGTTGAAGGCGACCGAGCGCGGCGTGCCGGTGACGCTGCCTTCGGCGGAGAGCGGGAGGGTGCAAGAGGGTGCGGCGCGGATTTTGGCGGCGAGCGCCTGGGCGGCGCGCTCGGTCGCGAGGCCGGCGATGACGGTGCCGGTTGAGCCATAGGCGCCGGTATCGTGGGCGATGAGGTCCGTGTCCGATTGCAGGATTTTGATGCGCGCCGGCGTGGTGCCGAGTGCGGCAGCGGCGATTTGCGCGTGCACGGTGGTGGTGCCATTGCCGAATTCCGCGGTGCCGACGCGCAGCTCAAAATCGCCATCGGGGTTGCGGGTGATGCGCGCGTGCGAGACATGGCCGCGCGGCGGGACCGTGTCGATCATGCCCATCGCCATGCCCCAGCCGGCGCGCCAGCCCGGCGGGGGCGGCGGGTTGGGGTCCTCCGCGATCGCGCGCTCCACCAAATCCAGGCATTGGTCCAGCCCATAGCTGCCGAATTCCACATCGTCCGGTTCCTCGCTGATCGAGATCATGGCATCCCCCGGGCGGACCATGTTGCGGCGGCGGATGGTGAAGGGGTCGAGCCCGCAGAGGCTGGCCAGCTCATCCATCGCGGATTCCATGGCAAGGTTGGTTTGCGGCAGGCCATAGCCGCGGAAGGCGCCGGCCGGCAGCGTGTTGGTATAGGCCGCCTTGGCGGAGACGCGCTTATTGGCGCAGCGATAGACGCTGATGACCTCCCCGCAGGCATGATACAATACGCCGCTGGCGTGGTTGCCGTAGGCCCCGGTGTTGGAGAGCACCTCCAGCTCGATGGCGGTGAGCGTGCCATCCGCCTTGGCGCCGAGTTTCACGCGCACGCGCATCGGGTGGCGGGTGGTGCTGGCGGCGAATTGTTCCGCGCGGGTCATTTCGTATTTCACCGGCGCGCCGGTTTTTAAAATCGCCAGGGCCAAAATATCCTCGGTCAGCATTTCCTGCTTGCCGCCGAAGCCGCCGCCGAGCCTGGCGCAGAACACGCGCACGCGCTCGCGCGGAAGGCCGTATAAACTGGCGAGCGCGTCGCGCGTGAGGAACGGGGTTTGCGTGCTGGAGCGGATATTGAGGACACCGGTCTCGTCGATCCAGCCGAGCGCGCCATGGGTTTCCAGATGGGCGTGCTGGACGCGCTGGGTCGCGAAAATGTTCTCGTAGATCACATCGGCCTGCGCGAAGCCGGCGGCGGCGTTGCCAATATCACCCTCCACCGTAGCGGCGATGTTGCCGGGCGCGTGGGGGTGGAGCTGCGGCGCGCCTTCGGCCAGGGCCTCCGCTGGGTCCAGCACCGGGGTGAGGATTTCGTAGGTGATCACGAGCCGCGCGCAGGCGGCTTCGGCCGCCGCTTCGCTCTCGGCCACCACGGCGGCGGCGCGCTGGCCGGCAAAGCGCATGATGCGGTCCAGGACCAATGTGTCGGCCACGTCGTCATCCGGGTTTTGGTGGCGGGCGGTGGAGAATTTGGCCGAAGGTGAATCCTCAAAAGTGAGGATGGCGCGCACGCCAGGGATTGCCAGCGCGGCGGATTTGTCGATGCTGAGGATGCGCGCATGGGCGTGGGGTGAGCGCAGGATTTTTAAATGCAGCAGCCCGGGCGTGTCGGTATCAAACGTGAAGCGCGCGGCACCGGTGACGATGGCGCGCGCGGCCGGCGCGGCGAGGCTGGCGCCCAAAGCTTCGCCAGGCCCCGGCACCGCGACATGGGTGCGGCCGATGATCGCATCCTCGATCGCGCGGTAGCCGGTGCAGCGGCAGAGATTGCCCTTGAGCGCGACCGGCAACTCCGCACGCTGCGCCTGGTTGACGCAGGCCGCTGTCATGATCATCCCCGCGGTGCAGAAGCCGCATTGGAAGCCTTGCGCGGCCAGGAAAC
>Ga0116231_10009810_pt1 | contig 15829 bp, 8 predicted proteins | sample S1TSphgellanicum_2_FD_89695 | JGI IMG/M metagenome (GOLD analysis project Ga0116231, IMG submission 89695) | Host-associated microbial communities from peat moss isolated from Minnesota, USA - S1T2_Fd - Sphagnum magellanicum MG | ecosystem: Host-associated > Plants > Peat moss > Unclassified...
CACCGCGCTCTCCCTTTCCGCAAGCAAGCCGGACTCGTAGCGGCGGCGCCCGACGAAGACGGGAATGCCGGCTTCCCGGGCGATGAGGAGCGGCTCATCGCCAAATTCCTCAGAGGTTCCCGCGGGATCGACCTTCACCACGGCGGCGCTGCGTCGTCCGTAGCCCCGCGAGAGCGCGTCGACGGCCAGTCCTTCGCGAGTCAGCAGTCGGGCCAGTGCGATGGTGAGAGGGGTCTTTCCGGTCCCGCCGGCGGAGAGATTGCCAATGCTGATCACCGGCCATTGCAATTGGCGCGATGGCCCCGCTCCGAGCAAAAATCCGGCGGCGCGCAGGGCAAGGCCAGCCGCGTAGAGGGGGACCAGCGGCATCATCCATGGACGCCTCATGTGGCCCGCCTGACCGAGAGAATGCTTTCGATGGCCGCGACTGCCCGCGCCGTGGCTCCGGCCTGCTGCTCGAAGACGCTTCTGCCGCGTTCGCCCATGGCGGCTGCTTTCTCAGGGTCGCTCAGCAGCGCGACGAGGCTGCCGGCCAACTCGTCCTGCCGGACGATCCGCACCGCGTCGCGTTCCAGCAGCGCCACGACCATGGCGCGGAAGTTTGCGTAATGGCTGCCCATCACGACCGGAACTCCGAATTGGGCCGGCTCCAGGGGATTGTGGCCGCCGGCGTTTACCAGGCTTCCACCGACGAACGATACGGCGGCGAGGGAATAGACGCTGGCCAGCTCTCCCATGGAATCGAGCAGCACGATTTCGCCGGGCGCGAGGGGAGCGGACCCCATCGCCGAGCGTTTTCTCCAGGGAAAATCGGAGCGATCGAGCAAATCCGCGACGGCGGCGAGCCGCTCGGGGTGACGGGGGGCGAGGACCAGGGCGGCGTCAGGATGAGTGTTCAGCACCTCCGGCCATGCGGCCAGCAGGATCGCCTCCTCGCCCTCCAGGGTGCTGCCGGCAATGACCAGCCGCAACTGGCCGCGATGCCGCTCCAGAAGCGTCACGGCGGCCGAATCGCGCCCTGCCCGGACATCGAATTTCAGATTCCCGGCTACGGTCACTTGCTTGCAGCCGAGGGCTTTGAGACGGTCCGCATCCAGCTCCGATTGCGCCAAGACTGCCGTCAACCGGCTCAAAAACGGCTGCCAAAGTGGGCGTAAACGCCGATACCGGGGCCAGGAGCGGTCGGAAATCCGCGCATTTACCACGACCACCGGAACTTTGCGGCGGAAGCACTGGCTGAGTAGATTCGGCCAGAATTCAGTTTCCGTCAGGATCAGCATCGCGGGGGTCCGTTCGTTCAGGCAGGTCCGCACCGCCCAGGGCAGGTCCAGCGGGCAATAGAAAACACGATTGCTTCCGAACCGGTCTCTCGCCAGTTCCTGCCCGGTGCGGGTGGTCGTCGAAATGGCTACAAAATGGTGCGGCAGCGTCGCGTCCAGCTTCTGCACCAACCGGCTGACGGCCAGCACCTCGCCGACGGATACGGCATGGATCCAGATCATGGGCCGGCCTTCTCCGCCGTCGAGTGGTCTTACGGCCCCGATACGCTGCGGCAATCCTTCGCGGTACTTGCGCGTGGTGACCATGAGGAACAACCACCAGGGGGCGCTGGCCACAAGGGCCAAAATCAGGGCCAGATTGTAAAAGAATAGAATCATGCGTGACGGATGTTCAGGTTGCGCGGTCTAATCTGCGACTCCATTTCCACGGTCCAATCATCTGAGATGATACAGTCGAGCGCGATGACCATGAATTCCACTGCGGTATCCCAGTCACTTCGGAGCCGGCCCTTCGCGGGACCGTCGCAGCTTGCGATTGGCTTTCTGTCTTTGCTCCTGCTGCCAACGGCGCACGCTACCGATCACACCCCGCCGCCTGTGCAGCCGGCTACCGATTTTGCCGCGGTTGAAGTACACGCCGATGAGAAATTGGCCATTGCCGCCGAGCCGTATGACACCAAAGACAAGATGGCCCTGTTTCGCGTGGATTACCTCTCTCACGGCGTCATGCCGATTCGGCTCATTGTGACCAACAATGGCGACCGGCCTATTTCTCTGCGCGACGCGCGTATTTTGTTCATCACTCCTGGCGGCGACCGCATTCAGGCGTCGGAGCCCGAAGACGTGGAGCGCCTCATGACGCGCAAGGAGCGGGAAGGCTCCAAAGTGCCGATGCCTGGACCGATCCCGGCGATCCATCTCAAGCCGAAGGCGAGCAACAAGTCCATCGAGGAGGACTTCGACACGTTTGAATTTCAGGCGCTGATCGTGGAACCCCACACGACGCGCGCCGGTTTCCTTTTCTATGACCTGAGCGGGCTGGAAAACCCGCTCTCCGGAGGCCTGCTTAATCTGCATACCATCAAGGACGCGACGGGCAAGGAGCTGTTTTATTTTGAGATTCCGTTCAGCAAGTACCTCAAGACCAAATCCAGCCAGATGAATTAGGGCAGGCTCAGCCGCGGCGCCTCGGGTTCGGAGGTTGCCGCTATGCCTCCGGCTCCGGGAAGGAGATGACGCCGACTAGGATTATGAATTCGGGACTTTGTCCGGCGTTCTTCTTCCCAAGGCTCCATCGTGCTCAATGTCGACCTGCGACGACCTGCATGAAAATTGCTCCTGCCAGCGCGGCGAACAAAGCCGTGGGCATTGCGACTATGCCAACTTTCAGAAAGCTCCAGAAACTCACGTCAAGCTTGTGTCCGCCCGTGCTTCCCGCCGGATCTTTGCGCAGCGCCAGCAACCAGAGGATGGTTGCCAGTGAGCCGGTGACGGAGAGATTGGGTCCGAGGTCTACGCCGATCAGAACCGCATTGGCCATGAGTCCCTTGGTGTGAGCTGCCTGGATCGTTCCGCCTGCAATCAGTCCCAGGGGCAGGTTGTTCACGATGTTGTTGGCTATGCCGACGGTGAATCCGACTACCATGGCGCCTGCGCTCTGGCCGAGGCTCGATGCCCAGGCAAGCCACTGCTGAGTGAGGTTCAACGCGCCTTGGCTCTCGACGGCATCGACCATGACAAACAGGCCTGCGACCAGAAGCAGCGTTGCCCAACTGATTTCGCGGGCGAGCTTGACGGGGTTGCTTCTGGCTCTGATGGAGACGACGGCTGTGATCGCGAGCGCGGCCAGGCAGGTCGGTAAGCCAAGATCTTTCTTCCAGGCGGAAGCCGTCAGGAGCACTGCGATCATCAGGGCGGTCCCTGCGAGAACCAGTCTGCCGTTGCCGCTCAGCTTCGCATCGTCAGGCTCGCAATCGACGCGCTTCGAGAGTTCGTCTCGAAATAGAAGACGCATGACGGCAAAGGTTGTGAGAATCGAAAGCAAGGATGGTATGCCGAAGTCAATAAGCCAAGTCCCGAGCGGAGGCATTCCGGTGTGGAAGACTACGAGGTTCGCGGGATTTGAGATTGGCAGCACGAAGCTGGCTGCGTTCGCGATCCATGCACACACGAATAAGTAGGGCAGCGGAGAGACCTTGGCTTTGCGCACGGCCGTGAGGATGGCTGGGGTCAATACGACGGCGGTCGCATCGTTGGACATGAAGACGGTTACCAGCGTCCCCACTGCGTAGACCAGCAGAAACAGACGCGAGCAACTGCCGTTGGCGCCGCGAACGGCGACCGAAGCAACCCAGTCGAAGACGCCTTGTTCCCGCGCCAGTTCGCTGAGGAGCATCATGCCGAGGAGGAATAAGTACACATCTGCGCCCTCGGCTACGGCGTGGCCAGCCAACTTGAGGGGGACGAGACGAAGGGCGATCAAGAGGATCGCTCCGGCTGAGATCCACCAGACCTCGGGGACTCCGCGAGGGCGCATCAGCATCAGCGCGATGCTGCAGGCGACGATCAGAGGCAGGACGATGTGGGCAATCTCGGGCGGAATCATTACCACCGCTTTCCGTTCTTGTTTGGACTCTTGATGAGGACGATTGAAAGGCGCAATACACTTGACCTGCAACCAGTGTGGCCGTCACCAGGGTAGATCGATCCATGCGGCTTTCGTTTGGTAAACGTTTGGATGCGAGTTGTGTTCGTAATCGCTGCCCGGAACAGGCGCGAGTCCTTGAGGTTTGCATGTGCGGATGGACGTCCGGGCGAGTTGAAGGCCGAATACTGCGCGTCCCGATTCTTGTGTTTGGACGATCGTGGAGCAGGTTCTAGGTTCCGTGCCTTCGAGTCTCGGGCGCGACCGGATAGGCTGGAGGCGCGTCCGGGAAGGTGATCGACAGATGCTCAAGCACCACGCCTGGATCTTGGTAGATCCAGCGCAACGTATGAGGGCCGGCGGGCAACTTGCCCAGAGGCAGCTTGACCTCGGCACAATTGCGCAACACATTGGCCGACCATGTTGGAGCGGCGTTTTCCTGCCATTCGCCGGCTCCGCTGGCATCGAGCTCAATCGGAATGCCGCCGTCAACCCTGATCGCATACCGTAGCCGATGCCGGGAATCGATTGGAAAAGTTGGCAGCAAATCGAGCGTGAGCGTCGCGTTCTGGTTGCTCTGCGTATCGAAGTTATACTCCAGCCAAGGCGCGGCCTGGGCCGGTTCGTCGCAGTCTTCCGCTGAGTTTGCCAGAAGGCCGGGCGCGCCGTATTCGACGGATGCTCCCGAGATACCCAGGTCCGGCAAGACCATCCAGGTTGAGCATGTGCCGTCCCACTTACTCGTGAAGTGAGCCGCGTTGATCGACACGGTCGCGTCTTGCTCGGCAAAAGTTGCGTGAAGGTTCTCATGCGGCGAAGCCTGGGTTGCGGAGAAATTTTTGGGGGCTTGCCAGGCCTCCGGCAACGGCGTAACCGGCGGCCCGTCGATGGCGACCTTTGGCATCTTGAAAACTTGCCGGTCACGAGGAGCGGAGGACATCATGCGGTCCCATTTTCCATTTGCGATGGAGTTATAGCGCGCGGTCAGCGACTGGATACGGTCGTAAGCCGCTTGAGAGCGGGCGGAATCTTCGCGAGCAAGATTCGGCTGATGCCGCGACTGGTCGAGGAAGCTGCGATCGGCCGCAAGAAATTTCTCATTCTGCGCGGCGGCCGCCTGCACGGGATACGCCACCAACTCAAAGAACGCGTCCGCGTATGCCGAGGGCATGTTCTTTTCGAGGGCAGCGGTTTGAAGGCTAAGGTGTTGCCATGCCTCATCGCGCATTCGATTCTGGTCGCCCCACGCCAGGGGATTGAAGTCCGTGCGGTGGATGGCGTCGTCGTATCCATTGAAGCCCATGAATTCCGGCTTGCGCACAAAATTGAGCTGATAGTACTGCTCCATACGATCCGCAATCGCCTTAGCGAAGCGGGACGGAAACTGTTCGGCGTACCAGGCCTGGAGAAAGTCATGTTGCGTCACCGATGCGATGCGCGGCTCGTCCCAGGCTAACTGCAGGAAGTAGTCGATGTCCGATTCGGCGGGCTTGAGGTCGCCGACGTTGAGTATCCAATAGCGGCGCGCACCGTGATCGTAGGCTTTGGTCATTTCTTCGCGGATCAGCGCCGGAGGCGTGGTGCAGAGCCAGAGATAGTCGTGCGGAAAACCCCAGTACGATACGTGATAGTAGACGCCGGAACCTCCGGGTCTCTTTCGCTCGTCTCCATTGGGTAACTGGCGAAGATAGCCGTAGTTATCGTCGGTCCATCCCAGAGTCACATCGTCCGGAACCTTCATGCCAGCGCGATAGAGATCCAGCGACTCCTTATAGAGCCAGATGATTTGCGGAACGGCCTGCACATTTTCGTTGACATACTTGCGCAACAGGCTGCGCTGATCGCTGATGACTTGTTCGACGAGTCTGGCCTTTTCTTCTGGAGTTCCGGTTGCTTCGAGGCCGGTGTCATGCACGCCGCGCATCCCTACGGTGTAGAAGTTTTCGAAGCCTCCGTTTTGCTGGAGGCGCTTCTTCCAGTAGCTGTCAATGGCTTGCCTGTTCCGTTGATAATTCCATGGACCGTCGCGCTTTTCGTCCCACTCGCCAACATTGTTGCGGAGCAGTGCTTCCGAGTGCGACGATCCCATGACGATGCCCCATTGGTCGGCCAGCTTGGCATTCTCAGCGAGGGCGTTGAAGGCGAGCGTGCCGGGATGCATGGCTGGCCAGAGTGTGTTGGCGCGCAGGCGCAGGAGCAGTTCAAAGACGCGCGCATAGGTATGCGGCCCGATATTGTGGACCTCGGGGTCCATCTGCTTTGCCGCCCATGGACGAAGCCCCCAGTCTTCGTCATTGAGGAAGATTCCTCGATAGGGAATCGATGGCTCGTGCTGTATCCAGTCCCTGGCATCGACATAGATTGCGGCGTGCCGCGTAACGGGAACGTCAGCCCACCATGTCCAGGGCGAGACGCCCATCTTGCGGGACAAGGTGAAGAGTGCGAAGGCCGCGCCGCGACGGTCGCTGCCGGCAACGACGAGCGCGCGGTGCACGCCTGGCAGCGGGTGCTCCACTACGGCGATAACGGCACTCTCCCACTTGCCTTGGACAGCTTCGATGGACCTGGGGGAAAGCTTGCCTTGTGAGATCATGCGGTCGATCTCCGGGGAGTGCCCGATGATGCCGGCGACGATCAAATCGAGAGGCCGCTCATGCGGCAAGTCGCCTGCCGGCAGAGACTCAAGCATTTGGGCATGTGCGCCGGTGACGGACTCCAGGTCGGCAGCAAAGGACTTGGCAACCACCTTCACGGTCTCGGGATTTTCCGGCGCGACATAGATGGGAACGATGCGGCCGTGCTCGGCGACTGCGAACTGGCCGGGGTTGGTGCGGTGGTCCCAAATGACCAGGGGCTGCGCGGTTGCGAACTGCCCGAATGCTGCGGGAGTCAGGATGGACGCCAGCAGCGCAAGGCAGACAGGATTGAGTTGAGATGGGAAGGGAAGGAGTTGCATGGTCTCCTCAATGGATGGCGCGAGACATCGCTGATCGCTTTTACAAAATTGTAGAGCGCCGAGGCAGATAGCAAACAGCGCCTCGAAGGCTGCTTCGAGGCGCTGCGATTGTTGGTCGGGCTGATGCAGGAGACTAGAATTCGATGCGGGCTCCGAGCTGGATTGTGCGGGGACCGACGCTCTTGGTGGAGGTGATCTGGCCAAAGGCTGTGTCGCCGAGATTTACATCCGGAACGTCGAAGGATGCTGCGGTATTTGAAAGGTTGTAGGCTTCGGCGCGGAATTTGAAGATGGCCTCGCGGTAGAGCGCGAAGTTCTTTTCGAGCGCCAGATCGGTATCCTTGGTGATCACGTAGCGTACGCTGCCGATGTAGCGCGGCGCATTGCCAATGGCGAGGGAATTGCCACTGCTGGCGTAGGTGACGGCATCGGTATTGAACCAGTGGTGGATGCCTCCTTTGCCTTTTGCGAGATCCTTTTCGGAGGTGATGTTGGGGCGCGCGACGCCGTAGTTGTAGGTGCCCAGGTTGCTGGACTCGGTCAGGTGGATGGGCAGTCCATCGTTGAAGCGGAGGATGGTGCTGGCCTTCCATCCGCCGATGACCGCGTTGACGAAAGAGCCTGCATTTCCAGCGATGGTTTTGCCACGTCCTACGGGCAGCTCGTAGTTGATGGTGGCGGCAAAGGCGCTGGGCAGGTCATGGGCACTGAGGGAGCGGTCCAACTGGGGATGGAAGACGTCGCGTACCGCGTCCTTGACCTCCCACGAGTTGTTCTCGGAGGTGTTGTCCATGGCTTTTGACCACTGGTAGGTGACGATGGCGCTCAGGCCGTTGGAGAATCGCTGGTTGTACTTGAGCGAGAGCGCGTTGAAGGATGAGCTCGAACCGGGCGTATCCGGCAGCTCGTTTACGCTGTCGAATTGCGGATACTTGACGAGCGTCTTCCAGTAGGGGATGGTGGCGCCGGAGAGATCGCTGGAGCTGGAAGTGATGACGCCGTAGTATGGGTTGGCCACCTGTGCGCTCAGAGTCGTGATGCCCTGAGACAGATAGTTCGAAGGCAACTGATTGAAGTCTTCCTGTACGCCATGAAGCAGTTGGCGACCTTGCGTGCCGGCATACCCGACCTCCAGCAAGCCGGCATGTCCGACCTGGTACTGGAAATCAAGGCTGTAGACCTGCACGTAGGGATTGGGATGCTTGCGCAAGGTGGCATTGAGGGCGCCGCCGACATCCTGCAGCGCGCCGAGAGAGCTGCCTGTGGGCTGTACCAGACCGCTGGGATATGGATTGGCCAGCAGATTGTACGGGGTCACGCCGTCGCCGCCCTTGGTCGCCTCCCAGTTGGTGGTTGCCGAGTAGCCGTCGGAGCTGTTCTGGGCGTCGGAGCTGTAGGCGTAGGTGTTGGGATTGAAGATGCCGTAGCCGGCGCGGACAACCAGTTTGTCCGATAGCTTGTAGGCCAGCGAGACGCGAGGGTCGAAGTTGAGGAAATGCGAATCCCACAGGCCGCGCTGCGAACCGTTGAGATACACCAGTCCGCCGGTCAGCGTAGTTCCATTGAGATTGGTGGTCAGGGTGGAGTCGAAATTGTTCAAGCGGTTGAATCGTTCGGTGCGCGGGCCCTGGATGTCCCAGCGCAGGCCAGCGGTCACGGTGAGCCGGTCGTTGGCGCGCCAAGTGTCCTGTACATAGAGGCCGTAGTTGAGCTGCTGCAGGTCGAGTTCCACCTGGCGGATGACGTTGCCGCTGTTGCCGGCGCCCAGAAGCAGGGAGGCGATCGAATCGCCGTTGGACGTGCCGGGCGTGGGTCCGCCGGTCATGTTTGAGGAGAAGTAGAACTCGGGCGAATACAGGTTGCTTGGATAGAGCCGCTGAATCTCGCCGAGAAAGCCGAACTTGAGGCTATGGCGGCTGAAGGCGCGCGAGATGTTCACTTGCAGGCCATCGGTCTCGTGCGGAGTGTTGGCATAGGAGTCTTCGCCCAAGGAGGTGTAGTTGTTGAAGTCGAACTCGGGATAGGCGTTCGACTCCTGCCACTGATTGGTGGTCGAAGAGGCGAAGCCGAGAGCCGTGGGGTCGTGACCGAAGCTCGGCGAGGTGTCTTCCTCCGTCCATTTGCCGTAGCTTAGCACGGTGTTGATGACCCAGACCGGGGAGGGCGTCCAGGTGTTGCTCAGGATGATCTCCTGGCGCAGATCGTTTTCCCCCTGGTTGGTATTGAAGGCCGGGCTGGTCGGGAAATAGTCAGCGGAGGGGTTGTACTGCCAGGCTTTGGTGATGCGCGCGAAGATCGTATCGTTGTTGCTCAGAACGTAGTCGCCGCGGATGTCGATTTTGTCGTAGTTGGAGGGGTCCTTGGAACTGACGAAGTAGTTGAAGGCGGAGTTGGAGCTGTTTGGCTCCGGGAACTGCGCAGCGACAATCTTGCCGACCGCATCCAGGCGATCGGCCGGAATGGCATTGCTGCCGTACTCGGAAGCGAAGCTGACGCGCTGTCCATCGGACAAATGGAACGGGTCGTACAGGGTGACGTTGCTGGCGGTGAAGTCTCCGGTTCGCTCAGCGTCTGTGGGAACAAAGGTACTCAAGGTGTCTGGCGCGGCTTGGCGCAGTCCCTCGTAGGCGGCGAAGAAGAACGCTTTGTTCTTCCAGACCGGCCCTCCGATGCTACCGCCAAACTGGTTGCGCTGATAGACTTGCCGGGCTACGCCGGCGTTCTTGTTCTCCCAACTGTTGGCATCCAAATGGTCGTTGCGGAAGTATTCAAAGCCGCTGCCGTGAAAGTTGTTGGTGCCGCTCTTGGTGATGAGGCTGACCACGCCGCCATCGGTGTGGGTGAACTGCGCGTCGTAGGCGGTGCGCTGCACCTGCACCTCCGCAGTAGCGTCCATGGTTGGCGTGGCGATGGCGCCGCCCAGATCGGGAGCGACGATGTTGGCGCCGTCGACCAGCACGGAGGTAGACTCGTCGCGGCCGCCGTTCAGAGAGAAACGATTCTGGTTCTGGTCTGTCATGTAGGCGTTCAGTCCGGTTCGAACAGAGACCACGCCCGCCGTGCTCTGCACCTCGTAGAGCGGATTGCGGTAGCTGGTCGGCATCAGTTCGATCTGTTGGGACTCCATGGTGACTTCGCGGTTGGCCGTCTGGGTATCGATCGCTATATCCGACGCATTGACTTCTACGCTCTGCGCGGAGGAGCCCAGCTCCAGCTTGGCGTCGTGCTCCGCACGCTGGCTTCCCTCCAGGGTGATGTTGCTGGTGACGAATGCTTTGAACCCGGTCGCCGTTACGGAAAGACTGTATTTGCCCGGAGGTAGTTGGTTGGCCGTGAAGAGACCCTGCGCGTCGGTGATGACGGTGCGCAGCTCATTGGTGCCCGTATTGCGAATCTCGACCTGGGCTCCCGCGACTGCGGCTCCCGTCTGATCGGTGACCGTGCCCGTGATGGCCGCGGTGAAGGTCTGCGCGAAGAGCCTTGGGGTTGTCATGGCGACGAAGGACAACAGACATAGGAGCAGGGTTAGCCCAAACGAACTCCGCGCTGTCGATCGAAGTTTCCCGGGAGGTGGGACGGAAGCGTGCAGGGAATTGCCTGCGAAGATGGGGAAGCTGGTGGCCGTCTGGTGCATTGGCGTTCTCCTTTGATCTCGGTCGACTGGCTTGCCCTTGCCGCGTGCGTGCCAATGAAATTGCGGGAACTCAAAAACGTTAGGTAATACCTGAAGGATGGGCGGCGAGTGCAAGAGAATGGCTTGGCCTCCATCCGGCGAAACATACTGGGTAATCGCGCGGATGTTGAAACCGAGCGTAACCATCTCGAGGGCCTTCGCCTATGTTTTTCACGGTTGTTTCACTGTGCTGCCGATGCGTATTCACCTATTTTGCCGGCGTCCTTGCCGCGGTTATTCCGGCACGCGCCACGTATCGGGCCTCGAAGTCTGGCCGGCGACCATCTCTCCCGTTTCCATCAGATAGTCATAGCGTCGCCGATATTCCCGTTTGTAGGAAGCGACGGTGCGTGCGTAGCTCATGTTGGGAGAGCTGAGATGTTTCCAGGTGAGCCGCACTTCGCGGGTGTTGGCGGGAAGATGCAGCGCGCCGTCGACGACCGGTATTGGCAGTCCATCCGCGGTCCCATTGGAGGCGGAGAGAAACCACGGGATGTGCACGACCAACTCCGACGGTGGATGGTCGAAGGCGGCTTCGAGGTGCAGCACGGCATGATCCTCATCCGGCGCATCCAGCGAGAAGTTCAATTTTCCAAAGCAGGTCGGGGCGCCGGTGACGCGAATCGTCTTACCGGCGCCGATCCACTCCGGCGAAACGGCCGAGAGCAGATGCAGAGCATCCCCCTGTTCGCGCACCATCATATTGCGCAGCAGATTCCGGTAATCGGCGGCAAACCATCCATGCGGGGCGATGTTGCCCTCAAAGTCCCGCGATCCCCAGGGACGGATGGCGTATTCGAAGCCGGCCTGGGTCGAGCTGGTGTGCAGCAGCTCGGCGTAGAATTCGCGAATGGCCTGCTCCTGCTCACCGCGCACCAGTTCCGTCAGTGTGTTCTTGATCGTGAGATAGTGGTGCAGAAAGACGCCGTCGTCCGGCTCGGCGTAGGTGGTGATGCCCTCCTGATAGCGGGCCTGGGTGCTTTTGAGCGTGGCCGTGACGCGCGGGTCCCAGGGATCGAGCACCGGCTCGGGGGTAACGGAGAGCAGGTTGCCCCAATCAGTTCCCTTCCAGGCACCGGCATCGAGGCTTGGGGGAAGGACGCCGCCCTGTTCCTTTGACGCTTTGTGGAGCAGAGCGAAAAATGTGGCGCGATAGGCATCCCGCTCCGCTTGAAAACGGGCAGCATCCTCGCTCTGCCCGAGCGCTTTGGCGATCTCAATGGCCGACTGCAGGCCATCGAGGGCGAGGAAGTTGTAGCCGGTGAGGTGTCCGGCCACGTATTCGTTGTCGCGAATATCGCTGGCCGGCATGACGTGCAAGGGGTCCTTGGCGCGAGCGGCGATCAGCCACTCGACCGCGCGCACCATATGCGGATACATCTCCCGCGCGAAAGCCAGATCGTGGGTACGGCGAAAGTGTTCGCCAAAGGCCCACATCGCCTCGCCCCATCCGTCAAACTGACCGGGCTGGGAGAGGAAGTTGCCGTCGGGTTGCTGACGCGTGAGAAAGAAACCGATCACCTGCGCGGCAATGTCGCTGTATCCGGTGGCGTCGTACATGCGCGCGTAGTCGGCGGAGTCGCGCAGGTAGAAGCGGTGGTATTGGAACTGGCTGGCCGTCTGGACGAACTGTTCGCGACCCGAGTCTTGATCGATGTTCCTGGCCAGGAGATCGTAGACCAGGCTGGCGTCGAAGGTTTCGACCGGTTTGGCTTCCGGCAGCTCGATGCGCATGCCTCGCGCGAGGAGCGGCTTCCAGAAGGCGATAAGCTGGGTGTGCGCCTTATCGAAGCTGGCGGCGGCCAACTGAGCAAACTGCGGCGAGCCCTGGTGGGGCGGGATCAGCGGCATGGACAGGTCGATGCTGCGGCTCTCGCCCGGTGCGAGCGCCAGCGCATACGCTGCGCTACAGGCCGGGGTTTGCGGACTCAGGTTCAGTTGCGACGAGGCCAGGGGCTTGATGCGGTTGTAGTGCGTGCGCAGGGTGAGCGCAAGGCGCGGCTCAGGCTGCCGGGGGTAGAGGTAGAGCGCGCGATCATCCCGGAAACAGGCTCCGCCGGCCAGGCGATAGCTCCAGTCGCTGCGAAAGGGCTCACCCGGCTGCTGGTAGTCGCCGACACGGTCCGCCTGCGCCGGGCGCCGAAAGCGATTGTCGGCGATCGGTTCGTCGGTGGTCTGCTCGGCCTGATACCGGATTGCCGAAGTTAGGAATGCGGCTCTCCGGGTATGCCCTGGGTTGCGCATGGTGATACGGATAAAGTTGACGATCTCGCCGGTGCTGTCCCTGTTCGCGCCTTCGGGCACTTGCGCTGCGAATGCCGTGAAACGATACTCGATGCCGAGATGAGAGACAGCGTAGGAGACGACCGGCAGGTAGCCGTCCTCGAGCGTCCGAATCCGCGCCGAGAGGGGCATCTGCTCCGGGCCGAGAAAAAACATCAGCTCTCCGAATCCGGTGTACAGGAACCCCTCGGGGGAAATCTCGGTTGCCGACGGGGCATTCATCACGCCGATGACATCGGTCGGCTTGCTGAAATAGGAGAACGGTTCGCCCTCCTTGTCGATCTCGGGAGAAACCATCTGGGTCCATCCTCGAGTTGCGCTCATGGCTGTCAAAAGGAGAGAGAAGACGAGTAACCGGCGTCCGCGGGGGGCGGTCCGGCAAGCGTGAAATCGCACGATAGGTCACCCGGTCAGAAACAGGAATGAGAGAATGCGCGAGAACACGCTCCTCGGAAGAATCAACAGCAGCCTCGCATTCGAGCAGCCTGGAAGGCAATGTTTTTCACAGTTGCTGCCGTTGGTCGGAGCATCCGGAGACAGGTCCTTGCCGGTATTTCACTGTGAAACGCCGGCGTTCATGGCAAATGTTCATTCTTGCGGCGCTCCGGGTAGGCTGCTAGTTTGGTATCAGATGCCCAAACCCTATCGCCCCGCGCTCTCCAAGTCGTATCGCACCCGGAAGTCCCAGTCCTGGGACACCAACCTGGGCTCGGGCAAGCATGGCATCGCCGGATGACGCCCCAGGTTGATACCGGCGACCCGCGTTGGCAACTTGCAGTGCAAGTGCTCAACTCGCCACTTTTTGAGAAGTCTCCGCGGTTGCGCGCTTTCCTGACGTTTATCTGCGAATTGGAATTGACCGGCCGTCACCTGGACATCAACGAGCAGCAAATTGGCGTGCATGTTTTCGGACGGCCGCCGGGCTACAATCCGGGCGATGACAGCATCGTCCGTTCCCAGGCCCGGTTTCTGCGCCAGCGTCTCGAGGAGTACTTTCGCGGTGCTGGCCAGAGCGCGCCGATGCGCATCAGTATCCCCAAGGGGAGCTATGTCCCGGTCTTTGAGGCAAATCCCGCAGCCGCGCCTATGGCCGGGAATGAGTCGGCCGTCGAGCCGGAAGGACTCGCGCCCTTGCCTATCCATGCGAGGCCCATAGATGCGAGCCGGAGCAGCGACTCGCCGAACGGAATTGCCGGCAGAGGCAAAGGAGTCGCTGTCACGCTTGCCGCCGCCGCTCTCGTGGTCCTGATACTTGGTGCAGCTTTTTTTCTGCACTATCGTCGCCAGGTTAAGCCTGCGCAAAGCCCCGAGGTTCGGTTCTGGAACAGTATCTTCGACCCGCGCCGCAGCCAGGTGATCGTCCCCGCCGACAGCACCCTGATCCTGATGGAAGAACTCACGGGAGAGCAGGTGACCTTTCAGAGCTACATCAGCCGCGAATACCTCTCGAAGATTGAGCTGCCGAGATCGCTGACTACCCTCACTGGGCGGGATCTGGAAAATTCCCGCTATACCAGCATGGCCGATCTTTACCTTGTATCTCGCATCATGCGCGTGCCGCAGATTGGGCAGATGCGTGCGGAAATCCGCTATGCGCGCGACCTGAGTATCAGCGACGCCAAGGAAGACAATCTCATTCTGGTGGGCGGCCCGCGAGCCAATCCCTGGGTTGAGCTGTTCGCCCCGCATATGAACTTTTATGTCGATTACGACTGGAAGACCAGGCAGAACTCTGTGATCAACAACTCTCCTCGCAGCGGTGAACAGGCGCTCTATGCGGAGAGCAGCGGAGACGCGGCCCACAGGGTTTATGGGCTGATTTCGTTTGAACCCAGTCTGGATCATGAAGGCGATGCGTTACTCGTCGCCGGCACCAGCAGCGCGGGCACGCAATCGGCGGCGGATTTCCTGCTGAGTGGACGGTCGCTCGGCGAATTCCTTCGCAAAGTGGAACGCAAAGACGGCAGCATTCCGCATTTCGAGTTATTGCTTGAAGCGCGCAACGTCGGCGGCAATGTGCCGGACTCAAGCGTCGTTGCCTACCGCCTCGTTCCGTAGAATTTGCCGTATTGGCGTGACCCCTCGAGAGCACTCAAGAGGACAGGTACCTCAAAATCCATCAAAAAGGTCTTGTGAACCCGCAACCCATCCATATTGACGCCAGCTTCACCGGCGCTTACAAAGATCTGCGGAGCTTGGCGCAGGGAATCCTTGAGGGGAAAGGGGCTCGTAATCTTGCAGCGAAACCTCTTATCGATGCTTCGGGGCGCAGGGTAGGGAAGCGCTGATTCTGGAAGATATGTCAATTCGTGAGTTAGCCAACCTGGACGGCATCACTCGAGCTTCGACGAACTCAAGTTTGCACCGGGCCCAACAGCATCGCGGCCCATCATGCCAATCTCGCGCAAACGCGATGAGCTACTTGGATAGACTCCCGAGCGCTCTTAGTCGACTCCAAAGGCTAAATGAGGAGATTGCTACAAGGCCGAATTGAAGGGGGTCTTGGTTGCGGGGGTAGGATTTGAACCTACGACCTTTGGGTTATGAGTGACCCTTAACTTACGTATGTTGTTGATTTTACGGTACGAATGGCGACTCAAAGGTACGGCAAAGTACGCATCGGACAGCTTATTGGGAGTCAGTCGGGAGTTCGTTTCGACCTTTGGGTTCCGGGCCAACAGGTCGTGAAGACGCCCCGGAGCACCGCACCATGACGGGCGAACGACTGTGCAAAGTGTCAGAAACTAGAGTATGATCCTGACAGAAGGTGACGTGATGGAACGCCTTACAGAAGCCATTCTTGAGAGGACAAGCGCACTCCCCGAGGGAGCGCCGGTGAGCGCCAAGATGCTGCTGCATCTCGGCACACGCCCCGCTGTGGACCAGTCGCTCTCGCGCCTTGCGAGGCGCGGGAAGCTCCTGAGAGCCGGCCGGGGCATGTACATCTCTCCGGTGAAGAGCCGGTTCGGAACCCATGCGCCTTCCGCCCATCG
>Ga0116231_10009812_pt1 | contig 15827 bp, 5 predicted proteins | sample S1TSphgellanicum_2_FD_89695 | JGI IMG/M metagenome (GOLD analysis project Ga0116231, IMG submission 89695) | Host-associated microbial communities from peat moss isolated from Minnesota, USA - S1T2_Fd - Sphagnum magellanicum MG | ecosystem: Host-associated > Plants > Peat moss > Unclassified...
GAACAGTGCTTGTGCTGTCGGAATTGTTTCTCTGAAATCTAAGCCATGGAATGCTGGCACTTGATTTTCTGCTTGTCTGAGTCGAGTCAGTGTGAGCTAAGTGTGAGAAAGCTCAGAGGATTGACCCTGTAGCTGGGTTATGAATTTAAGCTTGGAAACAAAGGAAGGTTGTCTATCCTGTTGTGTTCTGGCCGTAAGGTGCCATTGTGCTTGATCAGTCAGAGCACGCGAGGGAGGAGAGAGGTTGCTGGTTGCCATGATTGTTCTGCATATCTCTGGTGTCCCTCCATTTTTTGGTTACACAAGTTGTGAATCTAATACCATTGCACTTTGATGAAATTTAAGTTTCATTTTATTCAACTTGCATTTGGCCTTGTTTTGTTGTGCAAGTATGTTCATAGTTTATTATAATCTTCCATTCTTTTGCCTTTGTTTCGAGCTAAAAGTCTTTAGTTATGCTACTTGCTCCTATTTTTTAGGGCTATTCATAATGCTAAAGTTTTTCAAATTTTAGTTTTTAAAACTAAATACTTTTGAAATTGCATGAGTTTTGCCTCTTGGGCATGTCATTAGCCTCCCACTTAAAGCTTTTAAAATATCTATTGAATTCAGTGAGGCGCTAAAATATATATTTCAATTCAGTCATTTTCATAATTTAAATATTATCTCATATGCTTGGAATTTGCAAAGGGGTGAAAACATACTTTAGGAGATTAATTGGACTATTACAATCATAACTTTTCTAGATTGTAAATGAACTTAAAATGTAAAGCCACACTCAATATTAACATTATCAAAATTTTAATTATCCATGTTGCAATAAAATTCAATAAAAATCATATTTTAAAATATAGATGAATTCTAAGAAAACAATGAACTCCTTATGGACTTTTGAGATGATGACACTCTTTTTGTCATACAAATAAAATGAAAAATGTGGACGCAAAAAGTATGTCATAGTAATGTCAAAAAAATTAAAAAATTAAATCACCATCAAATGAGGAATGTAAGAATAAAATGCATTGAAGCTTTATCAATATGTGAAATTTTTTATTTTAATTTTTCTGAAATGCCATAGTTTTCATCATTTTTTTTATCAAGTTCATTTCATATTTTAATATTATTATTTTCACATGGGTTTTTTACTAATCACATTTTTAGTGATATATAAAAGGTGGTCCACCAAAAAATTTAATCAAAAGCATAGGGGATAAAGGTGTCAACAAAATCAAAAGAGCCAAGGGCACCAAGATAAAAATCAATTTTCAAGGATTGCACATGTGATAGTAATTCATGTGTTGATTTATTATTTTTCCTACCTATCAATTTGTCACTATGTGATAGATATAAATTATATATTATGATTACTTTTTATCCTATATCATGTATATTATGCATTGGTATTTTTCCCAACAATAAAAATAATTTTTTTTTGTTGAAGCCACATACAAGATTTATGACTTTTAAGGTCAAAAACACATTTCAACCAAATGAATTTCATCAATTTCAAATTTTTTTATTCTTTTAATCATCAATGGTAAGATCATCTCCAATATTAAAAAAGACAAGTTCACATTTGATAAGGAAAAATGACATTTGAGAAAAATGGGTGCGTTTTAGTCAAATGACTGCCAAAATTCTTAACTTTGTTACATATATTTATGTGGTGCCACTTTAATGCCATGTTATTAATGGGAAGTTATGATAAATGATTAATATGAATGTTGAAGAATTCAAGTTTAAAATCCAATTAATTTAATTTTGAGTTTTGGTTTTAGTAAAGGACTTTTGAACTTGAACAACAACTCTTTTAGAAGCAATTTACTTTGCAAAGGAAAATAAGGACTTTTTTAATAGAAAATCTTTGATGGGAAAAAATTGAAATGATAGTAACCTACTACTCACACTATAAAAACTCACAATTTATGAAAAATTTTAAAACTCAAACTATGTTCAATTTTCTTAAAATTTCAAAAGTCATTTACCACATGTAAATGGGGTGTAATGTACATGACATACAAAAACAATAAATTATGATATAAGAAATTAAAGCTTAAAATAATTAACATATTTTGGTATGATTTGAAATTATGATCATTTTCCACAAAAAAATGCAAAAGATTTTAGTGAAATTTGCACATTTAAAAACAAATTCATAAGTATTCAACAAATATTAACATAAAACATGTGGTATATTGCAAAAAGTATAAGTATTTTGAATAACATATAGTGAAAATTTTATTCAAAAATTCATTTCTATGAAAAAATCAAAATGACCACAAAAAATCAATGTGCAATCTTCAAGTCCTTTGTCATTCTTTGCTCATTGGCTTGTTTGATTATGATTTGACTCAAATGAACTATCCATTTTAAATGTAAATTACACATTTTGCAAATATGCCAAAAATGTGAAGGAAAATTATTTCACCATCGTTTTTGCAAGTGCAAATTTGGTGAAAGAAATTTCATCTTTATGAATATCATTGGTGACATGTTAGGGTGGGAATAGAAAGTAATGGGGATCATTATCTAGGGTTGATTGTTGCATTCAAAATTGGGAAAAAATAGTTAGCCAACAATAAAAACTTAGCTACATGGCACATTGTTAACAAGTTTCAAGTCTTCATCAAATCACATTGTGAGGCTAACACACAAAGGTCACGTTATCAATCATTGATCAATTACAAATCTTAATTTTGATGAAATTCAAGTTTAAACTAAATACCTATTCATCTTCCACTAGACCCAACACTTGAATCATGGCAATTTCCACCAATTTTACATACTTTGAGATGTTGCAAAATAGGATGGCAAAATTAGAAATGATTGAGGCCACATTTTGGTAAGGGGTTTACTAATATTAAAAAAGCCCAAGGTAGTTTTGGCATTACTTTTCATTGTAATTTTGAACATGGGTTTTTTACACATCTAGGGTGGATACACACAAAACCCTGGGAACCACATGTTTAGCAACCTTTTTTTCTTTTCCAAGGGTACAATAAAAAGCCTTCAAAACATTTAGATGGGTGTTGAATGATTCATCACATCTTTCAAAAAACCAATAGTGAGGTCACATGATAATTAATGCCTCATGCAACTCATGTTGTGAAAAACATGTATGTAGTTCAACCATTAATTTTGAAGCCACCTTTAAACATTGGAGCTTGACACTTGCCACAATTGTTTTAAAAATATCCTTAGTCACATAACATTTCACCCCCATGTTTAAATCCCAAGCTTATGCTTAAATGTGGTTTGTTTGGCACTCAAATGCCAAGTGATCGATGCCATTATTCAAATCTAGAATCAATCTCATCAAAATTGTCTTGTGTGTGCACCGTCCACAAGAGATTGGAAAGATATAGATGAGTCAAATTTGAAAATAGTGGAAGGAGCAAGGAACATCTCATGTAGTTATGTTTTTGGTCAACTTGATTGCTTACACCAAATCAATGACAAAGACATCGCCAACTTATGTAAATTTAATTTAATTATTCACAATGCTTAAAAAAAGGACAATGCAAGTAAAGCTCAAAAGTGTATCAACATTAACTAAATGGTCCAAGTTGAAGGCAACAACTTGGATCATAAAGTTGTCAAGTTCCATCTTTAGCAACAATGGACAATATTCTTGTAACATCCAATGATTTGAATAGGCTTAACATAAAAATCTAGTGTGTCTTAATGTTGTTCAAGATTTTCATGCCCTTTATTTCCATGATTTCCCCTAGCTTAACTAGTTCCAAATGTTTTTTTGGAAAGCTAGAAAAATATTTGTACAATGATTGAATTTTTCAAGATGATTGACTATGGGCAAAATAGAATTTTTTTGGAGAACCAAATTTGTTTGATGCGCCATGCGTGAATGAACATTAGTCATGATTGGAGCAAATTTGAGATTGGAGTTGGACAGTAACACCTATGTAACAACCTTGAAATACACTAACCCCATTAGCACAAAAAGACATTAGTTTTATGGAAATGAAATCAAATTTGAAATACCTCCATTAACAACAATTGTTTACATAATCCCTATAGTAAAAACTAGCTACATTAGAACCATCCATTATATGTTCTATGGATAATAACATTGTGATCATTGTTTAGTTTTGAATGGTATATGCATGAATTGAAAGCTAGGACTTGTTGTCAATTGAAATACTTCATCACAAGACAAAATAAACACATTAACTTTATCCAATGCAAGTTTCATAAGTTGCATTGACAAGTTATTGACATGGTATGGAGAGTTTTAGTCATACCCCAACCTACATTATCACACCAATGTTTCTTTGGGTAGGGTGAATGCATGGTTGAATGGTTCACTTTGTGACAAAATGCATAATTGTTCCTAGGTACCCTTCCTTCAGATGCATATGGTGATTAATATATCGTTAGAACTATTAATTTGGATTTGGATCTACATTAAAAAAATTATTATGAAGGGAACTATGTGGTTTCTTATTGAAAAAAAATCATTTGTTAGGAGTAATCATTAAAAGAAATTTGGAAATAAACAACTACAATTTTAGTTGCAAAAGACAAAATTTTAGTTGTAGTGGACACTTGTGACTATAAATACAACTACATAAAATATTGGGCAACATTTTTTAAATAATTAAATTTAATACATTTATAAATCGCATATATTAAATACTATATTATTCATATTTATATAAATGATGCAATATAATAATTCATATTATTAATAATTTCATAAATTTTCAATCTATCAGTTATTGACATGTGTCAATACCTAAACTAGATTAAAAATTTAATTTAGGTAGCTAGGTAAGCCACTTAGTCTAGGTACCTAGGTGGGCCTAGGTAGGCACTTGAAAGGTAGTCTAATTATGTAAGGTACATATGGTCAACATACCATCATAGGCCACAACTATGTAACTTGTGAGGTTTGATCCTTAAACCCCAAGGTTGGATATCATTTTTTTTGCCATCAAACCAACCCACTTGATGTGTAAAGATAGTGGAATGCATTCTATTTAACCCATACTTGACTTTAAACATTACATAAACATCAATATCAATATATTGATATTTTTCCAAATGGAAATTTTGAAAGTTGATTCTTAAAGTACTTTCAATGACATTCATGATTAAATATATTTTTCTTCCAAAATTTTACATTAATTTGAATAAATTTTTTTTTGAATTTTGTTAAATTGAATTACATTTTGTTAATGATTTGCTGGAATTTTTTTCAAGCACATGATTTATAAATGAAAAATATTTTATGACTAATATTTAAGAATAAATAAATAATTTATCTCCCACATATTAATCCTTCATTTCATAAAAGAAAAAATTATAAAATGTGAATATAATATATCACAATTTTAATTAATTCACATTTAACTTTTACAAATGGATAACATATCTATCACATTTCAAAAAAAATAAAAATTCTAAATATCAATTATAATATTTATGATGTATAATTTTTTTATTCTAGATTTTAATCTAAATCACATTTAGTAATGTTAGATAATTAATGAATTTGATGGAATTTTAAGTTCTATATATTTATAAACATAATATATAAAATATATCTAAAATTATGCTAAAAGTCTTATGATCAAATAAATGATATATTTCTTAGACATTTTAAACTTTTATTTGATTAAAAATATATATATCATGCTTGATTATGAATATAATAAGTTGTAATTTTACCAATAAAATTTAATTTACATGTATAATATATAATTAAATAATCATCATATATAGTATTTATAAATAGATCATAACTCAAATATATTTAATAAAAAATAATAATTTGTATTGTCAATGTCAATAAACAATACAAAATACCTGTAAATAATTAAACACAAGTTGATCATTAAATAAATATTGTAATTCCAAAGATGCCACATATGTTTTAATCATCAAAGTATTATAAATGGAAAAAGTATTGGCCCTAGTTGCTAAAACAACTATGATTAGTTGCAAAAACAATTAAATTTTCATCCATCCAAGGATCTATTCACAATATTGGATGAAAAATGTGTAGTTTATTTTTATTTTTCCATCCAAACATGTAATAGTCACAAATTATAATTGCATTTATGACTTCATTAGATTATATCAACATTATAGTTGCATTTGTGACTATAATAGTCACATATATGACTACACACATTTACAACTAAAATGACACATAAAATTAACCCAATTGTAGTTGTAAAAGTAGTTGATTTGGACATTAGTCGCATCTATAGTCATAACCATATGGTTGGAATGGATAATTTTTTTTCTAATGAATGGACTTTCAAAGTTGAAAAATATGGACTCGTTGTTTGATTGAAACATCAAAAAATGAAAAAAAAATATTGATTTACATACCAAAATTGATATTGGGATTCAATGTATGATGTATTATGAAATGATAAATTGAAATGAGTAATCTTTTCTTTGAAAATCTTAATCATTTAATAGTCAGGGATTTTTGAATGGTTACGATTCAACCATATTTTCAAAAGTCCCTACGAGCTGCAATTTTTGTTTGTTTTTCAATTTTTTTATTTGAAAAACATATTTTTTGAAAATTTTAATTGGGCATTATTCATATGGGCTTTGTGGGTTGTCCTTTTAGGACTACCAAATTAAAAAATGACATTAGTTTTTGTTAATATAAATGTTGATGTAGATTTGTGACGATTTTTAGGTGATTGAACATTCATTAGTCAAAAATCACAATAATGACATTAAAAAAAGTAACAACCATGTCCATTTGAACATTTTTAATGAATTCTTAAGGACTTGTAGAGAGTTTTAAATTGTTCAAACATGAGCCACTATAGTTTCATTTACCCTGTAGTGTTAACCTTTAACAATTTAATAAAAGACCACATATTTTCAAAAAAATTCATGGGTTTATCATGAGACAACATTGATTACATAATGACAGTAAATTGGACAAATTTCCTTTTCTTAGAATCCAAACCTTGACTAATAACAAGGTAAAAAACAAAATTAATAGGGATTTGAACAAATAGAACTTGGTGTTTTACATGTGCACATTTTTTATTCTCTGAAATTTCCCTAGTTTTCACCCCTAACATTACAACAAAAATTGATTTCCTCCTCCTTGAATGTTCTAGCAAATAATCAAACTTAGGAATCGACATTTTTTTTCTACTTTCAACTTTTGAACAAACTATGCACCTTATAAAATTCATCAAATAATATCCATCGATGACATATTCTACCCATGGCAATTATAATGCCCAAACATTTTGAATTTTCAACCAAATTCATATTTCCATTTTTTCATAATAGGTTTAAACAATTTAGGTTTTTGCTCCAAATCTATAATACTCATAACAATCATTTTTTGTTTGATGAAACAACATAAGGATCAAAATCTACATGGAGGTCATTCAAAACTTCAAGGGGAAGTGATTCAAGAGTAATAAGTTCTTGTGACAATGTAGGAAACCTAAAACCAAACAAGGCCTTGCACTTGAAGTTTGATGAAAATTTCAATGGGGCCATGGCACATTAAATTGACTTGAAATTTTGATCAAAGACAAGTTTAATACAAAAAAACAAAAAGAAATAACAAAAAATATTTATAACCATATTACACTTGAAAAAACATTTGGCAATGTTTTATAACAACATGATTTGATGATGTTTTATAACTTCACCATCAAAATTTGATTGCCCAATGCCCACATATCAAGCTGAAGCTATCAACATATCAAGCTTTTGTTGCTTGCATATTTTTATATCACCAATTGACTTGCACATTATAAACAAAAAAACATTCAAAATAAATAGGATGAAAGGGGTTTCCAAATGAAATTGATTCTACATTACAAAATCGCAAAAATATGCACATAATGAAAAGAACTCTTGAATCTATATTGGTTTCCATGTACTTGAGCCTTAAACATTTCATGCGCACTTGAAGATGTAGCAATTCACAAATCCATGATTCATCTAAAACCTTGAACATACAATGCTTACTTGAATCAACACATTCAGATTCCTAATCAAAATGACATTTACAAAATCACCAAAAAAATCATAGTCAATGTTGGATGAATGTTGGCTTTTGAATTCTAGTTTTTAAATCTTGCAAGTTGTAAACTCACATCATCCATTACATGTACCAAAATGTGTTTAAATGAACAACAATGTGCACACAATCTACAAATTACAAGCTACAAGGTATGAATCATGCATTTCAAATAATTAAACTTTAATGTTCACTATTGAATGCTTACAAGTTGTTATTCATTCGCAACTCGCAAGTTTGGATTTTGGAGGAAGCAACTACAAGCCATCACTGCCCTTAAGCATTAGCCTCTAGTGGTTGCCCATTCGTGGTTAAAAATTTACATCCTCTTTGTTAGATGTACAAGCTTCATCAATCTCCAACTATATGATGGAGAACATTTGGTGAATCAAATGGTTTGAATCATTTCAAAATGGAACAACAAAATGATTAACAACATTGTGCTTTCAACAATGTATTTTCATGTTCATCACCATTTGGCAATTTGAAAGATTGAATTTCTTCTTTTAGCAACACTTGTTAATGTCTAAATGACCACACTAATGATATCATTATTTTAAAATAGATATGGAAAAATATGGCGAAAATATCTTTTTATTCATTTTTCGTTTGGGAGGTTGTTGGCATATTTTTTGAGTTGTTCTTTGGTGAAATTTTGTTTAAAAAAATCATTACACAAGAAATCAATGAATGAATGATATATTTTTAAGATCTCCCTTTTGGGGGCTTTGTTTTATGACTTTGGAAGATATCATTACCAATGTTTTTTCATAAAATTTAACCAACATTTGATTAAAAAATGTTATAATCAAGTCAAATTACTAAATGATTAAGTGATATTCATTTTCACAATTGAATTTTCCTGATGTTCAATATTATTATTGCCACAAAAAAAGTGAAATTTTTGTAAGCATGTAGATATCCTTTGCTCAATTTCATCAAGTAAAAGCTTATGATGTAAAAAATGCAATCATGCTAATGTGTACCAAAAGTATGGTACATTTAATTTTGGGTATCAATTTTGGTTTTTGAGCCTACAATTATTATTTTTACAAAATTAATGTTATGCAATATTATCTTTAAAATAATAATCAATTTTATTATATATATTGAACAATCCATGGATATATTTATATTATACATTGGTATAATAGGTCCACTGTTTCATTTTGACTACATTAAATTTAAGGGTTCAAATTAGTCATTAAAATAATCTATTTTAATGAAATTTGAAATATGGACCATCTAGTTATGTTTGTCATTTTCCATGTGAATGTAATTACATGTCTAATTTTCAATTTACCACACATTATTACATCTTTGTTGAAAAAATTCATTTTTTGAAACGAAAAATTTCAAATTAATCAGATGGTATCCAAACATGAATCAAATTATGTGAAATGACATGGGTCAATATACTTTCAACTTTCATAAGAATTAAAAATCATTTAAATTGTTTTTGGAGTATACTTATGTTTTCGAATACATACACTAGTAGAAACATTGTTTGTAATTGTCATTTGTGACTAAATTTTAGTTGCAAGTGACACTTGTAATTAAAAATCAGCCTAACAACAAATGACAAGTTGCCAACAATGCTAGTCACAAGCAATGAATGAATTTTTTTTCATAGAACACAAATATGGCAATTTTATAAATGTAGTTCTTGCAACTACATTTGCCATTACATTTGTGATTACAATGCACATCAATATGTTCACACATGGTAGCTTTAAAAAGTGACATGTAGCATCATTTGGATTTTTCACACATGGTAGCCTAAGAATGTGACATGTGGCATCATTTGGATTTGTTCACACGTGGTAACTTAAAATTGTGCCACGTGGCAACTTAAAATTGTCCTTTAATCATTTAGGATTAGTTTAGGGTTGGGTCATTTATGGGTAAATGCATAGTCAAGTTGCTCATTTTTTATAATTTTTACACTCCCTACAATCCATACAAGATTTTTTTAAATGATTCAAATGGACATGGTTGTTACTTTAAAAAGTATTATTATTATAATATTTGGATAATACATGTTCAATCCCCTACAAACCTTCCCAAATCCATGTGAAAACTTGTATTTAACATAGCTGATGTCATTTTTTAATTTGGAAGTTCTAAAAGGAAAACTCAAAGTCCATAAAAATATTGCCCCATTTAATACTTTCAAAAAATATGATTTTCAGACAAAAAATTTGAAAACCAAACAAAAATTACAACTCATATGGACTTATGAAAATATGGTCAAATTTTAATCATTCAAAAATCCTTAACTATTAAATGATTAATGTTTTTAAAACACAAATTTTTCATATGAATTTATCAGCTTGTATTACATTATATATTAAGTCCCAATAACAAATTTGGAATGTGAATCAATATAAATTTTTTATTTTGTGTTGTTCTAGTTAGACGATTAGTCCATATTTTCGATTTCAAAAGTTCATTACTACTAATAAATGAATTTTTTATTGATAAATAACCGCACAATTCTCTTCATAATTAAATTATTAATCTAAAACCAAGTCCCAATTAATAGATCTAAAGATATATTAATCACCGTATGTATTTGAATAAAGGGTACCCAAGGAAAGAACATTATTTTGTCACAAAAGTGAACCATCATAGTTTGCATCTATCTTTATGATAGGTCATGTGGCACTTATGCTAGGCTTAGGTTAGGCCACCTAGTTGAACTAAATGCTTAAGGTACCTAGCTTAGTCTTGGGCTAGGCCATTTACAATAAGCCATGTGGAATATAGGTTAAACCTAGGTCACCTAGCCATAGGTTTAGCCTAAATAGGTAGGTATTTAGGTCTAGTTTTAAAGCTTTTATAACAAAATCTTATTTTATTTTAAGTTTAACATTTTGGGTGGAGCCTATGTGATTAGCTCCTCCCATATGGCAATTGAAAAAATTGAATGTGTTTACTACATTAAACCAACCTATTTATATAATTTATAAACTTGAAAGAAAAGATAAATAGTATGGGATAAAATTTTAGTTACAACCTAGTTGCAACTATTTTTTAGCACATATTATTACCTAACCTACTTAAGGTAGCATAAGTTTTTACTAGGTACTTATTTAAATAGCTTTTAAATAATCATTTACAATTAAATAACCTATTAGGTAGGAAATGGGTATATACATATAAGGGCATATGTATGTAGGTATTTAGTAATTAAGTTAGTAGGTATGTAAGGTATATATATACATAGCAAGTAGGTAGGTAAATAGGTAGGTACATAATACTTAAATATATAAATATGTACATAATAGTTAAGTACATAGGGTGTATATACCTAGTAATTAAGTAGGTAAGTATATACATATAAGTATGTATGTACTATTAAATAATTTATATGTGTAGCTACTAAGTAACATACATATTTTATGCAATTATAATGTGATTATTTTGGTTACATGTGTAATTAAACGTATATATGATATTTAAAAAAATACAAAGACATCATGAAAAATCAACCTGTTGGAAAGATGAAATAGGTCATAATTGGAACTAATTGAAGGGAAGACCAAAATGCATCCAAATTTGAAAAATAATCGCATAAACAACGATTCATAGTTATACGCAACATTTAGTCACACATAATCGCACAAGGAATGATTGTGAATGATAGAATTTTTACTAGTTATAGATACACTACATTTGTTTCCACAAATATACTTTAATTTTCCATGTTATAAAATGAAATGAATTTTTTTTAATAATATATTTCCTAGGTTATATTTTAACATAATATGTAAAATATATTGTGAAATTCAAAAGTTTGAGATGGGATGCACTCAAACATGCACATCCATAAAAAGTAGTATAATGTGGCCTAAAGGGGATCACCATAATGTGCTTTCACCCAAACAATTATATTTGTAATCATTTATGACATTTGTGACTACACATGACTACATGATTTTGTAATCCATAATCACATTGTATTTGTCAAGGAGATCATATTGATGGTTTTAATGTAACTACTATTAATGATTACATCCTTCATTACTATAGTCATATTTATCACAGTTATGGAAAACATATTCAACAGTTAAATTTTCGTTTTAAAAACATAAATATGCTTTCTTTGATTAATTTCTTGCTCCCACATGGCATCTAAGGATACATTCAAAAATTTTATCAACCATAGTTTTATGAGTTGCCATTTTCGATTTAGAATTAAGAAATTATTTTTTAAAACCACATGATCAAAGTTAAATCAAACAAGGTTAAATGAACCTTGTCCAAGCAACTTAGGTTAGGCTTCCTAATCTAGGCTACCTATATTTTTTAAAATTAGGTTATTTTAACTTAGTCACGTGGGTAATATCTAGGTTGTAAGTGAGAGGATTCAATATAAGGAATTTGCAAATATATGATTTGATTTATGACTCGGTTTTAGTTATAATTACCAAATGTGGCTTACATGAACCGGGTGGCAACCTGATCCATTCTGACAACATTAGTTTAGACCATATGTTTCAATTAGGATCAAGTGGCCACCTCGTCCATTGAAATCCAATTAACAAAGAACAAACGCCCAAATTATAACCGGGTGATCAAGTGGTCCTTTGCAAAGTAATTTTAACAATTTACAATATTTAGCACATTATCCAACATACCCACCCACCACTTCTTAAACCAGCATTCTCTTAAACTTCAATTTTAGATCGCTTAAAAGTCACAATATGCAATTGTATATTTTAACTTTTGATGCACAAAAGATCCTGGCCAGGTTGCTGTAGTACCTTATGTCATGTATCTTATGCACTTTATCACATCCCAGTGAGGTTGGAAAGGCCGGGGAGCTATAAGCACAGTTCTTCACTCAAGAGAAGAATCTTCTTTGGAGCCCCTCAATGATTTCAGTTAAGTACTTCCACTTGACCTTCCAGCCTTTTGCACACCTACCTGAAATCATGGAATCGTTTACAACAATTATAGGAATGCTTTTGCATAGTCAGGTGGAAGAATTGAGATTAACATGGAGTAATTGTGACATTATATCTGATTTTTGGATGTCACCATATATTGTTTGTTGCCATGGCGCTCAAGAATCTCATGTGTGTACTACTTTTACATCAATCCTGTCTAATTACTTCCTTTGTAAATTTTTCATGGATTTTATAAAAAGACAAGTTATACATTTTGCTATCATTTCATGCAGATTGATGGATTCTGGATATGTCTACTGTATATGTCATCCTTACTTGCAAATTAGCTTATACAGGTCTGCACAAGTGTTGAGCAATCTGAGGAACTTGGAATTTGAAGACAATTTGGTTTGGACCAGTAATTGGCACAGAAAAAGTATTGGGAGCATTGAACATACCTGCTTGGTCACGGTATTGAGCACCTTTTGCACACATTGCCCCACATTGCTCTCTGGTTGCAAGAGAGAAAATCATAGCTGCAATTGCACACATTGTACACATTGCTCTCTGGTTGCAAGAGAGAAAACCATAGCTCTACAACCAACCATGGAACCCACTGGATTGCAGATTCTTGAATCATCTCTTAAACAGATTCAGATTCAGATTCAGAAGCTCTCTTGAGGTCTCAAGACAGAAAGTGCTCTGAAATGTGTTCTCTGAATTGCAAACAATGTCAAAGAAAGGGACACTCACCTAACCCGTTAAACTCTGCAGTGTCATCTTAAGGGCATGCCTGCTGCATTGATCTGGAGACCCAAACTCTGGCTTCTGTCAATTGCTTCTTCGTCTTCTTCTGCCCTGATCCAATCTGCAGCAATGAAGTACAACTTTATTAGGGGTTAAGGCTCCTTGAAGACCATCCAGTGTGAAAATTCACAACCAAGAAGACCATGCAAAATCCCCACAAACTTTTGCCTGAAAGATCATGGAAGAAGATCCAAATCTCTGTTTTTTTCTCTCTTAATGCAGGGCTTGGACAATGGAGATGGCCATAGCATTTCTTTTGTGACCTGAATTATCAAAGAGTACAATTCATGCAAAACTCAAAGTCTCCAACTGAAGTTTCCAACTGACAGAGAAAGGAAGTATTGCAAGCCCATTAAACCCTAAACCCTCCATGCACAAGGATGACATCAAGAGAATCTCTCTCACTCGTTTCTGTTTGTCTCTCTCTCAGAAAACCTTCTTGCTTCAGTTTCTGAGATTTCGTGACATAAACGGGTGCTCAGGTTCATTGTCAAGCTAGAAGACACAGAAGCAACAACTTCTGCGGGAAAAACAGAGAACTCTAGAGCCCAAAATTGCAGTCTGCTGTGATCCCGAACCTTGTGCGCTTACATTCCTTAGGGTTCAAGGTTTTTCGGCGTCATCCTCTTCGGTTTCGACTGCTGTTTTGCTTTGCTTTTTGTTGTTGCTGCATTCAGTTGCGACTGCAAGGTATAGAGGGTTTAGGGTTTAGGAGCACGGTTGTGTTGTTATTATCGTTGTCGTGGCAGAGGCGCGAGAGAAATGGACACACTAGTGTTGCCGTTACTCAGCTCCTCGCGTCTACGCTTCTCGGTTTCACCCAGCCATGCGTGCTACTGCAGCAGTTATCTGCACCCTGCGCGTCGTCGCACAGAAGGCATCCATCCACCTCTTCTTCTCCTTGGTGTGAGTTTTGAGATTTCTCCATTCTCCTGGGGTCTCGTCGTTACATTGTCGAAACCAAAATCTGCAAAGATTAGATGCATCATGCATTTGGTTGAATGCTGGTATGAGGAATGCATTCTATAGTTTGCTGACACTGTGTGCTTGCTGGTTTTTGCCACGGTTTTCTAGAGAATACAAGCAGGAGCAGTTTTGAAATGGGACAATGTGCCTGCTGGAAATAGAAGAAGGCAGCAGCAGCAGATGGTCATGGCAGTTGGTAAGAGCACCACCCAAAAGTCCACTCAACTAGCAGAGGAAATGGGAGAAAGACAAGCTGATTCTGAGGTGATGAGTTCTTCACCAGCAGCAATTGACAATAATGCTGTGATTGTGGTGCACCCTAAGAGGAAGCGAGGTCGACCTAAGAAAGTGCAAGATGTCTTGGAAGAGCAGCCAACTGCAAGCAACAAAGCTCAAGAAGTGACATCAAAAGGAGAATCTGAAGAGGGGATCAGTACCATGCAGAGTAGCATGCTGGAGGAGGAGAAGAAGAATGCTCAGGGATTATCAGAAGATGATGCAGAGATGGAGAAATTTCTATTAGGCGGAAACTGGACAATCAAGATCGATGGTGGGTTGAAGAAAGCAGAGAGGGCACACAAGTTGAAGTCACTTCTGCCCTCATCTGCTTCATGAGATATTGAACTTTGTAATCACATTTCTTTCCAGTAGAACATCATGGTGCTTGCTAATCAATGTCTGTTGCAGTCTAGCAATCTTCTGAGACCAATTCATGCTTCCATGATCTGAGATCGTCTCTTGAAACATGAATGTGTATGCTTAGAGTTGAAATGTGTGTGGCAGGAAAGGAAGACAGTAAGCAAGGTGAAGGGGATGATGATGATGACGACGATGATGATGATGATGGCCAGCCATTGTGGGTAGAGGAGGATGATCCAACATGGCCTGCCGAGGGTGAGGATGGGTGGGGCTTCCGGACTTCTCAGTTCTTTGAAGATATGGAGATCAGGCCAGACAAGAAGAAATCCAATGCTGAGGATGATGATGATGATGATGATGATGAGCTTGCACTTAATTGGGAAACAGAAGCTGACAACTGGGTGATCAAGGAAATCACCACCAATGATTGGGAAGCTACAGTTTTTGCAGATCCCAGTCCGCTCGTGGTTTACCTCTTC
>Ga0116231_10009815_pt1 | contig 15822 bp, 11 predicted proteins | sample S1TSphgellanicum_2_FD_89695 | JGI IMG/M metagenome (GOLD analysis project Ga0116231, IMG submission 89695) | Host-associated microbial communities from peat moss isolated from Minnesota, USA - S1T2_Fd - Sphagnum magellanicum MG | ecosystem: Host-associated > Plants > Peat moss > Unclassified...
AAATCAGTCTTTTTGAATTGAAAATATCATATTCAAATCAAAATTTTCAAATTCAAATAATGTTTTAAACAATTGAAATAATAATTTTCAGATTCAAATATCAAGTTTCAAATTTTAATAAATTTTTTAAAAAGTTAAAATAACAATTTTTCATAATTGAAATATCAGTTTTCAGATTTGAATAAAAAAATTCAAAGTTCAAATATTAATTTTGCGATTCATTATATGAATAATATACATTTGTATGCATATTATTTATATATATAAAATTTTAGTACATACATTAAAATATACCCCTATGTCATCATAGAATACCTTTAGGATGGAACTAATTTGGTGACTATTGCGACTAATGGGACATATCAACCTATTAATGGATGAAAATAAATGTAAAATTGATGTAACCAATAGGATGAAATTTTGTAATAGTTGCATCATAGTTGTGAAAATGACCAAAATAGTTGAAAGTTGGTCTTGTAATTGCAAATATTCTCAAATGTAGTCGCAAACGACTATAAGTCGCATGTAGTTGTAAATTGAATGGTTACATTTTGGCTGATTTCTATTAGTGAAAGAAGAACCAACCAAAAAAATTATGTGTACTCAAGTGAACTAGTTAATGTGGGATCACCCAACTTGCTTCTTAATGGTCATATTTTAACAATTTATCTAGAGTTTGTCCCCATCATGGGGATGGGCTGGGATGGTTTACTAAATGTGAATGCAAAGATGAAAATGTTCATGTTTTTTCATGCATTTAGGTTTTTAACGGTGGCCACTATTGTTGGTTGAAAGGTTTAATCAAACTTCTTCACATATAGTAGGGAACAAAATACCTTGTTATATTATTCATTGATTCCTTGATTTCATGTAATTATAATTATTTGTTAGACTATGGTTTAAAAACCTACATAGAATGTTATTAGTTTTTTTTCCTTTTTAAGATTTACGGGAACATGTGCATGTTTATGATTTGAAGGTATGTGTACGGATCATAATTTTGTTATAACCAATATTATCAATAAAGGCTACTATAGCTTACCAAGGTTATAGAATTTCCTTATGTCTTGGTCATTGATCAATATCCTTGTTAACTACATTTTCAACCCTTATAACTTTAATAACTTACAACTACAATTCTTGATTTGCCTAACTACCCATTTTATAATAATTCATGGGATGGTGAATTAGCTAGGGGGCCTAATAGGAGTTGAACCTTGTTATTGATTTGTAACTTGATGAATACACCATAAGGTTGAAGTGGTGAAAATGTCAAAACAACATTCATCTATGAGTTGCCATCTATGCTATGGATTTCAAATCATTAATAATCCATTATAATTTTCATCAACACCCATTTATCTATGAAAACACCTAATTAATTAGAACCACCACACATGGAAGCATCGATAAGCTCATAATAGGTCTACAAAAAACAACCTTATCAATATGGACTAGTCAATTTGGATCCACCATTATGATTAGGGTGGTTTTTTTTATTGGTAATTTTGATTAGTAGACAATGGATCGTTTGACTAATTGAATTTCTATTATTGAAATCATTTGTAAATGATTATTTTAAAATATTTTAAAAATAGATAGATAGTAAATAGTTTTAAGTAGGTTGTAAAAAGGCACGTGGCTAGGTAGGTGGTAAGCCTAACCTAACTTAACTTATGTAATTTAACCTACATGTAGCCACCTTAGTTTAACCCACCTACCCTAGTCCTTTCGGCATGCACATAGGTTACAAGTATAAATAATTGAACATTTCACCTTCATAATGATAAATCATGTATTTACTAATGGATTACACTTGAAAAAAGGTGATTTTTTGGTCAAGTTTTTTATTTCACATGTCTGTTACACATCATTATTTATGTAGGCAAGTGAAAAAGTTAGGTAATTAGTAAATAGGTTGGTAAGTAGGTAAGTAAGGGGTAGTTGCAAGCTATGGTGTGCCTAAATTTTTGTCACAAGGGAATTTTTTCATTCTTTCAACTAAAATGATGACCAAAATTCGAATTTTCACAAGATTGTGAAATGATACTCAAATCTGTGAAAAGAATTGTTACACTACTAATCCCAAGTGAAATCACTATCAAATTGTTTATATAGACCATATGATGGACTTTTAAAGTGTAGTATCTCGAAATGTCACAATCCATAAAGAATGTGAAAATGGACTTTGAATTTTTAATTATATTTAATTAGTCCTCCAAATTTTGTCCTTAAAAAATCAATGGGAGATTAGTTATTTAAAATAGTTGTTTAAAGTGTCATTGGCAAAGAAGAGGTACTTTTAAGGACTTTTGAAAGACTCAAAATGACCCCCATGTTGGTAAGTCCTTTTTGGAAAAAATTTAAAACATTTTTCGCAGTTTTAAAAATTATATTCCAATTCATTTGATACATAGATTTTTTTTATAATCCTTTTACCAAAAAATCCTACCTTTATTTTTCTCAAATTTGTGGTTGGATGACGATGTCAACATGAAACCCTTAACTCGTTTCTCAAGCATCCCAATTTTTTTCCCTCTCTATGTAAGCTAGTTGCATGTTGCAACATAATGTATATTTTTAGTTGTAGCCAACAAGCTTTTCTTGGACTTTTGTGTGTTCACAATTTTGATTAAAAGTTGCAACTTCTTCAACTTGCTTGATTTTTTTTGTAGATAATCTTTCAATCTCGGCTTGCACAACTAACATGCACATGGAGCTTGTTGGTGTTCAAGTCTTCTTTGTATGTTAGGAACATTATTTTCTTTCACAAAGTTGTGTTTGATTTCTTGTGATAGTAGGGTTTGAAAACTTTGTGTAATAAAACACTGAGGGAGAACACATGTGTACCTAGGGCTGATCTATTTGATTTGTCTTTGGTGAATGTAACCACGAATCAACCGAAGTTTCTACAAGGTAACAAGTTTCACCTTTTTTTGTTTTTTGTATTCACTACTACAATTCATTGTTTTTTCGATTGGGTTTTCTAGTCAAAAATACCCAAACGTGATAGGCATAAACAAAACCACCCTATCAATTTGAACAAGTTGTTTTCATGACTTTGCAATCCAATTGGACCTTGTCATTTTGATTAACAAAATGACAAACAAAATGACTGACTATTCCACTGGAAGATAATGGATCATTTGACTAGGTCAATTTTATACCTAATTTTTTTAAATGGATTATTATTTTTTAAATTAATAGGTAGTTAGGTAGGTAGGTAAATAAATAAATAGGTAGGTAGTAAATAAGTTTAGGTAGGTTGAAAAAAGGCACTTAGGTAAGTAGGTGTTAACTTAACCTAACCTACCTAACCTAACTTAACCTCGCTGAACTACCTTAGTCTAACCTACCAGCCCTAACTTTTTAAGCATGCACATAGGTTGTAAATACAAGGAATTGAACCCCAAACTTCACAATGATAAACCAAGTGCTTACCAATGGACTACACCATCAAAAATATTCAACTTTTAACAAGTTTTTATTTCACGTGTTTATTTCACATCATTAAACATAATGGTTAAAGCTACATGACAACTAGTGGTTAAACTCAATGATTGAAATTAATGGTTAAACCTAATGGCTAAACTCAACAACTTAAATTAATGGCTAAACCAAATGGGTAAACTCAACGATTTAAACTAATGACTAAACCTACTTGCTAAACCCAACAATTTAACAACTTAAACTAATGGTTAAATCAAGTGGTTAAACTCGGTGACTTCAATTAATGGCTAAACCTAGTGATTAACTCAACAACTTAAATTAATGGCTAAACATAATGGCTAACCTTCATTAAATTTGATGACTAAACATGGTGGTTAAACTTAATTGATAAACCTAGTGGCTAAATTTCATGGGTAAAAATAATGGCTAAACTTAGTCAACAAATTTAATGGCTAAACATATTTCATCGCTAAACTTAGGCTAAACCTTGTGGCAAAAATTTTTGGATAAACATAGTGGCTAAACCTAAGTTAAACCTAGTGGGTAACTTTAATGGTTAAACATATTGGATAAACCTAGGTTATACTTAGTGGTTAAATTTAAAACTTATTTGCAAAATTTAATTGTTTGACTTCAGTTAAACCCAGTGCCAAATTTAGTGGTTAAACATAATGGCTAAACATAATGGTTAAATCTAGTGGCTATAATTAGGTAGGTAATGGGTGGATAGGGAAGTAAATAATATGTTAGTAGGTGGGTAAATAAATAAGTAGATTATACGAAAGTGAAAAATATGAGTAGGTATGTAGGTAGGTAGGTAGGTAAATAAAAGGTGGGTAAGTGAATGGGTAATAGGTAAGTAAGTACTTAACTAAATAAATACATGGATGAATAGGTAGGAGATAGATTTATAAGGTAGTAGACCATGTTGTATTTGATTAAAAATCATTAACCATCTTGATTAAATGTTCAACTTGATTAAAGGCCATTGGTAATTTTTACAAAAAATCGTTGGCCATTTTGACTAAATGTTCAATTTGACTAAAGGCCATTGGTCATTTTGACTAAGGTTGTACAACTTGGGTATGTGTATTTAATCAAATGAACCATTATTATCAAGTTAGTCAGTCAATAAATACATGTTTCATTCAAGCCCTCGACCTTAAGTCAAAATGTATGTGTCCATTAATCAAAATGACAAGTTAGTTAATTTGAACCTTTTAAAAAACCATGAATTATAATAATGATTTCAATTTTTTTTGCTTGCTTTTGTTCGAATTATTCATGTTGAGGATATTGTCTTACTTTTCAAGCTTTTTATGAACTTTTGTCAATAAAAAAGGGTGTAAGTAAAATATTTTGTACATCCTTGTTACCTTGTTTTCTACTTGAAAACAAAAAAAAAAAAAAGATTAAAAGAATCAAACTTTTAACCTTCCTTTACCATTTCAAAACAAATGATTTTATTTTTTCCATGGGCATCTCTAGCCTCCCTTTAGCCTTTAAAAGAAATTTGTGTCATATCATTTGGACTTGAAAAAATACCCCAAAAGTATCCCCAAAAGTATCCCCCATTTTTTAGGGGTTGGGGATGATGTTATTTATAACAAAAGTAAACTCAATTAACCAAAATATATATATTAAAATGTTCACCGCATCAATATTGAGGTGCTCGAAAAAAAAACCAAATACTTGCAAAAACATTTCACCTACTTTCAAATACTTGAACTTTATTTTTCAAACTACCACAAATTTTAGGTCCAATTCAAGTACTTGCAAGTAGTTTAAAAAACATGATGACAATAATTTAGTTATTGAAGTCCATGCAAGCAAGAGTTAAAAAATAATGTACCTCGATTTTTTTTATTATCCCCATAAAATCATCTACTTATTAGTCCTTTTCTTTAAAAGGACCCTAGCATTTTGTTGTTTACATTACTTTTTGTGTATACTTTACCATGTTTTCACCTAGAAGGTAGCGATGATGGCTACAATTTAACCCCAAGAAGTGACTATTATACCACCACCACCACCATTAAAGCTACAAGTATGTTAGAATGGAAATACCTATGGTACTCATAGCGAGAGTATGGTGTTTGTTTCTGCTACACAATTCCTCTTTTAGTCATAACTACTATAATAACCCAGACTTGTATGTATTATGTATGTCCCACCGTCTGAAGTTCATTAATGGGCATGATGTTTCTTTGACTTGATTTTTTTTAGGGTTTTGCTATAAAAACACTTTTGTTGCTATGAGTTTTAGGGTTCTTTGAAGAAAAAAAGATATGAGTTCCATAGGAGTAGGTAGATCAATGAATGAGTATCATCCCTTGAAACCCAAGTGCAAAAAAAACTTTTAACAAAATTGTGTTTGAATTCTTATGATATTAAGGTTTGAAGACTTCACATGTAATAGAACACCGAAGGAGAACACCTCTACAAAGGGCTCATCAACTTGATTTGTTCTTGGTGAATGTAATTGGAAGTTCAACCAAAGTTTTTACAAGGTAATAGTTCTCACCTTTCAAGTTGTCTTTATATGTTTGTCAAGTTTTTTTTGCTTTCTTTTGTTTGAATTATCAATGTTGCACATCATATTTAAGGTTATTATATGATTCTTCAAGATTTTCATGGACTTTTGTATGTCTACAATCTTGATTTAAAGTTTGCAATTGCTTCAGCCTACTTGAATTTCTTTATGTAGTTAATATTATAATCCTTAGCTTGCACAATTAGGTAGCACAAAACTTGTTATGTAATGAAAGTCTTTACATGTTGGGAGCATCATTTTGTTTCACACAATTTTTTCTGATTTCCTATGATATTAAGGTTTGAAGACTTCATGTAATATAACAGTTAAGGTTCATATACTTGATTTGTCTTTAGTATATAATTTTTACCAAAAAAATTGTTTCCTTTATTGCACATCTTTTTGTTCACATTGCATGTTTGTAGGTACAAGGTTGAACATGTGTAAGAAAAGCAACTCAACCTAATATATATATAACATGGCACCTCAAACCGAGGTGATGCAAAGCATACACGAGAAACCTACCAACCAAGCTATAAACTAGGTTGCAAAAGATATTAAGATTTGAAAAACAAAACAAAATGAAAGGCAATGCAAATGTTGCTTGAATCAAACACAAAATGACACATGCAAAGATGGAGTGGAAGACAAAATTGTTCAAACAAAGGAGGCAATGGATGAACATTCACAACAAAGATTGGCAGCTAGCCTTGTAGACTATGTTTCAAATGCCCTTCTTGTTTGTCAGGGACCCCAAAGCAAGAAACTTGTGTTGCAAAAGTTTTTTTCAACTTATAAAATTTGTCTTAATTTATCTAATTACATTGTTCCAACAAGACAACTTTTGCACAACAAGAAGTTATTGCAAAAATGAGCAAAATTCTACAAGAGGTCAAAAGTTCTAAGTCCAATCTTGAGCTTGCCAATAAACATTGTTTCATTTTTACAACTATTCATGTAGGTCCATTTTCTTCAATGAGTGGTGTGACACATTCTTACACACCCTTAACATGAAAATATGCACTCACAAACCCGCTTGGAAGTGGAACTACTATGTAGTTGTAGTCTAACAAGTACGGTGGTTCAATGTAATGCAATGAAATTCACTAAGAATCTAATGCATTGTGTCCAACATCTACACATAACATCTTAATCTAACATGCATTGGATTTTTGAAAAGCTAATCTAAAAGGAGCCATGTTACAAAATCTCATAAGTTTTTATTTTTTATTTTTTATTTTTTGATCAACAGTTAAGCTTTGAACTAGAAACCACTTTGCTTAGATTTAAGGAAAAAAACAGACAATTCAACCCCCTCTATTTCCAACAAGTGTAACTCCTTTACAGCAACTCCGATGATGCTGAAATTTGAGGAGAACCTTTTACACCTCTCAAACTAAGACTGATTTAAATTTGACACACATCCAACGGTGGATTTGGGAGGAACAATTAATTGAAATAAAAATCCAGAGGCTTTGTCATGGAAATCCTTCCATGAACTCCACTACAACACCCGCTACTTCCAACCAGTGTAGCTCCCTGACAGCAACTTCGATGATGCTGAAATTTGGGGAGAACCTTCTACACCTTCCAAACTAAAACTGATTTCATTTTGACACAAATCCAATAGTGGATTTGGGAAAAACAACTTATTGAAACAAAATTCTAGAGGCTTTGCTACAAGTACTTGTTACACACAACTTCCTTCCATGTTTAACTCTTGCACACACCTTTTCCATGAACACCTCTCTCCACACATAAGGACTAAAACTTCTTCCTCACACTTCCTCCTCCTCTTTCTTTTTTTTTCACATACACATAATACCTTCTCCCTTGGTAAGCCTTCATGACCTTCCTTGAGCTTGTTCCCCTTGTCTAATGAAAGCTTTGAAATCTTTTGCTCCAATCAATGGCCTCCTCATCCTTCTAGAGCCAATGAGAATTGAGAATAAATTATCATCCAATTGAGTTTAGGATGAGAATTCTTGGGCCCAATGAGACACAAAAAATATTCCATCCTCCAATCAAATAGGATGACAATCCTCATGACTAATGGGATTGGAGGATTCATCCCTTCCCTTATCTTGGATATCTTGATGAGGTGTTTTGAGCTTGATCCTTATCCTTTCCGTTCGTTGACCTTCACATCTTACTTTTTCATCCTAATTACTTCAAGTAACTAACTACTAAGGTAGTTTATCGGTAATAACAAGTAACGTCCTTGAATTCTTACTTGATTAATTCAATGGTTGAACTAACATCCCCGTGTACCATTTACTCTTTTGATATCCCCTACCTATTTATTTTACCATGCACTAGTTAACTATGTAGTACATAGTATCGAATTTTCATGAAGTTCTGCCGTCACTCTCACACCTTACGCCTACCCTAATTTGTTAAATAAAAAGGCCTCGACCCTTTCTAAACGCAAGTACCACATTGTTTGTACTACCTTTTTGGTTTTTGTTGATGCAGGTGAGAACTAGTCATGGCGGATGATGTCGCTATGCCTTCAAATCCTCCAGTTGCACCAGTAGAACAGGAAGAGCTTGAAAAAACACCATTCAACGTGATTATTTCTCAATGGCCGCGCGAAGAAGAACCGCCCAGGCGAGTGGTGCGCAATCGAGTCGATCGTTTGGCATGGGATCGTCGATTATCTTTTAACCCACATGCTTTAGCAATCTATTTAGAATTCGTTCCTGCTCGTGGAGTCGCGCCAGAAAGGTTTGAAGAGTGTCAATGCAAAGATGATGATGTCTGTCTCCATTGTTGAACGTGCATTCCTGGTGATGGCCACTATCGTTGACTACGAGGGTCAATCAACCCCCTTCCCGTGAAGCACCGAACCGAGTACCTCGCTCACATCATTCGTCGCATTCTAGATTTTTTGCAATTGTGATCTATCCTTTAAATCGGTTATAAAGTTGTAATTTACATGAAGCTACTCAGGCGGAAATGTTAATACTTAAGTTTGATTTGATTCTATTTAAAAGTCTGATAGAAGTGAAACTAAATGAAGATGTATTAGGACTACATCCTAAAAATCTTACAAATACATCATTAGTGCTTGAAGATTCTTCTACAGACTAACTTAACCTTGTCATGGCAAATGCTATTGTTAATTATGGGCTTGTATTCCCTATATATCAATAAATCACATCTAATTCTACATCCCCTTTCCCTTCTCTACAACATAAAAGGGATAATGTACTTTAAAAGGTTTACTAGGTGCTTAACTAATTAAACATTACATCAACTAAAATAAAAAAATATTATATGCCTAAAAATATCACAAAAGATGATTCAACTATTAATAATCACTACTTGGAGGCTTATAAGCATTCAAATCATTAGTACTAAGGAAAATTACGGAATTAAAACTTAACTAATTATTGAGCTATAATCCATGGCTCACAAGTGGAATTGTAAGAGTTCTAGGTCTACACCCTAGAAATATTATTAATGCATTGGAAAGGTGCAAGATAGCTAGTAATTCAAGCATCCCTTTATGGTCACTATCAGTTAGGAAGCGCAAGATTGATGGTTGCACAATTGATGTCAAGAATGTTGCAATTGCATGGTGGGCATCTGAGACTCTTGTGAGTCCTAATAAAGATGATGTGATGAGGAAATGCTTGGAAGATGGAATGTATGATGAGAAGCCTACACACTTCCTAATGGAAACTCAAGTAATGTGTACAAATACTTTATCATTCATCTTGTTTTGATTTTATTGTGTTTCAATGCTCTTTAATTTAAGTACACATATGACATCGTTGTGGACTAGCAACAAAAGAGTTATGGAAGATTTTCCAACTTGGGAAGTTGTAGGAAAACTAACGTACTTACTATGTAATTGTTTCCATTCATCCATGACTTTTGTGTACTATGCAAGCACTATTTGGTGTAAATTGTGCAAGTTTGTGTACTATGATTGACTAGTATGCAAATAATTGTAAACTAATGTAGTTGTGTACTACAAAAGTCCAATTAAAGTGTTGCAACACTACCTAATTGTACATGTAAGTCCATAATGGATGTGGTAACATCTCTTAAATGTACAACATAAGTACATCTACAATGATGTAGTACTACTTAATTGTATAAATGTTTGCCAATTGTCCTTATAATGAAATAATAGTGATTGACTTTGCTATAGAAATCCATTATCTTTAAATAAACCAACAAAAGTATTTGGTGAAAATGGAGTATATGATGAGAAGTTCATTACCGTAATAAACATGCACATGTACAATGTGTTTAATTTAATGGTCTTCATTTGTTTATTTACAAAGTTTTTTCTTCGATTCAAGGAAGCCAATCTAACAGCCATTATTGGACAACGGAAATTTGAAAGTTTAAAACCCTTTTATGTGAAGAAAATGAAGGAGAGGAGTACTTGTTGTTGCATATACCATGTTAAAATTGACCAACTTTGACTTGGCTTAAATAACATGAAGGTAACATATGAACTCCATGGAATTAGAAAATGCAATTGCACTTGCCCATATGTCTATTTAAGGAATGCAAACCAATTCTCTTGTAATGTTATGTCTTCTATATACCCAAGCATAAGCATGATGTGGCAAATACTAGTTTGCCTCAAAAAAGATGAAGATGAATGGCATCACAAGAAATGTTTGTATGGACAATGTAGTGATGGTGACATCAAAAAAATTCCATTATGTCTAGTAGAATGCAATGGTTCTAATCCAACTGTGGTTGAGTTGAAAAGATTTGCTATGGAGACTACAATGTCAAAAGCTGAGCATCCTTTGAAAAAACTAACCTTTGTTTACAAGAAGACCGATAATGAATAGTCAATTGAGTATTTCAAACCCAAGCTACAAAATTTTTTCAAGCATAATTTTGTATGAAGGTGGAAAAATAAGCAATTCAAAGCTTATTTTTTCTCCTTCCCCAAAAACACAGTTGTTTTTATTGTGGACTTTGCTGAAAACTATTCATTTGAGGTGCAAAATGAAGTGCAGTTTACACATTGGCATCTAGCTATTAGATTAACATATTGGTACACATTATTTATCGCCATAATTTTCATCCCAATCCATTTGACAAAGATTTTTTGATTCTTATAGAATACCATTTCTACATTTTAGATGATCAGAAACATGACTCTAAATTTGTTCAACATTGTTTCAAATTACATAGGAGCCACATGGTCCATAATGATTACGCCCTAAAATCCCATTGGGTTTGGTCTAATGGGTCTACCTCCCAATTCAAAAGCACAAAACCCTAGTTTTTTGTGTGTAAATATTCAAACATGATTAATGGTTGTAAGACAACATGGAATTTCTTTGGTAGTGGACATGGAAAGGGTTCGCATGATGGTGTTAGTGCTATCATCAAAAGACTCATTCGAAAGGAACAACTTGATGCTAATGGTGGCAAACTACAAAATGCAAAGGAAGTTGTTCAATTTTAACATGAGCATCTCTCAAAGGGACTAAAAGCATCATATTCAAGTGTGAGAAGGCCTTTATGAAAGATATTCTAGTTGATGAAAAAGGAAGAAGTACCCATGAAATCCTCACATTTAGTTGTGATAACATTAAAGGTACAATGAAATTGCATTCCATTTTGGCTACAAACAGAAATAACTTGACTACTTTGATGGTGAAAGATTTACCTTGTTTTTATACTTTCTACTTTGACAAAAAGTGGGTTGATTGGCAAAATCTACAATGGATAGGTCATTGGGTACCAAAGATCCTACAACTTGTGGACACAAGGTCAGTTCGTAATGCAATGTATGACTGTTGGGATGGAAAGTGGGATTATAGTATAGATGGGAATGCATTAACAACTACCTTGGAAATTGGTGATAATTTTGCAGTGAATGTTGAAATTGGAAACTTAGAATGTGTTGATTTTTGGGTTGTTTGTTGTATAAAACCCATGCATACTATAAGAAAGGAATTCATTGACGAGTGGGGCACATCTTTTGCTATTGGTGATGATGTTGTAAGGTTGTACCATCAGAGGTGGGGTAGTAATGATAGAAGTTTTGTTTTGTTTAAAGGATTTCATGTGGTATACATCTTATGTAATGTGGTTTGTGTTGCAAAGATTCGAATGCCACCTAGAGACCACGTAGTTAGCGGCAATGATGGTGTATATGAGATGAGTGAAGACACATTAAGTGGTATCAATTTTGTCATCGCCACACTTGAGGATGATGAATGAAGTGGAGATGAAAATCTACTTGTAATTGGTAATTGCTCGGGCCACTTGTTATTTTTTGTGTGACCTAATCTTTCATATGTACATTCTTGATATGTTAGAAAGTTGAATGCTATGAAGGTTGAAAATCTTATGGTGATTTGCGGGGAACCCATGATTTCAAGTTCACTTGATTCCAAATTGGTTTTGAAAAGAAAAAAGGATACATTTGATCAGGTCATTACTCATAGGTTATGTTTAAATTGCTTTTGACATGAAGCTCAAGGATGATTTAACATGTTTAAAGAAGATCATGTATGTGCATCAAGTTCTTTTGTTGATGCCAAGAACCTTCATATCTTTCACATTAGAAGTTCATTATGGATTGTTGTAGGTAACGAAGATGAATGTATATGAATGGGATTGCATGAACCATTAAGGGGTGTTCATCATTATTGGAACTCACGTGTAAGTGATATTGATATTTAGTATAGAATGTTCCTATGGACAATACATAAAATCGCCTTGAATACTTGAGGAATGAGGCATAATTTTGCAAAGAATATGGGGATTCATTTGATGGCAAGTTACTTGTGAGTTGGCATACCAAGTGGTGGACCAAAACAATGAGATTTGATTAGCTACAAACTTGGATAATAGAAGATAATCACCTTTTTCTTATTGAATTTGTTGAAACTTACTTGGTGGCCCATGATGAATCAAAGCAAGAAGATTTGATTAGCTTCAAAATTGGTCAACACAAGACAATTATTCTATTTCTATTGAATGTGTTGAAAACTAATTTACATTGTTTAAAGTGGAATGTTCAACCATTATTCCAAAATTTTGACTCCATTATATAAGTTAATTTTGACCTTGCTTATTGGAACATGTTAAGCTTTTTTGTATTTGGTTGTGAACCAAAACAAGAAAACTTGAACTAGAAAGTTCATGGTTAGCACAAGACAATTTTGTTCAACATCTATTAGACATGTGTTCAAGCCTAATTATTTACTATTGGAAATGGGATGTTCAACCATTTGGATGTCAATGTTTAATAAGTAAGCTTTCATTCACCTTCCAATACATTGTTGATATTTTTTATACTCGACAGTGAACCAAAACAAGAAAACTTCATGATCAAAGCTATGAAATTGGTCACCATAAAACAATTATCCTCTTTCTATTGAATGTGTTGAAACCTAATTACAGTGTTCAAGGTTTCCAATGTTCGGCCATTATTCTAAAAATTAATCTTTTGTACAAATTAATTTTGATTTGCCTTAAGATGTTTTACCTTTGGTTATGGAATACTACAATTTGATTGAACTATTTGGAACTAGTTAAAACAAAAGACAATTATGATGCCATTTTTATACTAGATTGTGAATCATCACAAGAAAACTCAATTATAGTTGCAAAACTAGTTAGTAGGAAGCAAAATTTATCCTTTTTTGTTGAATGTGTTGAACCTAATTACATTGTTTATTTAGTGGAATCCTCAACCATTCTTTCATAAATGAATGCCATTATATAATTTTATTTTGATTTGCCTTGAGTTGTTTTGCATTTGGCTATGGATTAAAAAAAGTTGACTGGGTTACTTGGGTGTAAGTACAATTGGGTGGACCCATTAGGAACAACTTCAAGGAATGGTCAAGGAACAAAAGTTGGCCAAATAATATTCATGGGTCCTTTTCTTTAGTTTATTTCATAATTATAAATTATTTTTCCTTGTGTTTATTTACTACATGCCAAAGTATATGGCTTGAAGTTTTCATTACAATAAAAAAGGTGGAAATCATTACAAATTTACATCATTTATTGATGTGACCCCTTCAAGAATCAAGTTCCTAAAATTTGGAAATTCATAATTAAATCATACCTACTCAAATAATTACCCAGTAAAAATTTCAAATAGAATACCATCTAAAGTACCTTAGAAAATTATACCCATAAAAGAAAAGCCACAAACCTTGTTTGAAAAATGTTCCTAACTAAAAAATCCAAGGAAAACAATGATTGTGACATTTTTGAAACTTTGTGTGAATGTAATGAATAGGAACATCAAAATTCAAAATATTTTTGACATTGTTAAAGTTTCAAAATCTATACAACCTAGTTAATGTATTCAACAAAAAAATTTACTAAAAAACTTTCTTTATGTGTTTCCTATATTTTTCCAAAGTTTGATGGGCCCTGTAAAAATGAAGGTGTGACATTTTTAGTGGTGCCACCCAATTGTACTTACACCCATTTAGAATTGGTCAATAGAAGACAATTGATTTTTTTTGGTAATTGGTTATGAACTAGAACAAGGAGATTTTATGAAAGACACAAAATTAATTAGCATAATACAATTATCCTCTTTTATGTTGGATGTGTTGAAATTTAATTATAATGTTTCAAGTTTCCAATATGTTGAACCATTATTCCATAAATGAATCATTTCGCTTAAGTTATTAAATGTTTGGTTATGGACTAAAAGAAGCTGATTGAACTACTTAAAACTTGTTAACAAAAGACAACTAATGTCTTTCTGTACTTGGTTGTGAATCAGAACAAGACTTGATCATAAGATAATTATCATGTTTTTGTTGGATGTGTTGAAACCTAATTACGATGTTTAAAGATTCCAGTATTCAATTACCATTAGTTTAGAAATGAATGATTTGCCACATGAGTTGTTTTACGCTTGGTTATGGACTAGAAGAAGTTGATTGTGTTACTTAAATAGAATTGGTTAACAAAAGAAAAACTGATGTTTTTTTTGTACTTGGTTGTGAACCAAAACAAGAATATTTTATGAAAGTTATAAAACTAGTGAGCAAAATAGAATTACCTTTTCTTTTTGGATGTGTTGAATCCTAATTAAAATGTTTTAAAGTTTCCAATGTTTTGCCATTCTAAAAATCAATGATTTGCCATGAGTTGTTCTGCATTTGGTTATGTTAAATGAGATGTTTAATTATAACTTGTTAGCAAAAGACAATTGATGTTGTTTTTTATACTTGGTTGTGAACCGAAACAAGAATATTTCATGTAAGTTGTGAAATTGGTGAATAGAAGACAATTATCCTCTTTCTGTTGGATGTGTTGAAACCTAATTACAATGTTTTAAGTTTCCAATATTCAATTACCAATATTCCAAAAATGAATGATTTGCCACATGAGTTGTTCAACACTTGGTTATGGACTAAAAGGAGTTGATTAAATTACTTAAATAGAACTAGTTAACAAAAGACAATTGATGTCTTTTCTTACACTTGGTTGCACTAGAAGAAAAACATGTATTTTCGACTACTCTTTGCAACTAAAATTTAGTCGCAAGAAACATTTTGCAACTAAAACCCTTTTAGTCGCCTAAGACAAGTCGCATGTGATAAACTAGTCACAAATGACAAAGGGTATTGTATGAAAGAAAAAGTTAACAAATACATTTCATCCTTTGACTCCAATGTATACGTATTGTCACATGCGACTAAAATGCAACTATTTTGGTCACAATTGAAGGCAAATCATGTGCTGCCACGTGTCTTAATATATGATTATTTATATTATTATTATTATTATTTTGAAATAATCTAAGACGTTCAATTCAAAGACTTGGATGATCTTATATTATGGCACGTGGCCCAATGTAAATATGCCAC
>Ga0116231_10009816_pt1 | contig 15815 bp, 7 predicted proteins | sample S1TSphgellanicum_2_FD_89695 | JGI IMG/M metagenome (GOLD analysis project Ga0116231, IMG submission 89695) | Host-associated microbial communities from peat moss isolated from Minnesota, USA - S1T2_Fd - Sphagnum magellanicum MG | ecosystem: Host-associated > Plants > Peat moss > Unclassified...
TAAGTAATGCACAATCTAATAATGATAATTACACACCAAAAAACTGAAAATAAAGCCTTTCTTTTTCTACAATTTTTTCATAATCATAGAATATAGAACTATTGAAATATTATAGTAGTAGATCAGTTCCGTTAATGTAAGCCCTATTTAATTTGATTTACACACATGCATGATAAAACTTCTGGAACTATATTATATATTAATTTAGTACTATTGTTATAACTTTATTTGGGTTTCTATTTTATACTACACACACACTTGAGTAGTCTAGTAGTAATATTATAATCCTTAAAAATAAGTGCTACCTATTCCACACCAAAAAAAAAATACAAAAACACCAACAACAACCCATATCTCCACATTTGGAATTAGCTCCTTGAGTTGGTGATGTGACCTTACTTACCTTGTACCTTAAATGGAAACCATAACAAGTTCAAATCCATTGATTTTTCCCCTAATTTTTTTATCTCATCAATTTTTTTACTTATGTCCTAAAACTAGGGAAAGTAGTTGGGCAAGTCAGTCAAGTTCTTATTTTCAAGTCACCTAATATTTTTTTAGAGCACTCCTTAAAATAATAGAGATTAAAAATTAATTAAACTTATTAAAACAATGAAATGAGTGGCTTTTCAATCACTCCCACCTATTGTCGATAATTTTGAATTATTGAATAATAATAAACAATAAAAACAAGTTACATTAATTAATCCAATAATTCTTTTTGCAATTGTGGCTCCATATAAGCTATTGATGCATATGGCATTACTAGAGCAATTCTAGCTATGCAATGTGCATTGTATTCAAACGGGTATTAATATTGATCACATTCAAATTTAATGTTAATGTTTGCTTTCCTTCACATGTAAATAATAAATGTTGAACAATATACATTGAGGGAGCATTAACTTTTTTTCACAATCATTAAGAATGACAAATCTATAACAATCAGTGTGCGACCAATTAATGTCACTAGCCAACTAGAAGCAAAAATTTTCTTTTCACTTCTGTTTTGAAACCTCCACTATTTGTGCACAAGTTTATAGGGACAAACACATTTTTGGATCTCTCTAGTTTTTACTTCATACAAAACTTGATCTACATCCCATTTTACCATTTCCACTCAAAATGATCTTACACCAAGTGGAAATCTCAAGGTTGAGGAGGTGAAAATGTGGATGCTTAATACTCCAATAGATAGTGTGGTACATAATCATAGGAATTCTACACACATTGACAAATGCCATAAAACATTAAATTTTTTTTTCCTATGTGATTGCACCTAAAAGTAGGTACTAGGTAGGTTAAAGACCAAAGGTCACAATTGAAGTTGCATTGGGGGTTTTACTTTTGCGAATATTTCCCACATGTCTTGGAAAATGTGTGACGAGGGAGGGGTGTTTTCCCAACCTTAAAAGGACATGTGTAGTAAAGTTTGTAGGGGGTGATTGAATGTGCATAAAGTTAGGAGTGAAAAGAGTAAAAAGTTCCAACATCTTAATTAGGTTGTGCATGTTCATCTTCACAAAATTGTTCCCAAAGTTTGCAAGATTATTGTTTCCATTATTGTTATTAGGTGTGCCCAAAGACTTTTTCAATGATGTTTACAAAACTAATTGATAATGTGCTCCTAATGGTGTTGTAAAAACTTCCAAACTACTTGTTATCAATAATATTGTGTCAACATGGACGATTCTTGGTTCTAGCCTTTTTTCTAAGTAAAACATGGAAACACATTTAATTGCTTTAGTAAGATGACAAATTTATTTTTACATATTTGGCACATAGTTATGACATTCTTCATTTTGCACATTAAATTTTTTTAAAATTCTTCATTTAGCACCTTGTCATAACATTCTTTACCCGCGAATGTTTACCAAATTACACTGGTTGATCTATAAATTTTTTTTAAATTCTTTAAAATTGTTGCTTCTTTGGGCTTCCATAACATTCTCGCACCAAGAATGTCATAACTATGATTTGGCACCCATTTGGGTACAAGTTTTGTGTTTACCTTTTGGATGAATTCCTTAGTTATTTTCATGACTTGTTTGTCATGAAATGATTATTGATTGTGAATTATCTAATGTTTCATTTACCCAATACACTCATTTTTCATTTTTCATCCTTGACATTTATTGCCATCCCCAAAGTTTATAATTATGTGTGGTTTCTTTTATGTTTTCAATTTCCAATGTGTTTTTGTTAAATTCCCCTTTTTCTATTGCATTTTAGGCTCCCAAGATAAGGTCACGGCAAGACAAGCCGTTCCTTAAGTTGCAACTATTTTTACTATTATTTGCTTACTTTTTGAATTAAATGTTACACATAGCTCTATTTTTAGATTTTTAGGTTGGTTTCATATGTTTATCAAATCATTTGTGGATCTTAAAATCAATATGGATCAAGGATTCAACACTTGTTTTTGTGGCCTTAAACATAATTTTACATTAATGATATCCACAGATGAATTTTGATTTCACAAATTTGTACTATCTTTTAAAGCTAAGGATGTTTGCATAATGTTGTGGTACATCATTGTTTTTCCTAGACTTTTGAGATTTTGGTGGGTGGCTTTTTGTATGAAAAAGTGAGAGCACTTTTGGTGTATTTGATTTTTTTCTTTCACACATGAATGATAAAAGTAATGAACTCTTTAAATCATTTTGGCTATAGTGGTTTCATCATTTTAAGTGCTTGTGACAATGGCTTTTGCATAAAAAATGCAAGTAGTGGTGACAAGAAGACAAATGAAATGTAAATATGGCAAAAGTTTGAAGTTCAAGTTTGATCGCAAAAATATTATATAAAATGGGTCAATGTTACAACTTCTAATGCATAGAAGAATGTCATCCACCCAATTTTAGTTTTATTGAATGTCCACATATCAAGCTTTGAGGGACTAATTGTATGCCAAGAAAACCAATTCATTTGTTAGGCTCAAGGGCCCACCCTTACCTTGGGAGTTTAGGTTGGAATGATCACTTGGCATTGACTACCCTTTTACTTACATGTAGGACAAACAAAACATTTTTGAAGAAAACACAAATGACCCGACCAAACACATTCTTTGTGCAAAACTCATTGTTGGAGGTTTGGAATTTTGGATTGGACATGTGATGTTTAATAATTTTATGGGGGTTGGGTTACATGTTCATGCAAAAAAATCAATATTTATTATAATAATGATTTTCATTATAGATCTTTTGTGTCAAGTTCCATGGGAGATACTAAACACCCCCGCATCAAGGATTGTTTGGTGCTCATTTTGGGGTGTCTTTTTGTGCCCTTTTTTCACTTTTTATAAAACTATGTGGTTTTACATGTTCTAATTGCATGCTTTTTCATGTTTTGACATGCAAAAAAAAAAAAACATTGAATATGTTTAGTGGGACCCACATGTTCTACTATCCCAAAAATAATTTTGAACCCATGATTTTTCAATAGAAAGACAAAGTTCCGAGTAGTAGCCTACTTCTAGGCATAGGAAAAAAGCCATGTGTTTTCAAATTTATCTTTTAATTAATCATGTACGTGGTAGTCAAATCTTGTGGTAGAACAAGGTGGTTCTATGCATGTCATCACATTGATGTTCGTGCAAAACGCTAGACAAAGCTTGATGGGGACTTTTTTAGCATCTTCCATGGCACTTGAGAATGGCCCACCAAATTTATCAATATACTTTTGGTTTGGTATCCAAACAACTGGGACTTACTTTGATATTCATTTCTTAATTCCATTGCATTCTAAAAACCACCAATCTAGTGGCCCCCATTCTAACTCTAAATCATTGGAATTTGGAATACTTATACTAAAGAAGATATCACATCAACTTTCAATACAATTCGTTTCTATTAATTATATTTTCAAATAGCACTGGAGAAATAAATTTAGGTGACTTTAGTTGATGTTGTGCCTTTTGAGACTTAAAATGGGGTCTTACCTAGCTCTAAGAAAATTCACATATATATTTGTATGGTATGTTATTTGATTACTAGTTTTCCATGTGATGTACATCAACTTTCATTGCAACTCCTTTTAAACTTTTCTTGATTTTACATGGCATTAAATGTGTATACTAAAGTTAATGTTGTGCCTTATGAGACCCATAATGGGGTCTTAGCACTCATGCCTAATAATTTCACATATTTAGATTTAAATTATTAGCAAGTAAGGGTAGTTTAGAGTTCATACGTGTTTTTGAATGTCATCCTATTATTGCATTGATTTACACCATATCTATTTAAACAATTTGAATTAATGTTTGGTGAAAAATAAGGACAAGAAAATTAAAATACCTAGAATGTAGATATAACACATTCAAAAAAAAGATTTGACTATAAAAGAATTTTGTGTGGACTTTTTAGTACCAAAAGAAAGCTTTAAACAAATTTCACAATATAGTTATCCTTAAAATAATCATTACTTTGGGCTTGACTTTGGTCTTCATTGTATAAATTCACTCATCTTCATTTTGGAGCTATCCATAAAGTCTACCAAAGTGAAGATGATTATTCAAAACTAAGGATGAACTCCCAAAAATGAGCATCATAGTTTTTATTTAAATTATTTAATTATGGTCTATTTAGGTTATGGCCATATAAATTAGGAGATTACCTAGGTAGAGGGTTAACTAAGTTAGGACTTACCTACTTCCCTATTTAGTTATAAGTTACCCATTTACCTACCCACCCACCCATGGGTTAACTACCTATTTACTTATGGACTACCTACTTATCCATAGACTATTTATTTATAGGTACTACCTACCTGCGCATAGCATAGCTCCTTAAGTTGCCCTTAAATATTCCAAACCTAAGCAAGCCCCTAGGTGTTTCCATAGGTAGCCTTGTCTTGTCCTAAACAAATAAACCTTAGGTAGCCCTCTATAACCCCCTGAATAACCCTTAGGTATCCTTTAACTTAAGAAATCCCTATATAACTTCACAATTAGGCTTTTAGGTATTCGATAACCTAGGTAGGCCCTATGTAATTCCCTAAGTAGCTTTTAGATATCCCATAAGCTAGGTAGGCCCCTAGGTGTCTCCTTACATAGCCATTTAGGTAGCCCTTTAAATAATCTTTAAGTATCCCATAGCTTAGGTCTTTATGTCTCCCTATGTAATTCATAGGCAATTTTTTTGATAACTTTTATGTAACTCATTAGGTAGGTTCTATGTAGTTCTTTAATTAACTTTTAGGTATCCAAGCATAAACATTGTAAAGTATACAAAAAAAGTGAATGACATCTCCATTTTTATCTTGTGTCATGTATATAAATGCAATAAAGTAACATCAAAATGGATGGAAGTATGATAGAATACCTTGGTGCCCTCTATTACATTTGTAAGAATCTACTTCCAAAATATTAAAAACAAATAAATTTTACAAGTAGGCAAAAAAATCCCCATTTATTACATGATAAATTTGTGATTTGGGAGTTCTTAACACATTTAATTCAATGAAGCATATTGATACTAGGTAAGGACATAAAGACCCTTGTATTTTTAAGGTCCACATAAAAAAATTCTTCCACTTATCATGTATTTTACAAAAGTTCACAATGCAAAAAGTAAATGAAAAGTAGATTGCAAAATCTATTTGTATTTTAGAAATATACTTTCAACCTTTTTTTACAATGTGGAATTTAAAAGTTAATTCACAATAATGTAAAATTATCTTGTCTTTGGTCATTCAAGTAAAAATATTCCACATACAAATGGTTTATGATGGATTTTGTTATTATTTTCTTTCTACTTGTCAAGTAGACTACCAACAAAAATTAGTTGTGTACTTTACCATGCTTATGCTCATCCCATAACCTAGGTAAGCCCTAGATAGCTTTTTAAGTAGCCTTTAGGTATCCCATAACTATGTAGGAATGTATTTTTAGTAGTTGTTATGGAACCCTTTATGTGGGATTTTGTTCATTGTTGAATCCTTATTTCCTTTTCAGGAACGTGTAAGACATTTTAAAACATGTTTTTTTTTTTTTTTGGGTTTTTTTTCAACATTGTTTCTTTTGTTTTTTTTTTGTTTTTTTTCTTTTTAGGGAAGTTTAAGTTATTTTTTAATTTGTTTTTTTTTTTTTTTGGGTTTATTGCACACATTAGTTCATTTGGTTTAATTGTGCTTTTGACTCTCTAAATTACAAAATTTGATTATGTGTCTCCAAAAAAAAAGTTGTTTATTTTTAAGTGATGGAGATCATGGGTAAATTTTATATAAGGTAAAATGTCATTTAAATAAAAAAATTTCATTGATTTTCAACATGATATCATGAAAAATGCATAATTTGGTTTAATTTTCATAGTTTGTATACTTTAGATGTCATTTTATTTGACATACATCTTCTAAATAATGTAAAGCTCAAATTAACATACAAATTTTGAATGTGTGCTTTGTGTTAGAAATGTATTCATTTGTTATATGTACAAAGGAATTTTTTTTGTATCCATGTTCAATTTCATGTATTTGAAATTCTTTGATGAATATAAGTGAATAACATTACCAAAAGTTTGATGAAAAAATTAAGGCTTTCATAGCAAAATGTGTTAAATATGGCTAAGGCCAAATTTGAGAAAACATGTCCTTGGCATCCTTGGCTTTTTAATCATGTTTCAAACACCAAAACAATATCAATGAGGACCTATAAAGCAAGGCTGGTTGAAGTTTCAAATTGCACAAGCGCAAAGAACTCAAAAGCACATATATGTTTAAATTCATGCACTTCCTCGATTGTTAATTGGTGGTTAGTGGTTGTGCCCTATCTTCCCAACACTTGCCGCCAAGATCTAAGCTTTGAAAAATTAACACAACTCATAACATTTGCTCACATTAGTGGGCATTGCTCAATAATCACAAAGTGTCCTCACATAGGTCAACAATGATCATTGATGTTTATGCTACTAAATTGTGGAGCAATGAACATGGCCATTGAACATGGCAAATAGACTTTGTAAGTTACAAATGTTTCGGCAACTCTATGAACATTTCAGCCATAAATTGGTTGTGAAAGATGAGCTAAGTGGTGAATGTATTTGGATCATGAGTTCTTGTGTGGTGTACAGCCTATCATTGTGATCATGTGCAATGGCTACCATTTCATGAAGTGCAACCATATCCTGGCATTATATATTTTTTACGTATTTTGTTGTCCCCTACTTTTGGCACTCTCATTTAAAAAGTAGCATTTGAGCTAGTTTTAGTTTTAGCCACCAACTTGCCTCCAAGAGAACTTAGAGAAAACATTATAATTGTATTGTGAATTTTTGGGATTGGAAAGTAGAGCACTTTTGACAAACTTTGATTTGTATGGCCCATAACTAGAAATTCAATGAAAATGTGACAAAAATTTCCTGTAACTTTTTCTCTAAAAGTTAGTGAATTAAAAAAATTAAATAAAAAAAAGGAAATTTGCAACAGGATGATGTAAAAAATTGACTAAACTGCCAAAATTTACCCCCCCAAAAAAACACCACTTAGAACCATCCAAATTGTTTTGTTCAAAAATTTTCTCAAACGTGAAAATGAAATTAGGTTGTGACCGCCGGCTGTTTTTGGAATTTTTAAGAAAAAAATTGCAAAGAAAATCCAATGTTTATGAACTCTGTTCATTAGAATTAAGAGTGCTTGCTGTTGCAGGTCACTCAACAATAAAAGGATCACAATCTGTTTTTAGTGTCCTACTTGTTATGTAGCCAAATTTGGCTAAATCCTGCTGTGGATGGTTGCCAGTGTGGCTACATCACAAAAGTGAATAAAAAACTCTGATAGGAAGACATAAAGTACCTGGTAAGTAAAAAATTGACCTTAAAATATATTGTACACTCCAAGAGAGAGAGAGCCTCCTTAGAGGAGCTCCAACTGTGTGCTCCATGCTCAGTATGTGACCCAGCAAAAATATTTCTCACATTCAAGTTTAGTTATATATTTTTACCAACCTCACCCATATAATCAGAAGTGCAAATAGGTGAGAACTACTAATTGCAAACCACCTGGACGCATCATTACGGTTGGCCAATCACAAACAGGGAGCACCAGTTGGATCATATTGATTACTATGAAATAGCAGTCAGATGACATTTATTAGGATCTGTTGTGCCTTTCTTTACCAAGCTCAGAATAATGTGGAAAATGCTGGCCCAAAACCATTTTGCTAAGCCAAAAGAGCATGTTTCACTTTTCATGATTCAATTCTAATTTGTTGGGCCACATACTTAGCGCCATTGGAGCTGCACATACAATCGAGTTATCTGTAAAGTAGCCCTGTCCTCACTCTGTCTTTGGGTCTCCTTTCACCCCCTATCCCCTCTTTCAGTGGTATCTGCAAAGTAAGGACATTTTATTAAATCTCAGTATGAAATGCTGGTATCTGCAAAGTAAGGACATTTTATTAAATCTCAGTATGAAATGCTGGTATCTGCAAAGTAAGGACATTTTATTAAATCTCAATATGAAATGCTGCAACTCAGTGCGAAGTGCTGAAATTCAGCATTTAATGCACAAGGTTCGACACTAATTAGAGTAGTTGTACAGGTAAGAGGAGTGAAAATCTATGTAGCACCAGTGGAGGCGCTCAGGGAAAAAGAAAGACAGGATGAAACTCAGTGTGGATTCTTGGCATTGGAAAGCAGAACACTTTTGACAAACTTTGATTTGCATGCCCTGCCACTTGCCGCCACATTCATCATGTGCGTTACTGCATAGGTTGAACAACCGCTCTTTTGAAGGCCAGTGGGCCCGATGTGGCGGGCAATTTCCTCCCAAAATTCATCGATCTTGTCACGCTAGCTACGTGTTTATTGTTGTGGTTGTAATCTTTCAAGATCAAAAGCACAACTGCGCAACTTGCAGTGCGGAATGGTTTGCACAGTTGCTTACATCTTTATAGTATCGACTTTCTCGGTGTGGGTATCTTCTCCGATCTCGAGTCTCTCTCTCCATGAGCTTCTTCACACTCTTATTAGCTAGAGTAATATTTCACCATTCACCACTTAGATACTCTCAGCTGTTGTATGGCATTCAAAACGGAATTGATTTCAAATCGAAAAGCTTGGAAATTCGGCAATCCACGGCCTGCTGCACGCAGTTTTAAAGAATTTCATGAGTTGGATTCAAATAGACTTTCGAGTCAGGTGTTTGTTCCGCTCCCTCAATGGCTTCCTGCACATGCAGGTGCGGGAATTAGCTGGGTGATTCAGCAGATGTGTTAGAAGCCTCTGGGGGAACGAGAGAAACAGCTGCTCTGATCGACTCTAAGCTGTCGACAATTACTAATGCTTCTTCTGATCACGACGCCAGCTGCATCGATCGAGTGTCCGTTAAACATTTGCCTTGCTCGGTAGTCATGAGGTTGATGTGATCGAGTGTTCGGATGTCCAGCGGCGGCAGTTGATCCACGGACCGGTGGACTTATTCGCACTCCTCGAGCTAGCTAGCTACGCCTCAAGACAACTCGAAACTATTGTCCCATTCTTGGACCGAGTACATAATTTGTCGCCTTTGTTTTACTCTGCGTCGCAATTCTTCGATTCTTAATTTTGTGCTATAATCTTGTTTAATCTTCTGTGGGATATTGATTTCACGTTGGTGTCTTCTATAAGTCGTTCAAAAGCAGAGAGGCGCAGCTCCACTAGCTAGCTAGCTAGCAGTTGTAATGTCTTATTTGGATTTTGGTTTCTCTTTGCAGTGTCTTTACGCGAACCGTCAGTTTCGAGTCGACATCTGGAAAGCTTGCTACACGTGTAGCAGCCTGATGCATCACGTAAACAAATAAACTAGTCACCAATTTGCAAAGCCGGGGTCTCAAACACGGACCTCTAATGCTCGGGCCAATTTGTTATAACTGCATTCCCTCAACTTGAATAATATACGAAATCTGCTAAAATTATTTCGATACCAAGGCTTAGAAAAGAGCATAATTGAAAGTGTCGCAGGATTCAAGAGTCCTATGCATGCTGTTCTGGTAACGACAGAAAGTATACCTATTTATGCATTGAGATTTGAACTTGTGAAGTACCCGAGTCCAGATAGTACTACTGTGTGGAGCATTAAATGTGAAGAGCATCATGAACTGCCGCTCCATGACCTTCACTACTAGTCACGATTCTCATTCTTTCTGGCTAATCTATTCCTGTCTCCCTCGATTTCTTATGTTATCCAGCTGGCCTCAATAATTTGGTTCTTTACAAAATGCTTTCCCACAGGCACTTTCTCACATGGTGATTAGTGCATGATTATTATCACCAGTTTCCCCTCAATTTTAGTTGGATACATCGACACGATCAGCTCTCTACTGTTTCTCCTCCAAGATTGGTCATGCTGACGTACCTGATCTTGGACCTGGTCTTCTTCGACAACTCATCGGTGTTATTGGCGCGCTCTGAGAGCATCTCCAGCGGTGCTCAGTATGTGACTCTGCAAAAATATTTTTCACATCCAACTTTTAGTTAGGATAGATACACCTATCACCAAACACTTTGGCAGATCTTCCTAAATTCTTCTCCATATGGAGTGATTTAAAATGTTATAGGATCGCCTTCTCAAGCTCTACAAATCATCTTTGAAATCCAAAGCCAAAGGATTAGCCAAAAAAGAGCAGAAAAAGAAATACGTTTTTCGAATTGCAAAACATTTTTCTTTTTTTTTCATTTTGACCCTTCCTACTTCACTAGTGCATAACTTTCTCATTTTTTTTTTGTTCAAAATGAGTGATTTAAACTGCTCTGAAATTGCCATCTTAAGCTTTACAAATCATCTTGTAATTCTAAGGCAACAAAGTAATATATAAGGAGTTTTCGAGGGGTTCAAAAATAAGTTATGAATTGTTTGATTGAGATTTTTTTGTAAAATTGACACCCCCTGTTGCGGGGGGTTGTAACTTTCTTGCCTCTCGTCCAATTTTGTTGATTTTTAGTGGGACAAATGCGCCAAGAAGAGGGCTCCATCTACTCATTAAACATCATAAACAATGGAGGCCTCCTACAAAAATGGTGAGCAAACCCTACCTTCACTGTTTGGACACCGGCTTGCATTCCCTATATATGTTTTTGCGACCCCACACATAAAACTTAAACTAGGATAATAAATAGGTGGGGGACTACTAATAACAAACCACCTAGACCAATCATTATGATGGGCTAATTAGAAACATTGAACGAGAATAAAATCATATTCTAGTAACAATGTTTCATTGGAACTAGTTTATGTAGGATGGGTATTTTGGTGATTGTTAGTGCAATAATTCTAGATTCATTCCAAATTATAATTTATCAAAGATTAAATTCTATTTCAAAATTGGTGGTTTATTTTTGTATGTTTGTAGCTTTGTTGTCTATTTTGCACCCTTTTCAATGGTTTGTCTATTTGTATTTTGTTGTTTGTTTTGCACCTTTTCAATGTTTTTGTTTGTTTGTATTTTGTTACTTGTCTTACACCCTTTCAATGTTTTTTTTTTTTTTTTGGTTTGTTTATATCTTGTTGTGAACTTCTTTAATGAATTGGACTTTCATTAGCATTTTCCCTAACAAATCAATTAATTACAGGGTGCAATCACAATTAAATGAGGCAACAATGACAAAGGACTCAACCACAAATGGACCCTTTTTAAACATTTTGATTTTTTCATTAAAAAAATTTTGTGAAAGATTTTTTTTGTAACATGTCCTTAAAAATAATGACAAGTCCCCCAATAAATTATAGGTGTGTTAATTTTTTTTGAATTAAAAAATAAAATAAAAATATTGTCAAATTTTATCTTGAAAAATGATCATAATTTCAATTCATGCTAAAATATGATAATTAATTTAAACATTAATTTTTTGTATCATAAGGGTAAAAACATTATTAGGTGTCTCAAAAGTGGTATTTGAAAGTCCATAATCTAACAATAGTGATTTCATTATAGTTTTAACAATTCAAATCATAAATCCTATAATTATCCCCAATTATTTTAATCATAAATACTAATAAACCAACATATGAATATCCTTAAACATGTGATTGATAAAAAAATCCATGCAAAAGATTGAAAAATTTAAAGTGAAATGGACTCTCAAAGATAAAACTTATAACAATCACATATATATATATATATATATGAAAAAATTCAATTCTTCATTTGATGATGTATTTTTTAATTTTTATTTTCACATTACTTTGATGTATTTTTTGAGTCCACATTTTTCATTTTCTTTGTGTGACAAGCTTAATGTTGTTATGTCAAAAGTCCATTACGAGTCCATAATCTTCTTAGAATTCACCCAAATTTTTTATGACTATTCTCATTAAAGTTTATGACAACATGAATAATTAAAAATATGATAATGTTGATTTTGAATATGGCTTTAAGGTTTACATTTGTTTGTAACTTAGAATAATTACAAGTGTGATAGTTCAAACAATCCCCCTATTCATGTTTTCACCCATAAGCCAAAACTTTGTTCATATGTCATACACATTATGACCCATTTACATTTAGCAAATGACTTTCAAAGTTTGAGAATTTTGAAATGATATTTTGAATTTTTAAAACTTTCAAGTATCACAAAATTTAAATTACGAGTGCTTTTCATATGTGGATGGTAGGTTATCATCATCTCGAAGTTTATCCCATTAAAATTTATTTATTAAAAGAGTCATTAGCCTAGTGCTGAATAAAATTGATTTTGGGGTATTCAAGTTCAAAATCCTTTACTAAAACCAAAATTTAACTTATTAAATTAAATTATTTATAAAAAAAATCTTCAACATTCATATATATCATTTAACACAAATTTTCTTGGTCAACATGACATTAAAGTGAAATTACATAAATATGTTTTAAAAATTTGATAGTTTTTTTGTCATTTGACATGGTTTTTGGCTTGTTTGACTATGATTGCACCCTAAAATAAAATTATTATGTGCACAAAAAGGAATTTAATCATCATCACTAGTGGCGCGAAATAGCGCAAAACCCATATTATTACATTTTTTTCTATAGGTGCACATATTTATTGCACCTTTTACCAACCACCGCAAATTGTCCAATTATGTTGAACCATATACTGATTTTTCGTCATCTCATTTTATTGTGTAGCATCACATATTGAACACCTTTGGAGATGTTCTAAAGGCGACAAGGGCTCTAGATTCCACTAATGAAAAAATGCGCCAATGTGGATTAGCACCCACCAATGCACTAGTTGGCCAAACTGTCCATAGGATGGGCTATGGGCTATGTTTTTTCATTTGGTTCTTGACCATGTATTAACTAACATTGTACCACAATCAATTTTTTTGGCTATAGACCTTTGACCTTTTGATTTTTTTGGTTTTTTTTTCATCTTTTATCTCCATACTACTTTCTCACCTATCTAACTTACTAAACTAGTTAACCTTATTGACCTAGCTACCTTGTTGACTTACATCTTGACCTTACCTACCAACTAACAACAAGCCCCTTAATTGCCTACTTTTTATCTTTTCCAGGCCAAGTGTTTTTGGAAAACCTCTATTTTTTCCTAATTAAATTTCTACCTCTTGGTAAAACCTTTATTTCTTCCTATCTAAACCTTTACCTTTTGAGAAAACTTTTATTTTTTCCTTGCTAAACCTCAACCTTTCAATAAAACTTATATTTCTTCTTGGCTAAACCTTTATTTTTTGGCAAAAGGTGAATTCACAAAAAAGGACCATATCACATTTAAACTAGTGTTTAATATTTCATATTCTATGTGGCAATTTAAATGGTTGTTGAAATTTTTGGATTAATCTATATAATAAAATTCAAATTATACCATGGGAACATGTGAATAAATTTAAAATTAATCTAATAACTGAAAGACACCCAAAAATGTTTTTTTAACACTCGTAACATTGTTTTTAACTACAAAAAGGACATGTTAATGGCCTTGAAATATTTTTAAATGACATATTTTGGGCAAAGTTGGAATGTAAACCTTAAAATAATAGTACAAATTTTTCAAAAAAGATTTTTGATGATTTTTTTGAAGACTTTTTTGAAAACTATTCTAAAAATATTCCAAATTAAGGATTCATTTTTAAGCAACCAAGTGGGTGGGTGTTGGTCAGTTTATTGTGAACACACCCCAAAACCTTTATTTCTTTTTTGCTAAACTTCAACTTCTTGGTTAAACTTATATGTTTCAGAAATATTTATGTATTTGTTGGTTAAAATTCTATTTCTTGACAAAACATCTAATTTTTCCTTGCTAAATCTTTTCATATTAGCAAAACTTTTACTTCTTGACTAAACATCTATTTTTCAACAAAACCTTTCTACCTTTTGGCTTAACCTTTACTTTTCACTTAATAAGAAAAATCATATTTGTTGATTAAGATTATGAATTAACACTCAATGTGGCATAAATGTTGTTTATATTATGATCATTGTACCTCAATTTAGTCTCCATCATGTTTTTAATATTTCATTAACCCTAATATATCATACCAATTAAAAGTTGATTATGAGCAATCCAACCAAGCATTTTTGCAATGTGCATCTAACAAGATGATGATATCACACACATTGGATGCAAGCAAATATTTGGTGTTTGATCAACCCCTAGCAAACCTTTGGCATCAACTAGGATGGAAAAAAAACACCAATGATTACTTTATATTGCAACCCCACAAACCCTAATTAAAAAATCAATCAAATACAATGTAAGTATTGCATGGAAGATATGATGGTGATTGTGTACATATTGCAAGTATTGCATTACTCTAAACCTAAGAAACATTAATGTTAGTTAGGTATTGCAAAAAAAAAAATGGTAAAAAAGCCATGCTTTCCTTTTCACATGGAGAAGGAAAGTGGGGTGAAGCTTTATCAAAAGCTTGTTACAATTTGTACATGAAAACATAAACCATGTGATCATTAAAATGGCAATTAGACATTGGTGAAATTTTCACATGATAATATGTTCCCAAAGATTGTAAATAACGCACATGGTATGCAAAGAATATGATTAAAATGAGAATTTTTAAAGCCTACAATGTCTCACTTGCACACCTCATCCTTCAACTTCCCCATTGAGGTGAACTTCAATGTCTTGGAAAGACAAGGCAACTATAAGAATAATAGGTAGACAAATCTAACAATTGTTCAAGTGTGAAAGCAAGGTCTCTGAGCCCTTCAACTTTCACATCCATTGTAGCTATTGGTTGGAAATGACCATCCACATCTAAATGAAGCAAGATGTTGTTCACATGTTAAAACCTCTAGTGTTGAAAAAAATTCCTCTCAATAGTAGGAGTTGGGTCAATTGACATTGATGCAATCTCTTGTGAGGAGGCATGGTCCAAGGAGGAATGATGACAATAAGAGGCAATTACAAACTATACGAAAACAAAATGATGATGACAATAACTACTCACCAATTTACAAAACAAACACAAAAGTAAGGAAAAGAATCTAAAAAAGTAAATAAAAAAATGAGAAATAAAATCAAAATCAATAGACAAACCAAAAAAACTCCTTCAAAAAGATTAGAAGAGACAAAAAAAAGAAGATAAACATAACAGAAGAAAATAGGAAAAATAAAATAAAATAGAAAATAGAATCAAAACACACCCCAAAAAAAACTCCTCATTTTTTTATAGAAAAGATAGAAAAACTAGAGCAAAAGTTGTTTATCCAAAAAATCCTCACCACCTATTCCCCCCCCCCCAAAAAACAAAAAAAAAAAAAAAAAAAAAAAAAAAAAAAAAAAAAAAAACCAAAAAAAAAACCAAAAAAAAAATATGGAAAAAAAAAAAAAGGTGTTATGATAAAAAAAGAAAAAAAAAAAAAAAAAATAAATTAATAACAA
>Ga0116231_10009817_pt1 | contig 15815 bp, 6 predicted proteins | sample S1TSphgellanicum_2_FD_89695 | JGI IMG/M metagenome (GOLD analysis project Ga0116231, IMG submission 89695) | Host-associated microbial communities from peat moss isolated from Minnesota, USA - S1T2_Fd - Sphagnum magellanicum MG | ecosystem: Host-associated > Plants > Peat moss > Unclassified...
ACTCCCAGGATTCCGCCAGTTTTCACTCCCGACCACTAAAAGTCAGGAATCGACCCGAAATACTTGGCTGCAGAAAACGTGCTACATACCGTTGGAAAAGGTCTCGATGAGACCTAGAACTTTGCTTCAAACGGTGAGTCGATCGGAGGTCTGCTCCGAAAGTTATGAAGCATCAAAGTTGTGGGAGTCCCGAAAATGCGCGATTTTGGGACTCCCACGCAGGAGTCCCGAGAGTCCCGGGACAAAATGGCCATTTGGATGCCACCCCCGCGGCGAGTCACATAGTATACTATAAGGGGGAAGGTGGTGGCTTCCCCCAAGGTCCAGGCCATGGTGAGTCTTGTGTGTCTGTGTTGCCCATGGCTTGTCCCAACACCAAAGGGATCCAGAATGAGTTCTAACCACTTTGTGTGGTTTCATGCAGGCCCGTGTGAGTGAGTAAGCTTGTTAATTCTTCCTAGTCTTTCCCAGGACTTCTAGCACGCCCCTCTCACCCCCTCTAGTGCTGGAAGTCGGGATCGTGTTCCAAGTTCCAACTCCTTCCGCATTGCCGCATACTTGGACCCTCAAGTGGGTCTACAAGGAACTTGGGAGCGCGACACTGATTCCCCAATTGATAATGAAAAGAAGATGGTCAAACATCCTCTATGAGGAAATAACCATATTTGGTTACAAATGAAACTTGATGCAAAAGCCAAAAATGTTAGGTTCCTACAATTAATGGCTACATAAACCATAATGGAAAATTTTATATTCACAAAATATAGTAAATTTGGGACCTTTATTTGAAAAATCCATTGGCTATTAATTAAACAAACTACAATTGTATTTTAGGTCAAACAAATTTAAAAGGAAGGAATTTATTTGTGCATGTTTATTTGCAAGTTGTTTTCATGGTTACTACATTCCAATTATTTGTTCCTTAATTAAAAGTATTAGTTTCAAATTATGAATTAAATATGTAACTTTGCATTGACCATTCTTTAGTTGGCTTTTAGTCATGTAATCATATTCATGGTTAAAACTTTATGTCTAGAATATAAAAAATAACACATATGTTTACAATGTGACTAAATTTGGTCACTAGGCATATTTTGTTGTAATCATAGATCTCAATTTTTGGCATTGTGTGTGAAAAGGTTTGAATGGTTACATGTTCAACCCCTAATACAAACATTTTATTGATCTTTCCACTATTTTCCTCTAATTTATATTCATAATTGATTAGCATAGTACACACAAAGATATACAATGTAAAGTACATGCAATAAACAAATCCTAAATCAACTTCATCTACCTCCACTTTGATTTCAAGTTCCAATGTTTTTTAATTTAAATCTAAATTATGTTGATTTTTTCATCATAATTTCAATGTTGAAATTTTTTCTTAGAATAAAATATCAAGCAATTGGTAATTTCATTTCCCCAATTAAAATGATAATACTTCTCTTCATTGTCATTATATTATGCTTGAGAAACATCTTTTGGCATCCACCTTTTGACAAGTCCATTGATATCAATTTTCTTGTATTCATTGTGATCACTCATACATATAAAATGATAGCTTACTAATATTCAATGAATTATAGTGAAAGTTAGTAAGCACACAACAACTAAAAGCCATTTCCTAGCATTTATTAATTGAAAAACATCAATGGTTATAGTATAATTCTTCAAGTTCTACATTATTGTCTTATGATGAAGTTTTTTCAAAATAATTTCTTGTATGGAACTAGTGCCTTGAATTTGTCAACAAAACAATACCAATCATCTTTGGGTTGATTTCTTAATGTCAATAAAAATCCTTTCAATGTCTAGCCATATACACAATGTTTCCTTAGTAATTCATTAACATTATCTAATGAAATAATTTTTTTTTCCAAGAAGAAACAATGCCATTCGATACTAATTGTTTAATCCTAGGCATTTTGATACTCTTTTTGTCTAAACCATTTTGCAACAAATAATTCCGAATGAAAAAATAACTTTGGAAAAACACATACTAATTCTACACCTATATTTATAAGGTTTTTTTTATTAAATCCATTCCTAGTTTCTTAACATGAATAGCCCCAATCATATAGTTTTGTTTGGTTATCCCATTTATTAAAGGTAATAATATGACAGAAATTTAAACTTGACACACACACTTCAACTTCTTCCATGAAGTTGATCAATTGAAAGAAACATTCCCAAACATGATACCCAAAATTTAATGATAGAGTCTTACCAATATTCCCTTATGTTTTACCATTGTTGGGTCTTTATCCATTTTATTATTCCACACACCATGTGTTAGAACAATTAAAACAACTTTTTAACTTGGAAAACTTAAGGTCCTTTTATGATGCCTAGGTACCTACCTACATAAGATATTGCCAACCTACTACCTACCTAGGTACCTACTATTAACTAACTACCTACTTACCTACTAAGTAATTACATACCTACTAGGTAACTACCTACTTATTTACTAAATAGTTAGATGCCTACCTAGGTATGTACAAATGTACATACTTATTAGGAAATCAAGTAGGTAGCTATGATGGTAGGATGTCATTTTTGTTTGTTCAACTTGACTAAACGACTTATTCGACTAGAAACCCAATGGTCATCTTAACCAAAGATTTTTTTTGTTGTCCAACTTGATTAAATGTCCCATTGATAGGTAATCAAATGGGTAATCATTAGTCAAATTGATCAATTAAAAACTACAATGTCCATTCATACAATGGACCTCTTGTCAAAATGGACGTTTCACCAATAACATAAAACCAATCAATCGAACTTGAACACCTTGAAAACCCATGTTTTTCTACTAGTGTTTGTGAAATTTCATATTTTCATATTCTCTAATTTCTTAATCTGGAAAAAAACTCACAACATTCCCAACCTACTAAATCTTCTAACTATCAATATTTGAAGAAAACAAAAACATGCATGCATACACACACATTACTTAAAGTTTCCAAATTCAATTATAATAGACACATAATATCACATCATATTTGGAATAAGTCTTAATGCCAAACATCTCCTTTTATATATTGTAGATAGCCAATGAGTAATGGACTTTTGAATTTTGCCCACATTTTTTGTTACATTTGCAAAACTCATGGATATGGATTTCTATTTTACAATGTGTTAATCTTATGTGTTTGAAATTTTTGGACATTGGATGAATTATGTTTAAAAAAATAAAGATCCATTGAATGAATGGAATGTGATTTTAATTTATTATGTTATGGACTTTTTAAAACTCCAAAAATTATAATTATTTGAAAAAAATTTTTTAGCATTTAAAAATAATCATTTAAAAATAATTTCTTTTGAGATTTTTTTTATATGTATTATAGCATCATGATTTGAAATTCGAAATGGAAAAAAAATGTTATTTGCAATATCATCTAAATATTCATATTTTAGGTTAATTTTCAACTACATTAGAAAAAGACTTTGAAAAGAAACTCTAATTTGTTGACATTGTGACAACTTAATGTGTTTTCACCCATATGTCCAAGTTTTGAAAATAATGGTTATTTCTTATCTAGATTTATCTTATCAATGTTTTTCTCAATAATGAATATAATAAATGAAAAATGTTACATATTATGGTTGAATTTTTTAAACATGAACTCTTTTGACAATGAGGTGTGTTGACTTGGAAAATAATATTTAGATTGTAAAAGTTTGTAATTTAATGAAATGTATAAACACTTAAGGAATACATAATTTTATTTAAATATTTTGGCCCAAATGTAATGAAATTACCACATTATTAATAAAGTTTCAAATAAATTAATGTTAAATGCTATTAATTCCATGTGAAATTTGTTAATTTAATTCATGGGTCAAAATGACCACATTAGTGGCATTTGGACAATGGATACCATATTATCATAAATTTCCATATCAAAGATTTCATTGTCCCCTTAGGGGACTTTTCTTTTGTATTTAAAAACTATGTGTAAAAATATAAACTCCCATATATTGGTCATTGGGTAAAAATTATAATTCAATCCACCATTTTGTTTTCCAAATTTTTTATTAAAGCGTTAGTAACAAACATTTTGAAACATATTTAACAATAAATGGTGACCTATTATTAAGACATGTCAAAAAAATCCTTTTATAGTTTGGATACAAATACAACAACAAATAATAAACATATAGAAGAATTGAACCAAAATATCTCCTTTTTTGTGATCTTAGAAAAAAAGGAATATTGCAACAAAATATTCCTTTAACTTTTTTTGCAATTTTGCAAAATTTCAAACACAATTTTTTTTATTTAATTATTTTATAATATAATTATGTTTTTTTTCAAAATTTAAATATAATTAATGCAGGGCACATATGCATTAATAATAGGTGTTAAAAAAATGTGACATGTATGTAAGAGATTTATAATAAGGATTAATTGTTATTAAGTTTAATTAGTACAATGGAAAGGGTGTAATTTATGTTGAAGGTTTTGAGTGAATGAAATAGTGTTAATAAGGTCATATTTGTTTGGTTAAAACTAGGAGTTAATGAAGACCTAAATGTAGCAACTTGGTGGTTCATTTACCTAGGTTGCAATGCACACCTTGTTTGCACATTAATTTTTACTTTTGGTCACTTTTCTCATCGAATTAAACTAAATGTTTATTGTTTATAATGATTTTGTGGGTGCCAAACATGGTCTTCATCATCTAAAATGTGATATGGTATTGAAATGATTATTGATAGGTTTTTATACTTAAAGTTGGGCATTTGGGCAAGATGTTTTTTTAATCATGCATAATCATCTTACCCCTTCACCATTCTTAATGTTTTTAATTTAAAAGAAGAATACCAAAATTCAAAGAGAACATAGAATTTTAATTAAATTTAAAGTGGTGTAAATGGATTAAACATGGTCAAGTCACACATTTTTGACATTTTGAAGAGTCCACATTTTACACTAACTAAAATTCTTGTAAGTATAATAATGATCAAATTATAAGTATTATAATTATCCATTGTGTTTTTTATCAAAAGTATTGGTATATCACTTCTAAATATTCACTAAACATGTGATCAGTCCAAAAATCCATATGAAAAATTGAATATTTAAATGTGAAATGGATTATAAATGATAGAAAATTATGAAAATTATGGCATTTAAAAATTTTAAAAATCAAAATTTCATGTTTTTAGAAAGTTTCAATGCATTTTATTCTTAAATTTTTCATGGTAATTTTAATTTTTTATTTTGAAAATATTATGATGTCATACTTTTTGAGGTCAATTTTTTTCATTTTATTTGTGTGACAAACATAATCTCATCATTTGGAAAGTTCATTATGAGTCCATTTAAAAAAAAAATCATCCATATTTTAAAATATGATTATCAATAAAGTTTATTGCAACATGGAAATAAAATTTTGATAATGTTAATGTGGAATATGATTTTACATTTTTAGTTCATCTATGCTCCAAAAAAAACTTTGATTGTGATAGTCCAAATTTAAATCCCCTAACTATAATTCCATCAAATATGTGAATATTATAAATTCAAATAAGAACATGGTGTGAAAATTTAAAGCTCTTTTAGATAATTACTCCCCCCTTGCCCCTCATAAACAAAAATGTCTTCTATGATGGACATAGTGGGTAAAATTAACACATAGCAACCCCCCCCCCTCCCTACCTCCCCACCCCCTTGCAAGATTACATAGTGTGTAAAATTAATATGTGCAACCCCTCCCCACAAGAATGTCACATGTACAATCTTTGTTTAGATACAAGACATGGGGTGAAATTTGTTTAATTGACCCTTACTTACGTGGAAAAATGTGTTCCACCCTACGTTTGTTTCCTTTTTAGATTCTCAACCACAAATTTACATGCCCTAGCCCTATTTAGGCAAAATTGACCCATTTGGCATTGGGTTATAGCCCTTTTATGAATAATTCTAATCATAAAAAACATGAAGCTTGTTTTAAAATTATTGAGGATATGTTTATTTAGAACATCCAAGTATAATGGGATTGACAAAAAATGAAACTATGGAATACAATTGGTTTAGTTATTTGGCCAAGTCCACTTTGCCAAAAGGCTAAAGTTCACATCCACTTGACTACTTTGTCAACTTTACTTTGCTAAATAACCAAATTGATATCACTAAATCACCAACTCCACATAAGATCACTTAATTTTCAAGTTGTTTAATGAATGAGTCCATCAACTTGGGGAGGAGGGTTGCGGGTGGGAAGGGTGTTCTTTAATTTTATGAGTCCTAATTAAAAATAAATGTTAAAATAAAATCTATGTAGATATTAATTGTAGGCATACACATGGAATAAATCCATCCATGTCATGTTAACTTAACTTTCACAAGCTACATAATGAAAGGCTTGAACATCTTCTCTTTTGTTCTTCTTTTTGAATAGGTGAAGGGTGTATTTTTAATTTTATGACTTTTTGAAGCTTGAGAATTACCCTTTCAAGGTGGCATGTAGAGTCATTTACTTTTCTTTTTTGGTTGAGGGGGTGAAGCAAAGGTGTTTTTTTTATAAATATGGTTATTTGAAGCTTGAAAATAACCATTTCAAAGTAGCATCTAAAGTCTTTTCAATTGCATTTTGACAGTAATTTGAATAGTTTAGAACATGTGTGTGCACATGTGTTTTTTTTTTTCATGTCCAATCTTTTTGAAACATTGTGACATTTAATGAGATGTAAATACCAAAAAAATTTACATATTACAATGGTTATTTTAATAAATAACCCCCCCCCCCCCTCCAATGTCAATCTTTGCACCCTTCATTGGATAGCTTGAATTGGATGGTTTTTTGTTTGAATAGATTTTTGGGCATCAAAGGAAGTATTTTTAGACACATTGTAACTTGTTAAATTTTAATTATTAGCAATTTGTAATCAAACATTCATTAGTTTACAAAATCAGGTTGATTTGCCAAATGTGGCAATGTAATACTAACAATGTTGAATTGATAATATGGAGTTGATGAGTTGATAATGTGGATTTGATGATTTTGCAAAGTGGTAAATGAATGTGAACTTAACATTTTGAAGAAGTGGATTTGGCAAAATAAGAAATGTCAACTTGACAAAATAATCAATCAAATCATATTCCATATGGAACACATTATAATTATGTCAAAGTTGATATTAAGAAAGAGGTTTTTCATCACCTTTAACTCCTAGTGGTTGGGTTAAAAGTCATAACCTCAATAAATGTAAACATGAAAGGATTTTACATGACAATCCATTATTGAATCATTAGTTGTTAACATTAGTGGAAAAACATGATTTTTCAAGTTGTTCAAACTTACTAATTGGTTTTTTTCTACTTGTGAAATTTCCTTTTTGACTAGAAATCGACCATATAAATAGACATTGTAGTTATTCATTGATCAATTTGACTAGTGATGACCCATTTGATTACCTATCAAATGGGACATCTAGTGAAATCAAACAAAAAGAAAATTGTTAGTTAAGATGGCCAATGGATTCTTATTTAATGGAACATTTAATTAAGTTGGACAAACAAAAAAACATCTTTAGTCAAGATAACTAATAGATTTTTAGTCAAATAAGATATCTCATCAAGTTGGACAAACAAAAATGACATCCTATTTACTACCTTCTATATTTATTACTACCTACCTACCTATTATGGTAGCTAGGTACCTACTTAATTATCTATTATAGTACTTAGCTGGTACCATCTTAGGTACCTAGGTAATTTTAAACTAGTTACTATGGTAGGTAGGTGGATGGGGTGGGTGGGTAGGCTAGGTTTATGTTAAGTTGGTAGGCAATTAAGTGGCCAATACAATTCCTATTTACTAAGTTACCTATTTGATTATTTTTTAATTATCAATTTATTTATTTTAAACATAAGTCTATTAAATATACAACATGAGATGTCAAATAAAAAGTAAATGTTGTTAACAATATTAACAAACCATGAAATTGCACTTCATTGGTAAGGATTTCATTTATCATCATGGAGGTGAAGGGTTCAATTCTTAATACTTGCAACCTATGTTCATATTTAAGGGGCTAAGTTAAGTTAAGTTGGGTAATTAGGTGAAATAAACTAAATTGGTTAACTAGGCTAAGCTACCATTTAGTTACTTACCTTTTTTGAATTACCTATTCCTATTTAGTACCTATTTACCTACCATTGTAATTTTATTTTTGAAAAGAAATTTACAAATAGATTATTCTAATTTGATCAATCAAAATGACTAGTCAAATAATTTGTTGCCCCATTCAAAATGATCACCTAATCACAACTGACATGTTAAAATTGACTTGCTCAAAATGATGAAAGATTATTTTTACAATTACTTAAATGAGATCTTTTTTTACTAAAATTTTGAGTCAAAGAAATTGTGTTTTTTATTAATGTAATGATTGAAATTAACTTAACCATAAGTACATAATTTGGAGTCATTAAAGAAAAATTATGCATGGCATTAAAATTAAGGAGAGGACGGCATAATAAGGCTATGATCAAGAACCTTGACAATATAACTTCCAGTAGATAAGGGATTTGACATGGACAAGTTAAGGGGACTAGTAGCATCTTTCACATTTGAAGTTGAATTAGATTCAAAAGAATACTGCAATGGAATAGTTGGCCGAACATATATCAAACGATCATTATTGCTTTCATGGCCTTTAGATGATTCTATATCAAATTGATCCCATCGGAACTCTTGAAGCATTTGCACCACTTGAGTCATGGATGGTCTTTCACTGCCTTTTTTCATCACACAGAAAAGGGAGAGTTCAACAAGTTTTGAAAACTCCTTTGGGTCAAATGCACCTTTCATATTTTGGTCAGCCAATTCATGAATTTGGTTGGATCTCCACGATGTAATCACCTATATAAATACAAATAAATCGTCACAATTTGTGAACAAATTTGTAAATAATTCATTTCTATGTGAACATGAATGAAAGAAAGAAATTTAATAAAATCAATCACCTTACCCTATGTGCAATGTATAGTTGGTTTTGACCGGTTAAAATTTCCATCATCACAATTCCAAATGCATACACATCACTTTTGTTTGTAAGCATCCCAGTCTCTTGATACCTGCACACAACAAATACCATTTTAACAATGTTATTGTATATGTGTATGTAGGGCTCTGCCCTTGTTTCACAAGGTGTAATGCCATATGCCCATGCATTAACATGCATAATGATCGAGGTTGGCAAGTTTGGTAGGGCCTTATGGACCTGCCCTATGCATGGGCATTTTGTAAAATGGTATGGCCTCCCACAAGGTCATTATGTGTAGGGTAATGTCCTTGGAATAGGGATGTTCATGAAGTAAACACCTTCTTGAGGTAGAGCCAATGGCTAATTATTTTAGGAACTCCCTTGCTTTGAGGGCGTTATTAAAAGTAGAAATTGATGAAATTTTTTGTTTTAATTTTGTTTTAATTTTTTGAAAGAATTTGGAAAAAAATGACTGTGGGGATTTCATTTTTCTAAATGGTTGACATTTTATGAGAATATTTCCAAATACTCTATAAATGTTTTTGGAGGTTTTTACAACATTGAAACCTATTTGCTTATTGGTGCAAATAACAACATAATATTATACAAAAAAAGATGATATATCTTACTCTGGATCGAGGTAACCTGGAGTCCCTTTCACAACTGTGGTAATATGGGTGGGTGTTTTTCCTTGCTCAATTGCTCGAAGTTTGGAAAGCCCAAAATCAGCGACTTTGGCTTCTAACTTGTTTGTGAGGAGTATGTTACTGCTTTTCACATCTCGATGAATAATTGTAGGGTGGCACTTGTCATGAAGGTATTCAAGCCCTATAGAAAAGTAACCAAAATAATTTAAAATCAAGAATTGTTCTATTTTTATTCCATTAAAAAGATTTCATTTTCACATCTATGTTTCCATCATTTGTATAAAGTTTTGAGTATGGAGATATACCAAATGTATTTGTTATGTCTTTAAAATTAAGGATAATCATAATTATGAATAGAAGGGTCAAAGCACTATACTAGGAGTGAATGTAATTACTTTATAAAAAAAAAATTGTGAATCCCTTTTAAACCCTTTAACTTAATCATATGAAAGAATTTTGTTAATGTATTTTTTTGCAACTTGTTATTAAAAAATATATATTTGCCCCAATATATCACACGTTTTGTGTTAGTCATTGTTAAATAAATATCAATTTTTTAAAATGTGCAAATTTTATTAAATTATATTATGTTTCATTTTTAAAAAAATCATAATTTTGAATCATACCAAAATATGCAAACTATTTAAGGTTTTATTTTCTTTTATCATAAGCTATAACTTTCTTATGTATGTCATCTACATTACACCCCATTTACATGTTGTAAAGAAATCTTCAAATTTTGAGATTTTGAAACATACATTAAATTTTTAAAATTTTAAAATTCTACAATTTTAAAATTGTGATTGTTTTTTGAGTGTGCCCATAGTAGTTAATATGATCTAAATGTTTTTACCATCAAAATTCCTTTTGCTTTAGTCCTTTGCAAAATTGATTACTTTTGATACAATAATTGTTCAAGTGCAAAAATCTTTTACTAAAACCAATACCTTGATTTAAACTTAAAAATTTTAAAATTTGATTTCCTCAACATTCATATTAATGACTTAAGTTAGAATGATTCACATAATTTTAAAATGTCAAAACAAAAATATCTATTATATGGTTTAATTTAATTTTCAAAAATTGCCAGCACCCTTTTTGGTTCTTATTAACGTGTTTCAACCTGAAAATAATTAAAATTGGAATGCATGAAAGGTAAACTTATTTTATGTGCATTCTAAGTATCTTTACATAAAAATATTTTTGCATTTGTCCTCAGATTATGGATAAATTTTATTTTGTTGAATGTATTTTTTACATAAATTAAAAATCTAGAATGGCTTGAATGCATCCTATCTTTAGCCAATTTTCTGTGACTTGTTGAAATCAAGATCCTTAGCGAAGTATTTCTAGAAATTTTTGAAATGAGATATACCTTCTGCAACTTGCAAAATAATTCTTGTTCTTTGCTTCCAAGTCAATGGAATTTTGCTAGCACCTTCCCCTGAAAGAAAGCAAACAACATGTGGTGTATGTCAATTTTGTACAAGTAGGTTGCCAATCCTTTTACAAAACTTGAATGTCTTATAATAATTACAAGTACTAGATAGTGGAAACTTATTTTGACCATATGTGGTACGAACCAGATTCTAATCAAAGTATAGGTCCATTCTACTTGCTTTGTAATGACATACAAATTCAATCACTTTAATTCCTTTTGGTGCCCATTTCTTAGATGGGTTCAAATAATTCTCAACTTTTTAAAAACATGCATATTTCTGGATTGGTCTCCACTACTTAGATAACTTCAAATAATTTGTTGTTTTCCATTCTATCATTAATGGAAAACAACAAATTATTTAAGTGAACTTAAGCAAGTGAATAAGCCCAGGTGAAAAAAATTAAAGCTTTGCATTGTTCAACATCCCCTAACCTATGTTATGATATTCAATTGACACCAGAGTTTGCTGACGATTGATTTTCACATATTCAATTATTTATTTATGTCTAATGGTAGCTTTAGTAAATTATCATTTAATAAACAAATGTAGTGTGACTTGAATCCGAATATGTCAAAGACCTTTCTTTCATGTTTGCAACTTGCATTGAATTCTGACATAGCTAACCACATACGTTAGTAGTAATCTCAAAATATCATTAATTGAAATTGATGTTTTTGTGGTCATAAGTCATTACCATTTAGAGTATTTCGCAAGTCACCTCCACTCACATATTCATAAACAAGCATCAAATGTTCACGTGCCAAGCAATAGCCAACAAGTGAGACAAGGGATTTGTGGTGCACTGTAGACAAGAGCTCAATCTGCAACAAAACAAAATAGAAAATCATCACTACCTATGGATGAAAACATGTAAGAATTGGTCCTTTTACACATTTGAATCGAAGTTTCACACATAGGATTTTTTTTACCTTTCATTATTTTCTTGCAATTGTACAAGCTTCTCACCTCATTGAAGAATTCTTCTTTGGTTTGGTGAGAAGTTGTTGATAAAGTCTTGACAGCAACTTCTTGCCCATTGACCAATTTGCCATAATACACACCACCAAATCCCCCTATACCAAGTGTTCTTTGGAAATTATTTGTTGCTTGCTTGATTTGGGCTGATGTTAAATTTTGACACCTTCCACCATTTTGTAGTCGTTGTTGAAGTTCCTTTTGAATCGGATCAACCAAACCTAACCAAAAAAAAAAAAAAGTTAGTTCTGGTAAGCTTTTAAATGATCAAAGCATTCATGATCCTCCATGTCTATATCTTTAATTCAAATTCAGGAACTTTCCAAACCCCAATGTTCTTTGTGTGCACAACAAAAACTACTTCCAATGGTGGGTGTGAATATAATTATTCATCCATGGAAATGAATAGTTTTTTGCCTAAGTCAACTAACTTGTAGTTATTTTTTGAGTGAATTTTTTAATTTTTATTATCTCAAGAAGACTAGTTATTAGGAAATAATAATAATTGAAATGAAGCAATTATATTTCATGTACTTACCTGCACATGCATAGTATGGCAAAATTAGAGACGTGAGGCCAAGAAGAAATCCCCCAGTCAAAACACCAACCAATAAAAGTATGAATGATTTTCGATGATGGGAAGTATTAGTACGTTGAAGCACAATATGACTCAACCCAAATGAATTGTTCCATAAGATGTTTGTTCGTTGCATAATGTCTTGAATAGATACAACACCTGTTGTTGAGTCAATATAAAGGACCCAATTCACTGTAGGATCTCCTGAAAGGTTGCTTGCCCAAACAATTTCATTCGAATCAATGGTTTGGAGTTGAAGGTTGCCATCTTGTAGCAATCTCAACTCACACTGGTGACCGATCCCAAACCCATTTGACGGGGTTTCCCATAAGGGCATACCACTTGATACGTTCAGGGATTGCAAGGTGCAATGAGTTTGCAAGGTTAGACTGAAAGGGCCACTTTGTAAGGATGACCCAACCGGTAAGTAGTAGCCAATTGACATGTATGGAATTGGATATCCTGCGCTAGAAAGATCCCATACTTGGTTGAATGGTCCATAAAAACTAAGATTTGGAGTTGTTGCTACACTTACATTAAAGGAGGGTGGTGCACCTTTCGAACTAGAATCTACATAATTAGAACCAAGAATATTTGAGTATAATTTTGGGTTATCATTTTGAAAATTATAAATATCCAATGACCCATTGCTTTGCAAAAAGAAATAGAAACTCGAATCTGGAATTCCATACTGAAAAGTCATAGAACTCCATACTGCGCAAGGAGTATAATAACAACTTGCATTGTATACAACCAAATTGCCATCCGGTTGCATCAGAAGCCAGCAATTACTACCTTGCCCGGTAGTGTTGGTATGCCACACTCGGTGACTATTTGCCAAACTAGAGCCTTCGTACATCACCAAGTCGCAATCGGGTTGCATGACAAGATAATAATCTGAATTATTCAAATATTGTGTTTGATTTCCAAAGAGAGCATTACCAGCAGTCAAAAGGTTTAAAGCTACTCCTGCTTTGAACGCAAAAGCTGTGACAAACAAAAGGAGGAAAATCATGAGTGCTTGAGACATGTTGCTTTAACCTCCTCAAGGTCAAGGGGTTAGCCCTTTTTTAATCAATGTGGTTGTCGTGGTATCCTGATTGTAATTGTAAGTTCAATAAAACGAACCCAAGATCCACCGTTTGGTAGATTAATATGTTCACCAAGACCCCTTCAATAATGAGTTGCAACAATAACGCCAAGTAGAATAACTGCAAAATAAAAACTTTGGGGCATTGTCAATCTAAGTTGAGCATTTTCCCATCAAGAGGTACACACATCATGGAAACATACAAACAAATCCATTAATATAAGATGGGAATGGCATGTGTTTGACAGTGGTTTTATAAACAAATTTATGAGAAAACCATGTGTAGTGCAGTCTAGAAGGAATCCAACAAGTGTCAGTAGTGCAGTGTAGTAGAAGAAGCAAGTTGAAAGTCTCACCGATCTTTGGACATCTTCTTAGAATAGGAAGAGAATTTGCCAACAAGTAAAGTTCACTGAGTTGGATCCTTCAGTCTCTCATTTTGGTTTGCATGAAAAACCATGCACTGCAATCTCTGTATAGTAGTCATCAAAACACTCGCCTTTATTGTGAGGCCCAAACTTACAAGCTACAAACTGCAAAATACCATATACATAGAGTTACAAAGAAGGTTGGTGTATTAAAAGCTTGTGAGATGGTAAAGATGGATGCACATCACCACATAGCTCTCACCACCTGGGTCAATCATCGTAGTTGGTCAATGAGCAACAGTCATTTCTTGCTACTGGCGCTCTAGGAGGGCGCTGGTAACAGCCCTTTTCTGACGCCCCAAGCAATTTCGTTATGTTTTACTGCAAATCTGCGTGCAGAAAGTACTGTACAGAGGCGTTAAATTACTGCTGCAGGTGGGCATGCTCCAATATTTGTATCCACCAGTAAGGATATTCAAGACCGACTTAGTACATACCCTGCAAGCTGTAAGATTGGGGAGGATGGACAATGGACCTTCCCAGCAACTGGCCAGGTAACATCTTTCCCAGTTGTCAGAAAGCGTTTCATTCCTGGTAAACTCCAGAATATTGTACACACGACTTTTGGAACCCAGTTTCCTTTCCTGGAACTAGTCCTGATTATCTCTTTATTTTCAATTCAGAAGAATTAGAAATGATGGAGGATGGACCTTCCCAGCAACTAGCCAGGTAATGTCTTTCCCAATTGTTGGAAAGCGTTTGATTCCTCATAGACTACAGAATACTGTACACACGACTCTTGGAACCCAGTTTCCTTTCCTGGAACTAGTCGTGATTATCTCTTTATTTTCAATGCAGAAGAATTAGAAATTAGGACGATGGACCTTCCCAGCAACTAGCCAGGTAATGTCTTTCCCAATTGTCGAAAAGGGTTTGATTCCTGGTAGACTCCAGAATACTATACACACGACTTTTGGAACCCAGTTTCCTTTCCTGGAACTAGTCATGATTATCTCTTTATTTTCAATGCAGAAGAATTAGAAATGAAGGACGATGGACCTTCTCAGCGACTAGCCAGGTAATGTCTTTCCCAATTGTCGAAAAGGGTTTGATTCCTGGTAGGGTCCAGAATACTGTACACACGACTTTTGGAACCCAGTTTCCTTTCCTGGAACTAATGGTGATTCTCTGTTTATTTTTCAATGCAGAAGAATTAGAAATAAATTTATTTAGACTTTTGTAGCTGCTATCATGTCCAGCGCTGGAACAGTCTCCTCCCTTTCCAATAGAAATCAGCCTGATTTTGATACACTTGAGGCAGTTTTCTTGCAGGCACTTTCCATTGATTGGGGTGCATTTGGTCCTTAAAGACACTCTATGATAATGACCATGATTATGCTACCAGCTACTAATAATTAGTGCAATATATTCATCAGCATGACTTTAGCAGATTGTGGCTTCTTGATGCAGACAACAGGGAAGTGTTGCTTTTCCTGGCGAAGTTAAAAATTGAGAATGCCAAAAAAATGATTTTTTGGGGGGTTTTGCAATTGTCAGAAATTAGAATTCCAATAAAATAACCCAAAAAAATGCCAGATTTGTGTATTATATTCCAGCAGGAAGCCTAAAATATAAGACGTTCAAAAGTTTTTACTTTCATGTCTCTTTCAGCTTTATGGCCAAATTGGGCCGAATCCTCCAACAGATGAT
>Ga0116231_10009819_pt1 | contig 15812 bp, 8 predicted proteins | sample S1TSphgellanicum_2_FD_89695 | JGI IMG/M metagenome (GOLD analysis project Ga0116231, IMG submission 89695) | Host-associated microbial communities from peat moss isolated from Minnesota, USA - S1T2_Fd - Sphagnum magellanicum MG | ecosystem: Host-associated > Plants > Peat moss > Unclassified...
AACGGAGCACACCACACCCAACACAAAAAAAAGAGAATGAAAAAAAAAAAAAAATCCCTGGGCGGTCTCGTGAAAAATAAGTTTTTTATTTGGTATTTTGTTTTGTGTGGTGGGGGGGGGGGGGGGGGGGGGGGGGGGGGGGAGTACCCAAAGCTCAATTTTAAAGCTTGTTTGTATACAGACAAAAAGTGTTTATATTATTTGAGCTTTGCGTTGCTACCAGTGACGATCAATTTTTTATTTTTATTTTTAATTTCTTATGTTTTCATATGGTTTTTAATAATTCATCATTATTTATGTCAATTTCAGTTTTAATTTAAATTAATATACATTTCATGGACATGAGAATACACATGTTAATTTATTTTTTCATATCTATGTTGGTGGATAGGGAAAAACAGTAAGATAGTTACAAAAACAAGGTAGTTATTAGGAAAAGTGAGAGATAATTATTTAAAAAGTTAATAGGAAATGGATGTAGTAATTAAGAAATAAATAAAGTAATTAGGCTTGAAAATGAAGTAGTTATTTCTGAAATTGTCTTTGGAATGGTCCATGGACGTATAAAGGGCTCCAAAAAACCCCTCACATACCAGTTTTGAATACTCGTCACTGGAATTAGTCTAGAAAATAGGTGTACACAAATGTAATAATGGGGGCCTCTGTGAAATAGGCTTGTGCAAATGGAAAAAGATTGTGGCCAATGAGATTGTTCAAATCAGTGCCGTTGGAGTATTTGTAAGAGTTGCCCTTGTGAAATAGTATTTACTTGTTGCATGCAATAGACAAAGAATTTGGAGCTTTCAGTACATTCACTTCTTGGATTTTCTTCAGGGTGCACAAACCGCAACAATTAATTCTATATACAGTTTGAATCTTGCATATTAGCAGACACGCATTACTTAGGCAGGTTTTCCTTTTGTTTTTTTGGTTGGTGATGGACTTTTTTGATTGGCCCATAAGGACAAAAAATTATAATTAAAATCAAATTGATCAAACTTTTTGCACTCTCAAAATCCATATAATGTAGTCATCTCCTTGGGGCTAGCTATATAGATAGTTTACAAGAGAACTTTAGGCAATGGATATTGGAAAAAAGTGGGGTTCTATTGGGAACACATTATTGGGAACCTATTGAGAACCTGAGGAATAAATGAGTGACATGGTCAATATACAGAACCTCAGCTACCCACCAACCCACCCACCCACTGTGGTTAGGTACCTACAGAACTGGACCCCAATGCAAAAGTGTCAACCGTGCACTGAAGGTTGACTCGGTTACACTAGTGTGCTGTGTACATGCTCTGCCTCTTTTTGCTGAAAATCTGAGCCCAAGAGAACCTGAATCCCAACTCTAAACCTAAAAACAATAGCTGATTCCAGTAAAAAAAAGTTATGTGCAAAGTCCTCCCCAGTCTCATCCCCCTTCCCATCCTCAGTTTCATGCCCAGTTTATGGCTATCTTCAAATGACCCAGAAGAAAAGGATATGTTTGGGAAACAGGAAAACCAAGGGATGTAACTCCCTCATGAAACCTTTGTAATAGGGATCCAGATGTTGTTAGAGTTATGCCTAAAGTACCCCAAACTGGGGTTACTAGGTCCCAGTTTCGCCAAAACTGGGGACTAAATGAGAAGTCAGGATGAAAACAGTTCACAGGAAAGAAAACAGCAGATGAAACTAAATTTCTCACCTAAATTGCACAAAGATGGGCCAACTTCAAAGACAACTCTATCGTGAAAGAAAAGCCTAAGGGGATACCAATTGCACTACTTTTGCAAGGGCAGGTTGTGAGATTCGGTCATCTACATATTATTACAACTCCAAAAAGCTCCTCATACGCAACTCCAGTTGCATCTAGAATACACTTCACAAGAAGTCTACAATTACTTCAAACAAGTCCTTCTGATGATGAAAAAGTGAGCCAACCATGTTGCTTCTTGTTACAAACAATTAGTAAGTGCTTGTGCTCAAAGTACTACTGCTGGATTGGCATCCAACATGATCAAAATTAACGAAGTTGCACACCTCAAAAACATGCACACAAATTGACATTTTTTCAAAGTGTTCCTTGTTTTGCACCATGCATGAAGGCAAAAGAAACAAAGCTTCGCTAATGTTGCCTCTTCAACATAAACATAAATTGCTCCTGAAAATGATCTCTTTCTCAAATTGCTATCTAATGGAACAAAGCCACCAAGAATCTAGTTAGGCCCAAACATTGGTGTTAGGATTTGATCTTGAATGGAGTCAATCTTGAGTATTCCTGCAACTCCACAACCCAAATTTTTTTGTTAACTTTGGCATTACAAAATAGCACTTCACATTTGTGTGTGTGTGTGTGTGTGTGTGTTTCTCTTCCTTACAAATTTAGCTCACAACTTTATGTCACTATATGCTTTTGTTGTGTTCAAAATGATCTTGCAATGAAGAAAAATGATGATGTGGATGTGGTGTTTCATGGTTTTGTGTGCCATCATCATGAATAGAAACTTTTGCTTACAAGTATGAAAAATTTTAAGCAATTCGCGTTAACAAATTGAAGCCAACCCATGAAGGGTTAAAATGTTCCCTTTTTTCCTATTTAATTTGCATAGTGATTTCATTGTTTCAAGACGTGTGTCACTCGTGATCCCATTGCATCATATTATAATTTTTCCTATGACAAATAGGCATTAACACTCAAATGTACATATTACATTAATGTCAAATTACAATGAACATCACATTTTCTTATGATGTTGTATTGAATGAAAACCATTATGTAATTTGAAAATACAATGCCAAAAATTGATTGTTGTTGGATTGCCTTGCATTGAAATATTAAAGGTTTGGTAATTGAAAGATTATATACATTATGAAGAAATCAATGTTGATAATGAGATGGATCAATTGCCACATGTAATGATTGATCTATTTGTTTGTCACTTGACTTAGATGAGGCATTAGAATAAAGGAACAAACATGAAAATCTTGTTGGGAAATTTTTTTTAAACCTATAGATCTATGGGCAAACTTTTCACCTTGTCATTTGCAAAGCATTATCTTTTGAAATAACATTTCATTAAACATAGTTGCGACCATTTGTTGGGTTGAAACATAGGACTAAAACATAACCCAACATCAATGACCTATTGGACTTAGTAGTTTAGCCTTTTATTCATATGCCCTATTATCTAGTAAGTTGTGTTTTAACATCAATTTGAATTGTGCATTTGGTTGAAAATTTTCATAAAATGCACAAGATAACTACAAGTCTTATGATAATTAAATACCTTAAAATCAAATGGATTGCAGATCAAATGGATTGAGTGATGCAAAAAAGGCTACAATCTTGAAAATATTATGGACATTCACTATGAAAAAAAGGTGTTTTGCAACTGGCCTTGCAACTCAATTTTTGAATTGTAAAGGACATTTGCAATTCACTATATATATGGTACAACTCATTGCAACTCAATTGCAACTTAGTCAAAACAACTCGTTTTCAATTACTATGCAACTCCATTATAATTGCACCTATGATGTCATGTTGATGTCATTGATTATCATCCATCTATTAAAAATTGACATGTGGCATTATGAAGATTTTTGGACATAAAATTTATTATTTTTTCAAAATATTATTCTCCATCATCCATTATGATTGTTAATGATGGTTATGACATGTGACATAATCAAAAATTGGCAATTGGCATATTAATTGGATTTTGGAAAATTTATAAATATATATTTTAATAGCTAGGTAGGTTGTACATAACCATACGTAAATAGGTTAATAGGTCTTATGACCTACATACCTACGTTTCTATCTAAGAGCTACCTACTTACATAGGTAGGTAGAAAAATAGGACCTACTTACTTACCTAGGTAGGTAAGTAGGTAGGAAAGCACAAGATTAAGTGCATTAAAGAATAGCCATGAAATTTTATTTTGTATTTTATGTTTTGCCTTTGGGTTAAGTTTTTTAAAATTCATCTCAAAATGGCACATGTATTTTAATGTGAAAACATATAAGAACAAACCTTCTTTATATAGTTTGTAACATGAGATTCAAAAAACAAAACATATGGGTTAAATCATTTAGTTGTTTATTAGTTGGAAATTAAGTTGCAATTGAATTACAACTTTAACACTTAAGTGCTCAAAGCAAACCAAATCCAAAGGGAGGGTTCCATTATTTTTTGTGAATGAACAAAACTTTAACCCCTTCTATTGACATATATGGTGCACTAAAAATCGTCAAAAAAAATTAAAAATTAAAAAAGCTATGGCCCCTCAAAGTAGAGGGGTTCAAAAACTTTAAAAAAACCGCCAAATCCTACAAAGGCTGGTTCCCAAACACCCACAAAATTATTTGTATGTTGTTATATTGTTATTAAAGTTCCAAGATGATTTATAAAACTTTAGGTGGTGCTCTTATAGCACTTTAAATTGTTTAAAATGAATAAAAAATAAGAAAGTTACAAGGTTTGAAAGTAGGAGGGGTCCAAAGAGGGGAAAAAAAAACTTGTTTTGTAAGTTGGAAAACTTATTTCTCTTCCTGTTATTTTTTCATTACTCATTTTCTGTTGCACTTCAAAGATGATTTCTAGAACTTGAGGACACCTGAATTAGCTTAAAACAAGGTCTTGTTGCAAAAGTCGACAATTAATGGCCAAGGATCCAAATGAAAGCAATTGCATTGAAGAAATAATTTTTAAATGTCAATGAGGACATTGACCTTTTCTTTTGATGAAGGAAAGTGTTGTGACCTTAACCTTAGGCTCATAACCAAGGCAAAGGCTTATAAAGGTGCATGCCGAAAGTGAAATTTGAAAGTCGCATTTCATGCTCATGGGAATGTAGGATAATGTAAGGGAATGAGCCCACACACACTCCCAAGTGGGCTCCCACTTTGGGAATTGGAGTCTTGATGGATTCTCAAATTTTTAAAAAGCAATTTCAATAGTCAAAATTCATTAAATTGAAAAGTTCCTTATACCATTGGAAAGGTCTTGAGATCTAAATGTCTGAAATGAGCTCACATGACCCATTTGGGTACTTAAAACACAAGTTATGGCCAAAAGAAGGGCTAGGAGTCAAATTGTCAATTTAACTCCCAACCACTAAAAGTCAAAAATCACCCTAATTTACTTACATACAGGTGGCATGCCACATATCATTGAAAATATTTCAATTAGGGCTACAACTTTGTTTAAACATCACCCCAATCAAAGGTCTGAAAAAAAAATTATGGGCTTCCAAAGTCGCAAAAGACCCAATTTCAAAAAATTTGGGACTCCCAAGTTGGGCAAAATGATTTTGGGTGCAACCCCCATGGCCAAACATAGAGAATATTATAAGGGGAAAGGTGGTGGCTTCCCCCAAGTCCGGGCCATGGTGAATCTTGTGAGTTTGTGTATGCCCATGATTCGTCCATGCATCAAAAGTGTTATAACTAGGCACTAACCAACTTGTTGTTGTTTAGTTTGTGCAGGCCCGTGTGAATAGTTGACCCACTTGTCATTCATCTTAGTCCTTATCCCAGAACTCCAACACATCCTTCTTATCCCTGAAGTGTTACAAACTAAAGAACGCATCCCAACTCCTTCTTTCGATGTTGTCAATTTCGAACTCGCATTTGAATCTTACAAGGAGTTTGAGGGTGCATCACTTTAAATAACATTCCCATAACATTTTAAATCATTCAAAATGAAATACATATGATTAAGATAAAAATAACTAATGAATATGTGTCTTTATTAAGTTATAAATAGTTATATTGTAATCATAACATATTTGAACAATAATATTTTAATAATGGCACACTAACAACCATATTAATTGTATCAATGAAAATCATGATAAAAAAACTAGTTGCAAATATATCCCATAATGGGTGGTGGAAATGTGGACATGTGGCATGATCACATGTATGTACATTGTACATTAGTTGTAACATAGTTATTGCTTTAGTGACACATTTACAATAATTCTAAAATAGTTTGGCACATGCAACTACAATACAACTTTTGAAAAAGTCAAACATGGTTGACTACATATGTATGTACGATATGTATAAATTATTGTGTAAAAGACCCATTTTCAACTCACTTACAATTATAATACAACTAATTAATTTTTTAACGTGACAATTTATTTATTAATACATTGTATTTCGAAAGGGATAGTTACATAGTAGTTGTAATACCCAAAAAATAATTGCATAATAGTTGTATGTGAGTTTTTTTTTTAAATTAATTATAAAGTAATGTGATTTTGACTAACGTAATTTCTCATAATGATTATTTAAATTATTACAATAAAATACATAAGCAAATGTTGTTCCATCAAAATAACACATGAAGGTTAAGGTCATGAAATGGGTAATGTTTGGATATATTTATAATATGTTTATACATGGCCTAAATATTTATAGATATAAGTCACAAGTTTATTAATGCAAATAATAAGTGAATTTGTTAGGGTTAGGGTTGAAGTTCAGGTTTGAAGGTGGTAATTTATTTACATTATAGTCAATGATTTTAAGTCTAAAAAGGTTTGTTCAGTTGAATTTTGGGGTCAAATAATGGTGCATGCAAGTTGGGGATCAAATTATTGGGGCATGGGAGGTTGAAACCCATCAAAGGTTAGCATGATTTGTGAACCATTTAATAGGCTTGGGGTGTGGATCCATCATGAGATGAAGATTGGACAACTCAATTTTTTTGGGTTGTATAACTAGGCTTCCTTGTAAGCCTTGAATGCTTGCAACCAAACCAATTATTAGTTACAACCAACCCCATTATTACACATGTAGATGAGAGTAACCTTTAATAGACACATTTCAAATCAAAATTGTGGGCATGTTGCATGTTAAACACATGCATGGAATTGATGTACCAAATTAACTCATCAAATTTTATTCAAGGATTAGAAACCATTTGACCTTCCAACTATGCAGGTAGTGATTAACTTGGCATGGATTGTTCTAGCCTATTTATGGACATGGGAAACTTGAATGACGTGACAGAACTATTATTTGCATCAATTATTGAAGCAAAATGAATAATGACAATGAGAGGCCTTACCACAAGAGAATACACATGTGTAACATTAGCTACACAAACATGTCAACATATGTTGGCATTTGAGGTGTTGCATTTATAATAATTAAATGTTTAATTTGAGACAATAATTTTTTTAAATTAAATGAACTACCACCTTATTTGAATTTAAATTATTAAACTCCAAGGCTACCCAAACATTTCCAATTTCATCTAATAAAATCTTTATGTTGATAATCAAGCTATTAGGTCATTAGGGTGCAAGATTGGGATTGCATTAACAACATAAGCATGACGTGCCCCCAAGCTCTTTGATAGACTCAAAGGTGAGTCTGAAATGATAACAGCAAAAGAGTAAGGAGTTGGGGCACATTCTGTAGTTCACAGCACTTTGGGGGTAGAGGGGCGCACTGGAGCTCCGAGAGGGGACTAGGAAGAATGACAAGCAACTAATCACTCACACAGATTTGCACAAAATCAAACAATAAGTTTGTTAGTGCATAGTTGGAGCACTCTCGGTGTTAGGACAAGCCACGAGCAAACTCGGACTCACAAAACTCACCACGGCCCAGACTTGGGGGAAGCCACCACCTTCCCCCTTATATTATACTTTATGCCTCTCCACAAGACTCCCATCCAAATGGGAGTCCCGAAATTCTCAAAATTGGGACTCCCATGACTTTGGGGCCCCATAATTTTGTGTGCACACCTCTAATTGAAATGAGGTCTAGAACAAAGTTGTAGCCCTCATCGAGAGCTTTCCAACAATATGTCGCACACCATGTGCACGCAAGGAAATCAAATCAATTCCCGACTTTTAGTGGTCGGGAGTCAAATTGCCAATTTGACTCCCGGCCTTTCTTTTGGCCATAACTTGTGTTTCAAATATCCAAATGGGTCATGTGAGCCCATTTTAGACATCTAAGTTTCAATAGCTTTCCAATGATATAAAAAACTCCTCAATCCAATGGGTTTTGACCCCTACAATCACTCCTTGAAAATTCTGGAATCCATCAAGACTCCAACTCCCCAAGTGGGAGCTCACTTGGGAGTGTGTGGGTTCATTCTCTCACACTTTCCTACATTCTCAGGAGTTTAAGATGTGCCTCCCGGGCCTCCCTCTTGTCATGCACTCTTGCAAGCCCTTACCTTGGTCACGAACCTAGGGCTAGGGTTGCGACAAAGCAACCACTATGGTGACCACTAGTCACTAGTAAAAGGTGACCATTAGAAAGCATTCCAAATATGGTTTATAAGGGTGATAAGTTTGAAAAATTTTCAATGTTGCCAATTTTTCATGTGTTTCAAACTCTTTGAAAACACTTCACAAATTCATCAAAAGATAAACCAATGAAACAATACCATCTATTAAAAAAGCATTTAAATTTAAAATAATGTTTGTAGTTGAACCATCTTAATACAAAACATAAATGGCACTTGCCACATCAATGATAAAAATATACTTAGCATTATTGCTTAGTGCATATTAATATATTTATGCATCAATATCCATGTCTAAAATTGGAAATGTAGACTTTATTTAATTACCACAATCTTTGTGTATCAAAAAAAGTAAACACATTCTTTTCTAACATGCCAAAGTTATTATTGATTTGATCAAATCCAACATGTATAATTTGATTATGAAAATTTCATGTGTTCAATATTAATTTGATGGTGTGTTCATGTTATGCACCATACACATACCCTTTCATGGGGTTGCATATACATACATGCATGCCATGAAATCAAAGTGAATTAGATTGTTCATCTCAGCACAAGGATATGCATTATTTTGTTTGGGACCACACCTTAACCATTTCAAACCATGGGACCCCTTGCTACACTTTTGGTATTGTTAGTAAGCTCTCAATGAAAAGGTGTGCACAACCATCATTTCTCATTTTTTGAACCACTAGAGCAAAGTTATTGATTTTAAAATGAAATTCATTAAAAATTAAATAAAATGTTATCAAAATGTTTTTTTTGTAATTGGAAATTAATTAGAATTACAAAAATGAATTCCTCATAATTGGGTTTTTTGGAAAGTCATTTCTCTTAAATCCTTGTATTAAAAAAAAATTATGTTATATTTTTGCATAAGGATTTCCACAATTGGGTTTTCTAAAAGGTTGTTATATTCAACGTTTGGTGGAAGGTGAAAATTGACCAAGGTTTCAAACCAATTTTCATCATAAAGACCAACAAATATCACAACTAATGATACTTACCATGATATCCACTCCATTAGTTTTTTAGGGTGTGAAAACTGATATGTAAGCCAAGTAAAAAAAGGATAACCAAGCCCAATTTTTTAAAGCTAAAGGTTTAGGGTTGTAGGGCTTTGTACATTAAATAATAGGTAGGGTGTAAGCCCTAGGATGTGGGGGGAGGTAAGGTTTAAGAATATGTTTTGAGCTACAAATTTCAAGTTTCAAATCTAAATTATCATAAATCTAAGTTATCATTGGTCTAAATAGAATCTAGAAAGTTCAATTGGCAAAAGGACAAAAGTTGTGTTGTCAGCACCCTATTGAGTTTCCTTTCCACAAGCATCCAACCAAATGTGCCCTAACTTTTTTTCAAGAAGAGATTGGGAGGCATGATGTTAAGATTTTATTTTGGAAAGCTTGAATTTAAGCTATGACCCAAATGTACTACACTTTTTATAAAAGATTGTCAAATTGGGGCCACGGGTAAATTCTTATGTATTTTTGTCATAATAGATTCTATCAACTCGAGGAAGCCTTAAGAAAAAAACCAAATGTCATTCAGCCTTGATGATCTTGATTGTAGTTTGGTAGGATACTAGAAATAACTCATACCATGATTGTTACATGTTTGGGTACCTCCCTCCAAAAACAAATCCTTGTAGGTAGGCCTCCAAATTGAAGGTAGAATAAAACATATATAATTGTCTAATGAACCAACTATTAAACTCTACCTAATATTTATTTATTTTTAAATTCTAAGGAGGGAATGTAGGCAAACCACGCCTTAATAAATAAGGGAGTACACTTAACCAAGATTGTTCTCCTTGTTGTGCAAAAAACAATTCCTAGTTGCACTAGTAAAAAAACTTTCTTATTTTTGGCATTCGTTGCAGATGGTGGGTAGATGACTAAAACAGAATTATCCACCATTTCCCCAGCTTGAATCTTGTTTAATCCATAAACATGTGCAATTCCATCTCCAACTAAAACCACTCAACCGATCTCATCTACTTACAATTTAGTGTAGTAATTGGTAATTTTTTGTTCTAATAATGTAGATAGTTTCGCTCCAACCAATTTATTTTGAATCCACAAAAAATTGGGGTTTAAGGTGGCATCCAACTTGCACACAATGGATGTGTAACAAAGTCCATCAAAATAAAGATACTCATGTTTAAACAAATAAACAAGTAAAACTTAAGGACAAGCAAAGACAAACAGAAAAGAACAAAACAAATTTAAAAACGAACAAAAAACCAACACAACCACAAACAAAGTAACAATTAACATAATTGAATCAAAAAACTAAATATATAATTGAACAAACAAAGCCCAAAAACAAAAAAAAAAGGTCCAAAATTTACCTACAATCATGGTTGAAAATGGAGTTTGATGGTAATGAATAGTTGAAAAGATCTTTGATAACACAAGGGTAAAAGGGAAAGGGGGAAAATACATGTTAGGGAACAAGCATGAAGGAGAAGGAACTCAAATCAAGAGCAAATACTTGAAATACAAAAAGTAAAAATGATTAAAAAAACCATAAAAAAGCAAATACATGAATCAAACTTGAGAATGTGGAGGAGTAAATGTAGAAGTTACAAATGGGGGTGTAGTCATAATCAAACGAGCCAAAAAGCACATCAAGCAACCACCAAAATTCAATAAAAATTGTAATCTTGTTAAATGTATTTTTGTGGTGCCACTTTAATGTCATGTTAATCATGGAATGTTGTGTTAAATGACTAATATGAATGTTGAAGAATTCAAAATAAAAATTCAAAAATAATTATTTTGAGTTTTGGTTTTAATAAAGAATTTCTAAACTTGAATAACAATTACGTCAAAAATAATCAATTTTGTAAATTATTAAGCTAAAGAATTTTTTTATAAAGGAATTTTGATGAAAAAGAAATTGAAATGATGTTAATTGATTATCCACACTCAAAAAGCACTCACAATTTGAAAGTTATGAAATTTGAAATTTTTAAAAAATAAAAATCTATTGAACATAATTTTAAAATTTCAAGAGTCCCTTACCACATGTAAGTGGGGTATAATGTACATGACATCTAAAACAAAGTTGTAGTTTATGAAACAATAAAATAAAGAATTAAATAATTAACATATTTTCATAAAATTTGAAATTAAGATAATTTTTCAAAATGAAATGCAAAATTTGGTAGAATTTGTAAACTTTTAAAAAATTCTTAGTTATTCATGAATCTTTTAAATTTTAAATGTGATGTATTGAAGAAATTATATGTATTTTTAATAACATATTGGTAAAGATTTCATCCCAAAAGTCATTTATATGAAAAAGTGAAAATGATCACAAAAAGGACTATAATCCTTGAATCCTTCATCATCGTTGGCTCATTTTATTGTGATCACACCCATGGGGGCATGAATGAATAAGAAAAGGCACAAAAAACTAAAGATGGGAATGTGAATAAACATGAGTTAAAACCTAAAGCAATAGCAAAAAATAATCAGCACCAAAAGGTGAAGCAAGTTTGTGAAGGAATAGGAATTGAAAAGTGGAGTAACATGAGCAAAGGAACATGAACAAAGACCCAAAGGAATAAGAGAAAAAGAATAAAATAAAGTAATGTTGCATGTCAATGAACTTATAATCACAATAATTTTTATTTTTTAAAAAAAATAGTCCATAAATAAATTAAACATTAAATAAAAAATAAAACGCAAATGAATACGATCAAACGAAACATAGAGAACTTCACAATTTCTTCAAGAAATTATGCAAATTGGGCTCCAAATTTTGTCCTCATTGCTTGCCTTCAACTATGCCATTAGCCCCTTGCTACTTGCATTCAATTGCACTACTAACTCATTGTTATTTCATGAATTCACGAACGGTACTAATGCATCATCCTCCCTATTATAAATGAAAAATGGTGATTCATAAACATCATCAATTAAGTCCATCGGGTTTTTGGGTGTGAGGTGACTTTCCACCCCTCCACTCCTGGTTTTATGAAGTGATTATACTTGGAGGTACATATGATATTGGTGAAGGAAAAATGCAATGTGTATTTCTAGATATTAAATTACATTTGTAGTTGAAAACAAATAGTTTGCCTCCTATGCATCATTTATGATTTAAAATTAATAAATATATTTTCAAAGTTCAAAATTTTCAAATCCTAGAATTTTATGTTAAATTGTCACCCACTTAAACCAATTCCTAAAGAGCCAACAAAATGTTCAACTTGACAACAAACCTCTAGTCACTTAAAACATTATTGCCATCACATACTCTATCCAAATATGGCTTACATTAGTTCATTGGAAAATTAATTACAAGGCTCACATGATTATCAAATCTCAAGCCTTGCATTTAAATCAACAAAAAGTTGTGCCACAGAACCCAAAAGGGTTTTATGAAAGCAGAAAGCTCATATTTACAATAGACCTCCAACCATTTAAAATGTTGTTGCCATCACATACTCTATCTAAATTTAGCTTGCATTAATTCATTAAAATGTTAACTACAAGGCTACTTGTTAAATCTCAAACTTTGCACCTAGATCAAAAAAAAGTTATGTTACAAAACCCAAAAGGTTTTACGAAAATTCTCCAAGATTTCAAGCTCTAAATCTACCCGTACTCATTCCCATCCCTTTTAAGGTACTACTATGATCCAAAGTTATTTTTTTTATTTCCACCATCAACTACTACTCATCACTCTTTTCTTCCCAAGGTAAGTTGTAGGAACAAGTTTTCCAAGATTCAAATCGGAAATCACATTCGAAAAGAAAGAGAAAAAATGATCGAAATTTACACCTTTAAAGAGAAGAGGAAACAAGGAGGCGAAGGAAGACCACAACTTGGTGGCCAATGGAAGGTTCCAAACTTGATGGCTCCTGGAAGGTTCCAAGGTTAGTGGCCAATGGGGTAGCATCTTGTTTGGTGATCAATGGAAGGTTCCAAACTTGGTGGCCCTTGGAAGGAAACGAAAAAACATCATTTTCACCTCTTTCCACTTTTCACCCCATAAGATTCTACTTAAATTTTTTTCCATTGATTTTAGGGTTCTATTTTACCATGGTTCTTAACCATTATTTTGCGTATTTCTTTTCTTTTCCTTGACCTATAAATTACAATCACGCATCTCAAATTACTAAGTCTTCCACACACTCATCGTCAAGTTGATTCTGATCGAAGATTTTTCCATTCTTTGAATTCATGGTGTTGCACATGATTACGTTTTACGGGCTTCAAGCCACACAAATGAATGAAGAACCACCCCAAAAGTCATCCCTAAATTTGACACTAACCTAGCACCCTCGTGATGAAAATCCTAAATCACGAAAAATGTGCTTTCATCTCAAAATCGAACCCCCTAAAGTTTAATATTATCAAATTTTTCCGAACTTTTGTACCTTGGTGATTTTGTTGCAAGTTGACTTTACTTCTAGTGATGAACCTAAAATAGTTTATGAATTTTTTTACGAAAGTGAAGACACTTTAATTTTTGCATGGTCTTCAATTCCTAATGTTAAACATTATCATTGGTTGTGCAATTCAATCCATCAACTGCTTTTAAATAACAAAGTAGATTATTTTGTTCACACCATCCGACACATTTTAGATTTCCTATAGTTATGAACTACCATTGTGGCATAGCGTAGGACTCAACATGTACTTGTAGTTCAAAAACTTTGTTCATTGTGAAATCCATGTTGCAAATTAATTGCCACCTTATCACCCTACTCATTTGAATTGTTATGTTGTTTCGAATTAATTGTACATGTTTATAATGTTTAATGATTATTCATTAAACCCTTTATTAACACCCCTTAACTGCTTCAAGAATCTCAATTCATCCTTGCTTATATGATTATCCACTAAATATTAAAACGAGGCCAACAGTTTTCCAAATATAACAAATTTTGTTGTTTGTTTTTGACCCCAACCCTCCATAAACTTCTCACCCCCATCATGTAATTGAAGTTCTAAAACTATAATTACCAACTTTTATTGAAGAAAAGAATCAAATTCTGAAACAAAAACAACCCCCCATGCAACCGTGCACACCCATTAATCTTCATTTTAATATGAAAGTGCTAAAAATCCCTAATAGCCTTATCACACCCCAATATCCCTTATGCAATTCTTGAAAATTGATACCATCGCACATGGCTATGTTAATAGGGCTCACATTGGGCCACTTCTTTTGAATTACAACATTGAAACACAACCTCCTTTTGCAATGAATGAACAATAAATAATCAAACTACCTTTTGAAGTACGTTTTGTAATTTTGGTTTGTGGGTTGTGTAGGCCATGGATTTTAGGTTGGTGGTTGAAGTAGGTTGCTCAAAGAATTCCAAAATGAACATTTTAATGATGGTTACATGAATCTTATAATATTCAAAGTAGTTTTTAGTTGCCCACACTCCCACGCCAACTTTGAACTTCAATTGGAATTTGGCAAATTCTCTTTGGTGCATAAGTGGGTTTGAATTCAAGGTTATTAGAGTTCAACAAGACTATGATCTATCCACCCTAAACATCACAAAATAGCTCTCATTTCTATACCTTGCACAAATGACAAAAAGAAGAATAAAGGACTAAATTATATATATATATATATATATATAGTGGTAAAATTCAAATAATTAAATGTAAACCTACATAAACAAAATCACAAATACAAAACCATGTCCAAACTTGATCCAAAAAATGAGTCATGTCATAAAAGCTAAACAAAAAATGGCAATGCAATGTCCTAAGGGGGACACTACTTGAAAAAAATCAGAAATACTTGAGTAAAAATATAGGATGCAATATATTGGTTATCAAGTAAAAATTATAAGTTCATGAGTTCCAAAATATGGTTATGTATATTTTGAAAATAAAATTATAATTAATAAAAGGTACATATGTAAATATCTAATATTAAATTTTTAAAATAAATAATAGCATCTACATTAAAAATTTAATAAGGTGTTAATTGTTAATAGGTTCAATTATTGTGAAATAATTCTTTGACTAATTGTTTAAAGTGATTACAAGGTCAATAAATTAATTTAAATTTGGGTTTAAGACATTTAAATGAACATGGAAAAGAATGTTTAGAAACTTAAGGTTGACATTTAAGGTTTTAGATTTTAGGTTTATAAGAAGGCAATGGAATCTTCTAGCAAATATAACCTTCTTTTTTTTTAAGGTTCAAGCACAAGCTTCTACGTTTTTTTTTAATGTCAAAGTGGTTGGAGGGATTTTTAGATTTAGGATTTCAAAGACCACACAATTAAACCTTTTTAACTTGAAATTTTCTAAAACTAAAATTTTAATTAATATAGGGTTTTGAAATTGGATGCTACAAAAAAATTATAAACAAATATTAGGTGGCCAAAATATGTGCATATTAGAAAATAAGAAAATAATAAGGTGGGAGAAAATATAATCCAGAACCTAATTACCCCCCCCCCCCCAACACACACTATATATCTAACAAAACTTAAGTCAACAAACCAACCATATCCCTCCACCCCACAATCACACGAGTAATTAAATTTGT
>Ga0116231_10009820_pt1 | contig 15812 bp, 11 predicted proteins | sample S1TSphgellanicum_2_FD_89695 | JGI IMG/M metagenome (GOLD analysis project Ga0116231, IMG submission 89695) | Host-associated microbial communities from peat moss isolated from Minnesota, USA - S1T2_Fd - Sphagnum magellanicum MG | ecosystem: Host-associated > Plants > Peat moss > Unclassified...
GGAACCTCCATAGTTTCAACTTTTTTTGTGTGATGGGCCAATCAAAATAACTCATTGAAAAAAAAAAAAAATGGACTTGTGAGGCAACCCAACTAATTAATATCAATCACACTATAACTTAAGTTCATCCTGTCTTTCCTTTTTCCTGAGCGCCTCCACTGCTTGCTACAAGCAGGCCCAAAGAGAGAGTAAAGAGAGGGTGACTATAGGGATAACTCTACATTTCAGGAACACCAAGCTCTGAGGGTATTACATTTGCACAATAGGCTTCCACTGGGATGGTTCTCTAGTGGGTGTTGGTTTATTCTGGCCATATTATTACAATTACCATAATATGGTATGTATGGTGTGAATTGCACCAACCTATGCTTTTAGGAGAGGCTTCCTCTGATGTCCTCCACTTTCCTTAGACTATAAGCTTTGTTCTGGAGGTGTAAAAGCCAGATGACAGATTGTAAAGTATGATACTTTCAATTAGATGATTGATCGATTGAAGCAATTGCATGTTGCCACATTGCCCGTGGTGGTCACCATTGCTTTCAAATTTTCTTCCAAATTACGCCACAAAATTGCTCCCAACATATAAAGTATCGATACGTGGCACAGCACTTCAACACGATCTGCGACAAGAACTGAAAGAAAATGATTCTTTGCCTTAATCGTAGAAGGGGGCTTATTTGGGGGAACACCTCATGCCATGGGCGCTACCCCGCACAAAGCACCAGTAAATTTTTTTTTTGTTTCATGTTTTTCCCTTATACCCACCGGGTATCATAAAGACCACAAATGGGGCATTTGGGAATTCAGAGGGCGTTTCATTTTTTTGAAATGCCTTGCCATTTGGGAAAGACAAATTGCACTTGATAACATGCCCCTTGTAATTTACACTAAAAGAAAGTTGAGCTGGTGCATTATGACTTGGTTGTGGATGAATCCCAACTGGGTTGATGTGGGGTTTCACCTTAGTTAGCAAATGTCCATATGGGAAATCAACACAACATGTAGCAAACTTCCTAAATAATTTTATTAACAATACCATGACAAGCTTCAAAATGTTTTTTTTTATAAAAATGTTGGTAAATGGTTAAACTATGTCATTGATAACACCAATTAGTTTTGAAGTTTATTCATAGTTTAAAGAACATTGGAGTATACTTAACCTTCTTCAACTAAGGGCATTTCATCTATATGCAAGAAGAATTTTTTAAGAAGTGAGGGTAGGGCAGTTGGTCGATCAATGGGCATAAAGAGGAGTGTGACCAATGTGTACTCTGATGGCAAAATTAAAGCTTCATGTGCGTGTGTGTGTGTGTGAAGAAACACGTGGTAACCTAGGGTTGTTAAGGGGTCACCTTCTCTTTATCTCCACACGGATGTTGCCAACTATGGTATTCTTCACATGTGGGGCTCCCACATATTTAATGCATTCCTAAAGGACCTTCATGATGTTATTTACTATATTCTATGGTTTATAAAGCATATTATAGTGCATTGTGAAACAATAAGTCTAGTATGTTCTCGAGTTAATATCAAATATTTTCAAATTTTTCTTTTATATATTTTTTAAAAAAATTATTGCTAGATTTTTCTTATGTGTTTTTTGCATGATACTAGGATGCATGTTGCTTGTGCCTATCCAATCGTTTTTTATCCCTTTGTTCTTCTCTAGTGTTTGTTCGACATGTTTTTTTATATTGCAAATGTGTAGTAATTCCTAAGTGCAACACAAATGATGTGAAACACAATGTTATCATCAATTTCTTTTTTAAAAGCCCTAAGGGCGAGATCATCACAATGCTTTGCACAAGTGATTTGTTTACATTATACATGGTGGTGGTGGTGCTAATCGGTGTTCACTCACAAGACGACAAAAATCAATAGTGAATGTGCACAATGGGTGCGCAATGATGCAATGTGTGCGTGATGTGCATTCACCAAGCCCTACCTTAACTTAATCAACCAACATCGTAATATTTTGGGAAGAATGTTAAAATATTACATAATATGGAAGCTTAAGGATAATGAATGATTTTTTTTTTAACCATTTCATTTTTATAAAGGATTAAAATACAATAAGACAGGCCACCTAGTGAAACCATATTGCAAAATGTCCGGAAATAATGTTAAAATATTATATACCTACTATGGAAGCTTGAAGGGTAATGATTTATTTATTATTATTATTTTACCATTTCATTTTCCAAGGAAAACAAACTAAAAAAAGTATTGAAAAACATTAAAGAAGATGGATGTTGCACGTGTCCCATTCCCCAATCTCCACCTGTCACTTGTTGCCTTGGGTGAACCGGCACCTACCCACGTTAGTACCATGGTTAATAAATCCCAAAATCTAAAAAATCTAAAAATCCAAAATTTTATTTAATTAAATTACTTGTAAATATTACAAATATCCCATGCTTGAACTAAAGTACTTGTTTCTTTCTGTTTTCACCTAAACAGGTCCAAAATATCACCTGCCACTCACCTAACTTTTACTCACCTACTCTGGGTTGGAAGTAAGTAGAGTTTTTACTATGACATTTGTGCTTTTCCATAGTGCTATTACGCGGCGGAATTTGACTGATGTTTGTTTGCGTGCACCACCGTTCCGCGCAGGAACAGAGGTCCCTCCATCATACCCTTGAGAAATGTCTCTCTTCTCTCTCGCCCTCCTCTTCTTCTTCTTCTTCTCTCGTTGCTGCTGCGGAGTTCTCGGATTCGCGGGTTTTGCATTCGCCATTTCTCTCTTCTCGTTGGTCAGTTCTGCGTTTTTGCGATTGCTGTTTCTTTGCAATCTTTTCGAAGCTTAATTTTTTTTTTTTAAAAAGAAAATCCTACTATTGGTTTGTTTCCTCCCCCCTTACCGGGCTGAATTCTTCTTGGATTCGACATCAATTTTAGCAACGCGCGAATCCGTCCGTCGTTTCTTTGCGTTCGATCGAGTTTCTGAGGCGGCCAGCGATCGAGATTGGCTGCCTTGCTTCATTCTGAAACGGTAAGTTTTCCCCCCTTCCCCCTTTGTGCAACTTCTTACATTCTTGGCGGAAATGCAGGAGTCGTTTGCGGTGCTTATTAGTTCCCACCTCGTGGTAATATATTGCACTCACGGATAGATTGATTTCAAGATCCAATTTCTTGTCATTACATGTTATGATTGAACGGAAATATCTTATTCTTTTAAGGATTCTTTTGAATTCTTCTCTTTTCCAGTGAATCCGGGGAATTCTGGTGGTTTTTTTTAGTAAGTCGTGGCCCCCGGGCCTGTCTGTCCATCCTTCTCGTCGTTATTCGAAATCGCATCCGGCGTATTCCTCGTCATCTATCTCGTGTCCCTCGCAGAATTACCAAGGAGGAATGAACAGGCAAGACTCACGTGAGCACCTCTAAGGAGAACAACAAGCGTCTTGTCCAGCGAGCGAGTTTCTTTATTGGCGATTTTGTCACTACTTCCAACAGACGGCACCTACAATCTCCCCCTCCAATTCTCTCGAGGTGAGAGACAGACAGACGGATGACAAGGTACTACAGTGCACACATTCTTGATTCCTCGCTACAGAGCCATGGGAGAGAGAGCTTCTACTAGGTTACCCTTTAGTTTTCAATACGAATTTTGAGCATCTTTGTTCGATCAACGCGACGCAGAGCTGTAGAGTCTTCGTATACTGGCATCCGATCTTTTCCGCGGCAGTGTGTGCATCAAGTATTTTAGACCAGCATGACTGCAGATAAGCTATTTTGAAACTGTGGTTGATAATAACTCTAAGGGAGCCTATGCTCTTGAGAGAGTTATATGAGGATTAGTATACAATCCATTTTAGAGGCTTATAATAGGGCCTGTTCTTGACGTAGAACAGTTTTGGTCTTATGGTTCTGTAGGAAAGATCGCTGACAGTACTGCAGTGGAAGCGATCTCAAGAATGTTGAGCAGATGCACGGATCTTCATGTTTCGGATATGTATAAGGAGCCTGTGAGACCTTGTGGTGACCTGACTAAACTACAGTATGACAAAAACTTGAGATTTATCTTTTGAGATTCTTCAGACGTGTCTGCATTTTGTAGTTTAATATTAAAGTCAGATGTCTTTTTTTTTTAAATTATTATTATTATTATTATTATTTTATGGTGCTAAGCATTGCACAAATCTGCTGTGGTCAAAATGTTTTGGAAGCTCATGGGATCAGGGAACTGTTTGTTGCAGATTCTGGTGGAACAAAGGAACTGGTGGTGGACTCAGAGTTCGGTTAAGTGCAAAGGTTTAGTTTCAGGATGGCGGCATCTAAGCAAGTTGATGACTCCCTGCATGCACCTTTGCTAGGGAGCTATCTTGATAACAGGAGTACCTTTAGTTTTGCCAATGGAACGCAAGAGGATGAAGCCTTTTTGCCAGCGGATTACAATTTCCACAGATCCCCCAGTACACCTGCTAGCCCAAGACCTGGGTCACTCACCAGTAGTGGAAAACATTATGCCTTCAATAAGGGTGAACCATTGGAATCGGAAGCAGAACATTTAGTAGCTGGTGACAAGAACCCATTTCAGCATATCCAAGATGCACATATGTTGAATTCTAGAGGTCATTCTCATCATCCAAGTGACAGAGAGCACCAAGCTACAGCTCATCCAAGGCCTGGTGTTTCAAGTCGACGCCTACGCAACCCCATTGAAAAGAAGTCTTTTGTGGTAAGGGCTGCACACAATGCAAAAACCAATCCCAAAAACTTCTTCTACACTGTATTACAAGGTGTAGTTCTGTGGCCAAAGTGGAGCTGGGCAGCAGTGAGTCAAAATACCAGTCTTACAATCTTATCTTTGAAACAAGGTCAGCTTCAAGACCTTGTGTTTACTTCACATGTGGCTTCCTGAGATCTGGTGGTAAACATAATTTAGGAGCTAGCACATATGAATTCCATTGTATCTGCTGAGATCAAATTCTTGCTCACATCTTTGTCCGAACATCTTCAGATCTATGCTGATGTTTGCTTGTCTCTTTCCTGAGTGTGTGTCTTACATGTGTGACTTTATACTCAAGGGTCACACATTAATTTGATGTTAGGGATACTGTACAGAAGATGCCAGCAGCTGATACTATGTATCTGTTCTGAACTTTGATGTTTCCAGGGAGTTGTTTGTTTTTAAATTGAGGAACTTATTTGATCTTGTCATGATTTGCAGGGTTTGTGGCGGGCTTGGCCTCAATACTATGCATAATACCTTTCCCAGACCCATTTGATGAAATAAACTCAATAGCACTTTGGGCTGTAGTGACAACAGATCTGCTTTATGAGAGCAACATTGGCCTTTCTGTCAGCAAAGGCTTAAACCGAGTGGTGGGGACTCTAGCTGCAGGACTTATTGCTATGGCATTGAATCAGATTGGTCCAATTCTGGGGTACCAGATATATCCATACTTTGTGGTAAGGAAACTGTTTGTCTGAGTTGCAGTCTGGTGCAAACAAATGCCTAGGGGAGTGGGTGTCAAGTTTTTGCATTGTTTATAGACTGTGGATGCATCTGCAATTTCTGTGCAATATTGCCTTGAGTATATGGATTTTTGAGAAACTAAATGTGCATGAACTGCACAGGTTTTCACAGTTGTAGTTGGGGGTGCCATCCTCCGTTTTTTGAAAGGAGTCCCACCCTTGAAGGATCAATGGGGCTATGCCTTCACTGTGGCAACCATTGCATTTCACCTTTTCATCATAACTGCCTACACACAACCAGAGAGGTGGACACTGCCAATGCTGAGGTTCTCCATGATTTTGCTGGGCTTCTTCATGTCTACTCTTGTTAACTTGGCTATCAAACCCATATATGCTGGAGATGCCCTCCATAAACTCGTGGCAAAAAATTTCGAGACTGCTGCTTCTGTGATTGAAAGGTGCAGTCCACCCTTAGTCAACAGCGAGTGGCCTTGACATCCACATTGACCCAGTCCTTTCTCATTTCTTTGCTATTAGTCTTCTGAGTGCTTGCAGAACCATGACTGAGTCTTCCAGTTGCTTCCAGAAATGTGACAAAATTCAGAATTTTATATGATGGTTTGCCTTAAGTCTTTGAGCACATTCTTCTGTGCTACTCTACACCCACTATTGAAAGCTGATGAAGCCAGTCGGTAGTAATGGCAGCTAGTAGTCACTGCCATTTATGATGAAGGTCATGATTTGATAATTTGTGGGTGACACTGTCAAGGGTTTTGACTGCACTCATTATTCTAGTGATGTTTGTTTGTGGTTCCTCTGGAATTGACACAAATTATTTTTCTGGATTTTTCTCTGCAATTTCATGGATATTGTCATTAGATGGAAAGTTTTGTTCCATTGGGGATATTTGTGCTAGTTGGTCTGAATTTTCAGACCAGCACCAGCTCCTTTTATCCCACCAAGAAGGGAATTGATTGGCATGTGAAATCAGGCAGCCTTTGCTGTTGAATACAGTTTGTGTTGGGCCAGGAAGGATCTGGAGAATTCTTGCAGTGGAATCTCAATATTGTTGATGTTTAACATTTTTAAGTGCATGCTAGCAATTACATGCAAGAACTGTGTACATCTCTAGGTAGACTTATTTCTTGCTCCAATCAGTGGGCTGCACAAGACAAGCAAAGGAGTTATAGAGTTCACAGGATACCTTTGTTTGCAGGTGTGTTGAGGAGTACATCAATGATACAAAGCTGGACCATGTCCCTGATATACTCAGTGGTCTCTCTGTGGATGACAAGATCCACCAGAGCTATCATGAAGTGGTGATGTCTGACTCAGATATTGACAAACTGGTGAGTCTCAGTTGGCCTCTCAAAATGTCTGGTGTGGTTTATTTAGCTGAACTTGATTTGACCTTTCTGAGGCATGTTCATCTCTGGTGCTTTTTCACAGTCAGGGTATTAAACTGTGTCCTAAAATATCACATCCTAGAGAGTATGCAAACACAACTAATGAGCAAGAGACTTGGCTTGTGTCAGGATCTTTACAGATAGCCTTGTGCCATATCCAAGTCAAAGTTGCTGTTGCTATGTTTGCTTGGGATCTGAGCAGCCAAACCTTTCAAAAACCATGGACTTCCTCTCTTGTGCACAGGGTTCACCTGTGTGTGGTTGCTTGGTGTGCAGCTCAGTGCAGTGCATTGGGAGCCTTGCCATGGTCCATTCTTTGTGGGCTACCCCTGGGATCGATATGATGACATCACTGACTACCTGCGCTACACTTTGTACGATGTTATTGCACTTGACTCATGTTTACGTGCCAACATTCAAGCTCCCAAGCATCTGAGAGAACTTTTTGCAAAGGTTTGTCCACTCTTTTTGTCACACTGTTGTGTACATTTGGGATGCAGTTCAATGTTGATTTGAGGACATGGTGGTTGTATAGGTTCTATAAGACAATATAAGAAAAGGTTCAGTGAGGTAACTGGTAAACCCTCTATTCCCTGTTCCTGCCTATCAGGTCTGCTAAATCCCATTCCCACTCTTGGAGTCCTTTGTTTATCTCCTCATTATTTACTCTTAATAGAAGTGTGGCCATTCATCTGTCAAGGTGATTGACATTTTTCAGTTCCTGCCATGAGCAACAGGAGGTTTTGACATGTAGTGGGACTGCAGGATATGGACACAATTGCTAAGGAGTGTGCAAATGTGCTGAGAACATTGGGTGACAGTATGAAAAACATGAAAAAGTTTGCCTCTAAGGACATAATGCGCCAAGCACAGGAGGCAGCTGTTTTGCTTCAGTATAAAATATATCTTCACACTCATCTTCTTCTAGGTAGTGGAGCACTTGAGTCCCCCAGGTATCCAGTGTATATGGCTTCCCTTTCTCCATTTTCAAACACACAACCAAGGGAAGTGCCACAAGCTCATAGTGCACTTGCTAGAAGTGGGACCAGAGGTCAGCATTATTCAAAAAGTGAAGATGGGAAGGTCAACGAGAACAATGGTGGAGAGACCCTCTTGGGAGAGATGGATGAACATGCTGCCTGTGACTCTTCTCCTGGTGTTCAATATGGTCCTGTTGAAACAGAAAAGCATGATGCTTCACTCAGTACAAAGTTTGGTTCTCCAGGGAGACCTGTTATGGTTGACACTTTCTCACAAGGCACATCCAAAACCTGCAATAAGTCAAGACCTGCACAGCTAAAGTCGAGGCAGACTCCAGTACAGATGCAACATGAGGGCTCACCTGGTGTGGTCATCTCAATTCCTGATGAACAGTTTTCCAGAAGTTCATCAAGCCGAGAAACTCCAGAGCTAGAAGAAAGGCCTGTGCCTGGCAAGAGCCCTCGGGGGGCAAATAGGTCAGTTCGATGGGAGGAGCAGTTCATGCAGCGATGGGCTAGTTTAGGCCGTAACTGGGATGGCACGCTGGAGAGAATCTCAGCATTGTCATTAGTCAAGTTTGCTTCACTCCTAATTGAAGTCGTTTCAAAGCTTAATTTTGTTGTTGAAAGTGTAGAAGAACTAAGTGAACAGGCTAGATTCAAAGAGATAGATTCTGAGTAGGTTCAGACTGGCACACTAGGTGCCCAGATTGTGATAAGAGGCTTGAGTGAGTCATCTTGCCAGCCCCCAAAGACTAGAGGTTAGGCAAAGGCAATCGCTGGTGAGCCCTGCTATGTCAAGGGTAAGATACAATAAACCTGGCAAAAGCTCAACAAAGCAGGGGTGGTAAGTGCCTCAATCTGTTGTGCCTTAACCATATAATTACGTTATTGCAAGTGTGTGGTAAGTCTGCCACACTGTTGCAAGTCTTGATATGTTTCTGATAGCTGCCGTCAAATTCTTGACTCTGGGGTTGGGGCTGGTCAAGAAAGACCACTTTTGAAGCCTGGGAGTCTTGGGAGGACAAAAACTTAATGCGGATACTGGCTTCACATGCTTCCTCAATTGCTGAAGTGAAGCTGATCAAGGAGTTTTCCATGATGTTCATCATCAGGGTAAGTTTTTTCCCCTGTGATTTTTGGTTGGGTGGGTGCTGGATTCTTTCATGCCAGGAACATAAAAGAAATGAAATTCAATGCTTCAAATTGTTTAGAAGGAGAAGATATTGCTTGAATGGAATAGCACTGCTAACTTTCATTTCATCAGCAATATGTTGGTTTTTCTCCTTCAAAAGTTTGTGAGTTATTCTTAGGACACCAACCTGGCCAGAGTGAACCAACAGCCACCAGTGCACTATCAAGTGTGAAGCCTGTTATGACTCTGCTGTGGATGAATCCCATCTGTATTGATGTTGGGTTTCACCGTGGTAACCTATTATGTGCAAAGGATAGATCATTTAAGTAGGGGATAATAGAATGTTTACTCGGTAAGTGGACGCACACGTAGATGGTTGGTACCTACATAGATAAAGACTAGTGGATTCTTAGTAGGTAGGTAGCTAAAACAGAAACTGAGCTAAGCACTCCGGAGCTTGGAGCCCAAGGGAAAAATTGTTTTGTGTCCAGCCACCCACTATCCACCCTTATGGTGCAACAGTGGCTTGTCGGTTCACTCTGGCCCACCATGCACCTAGCTTGTCATGTCCTTTAGATGTTGTTGTGGGAGTTTGGGAAGCCCACCATGCACCTAGCTTGTCATGTCCTTTAGATGTTGTTGTGGGAGTTTGGGAAGTACTGCAGCCAACAGTTTCCTTGAGAACGCTACCAGTGTGGGTTTGGTTGCTTCTTGACTTCCACCCATATTTTATCTCCGCATGGTGGTCACTTAAAATGTGAAAGTGAAAATTTTGGCCCCTCTAAATTTAGAGGTGAAGAAATCTGGCTGCACTTGGAATTTTAGTTTTTTTCTTTTGGCTAATCTTCTTTTGCATTTGGAGTTTTAAGGTGATGTGTAAAATTATTTTTATTTGTTGGAATTTGACAACTACTTGTTCCAAACCCTAAAGTTTAGGGCACGTGAGGCAACACTATGAAATGCATTTTGCACACATAATGCAAATTGCAAGCACACTTAAACAAAAAGCACCATATGAACATGCACTAGCAAACACAAGCATTTTTGGAGGAATTGAACCCTTAGAACTAGCCATTTTAGCACAAATGATTTACAAAATCAACCCAAGTTAGCAAACAATTACAACTTCAAGAAGACATGCGAAAACAAAAGGTTTCCACCCCATGCACCAACTAGGTTTTCTTGGAGCAAAATGTTGCTTTTAATCACCTCAACGTGTTTTGGAAAAGACTTCACAATTTGGCTACTACTAGGGCTACAACTAGTAGTAGGGATAGACAATACCAAGAACATCTCATGAACTAAAAACCTTATTTTTAGTTTTTGAATCAAATTTTTTTAACCCTAGCCAAAACACCCACAAAAGCACATAATTGCATTAAAAACAAATCTAAATAATAAACTAAAATGCAAGAATGATGGAAACCTTGTTTCAATTCTTGAATCAATTTTTTTGCAACCCTTGCTTTACAAAACATATAATTACAAAAATAAAATAATATAGAAAGGAAAGTTCCAAGGATTTACTTCTGGAAAAGGTTTTTCAATAGTGATTCAACACCAACAAATACATCTTCAATGACAAAGGCATGCATCATGGTCTCCAAATCACAATGCATTACCCATATATATGTTGGTCATTTATCTCAAAGGTCAAATGTTTAAACTCTAGCATTTAAATCAAGTATCCATTGCATCTAAATGTTTTCATGCTTGTACTCAAGCAATGACTTGAAGGCCCATAAAGTGACTATAGTAAAATTGAAAGTTTATTCACAATACATGTTGTACAAATCACTTTCATAGACTATATTGATAGTAGCCACAAGGTCACATGCCAACACATTTGTGCAAACTTAATGAAAGCATGTGCATGCATAGATTCTAGCAAAGGTAATATACAAGCAAATTTCAACAAAATCTAGAGGTCACACATATGTCCATAATTCAGTTTTGCTTATTGGTTTGTAAGGCTATCTAACACCATCTTCACCAACAATGTTATGTAATATGTCATCACTTTTTTTGTAGGGCTCAACATCACAATCCACTTCGTTTTCACATTTTGGAGAATCTTGTTCCCCTTTGTCCCCAAGATCTCAACAAGTTTTGTAAACTCTACATGTATCTTAAGTGAATGAACAAAGTAACTATGTAGGGTTCCTAACAAATTCTCAAAGTGTATCACCAAAAACAAACCTAATAAGGTGATAAGGTTTACAATGCCAAATTTGTGTGATGGGCCATAAAATGGATCCTTACAGAATTAGGAACATAGTTGCCACAAATTTAATTTGTAACACCAATCCTTGTACCTTGAAAGACTTTAATGCCATATGTTCGAAAACATATGAACTTTTGGGTAACTTGGTCTTGTGGCAAGCCACCACCTATTATCAACACTTCCATAATCACTTTAATTAGGGTATCACTCTTTAATCTTGTAACCATCCAATCCAAATATATGAAAATGGAAATCCTTACGTAGTTTTCCACCACATAATATTGGATAAACAATCATAATTGGTTGTCAAATATAAATACTTTGTCATAATTTAAAACAATGTCATGTGCAGCTTGAACTACCACTTTGTTGCCCCCATCATCACTTGGTGCATGAATTCTACCATGGTCGAACTTGAGATGAATTCAAGTGTTTTTTTGTTGTTTTCTTAACATTGCCAAGAATTCAAACAATGGTTTCAATGATTTATATCCTAGCATCAAACAAACTTGTTATAACAAATGAAGGACAATGGCAAATTGAACAACTTTTTTACTTTTTTTCCTGCCACCCCATGTCCCAATTATGCACTAATATTCTCCTAGTTGAAGGAAGTAAACATTTTCTAGTTCTTGGCATGCTTTCAAACTTTGGAGTATTATACATCAATGACCAATCATCACCATTATTTTTCCTTTGCCTATTTCTTAATCCTACTTTTTTTTATGACTAATGTTAGAAGTGGGTGCCCTCTTATTTCCCTATCTATGGTCAACATTTTTTGCAACTACAAAAGACATCCATTATTTGCATTGTGTAGGACTTTCATTTCTCTCTATTATTATGGGAAGTTTAATGTAGTGTAAAAACCCAAGTTGGGAGCATTCCCAAAATAGAATAGGTAGAATGAAATGTTAGTTGAATCCAATCCTTCATTTTGAGGAATGTCTTCCACAAATGGGTTTTATTGATAAAAAAACATGAGTTGAATGTTCTCGTGAACCTAAACATATGTAGATCACGATGCATAGGAGGGGAGAGTTCTTAGTTCTTATACCTACTCTTGAAAGTGGGAGGGAGATCATATAAGTAGGCATGATTTCCCAACCATTCTTGAGTAGGTGTAGGAACCTTTTCTTTTTAGGAAGGACATTCATGGATATAAGATGCCCTTTGACTTTCTAAAAAACTTCATCAAGTGTTTTACAATCGTAGTATTGTGTAAGGATTTCAAAATAACAAATATAGTTTAAGAAATCAATAATAATTGCAATTGCTAAAGGAAAAGATTGTAATAGGGGATTTTTTTCCAATTTTTTGATAAATGAAAATTTGGTGAACTTTTCCAAAAAATTAGTAAAATTAGTTGAATTTACATTTTTTTTAAAATTCCAAAAAATCCCCTATTTTTCTATCAAAAAAATCATTTAAAAAATCATGGATTGGATTAATTTTGGAGGTTTAATGAACTCACCAAGAAACTTGTTAACTCTAGAAGAATTTGGAAATTAAAAAAAACAACTAGAATGAGAGATTTCATTTTTAAAATTGTGAATAAAACATTTTGCACTTTATTTGTTTTTACTTACTAGGGACCACATTCTCAACAAAAATATGTAAACATCAATTGCCTCCATTACAACTCCTTTTCCACCATTTAGAACTTGCATAAAATTAGTATGGTATAAGAAGATGAGGCTCGTCACTTTTTCATGGAAACTCACTAATGACTAAACACTAGATTTGTTTTTCTTTATTTTGGTTTTCAAACATGTTTTTGAAGATAGTGATGGATGACCATTATCCACTATGGATAAAAAGTAAATGATGATGGATGAATTTCCATCAATTCGATGAAATGTGAACTATAATGAATGAACTTCATCCATGCATGATAACATAAAAATGATTTATCCTATTCTTATAGTTAATGCTAATTTCTCGGTATTTTTTTAATGCCATTTGTTGAAGTAAGTTATGGGATGTCATTCATGATATCTATTGATATCTTTTTGAAACTTGTGTTGTTTTTCTTTTCCTAACTTGTTACCACAAAGTGCTCATACTAGATGTGGGTGAAAACACACTACAAAGGGGCCAACATTGTTGTCACATTATAGTATTTTCATGGGTACCATGTTTGAATTTCAACCATGTCATTATTATGAAAAAAATTCACAATATTTTTACCTAATATGATAAGTTAAGACCCAAAAAGTCAAATGCCAAAAAAAATACACTTTTAAATTTCATGTTCAATCAATCAATTGTGGTGCAAAGGAAATTTGTCATGATTATGTTAAAATATATTTGTGCCAAAAACATGTATGTCATAACATATTTTTAAATGAAAATTTGATTGAATTTATGTTCAATCAATCAATTGTGGTGCAAAGGAAATTTCACATTTTGGAATAAACAATAAAGATTATATGGCTATATAATCCTTTTGTTGTTGTGTATATACTTTAGACCATTTTGGTACCCAAAATGAAACATATTTGTTGGACACTTAAAACCATGCATTCTATTACTTGTGATTGAAAGTTCCTATAATAATATATATTCCCATCTAAATGTTAGGTTTATTACTTTTTTTTTTTGGGTCATGTATCCATCCAATTTGTTTTTTTCCAAATTAATTCTTAAATCCTTTCCTTTTTCACACCTCCATCCTCACCAAATACATGCATGTTTTCTTTTAGACAACATTAAACCAATAACCGATTTCTGTACTATCATGTTTGATGGGATTGAATGACTTTCATATGTCAAGTTATGTGTTTCATGTTAAATTTATTTAATGCCATTGATGTGTACAAAGTGAATGAATGTGACATTGTTTTGTAGGTGTTCACAAATTTCCAATACACCCTCCTTTTTTGTCACAATGTGACATAATAGCCTTCAATTTCAATTCATAAAGACAAGGTGTGTGATATCTCTATCCAAAGCCTAGTTAGTTTAATCTTTCAAAAAAATCTAAAATCCAAGGTCTTTTTTATGAGTCCTTAGGGGCAAACTTGGATAATCTTAATGGCCTAGTTATCACAAATTTTTCATAAAATGGCCCACCTTTGAAAAAGATGCAATTGGTATTCAATGGAAATATCAAAAATTAACATAAGTAAATTGTGAACATAATTTCTCTTTTTTTTTTAGGAAGGGAAGAGTGTATTCCAAAAAATTAGTAGTAGTAGTTGTGAAATGTTAGGTGAAGGCACATTTGTCTTGTGTAAATCTCCCAATGTGATTATGAAAGTGTGTAGCACCTAACAAAAGTAATGTGATGGAGGGTGAATATGCACAAAATGATGTGGTCTCTTTGAATGTCATGATTTTAGGATTTGAATTTCCTTTGCCTTCCTTGAGTTCATCATGCTTTTGAAAGAATTCAACATTGGTGAATGAGAGACAAAAAAGTTGTGACACAAGGACAATAAACCAAGCATGACTGAAAGTCTCTTCACCCATAAATCTATTACCTCCTTAAAAGGGGAAACTTTTACTTGCTTTCCCAATACTTGAAAGCCTCAAAAATCATACAACTTTGGATGATTATTTTAATTTTGGATTTGGATGTTGCAAAAAGGTTCATGATATTCATTATTGAGCCTAACATTTCCACACAACTTGAATGAAATAATAAAATGGGTAGTAATATATAACATCTCTTATTACAAATTTACATATTACATGATACCCATGACTCAATTCACATGTTCATGTGAATTGAGTAACAACATTGAGACTATGTAAAGCACAAATGATAACAAAGTAACAATCCAAGATATCCAATAAAGGTGACAACATATTGCAACCAATGTTTTTTTTGTGGCAAATTTTTGCCACTTGGCGACAAAAAAAAAAAGGGAATTTTGGGATTTTTTAAAAAAAAATTGTCATATCTTGAGGAAAAAAAAGCTAAAAGTCGATAGATTTAGACAATGTGTTGTTGTAGGTCACCAAAGTTAGGTAGGATTCCAAAAAAAGATCTACTTGTCCACCAAGATAGTTGCCATTTACTACTAATTAATGCTAAGGATCTTAGCTAGTGCACCTACTTGAAAAATTTGAAAAAAAAAAAACTTTGATTGTAACCCAATGCACAATATAGTCACAAGCCTTTGTCATTATGTCCTCCATCTTGCAAAACACCCAATTGACTTAATGTTATCCTTCTTGGTTTGGCTTGTTTCCTTAACTAACGTTCATGCTCTTCCTTGAAAACTTACAAAGCAACCTTTCATAAGGTACCAATCTATCTCTTTGTGCTACAAAATCTGAATAACTAAACATTAAGGAAAAAACATAAAAGGAAAGTCACATGTAGCAAAGCAAAAACACCATAATTGACAACAATCATATGGTGGTTGGACTAATCTTTGGTTAAGTATCAAATTGGCATGACATATGCATGGCAGGGAAATGCATTGGGGCAAAGGGTGTACAAATTGCACATGAGACTTTCCAATCAACAGAAGGAGGCAAACGAAATAACCAGTTGGTTTTCTTTGGGACTCGGAGTGGAGGTAGGCCTAGCACCCAATATTATGAAGGGTATTAGTATTTTTCTCTTTTCAATTGTTTGGTTCATTTTTAAATTTTTTTTCTAACATGTAAATTGGATGTACAATGCATGGTCA
>Ga0116231_10009821_pt1 | contig 15811 bp, 15 predicted proteins | sample S1TSphgellanicum_2_FD_89695 | JGI IMG/M metagenome (GOLD analysis project Ga0116231, IMG submission 89695) | Host-associated microbial communities from peat moss isolated from Minnesota, USA - S1T2_Fd - Sphagnum magellanicum MG | ecosystem: Host-associated > Plants > Peat moss > Unclassified...
ATGCGGGGGTCTTCGGAGAGTGAGCGCTTCAAAGTGATGGAGAGGCGCTTGCTGAAGCAGATTATGAATCCGGCGATGATTGCAACCTGGGTGTTCGGCCTCGCGCTGGTATTGACCCCTGGAGTCATCGATTGGTCGTCGGGGTGGTGGCATATAAAGCTGTTGAGTGTGTTGCTTATGACTGGGGCGCATGGAGCGATGTCCAAATGGCGGCGCGATTTTTTGGAGGATCGTAATCGCCGGAGTCATCGTTTTTATCGTTTTGCCAATGAGATTCCGACCGTTCTGATGTTTGTTATCGTCGTGATGGTTATTGTCAAACCGTTTTAGGTTCCGAAACAGGTTTAAAAATTAAGGCAGACGGATTTTTCTTATTGGGTTAGGCGTTGACGTCGTGCTCCTGGAGACCTATGTGAGCGTAAGTCGTATACGGTGGCGTTTCTTGAGTCGCCGTGATCCCCTCTCTTATCGCCCACACCCGTGGGCATCCCGGGCAATATCCGGTGGATCGGCCGACACTTAATGCTCTGGTCAATTCCCTGGCGCCTGCCTGGATAATGGCTCTTCTCCCTGTTAAGGCTTACCTATGCACCTGGCCGAATTAAAGGCGAAAACACCGGCGGATCTTCTGAGCTTCGCCGAATCCTTGCAAATTGAGAATGCATCCAGCCTGCGCAAGCAGGATATGATGTTTGCGATTCTCAAGAATCTTGCAGAGAATGATCAGGCCATTCATGGCGAAGGCACGCTTGAGATTTTGTCGGATGGTTTTGGCTTTCTTCGAAGTCCAGAGGCGAATTACCTTGCGGGGCCAGATGATATTTATGTGAGTCCCAGCCAGGTCAGGCGCTTCGCGCTCCGAACGGGTGACTCCGTTGAGGGGCAAATTCGTGCTCCGAAGGATGGGGAACGATATTTTGCTCTGCTCAAGGTGAACACGATCAATTTTGAGCCCCCGGAGGCTGTTCGTCACCGGATTAACTTCGATAACCTCACGCCGCTTTACCCCGATCGTCGATTGAAGATGGAAGTGGAAAACTTCCAATCGGTGGCGAAAGCGCCGGGGAAAGATATGACCCCGCGGGTCATCGACCTCATTGCGCCAATCGGGAAGGGTCAGCGCGCACTTATTGTTGCGCCGCCGCGGACCGGTAAAACCGTTATGTTACAGAACATCGCTACGGCGATCGCCGCGAACCACCCGGATGTTTTCCTAATAGTACTGCTTATTGATGAGCGCCCGGAAGAAGTCACTGATATGTCACGGAGCGTAAAGGGCGAAGTTGTTGCTTCCACCTTTGATGAACCGGCGACACGTCACGTGCAGGTGACGGAAATGGTGCTTGAGAAAGCCAAGCGATTAGTTGAGCATAAACGTGACGTAGTTATTTTATTAGATAGTATTACGCGACTTGCTAGGGCTTATAATACTGTTGTTCCATCATCAGGTAAAGTTCTTACGGGTGGCGTAGATGCCAATGCTTTACAAAGGCCAAAACGTTTTTTTGGTGCTGCGCGGAATATAGAGGAAGGTGGGTCCTTAACCATTATAGCCACAGCTTTGATTGACACCGGCAGCCGTATGGATGAGGTTATTTTTGAGGAATTTAAGGGCACAGGTAATTCTGAACTGATACTTGACCGGAAATTGTCAGACAAGCGCACATTTCCAGCGATTGACATTACTAAATCTGGTACTCGCAAAGAGGAACTCCTGGTTGATAAAGGCGCACTTGCCAAGATGTGGGTGCTGCGGCGTATCCTCAACCCTATGGGTACTATGGATGCAATGGACTTCTTGTTGGATAAGCTGAAATATAGCAAAACCAACCAGGATTTCTTTGATGCCATGAACACCTGATATTTTTCGGAATTATTGTGCAGAGAGTAACGGTTTTTTACATTTTTTAGAGCTTTTCTTCGCCACCATTTCGCGGGCTTTGGACAACCAAGCCACCGCTTTTCGTAGGAGCCGACATGCCTGACTACAAGGTTCGTGATATCAGCCTCGCCGAATGGGGCCGTAAAGAAATTGCCATGGCTGAAGACGAAATGCCTGGCCTTATGGCTTTGCGGGCCGAATATGGTGCGACCAAGCCGCTTGCCGGCGCACGTATTGCCGGTTGTCTGCATATGACGATTCAGACGGCTGTTCTCATAGAAACGCTTATCGCGCTCGGGGCGACAGTACGTTGGTCATCTTGCAATATTTTTTCGACGCAGGATCACGCGGCAGCGGGTGTGGCCGCGGCTGGGGTGCCGGTGTTTGCCTGGAAAGGCATGAGCGAAGAGGAATTTTGGTGGTGTATCGAGGCGACGGTACGTGGCCCAGATGGTTGGACACCAAATATGATTTTGGACGATGGGGGGGACCTCACTGTTCTGATGCATGATAAATATCCAGAGATGTTGGCAGATGTTCGGGGCCTGTCGGAGGAAACAACGACGGGCGTGCATCGGCTGTGGGAGATGGCGAAAGCTGGAAAGCTTATGGTTCCCGCGATTAACGTGAATGATAGCGTGACAAAGTCGAAGTTCGACAATTTGTATGGCTGTCGCGAATCGCTGGTTGATGCGATCCGGCGTGGCACAGATGTGATGATGGCGGGTAAAATTGCTGTCGTAGCTGGCTTTGGTGATGTGGGAAAAGGGTCTTCAGCCAGTCTTCGAAACGCGGGTTGTCGCGTGTTGGTGACGGAAATTGACCCGATTTGCGCCTTACAAGCCGCTATGGAAGGTTATGAGGTGGTCACGATGGAAGATGCCGCACCGCGCGGTGATATCTTCGTGACGGCGACGGGTAATGTCGATGTCATAACCATCGACCATATGCGGGCTATGAAGCATCGCGCTATCGTATGTAATATTGGGCATTTTGATAGTGAGATCCAAATATCCGCTTTGCGGAACCATAAATGGGAAAATGTTAAACCGCAGGTTGACGAGGTTGTTTTCCCTGATGGTAAGCGTTTGATTGTGTTGAGCGAAGGTCGATTGGTTAATCTTGGTAATGCCACGGGCCATCCAAGTTTTGTCATGAGCGCGTCGTTTACCAATCAGGTTCTCGCGCAATTAGAGCTGTGGACGGCGTCGCCCGGAAAATACGAAAAGCGTGTTTACACGCTGCCAAAGCACCTCGATGAGAAAGTGGCCGCGCTGCATTTGGCGAAAGTGGGGGCGAAGCTGACGACTTTGACGGAGAAACAGGCGGCTTATATCGGCGCACCGGCAGCCGGGCCGTTCAAGCATGAGCTTTATCGCTATTGATCATTAGATAGGCCGGGGGGTATAAGCCGCTTCCCGTTACCTAGGCCAAGAAGGTGGGGGCCTAAAGTTTGGGGGCCATAGCTCAGTTGGGAGAGCGCCTGAATGGCATTCAGGAGGTCGGCGGTTCGATTCCGCCTGGCTCCACCAAGGCTGAGCTACTAAAATTTTACCGCGTTTTGGCTCTCATTTTCGGGGCACATCTATAGCTATGGGCGGAACCATCGTGGACGCCGGTAAAGCGCCAGAAGACGCCCAGGCGGCGCGTCGTACCGCGCTTGCTGAACAGCTTAAGCGGGCTGAAGAAGCGGCCAAGGCTAAGCGCTACAACGAAGCCAGCGGTATTTGCCAAGATTTGCTGGAAGGACAGCCGGATTACCCGCCCGCGTTGGCTCTGCTTGGGGCGATTGCAGGGCATCGCGGGGATATGGGTGGGGCGATCGTATTGCTCGAACGGGCGATTGCTAAAGAGCCGAACGTTGCATCCTGGCACAGCAATCTCAGCGGCCTCTATCGTTTGCATTACCGCCTGGATGAGGCGCTCACAACAGCGCGCCTGGCCGTTAAGCTGCGGCCGGAAGCAGCGCGCTACCACGTCAACCTTGGCAAGGCGCTGATTGATTGCAATTTGCGCGAGGAAGCGTTGATGGCGTTTCTGACGGCGTTGGCGCGTGAGCCACAGAATGCGGAAGCACATCTTGCGATGGGACAAGTGTTGCTCGCACGAGGTGATATGCGGCCGGGTTGGGTTGAGTATGAGTGGCGTAATCAGTTGGAACAGGCGAAAGGGATGTTGCCGACGATGGCTGCCCCGGCCTGGAATGGGATGAAGCTACCAAATTCGCGACTTCTGTTGGTGGCTGATCAAGGGTATGGCGACACGATTCAGTTCGTGCGCTACGTGCCGCAGATTGTTGATCGCGTCGCAGAGTTGGTGTTGGGGTGCAGCCCCGACTTATTGCCGCTGATGCAACAATTTCCGGGGATCAAATCCGTCCATACAAGATGGAATGAAATTCCACCACATATGGCATATTGCCTTTTATCCAGCCTTCCTGGGATTTTAGGTACGGAACTTGATACGATTCCAAAATCCATACCCTATCTTTCTGCCGATCCACATGACGTTAAGTCTTGGCATGAGCGTCTTGATGCTGCTCTGGGAAAGGATCGTTTGCGCGTTGGTTTGGTTTGGGCCGGCCGGCCGACCCACCCCAACGATTCGCGCCGCTCGATTGCGTTGGCCTCGTTGGCGGGCTTAGCGAAATTGAGCAACATCTCACTGGTATCTATGCAAAAAGTGGTGCCGGATAAAGACAAAGCGAGTTTGGCGGAATTTCCAGGCATGCTGGCTGTTGCTGATTCACTGAGTGATTTTGGTCAAACGGCGGCACTTATTAGCGCGCTCGACCTTGTCGTGACGGTCGATTCAGTAGCGGGTCATCTGTCTGGAGCGTTGGGTAAACCCGTGTGGGTGATGATGCCCACGCCATCAGATTGGCGATGGCTGCTTGAGCGGGAAGACAGCCCGTGGTACCCGTCTATGCGTATATTTCGTCAGCCACGGCCGGGCGATTGGACAAGCGTGATCCATTCTATTGTTCAGAACTTGTCCCGGTTACAAACGGCGAAGCCCCGAAGGCGGGCAGCGGCCACGTCTTGAGATACGCGTGAGAGACTTGCAGCGGGATTTGTTGGCGCATTGCTTAAATGCGTGTTTTGACCTCTCATTGCGAAAGTCGGTCAAGAGATTGCGTTGTCACAGCTTTCACTTCACACCCCACTGGGTGACCTAACACTCTCGGAAAGGGATGACTGTATTGTCTCTCTGGATTGGGGTTGGGGTCGCGATCAGTCGGAGACACGCTTGCTGATGATGGCTCGATCTCAGCTACATGATTATTTTGACGGTGTCCGGCGAAATTTTGACCTGCCGCTCGACCCATTCGGAACGCGTTATCAGCGGCTTGTATGGCAGGCATTAATCCGCATTCCGCGCGGCGAAACCCGCACTTATGGGGACATTGCTCGTCAAGTTGGCGGCAGCGCGCGCGCTGTCGGTCAGGCCAATCGTGCCAATCCGATTCCGATTTTGATCCCTTGTCACCGCGTTACGGCAGCCGCTGGCATGGGTGGCTATTCTGGGGAAGGTGGGCTTGTCGCAAAAAAATGGCTGCTTGATCTGGAGCGGGATCGGCTTGGCTTCCAGGTTGAGACGGCATCGGATCACGCCTCGCATCGGAGAGAATCATGACCAAAGCGATACGCATCCATGTTCACGGCGGTCCAGAGGTTCTTCTTTGGGAAGATGTGCCGACGCCAGAGCCCGGGCCCGGTGAAGCTTTGGTACGCCACGAGGCGGTCGGACTGAACTATATCGACGTGTATTTTAGAACAGGGCTGTATAAGGCCCCGGCGATGCCGGCGACCATCGGGATGGAGGGTGCTGGGACCGTCGTTGCGGTTGGGGCCGGTGTGACGAATCTTGAGCCTGGTGATCGGGTTGCCTACGCTTCCGCGCCCATTGGTGCTTACGCTACTGAACGGGTGATCGCCGCGGAACGGTTGGTCAAGCTACCGGATTCCATTGGTATGCAGACAGCCGCTGCTATGATGTTGCAGGGCATGACAGCCCAGTACCTGCTCCGGCGCACCTATCGCGTTCAACCAGGTGATGTGATTTTGGTCTATGCGGCGGCAGGCGGCGTTGGTCTCATTCTCTGCCAATGGGCGAAGCATCTTGGCGCGACGGTCATTGGCACAGTCTCTACACCAGAAAAAGCTGAGCTCGCCCGCGCACATGGCGCGGCTCATGTCATTATTGGACATGATCATCTCGCGGCAGAGGTGAAGCGTATTACGGGCGGCGCCATGGTTCCTGCTGTGTATGATAGCGTCGGTCGAGACACATTTGCCACGAGTCTGGACTGCCTGGCACCGCTTGGGATTATGATCAGCTACGGGAGCTCATCAGGCCCGGTGCCGCCGGTTGATATTGGCATGTTGGGGGCAAAAGGCAGCTTGTTTCTGACGCGCCCTAGTCTTGTGAGTTACACATCGAAGCGGGCCGACCTTGAGACGAGTGCTCAGGAGCTTTTTGAGGTCGTGAGCCAGGGTATCGTTAATATTAGGGTCAACCAGACATTCCCACTGAGCGATGCAGCGGCTGCGCATACAGCGCTCGAGGCCAGAAAAACCACGGGAAGCACCGTTTTAATTCCCTAAACCGTTGGTGTTCGTCGGGTAAAATGCGTCTGACTGCCCTTATCGTCGCCTGTGCTTTGTTTATGCAGAATCTTGATTCGACCGTGATTGCGACCGCCTTGCCGACCATGGCCCGCGCGTTTGGCGCCGATCCGCTGCATATGAACGTCGCATTGACCTCGTATTTGCTCAGTCTCGCCGTTTTTATTCCGGCAAGTGGCTGGGTGGCAGATCGGTTTGGGGCACGCGATGTGTTTCGTGCAGCGATTGCAATTTTTACTGTTGGCTCGGTTCTGTGTGGCCGTGCCGATAGCCTGGGGTTTTTGGTGTTTGCCAGGGTATTTCAGGGGCTGGGTGGCGCCATGATGGTGCCGGTCGGGCGCCTTGTTCTGCTCCGCTCGGTTGCAAAGTCAGAGCTGGTCTCGGCCATGGCGTGGTTGACGATGCCAGCGCTGATCGGGCCGGTTGTGGGACCCCCGCTTGGGGGGCTGATCGTGACTTATGCGTCTTGGCGCTGGATTTTCGACATTAACGTGCCGATTGGTATCATTGGCGTGATCTTGGTTTCGTTGTTTATCAAAGACATCCGGGAGCCTCGGCCGGATAAATTCGACGGATTTGGGCTGCTGCTGAGCGGGGTATGCCTGGCTTCACTTATGGCCGGGCTTGAAACGGCTGGTCGGGCGCTCGGCCCGGGATGGCTGACCTGGGCGTTGTTTGCAGTTGGGCTTGTCGCGGGTTGGCTTTACGCGTGGCACGCTCGGCGCCATCCGCACCCTGTGCTTGATCTGGGATTGATGCGCTTGCCGAGCTTTGGCGTTTCAGTTGTTGGCGGGACTTTGTTTCGGATTGGCATTGGGGCGGTACCGTTTCTCTTGCCGCTGATGTTGCAACTTGGGTTTGGTGAATCGGCGGCGCAAAGTGGGATGATTACCTTTGCGAGTTCGGCAGGGGCAATCATTATGAAGCCGGCGACCCAGTTTGCCCTGCGTTTGCTTGGATTTCGTGATACTTTGGTGGCGAACGGTGTTTTGTCCGCTGTTCTGCTCGGGCTGATGGCGGCATTTCGCCCGAGCTGGCCGGTTTCAGGCATATATGCAGTGTTGCTTGTCGGGGGGTTTTTCCGATCGTTGCAGTTCACCGCTTATAACACGCTGGCCTATGCGGACATTCCCCGCGAGCGGATGAGTGCAGCCACAAGTCTTTATTCGACGTTCCAGCAACTTTCGCTGACGCTGGGTATTTCTGCCGGCGCGGGCATACTTGAAATTACCACGGCGCTTTCTCACCGGAGCTTGCCGGCTATAGCCGATTATTCGGTGGCTTTTTTGGTGGTTGCGGCTGTGTCTCTCGTTGCGGCGCCAATATCGCTTTTGATGCCTCGCGATGTCGGGGAGGAACTCAGTGGGAAACACCTCTTGCCCAGAGCGCGCGGGTCATAGCTTTGCATCGGTATTATGATTTACCTTGATAATCAGGCAACAACAACTTGCGATCCGCGCGTGCTCGCGGCGATGCTGCCGTTTTTTTCGGAGAAATTCGGCAATCCTCATAGTATAGAACATGGGCACGGCCGGATGGCTGAAACCGCCGTGGAAACTGCGCGGGGCGAGGTGGCGGCGCTGATCGGTGCCGAGGGCCGTGAAATTATTTTCACATCTGGGGCCACTGAGAGCAATAATATTGCGATCAAGGGGGCGGCTCGGTACGCGCGGCGACATGGCGTCGACCGGCGCCGGGTGATTAGTGTGGTGACGGAACATCCCTGCGTGCGGGAGTCAGTGGCCGATTTGGCGGAGGATGGGTTCGAGCCGATTTTTCTTCCTGTGCAAAGCGATGGGCGGCTAGACCCGGAGAGGCTGCGGGCGGCACTGACCGTACCCACGTTGGTTGTCAGCGTGATGACGGCAAATAATGAGATTGGCGTGATTCAGGATATTGCCACGCTGAGCGAGATTTCCCGCGTGGCGGGTGCACTGTTTCACACGGATGCCGCACAGGGCGTCGGCAAGATCGATGTCAATGTGAAAGGGCAAGGGATCGATCTGCTTTCGCTCAGTGGGCATAAAATCTATGGACCGAAGGGCGTGGGGGCGCTTTATGTCAGACGTCGACCGCGCGCTCGGCTTGACCCGTTGTTTTCCGGAGGGGGGCAGGAGCGGGGGTTGCGGTCAGGGACATTGCCCACGCCGCTTATTGTCGGCCTGGGCACTGCGTGCCGCATTGCGGCTGCCGAGATGGAGTCTGAGGGCCGACGGGTGCTGGCGTTGCGGGAGGGGATGATGACGCGACTCCGCGCTGCGATCCCGGGTTTGATACTCAATGGCAGCGTTGAGCATCGCTTGCCAGGCAATCTTAATCTGACATTTCCGGATCAATTGGCACAAACTATCATGGCTGCCTGTCCTGAACTGTGTGTCTCCACCGGTTCGGCGTGTTCCTCGGCGGACATTGAACCTTCTTACGTGTTGCGCGCCTTGGGGCTGAACGCGGAGGCGGCCTCACGGAGCTTGCGGATTGGTATCGGACGCTTTACGTCCCCGACCGATATTGAGGGTGCTGTTTCGGCGCTGGTGACAGCGACGCGTTTCGGTGGGGTTGGCCAGTCGGCCGCGTGACAGGAGAAAGCAAGATGCCGAAGATGACTTTCGTCGAGCGTAACGGCACTCCCCGCGAGGTCGAGGCGCCGCTTGGGCTGTCAGTTTTGGAGATTGCGCACAAGCATGGCGTTGATATCGAAGGCGCTTGTGAAGGCTCGCTCGCCTGCTCGACCTGTCACGTGATTGTCGATCCCACTTGGTTTGGCAAGCTGGAGAGCCCGACTGAAGATGAGGAGGATATGCTCGATCTGGCGTTCGGACTGGAAAAGACGTCTCGTCTCGGCTGCCAGTTGGTTATGACTCCGGCTCTCGATGGGTTGGTTGTTCGCTTGCCTGCCGGGACGCGTAACGCGTTGGGCGGATAACGTCAGTGCGCGTTCTTGTCGCGATGTCCGGTGGCGTTGATAGCAGCGTGGTGGCGGGCTTGCTGCACGAGGCCGGCCATGAGGTGGTTGGGGTGACGCTGCAACTCTATGATCAGCGCGGCGCGGGATCAAAAAAGGGTGCTTGCTGTGCTGGGCAAGATATCCACGACGCGAAGCGAGTTGCCGATCGGTTGGGTATTTCCCATTACGTTATTGACGCGGAGGCGCGGTTTCGGCGCGCGGTTATTGACGATTTTGTGGATTCGTATGCGTTGGGTGAGACACCCATTCCGTGCGTACGCTGCAACCAGAGCGTGAAGTTTGCTGACCTGACGGCGCTCGCGGCTGATCTTGGGGCTGAGCGTTTGGCGACGGGGCACTATGTGCGGCGGGTTGATGGCCCTGAGGGTGCTGAATTGCACCGTGCGGTGGATGCAAGCCGCGATCAGAGCTATTTTTTGTTTGCGACAACGCGGGCTCAGTTAGAGCGTTGCGTTTTTCCGCTGGGCGATATGCCGGACAAAGCGCATGTTCGTGCTGTCGCGGCTCGTCTTGGTCTTGCGGTTGCCGAGAAGCCGGATAGTCAGGATATATGCTTTGTGCCGCCGAGCGGATACGGTGCTTTCGTGGCGTCGCGTCGGCCCGAAGCGGCGGTGCCCGGAGAGATTGTTACCTCCGATGGGGCCGTGGTGGGTCAGCATGACGGCATCATTCATTACACGGTGGGTCAAGGCAAGCGCCTTGGGGTGGCGGCGCAATGGAATGGCGAGCGGCAGGTTGTTGTGGCGCTTGATGCGACCACGCGCCGCGTGGTCGTTGGAAAGCGTGGAGTGGGTGTAAGGCGGCTCTCGTTGCGTGAGGTGCATTGGCTCGTTGAGCCCGCCGAGAGGGTTCGGTGCATGGTGAAGCTGCGCGCGCGGGAGGCGCCGCATGGTGCTTGCGTGCGTGATGCGGGGGCCGTTGTTGAACTGGATGTTCCTTCGCTACCAGCGCCGGGACAAGCTTGTGTGTTTTATGAAGGGACACGCGTTATTGGCGGCGGTTTCATCCGGCGGGGTGAGGTTGCGGCGGTTGACAGGAGCGATGCGGCAGGGCTTATTCCGCCGCCTCGTGACGGGGATGGCGGCGTAGCTCAGTGGTAGAGCAGGGGAATCATAATCCCTTGGTCGGCGGTTCAAATCCGTCCGCCGCTACCAGGTTTTCAAGGGGTTACGGGGCGGTGGCAGAAAAGTTTAACACGCGGGTTCCCCCGGTCTAACGCTCAGGCGTTATAGCTATTTGCTCGGCGTGTTTGATCGGGCTGATTTTGCAGCCTTTCACAACTATAATGAAACTTGTATAAACGGTCTCGTGAAAGAGACTGTCAAACCCGCGACGTTTATCGGTTCCTCAAAAGAGGACCTGCGGAATTTCCCTATTGTTTGGGACGCGCTGACCGACACGCCGGCGGAGGCGCTGAATATGCGACTGCGGTCCGATATGATGATCGCGCTGAGCGACTATATAAACAACTCCGGTTTCACGCAGGCGGAGGCAGCTAAGCGGCTGGGGATAACCCAGCCGCGTGTGTCAGATTTGATGCGCGGAAAGATCGGGTTGTTTAGCCTGTACACGCTCGTGATCATGCTGGCTGCGGCCGGGCTTCACGTGCACATGAGCATCGAGGCGGCATAAAACTTAATCGTGCTCTAGCCATCCGTGTCACAGAAGCGGGTCGCAATTGGGCTTGAGACGACGAAAACATTCCTATAACTGGCATCCTCAGTCGGGCGAGTTCAGCGGGCTATGGCAACCAGTCATCGATTGATCACTGGGATCCGGTCGTGAGGGCTCACCCGCTCTTTATCGTGAAGGGGCCCTGTTATATGCGCGCTGATTTGCTTCACGTCGTGACCGCGGTTGCTAACCCTGTGCGGTGGGTTAGCTGTATCCGGCTGGCTCGGGACTTTATTGCCCATATGCTCGATAGTGGCGTTCGCCTGACTGTGGTCGAATGTGCTTACGGGGAGCGGCCGTTTGAATTGGCCGACATACCGCATATCAACCATGTGGGCGTGCGGTCACGCACGTTGGTGTGGAACAAAGAATGCCTGCTCAATATTGGGGCGCATCGGGCAACGGATGCAAAGTATATCGGGTTTATCGATGCTGATATCCGGTTTCGTAAACCCGCCTGGGCTGCAGAAACGGTTCATGCTTTGCAACAATACGATGTTGTTCAGCCTTGGAGCGATTGCTACGATCTTGGTCCGAACGATGAGCATTTACTGATGCACCGGGCGTTTTGCCGGCTATGGGCAGATCGTAAGCCAATCGTTCAGGGGCCCAATGCTGTAGGGTACTATGAATTTGGCCACCCCGGTTACGCTTGGGCGTTTACGCGGCAGGCTTTGGAGTGGGTTGGTGGGCTTATCGAAACGGCTTCGATCGGTGCCGCAGATCACCATATGGCTTTGGCTCTGGTTGGGCGTGTGCATGATAGCACTCCAAAGAATATCTCCGTAGGTTATCAAAAACCGCTGTTCCAGTGGCAGAAATACGCCATGCAACATATCGCGGGAAATATCTCATATGTTCCAGGCACTATTGAACATATGTTCCATGGCGCCAAGGATCTACGGAAATATGTGGATCGCTGGTCGATACTCATAAAAAATAATTTTGACCCGGCAACAGATCTGAAACGTAATACGTTCGGAGTGCTCGAACTCGCCGGGAATAAGCCAGAATTGCGGCGCGACATCGACAGTTATTTCCGCAATCGCAATGAGGATGCCAACAGTATTTAGATGTGAGCTAAGTCTGCGATTCTGTACGGAATTCGGGAACGAGGGGTGCGTGGTTGAGAAGGGCGACGAGAGCAACGCCGCCAATCGTATTGCCGATGAGAGTTGGGATCAGAAAGCGGAACACATAGTCGCCGACGCTGCCGTGGCCGGAAAAAACGAGGAAGGCGGCTTCCACGGAGCCGGCGACAATGTGAGAAAACTGTCCTATGGCTACGACATAGGTCAGGATGATGATGACAAACATGCGGGCGGACCGGGCGCTCGGTAAAAGCCAAACCATAAGCGCTATGAGCCAACCGGCTAATAGGCTTTTCAAAATAGTGGGCCAGAAGGGATTGCTCACAGATTCCCGCCCAATATCGACAAGGGTTTGTTCAACGCCCGGGGAAAACACGCCGGTCGGTGTGAGAAGCGCGGCAAATATAAAGGTTCCTGCAAGATTTCCGATCAATACAACTGCCCAAAAGCGGAGCAACGCCAACAACGTCGCTCTATCACGACGCATCAGGAGCGGCAGCACAGCCGTTAGAGTACTTTCGGTAAACAACTCCTGGCGCCCAAGAACCACCAACATAAAGCCGACTGTGTAGCCGAAGCTGGAAATAAGCGGGCGCCAGGCTGTGTCTGGCAAGGCGCTGCGGATAAAGGCAAGGGTGAGAAACGAGAAACCCATCGAAAGCCCACCGGCAAAACCTGAATAGATAACGGCGGAGGATGATCGGCTTAGCTCGTTCTCACCCTCCTCACGGATCACCTCATGGATGACGAGAGCTTTAGGGGCAGTGTGCTGGGCAGCTTGGTCGCGTTCGTTCTCATCGAGGTGCGGTGATACGGACCCGGCCGACGTTGCCGCGTCAGCCTTGGAGCCTTCCGGCCATTTTGCATCATCAGGCACCGTTCCGCCGCTCCCCATTTCACAAGGAATGGGGAGCTAACGCGTTTGGCGAGAGAGGGTTTTACAGGTGGCCCGTGCTGAAAAACCGCTCCATCGCGGCTTCGGCCGGCGCTGGATTGATGCCCTGCGCGGCAAGCCAGCCGTCATCAAAGTAGGTTTCCCGATAACGTTCGCCGGCGTCACATATCAGGCTCACCAAGGAACCCTCTATCATTTCACTCAGCAATGTGGCGCAGGCCCAAAGATTGGTTCCTGTGGAACCGCCGCATAAGCGGCCCAAACGGCGGCTCAGCGCGCGGGCGGCGCCAATGCTTTGTGCGTCGGTGACCGCAATCGCGCGATCAATGAGGCTCGGGATGAAAGACGGCTCGACGCGGCGTCGGCCGATGCCTTCGATCAAGCAACCCATGTCTGGGGGCGGGCATCCGGGGATTGCGAGGTGGCGGTGAAAAATTGAACCCTCGGGATCAGCCAGGCATAGTTTCGTCGACAGCCGGCGGTAGCGGACGAAGCGGCCGATGGTCGCGGAGGTTCCGCCCGTGCCGGCGCCGCATACGACCCAGCTTGGCTCCGGATGCTGTTCCTGCGCCATTTGGGCGAACATGCTTTCGGCAATGTTGTTGTTGCTGCGCCAATCTGTGGCGCGTTCGGCATAGGTGAACTGGTCCATGTAATGGCCGCCACATCTGGCGGCGAGATTGGCTGCGACGGTGTACACTTGGCCGGGATCATCGACCAAGTGGCAGACGCCGCCGTAATGCGCGATGGCCGCAAGTTTGGGCGCGGCTGTGGTCGCCGGTGTCACGGCGATAAATTTTAACCCGAGAAAGCGCGCGAAATAAGCTTCGCTCACCGCTGTCGAGCCACTCGATGCTTCGACAATGGTGGTTTGCGGGCCGATCCAACCGTTACAGAGCCCGTATAGGAACAAGGAGCGAGCAAGGCGGTGTTTCAGGCTGCCGGACGGATGCGTCGACTCGTCCTTGAGATATAAGGCCCGCCCGGCCATGGCGGGCAGTTCTACGCGGATTAGATGGGTGTCTGCCGAGCGGTTGAAGTCAGCCTCGATCCGCCGGATCGCGGCGGAGACCCATGCCCTGTCATGTTGCACTTACAGATACCGGCCGCGTTCGAGAATCTCCAAGGTGTATTGCCGATAAGTGACACCGACGGCCTTTGCACGTTTGACGCGGCGAATGACTTCCTCCGGCGGCGGGGGTGCCCAGGCCTCTTCCAATGCCACGCGCCAACAATGCAGCCGCCAGGCGCGGCCGGGGTCGGGCGCTTCGGCAATTGATGGGCCGCCATTGTGGCCAAGCCCGCTTGCAGTCTCCGGTTCGTCAAACGTCTTCATGGATTGACACCCTAAAGCCGTTTCCTCTTTTGTGGAAAGGCGAAGTCACTGCCCAGGATGAACCGAGTATGGGGCATATACGTCTCTTTGGCTTGGCGGGATGGAGCGGCAGCGGCAAGACCACGCTGCTGGCGCGGGTGATCCCGGTTTTGGTGGCCCGGGGGATGCGTGTTTCGACGGTCAAACACGCGCATCATGGATTTGACCTCGACACACCCGGCAAAGATAGCCACACGCACCGAATCTCAGGCGCTACCGAAGTACTGGTCGCGTCACGTCGGCGCTGGGCGCTGATGCACGAATTGCGTGAAGAGGCGGAGCCAAAGCTGGGGGAGTTGCTGTCGCATCTTGGGCCGACGGATTTGGTGCTCATCGAGGGTTTCAAACGTGACCCACATCCGAAGCTGGAAATTCATCGTCCGAGCTTGGGCAAGACACTGCTTTACCCGGATGATCCGGCGATAGTGGGAATTGCATCGGACATTGCCATGACAGCGCCGTTGCCGGTGCTCAATCTTAGCGACACGGTCTCTTTGGTTGAATTTATCCTTACGCATGCAGCCATTCTGGGTTAGCTGCCGAGATATGCGGCCATGACGGCCGGGTTTGTTGCAACCTCCGGCGCCGCGCCTTCCAGAACGATGCGGCCGGTCTCTAAGACATAGGCGTAATCCGCAACAGCCAACGCTGCTGCGGCGTTTTGTTCAACCAGAAGAATTGTTGTGCCATCACGTTTTAACTGCGCGATGATGGCGAATATTTCATCAATGAGCAGAGGCGCCAACCCCATACTGGGTTCATCAAGCAGCAGCATCTTCGGCCCGCCCATCAAGGCCCGGCCCATGGCAAGCATCTGCTGCTCGCCGCCAGACATGAGACCGGCCAGTTGGTTGATCCGCTCGCGCAGGCGGGGGAAAAGCTGCAATACGTGCTCCCGGCGGCGCCTTATCTCTGCCGGTTCACGCACCAAATAGGCGCCAAGGGCGAGATTTTCGTCGACTGTGAGTTCGGAGAAGACCTGGCGACCCTCCGGCACTTGCAGCAGTCCAAGGCTGGCGATGCGGGAAGGTGGAAGCCCGGCGATCTCGCGGCCGGAAAAGCGCACGATTCCGCTGGCTGGGCGCACCAGGCCGGAGAGCGCGCGCATGGACGTTGTTTTGCCGGCGCCGTTGGCGCCAATCAGGCAGACCACCTGACCCTGTTTCACGGTCAGGTCGACACCCTTGAGAGCCATTGTGCGGCCATAGGCCACTTGAAGTTTCTCCACCGTCAGCAGCGTTTCTGTGGCGCGAGATTCGGGGCGGGGCTTCGCGGGGCTAGGCGTGCCGTGGCCCAAATAG
>Ga0116231_10009823_pt1 | contig 15810 bp, 15 predicted proteins | sample S1TSphgellanicum_2_FD_89695 | JGI IMG/M metagenome (GOLD analysis project Ga0116231, IMG submission 89695) | Host-associated microbial communities from peat moss isolated from Minnesota, USA - S1T2_Fd - Sphagnum magellanicum MG | ecosystem: Host-associated > Plants > Peat moss > Unclassified...
CGACGAGGAGGTAGCCTTTGCCGTCGATCGAGTACTTGAGCGGGTTCTGGATGGCGTCCTGGATGTTGTCGGCGTTCAAGTGGAAGTCGCAGGCGAGGAGCAGTTCGAGGCGTCCTGCGACCGCCGCTTGAATTTCGGCCATGCGTTCGAGGTTGGTTTCGAGCTGGTAGACGTAGCTGTCGACCGAGTGGGGGGTGCAGGCGATGTGGGTGACGCCCTCGGCGATGGCGACTTCGGCCATGCCGATGGACATTTCGAGGTCTTTTGCGCCGTCGTCCACGCCGTAGATGAGGTGGTGGTGGATGTCGATCATCGCGCGACCGCCTCGACGGCATTCGAAAGCATGGATTCAAAGATGCGCAGGCCGTCGGCGGAGCCGAGGAGCTGTTCGCTGGAGCGGTCGGGGTGGGGCATCATGCCGAGGACGATGCGGCCGTGGTTGAGGATGCCGGCGATGTTCGCGAGCGAGCCGTTGGGGTTGGCCGCGGCGGTGACTTCGCCGGCGGGCGTGGCGTAGCGGAAGGCGATGCGGTCTTCGGACTCGAGTTCGCGAAGGGTTTCGGCGTCGCAGTAGTAGTTGCCTTCCATGTGGCCGATGGGAATCTGGAGAACCTCGCCGACTTTGAGCAGGGAGGTGAACTGGCTGGCGGCGGTTTCGACGCGCAGATGGACCTGTTTGCAGATGTACTTGAGTCCGGCGTTGCGCATGAGGGCGCCGGGGAGGAGGCCGGCTTCGGTGAGGATCTGGAAGCCGTTGCAGATGCCGAGGACGGGTCCGCCGGCTGCGGCGAAGCGGGTGACTGCCTGCATGACGGGCGAGAAGCGGGCGATGGCTCCGGTGCGGAGGTAATCGCCGTAGGCAAAGCCGCCGGGGACGAGGATGGCGTCGACGCCGGCGAGGTCTTCGGAGTCGTGCCAGAGGAATTGGACGGGCTGGTGCGCGACCTGGGCGATGACGTGGTAGGTGTCGTGGTCGCAGTTGGAGCCGGGGAAGACTAGGACGCCGAATTTCATACTTCAAGATTATCAGCGATTGGCGGGGGTGGAAGCGCTGGGATCCTTACGAGTGACTTCGCTACCAGAGGCGAGGCACAAGCATGGAATCGAAGACCTTGTCGTTGCTGACCAGGGTGAGTCCTTCGAGTAACGCTTGCGCGGCAAGCATGCGATCAAACGGGTCGCGATGCGGGTGCCGAAACGACGCGGACAGATGAGCGTGCTCGAGAGTGAGCGACAGGCTTTGAAAGCCCAACTGGTCGAGAACGCCTCGCGGGTCGCCGTCCAATTCGACCGCCTCTGGGAACTTGCCGAGGCGGTGTTTTGTGGTTGCTTCCCATACGCTGACAACAGAAACGAAGATATCGTTGTCGAAGCTTTCAATCGCTTCACGGGCTTTGGCAGTGAGTTCCGTTGTCTCGTTCATCGTCCAAACGAGCGTATGGGTGTCAATCAGAAGCTTCATTCCCCTTTACCGTCATGGGCGGACGCGGCAGGGATTTCGTGGTTTGCGGTACCCTCCCAGAGTGAAAGTTCTTCTTCCGGCAGAGGCTCGAAGAACTCCGGTCCGATGGTGATTTTGCCGGCAAAGATTCCCAGAGTACGTTTGGCCGGCTTGCCGTTGGAGACGGAATCCGGCGCGGGGATAGCTTCAATGCGTGCCACGGGAGTGCGTGATTTGCCGCTAGTGACGATGACTTTCTCCCCAGCACGAGCGCGCGCCACCAGCTTTGAAAAATTGGTTTTCGCTTCGTGCATGGTGGCTTCCATGGGGATTCTCCTTAGCTAGGTTTATTTTAGCTAAGAAGCGGCGGCGAATCAAACGGAATCGGCGACGATTTGGCGCATTCTGGCGTGGGATTCGCGGGCGAATTTGCGCTGGCGGCTGCGGGCGTAGGGGTAGCCGAGCCAGACCATCCAGTGGGCGGGGCGGGAGGCGGCCATCAGATCGTAGGTGACTGCGCCTGAAACCGGGTCGAATTCCAGAAGGAAGCGCTCTTCGCCGCGCTCGACGTGCATCATGGTGGTGCCGTAGACGAAGCCGAAGCGGTGGGGTTCGTCGATGACGTGGAGGATGCGGGGGAAGTTGAGGGTCCAGAGGAAGAGGGTGTGGGCTTCCATGGCGACGACTTCGCCGGCTTGGATTGGGGCGTCGGGGTTGGCGATGCGGACCCAGCCGAGATCGAATTGCCGCCAGCGCCGGAAGGCTGCTTTGGCGGCTCCGAAGGCGGCGCGGCCCTGACCGATCTGGCTGCGGGTGTGGTCGAGTGCGTAGCCCGGGGGCGGGTTTATCGTCTCCAGGCCGCCGATGGTTGCGATGGTTGGCGGGTAGCTTAGGGGCAGGTCGCGGGCGGCGGCCAGGGACGCGGCGAGCGTCTTGGGGTCGGGTTGGCGAAGCGAGAACATGCGCCTCAGTATGTCACGTTCAGCTCCAGGCCTTTGCCGTCGTCTGGGAGCAGCGCCGTCACGCAATGGTGCTCGCTGTCGTAGCTGGAGGTGACTGGAGCGCCGGCCGCGGTCACGCTGGCGGCCGGTTTTTCCGCGCCGAATACTTCGACGTTGAACTGCGTCCACCAGGGGGTGAAGCTGCCTTCGCGCCGGCCGATCTTCAACGAGACGCCGGTTGGGGTGAGTTCGCAGGTGAATTTCAGCCGCAGATAGTCGCCTTTTTGGTAGGCGAAGCTGACGCCGTCATCCAGATACAGGCTGCCTTCGCAGGCATTTCCCGCCCGCAATGGCGGGTAGACGCGCAGGGTCAGCGGCCCTTCGGGTTGGATCATGGTGCTCTGAACGAGGGGCTGGATGGGTAGGATCGACCCGCCGCGGGCGAAGACGGGAACCTTGTCTACGCTGGGGTGCAGGGTGATCTGGAGGTCGTTGTCGGGAACGTTATCGTTGCCGACCCGCCCGGGGGCGACGCCGAATTTGAGCTTGTCGCCGGTCCAGAAGTCATACCAGCCGACGGGCGGCAGGACGGCTTCGTAGTCGTCCAGCATGTCGGGGTACGGCGAGGGAGCGATGAGCAGGTCGGGGCCGAGCAGGAATTCGTTGTTGGTGTTCAGGTCGATCGGGTGCCTGTCGCTCGCGGCCTCGGGAAACTCTAGAAACAGCGGACGCATCATGGGAATGCCCGTGCGGCTCATCTCCTCGGCGGTGGTGTAGAGGTAGCTCATGAGGCGGTAGCGGGTCTCGATGAACTTGCGGCGCAGATCGAGATCGGCGGTGGTGCCATCTTCCCAAGGTTCCTGGGGATGGGTGCCGTCCGAGGTGTGGTCGCGGTCGATGGGATGAAAGGCCGCAATCTCCAGCCATTTGGTGAGCAACTCGGGCTGCGGCGAGCCGGCAAAGCCGCCGACATCGGCGCCGGAGAGGCCAAAGCCGCTCAGACCGAGGTTGATCAGCTGCGGCGTGGTCTGGCGCAGGTGATTCCAGGTGCTGGAGTTGTCGCCGGTCCACGTCGCCGCGTAGCGCTGGCCGCCGGCGTAGCTCGCGCGGGTCATCACGAAGGGCCGCAGGTCGGGCGCGAGCTTGAGGACGCCCTCGTAGGTGCCGCGGGAGTTTTCCATGCCGAAGACGTTGTGAATCTCCAGATGGTTGGCGGTGCGTTTCTGAAATCCCGGCTCGTCGATGCGGTGCTGGATATCGTCGGGCATGGTCTTCGAGTCGACCTCAAAGAGGGCCGGCTCGTTCATGTCGTTCCAGAAGCCGGCGACGCCTTTGCCGACAAAGTCCGCGTAAAGCGTACCCCACCAGTCGCGGCTGGATTTCTGAGTGAAGTCGGGAAAGACCGCTGGACCGGGCCAGACGATGCCGGAGTACACCGAGCCGTCGGGATTTTTGACGAAGTGGTCTCCTGCCAGGCCTTGGTCGTAGGGTTTATAGCCGGCATTGGGGAGTTTGGCGATGTGCAGGTCGGTGATCACGACCGTATGCAGGTGCTCGGCTTTGAGATCCTGGATCATCTGGTCGAAGTGAGGAAATCTTTCGGGGTCGACGGTAAAGGGGCGATTTTTGAGCTGATAGTCGATGTCTAGCCAGATGACGTCGGCGGGAATGCGTTCGCTGCGCAGTTTGGCGGCGATGCGGCGCACTTCGCTCTCCGGGTAGTAGCTGTAGCGGGACTGCTGGTAGCCGAGGGTCCACATGGGCGGCAAGGGGATGGCACCGGTCATCCACGCCCACTCCCGCACCACGTCTTTCGGGGTGGGACCGTAAAGGATGTAATAGTCGAGCGGGCCGCCTTCCGATCCGAAGGAGTAACCGTCGCGCAGCTCCTTGTTGAAGTCGAAGCTGGTGCGCCAGGTGTTGTCGAGAAAGATGCCCGCGGCGACGCCCTTGCGAAAGGTGAGGAAGAAGGGAATCGACTTGTAGATGGGGTCGGTGGATTCCTGCCAGCCGAAGGCGTCGGTGTTCCAGTTGGTAAAGGCTTCGTTGCGGCGGTCGAGCGGACCTGGCTTGTCGCCCAGCCCGAAGTAGTGTTCGTCCTCCGGCGAACGCTTGTAAACGCGGAATCCGGCGCCGTGGAATTCGATGGGGTGCTCGGGAATGTCCTGAGCGATCACATTTCCAGCCAGATCGGTGACAGTCATGGCGAGGGGCTGGCGTTCGATGGTGACGCGCAGTTTGGCGGTGGTGAATCCGACCGACTTTTCATTCGAATTGGATTTGACCGACACGCTCGCGGTTCGGGAAGCCGGCAAGACCGCCCAGGATGCGTCTTCGGGCAAGGTTCCGGCAGCGCCGACGCGCACGCGCAGCAGATCGTCGCGCACGGCGACCACCTGCATCACGGCTGCGCCTGACCGGATTTCAACGCCGTTGGGCAGCGGGCGCGCTGAAGTGACCCGATCCAGAACGATCGGCGCGGACTTCGCGGCTTCGCCAGTCTCAGCCAGCAAGGGTCGAGTCGGAACCAACAGGACTGATCCGGCGGAAAAAACAAGGGCGAGCGAAAGGAAGGCGACGGCGGTTACAAGGCGTGGGCGGGGCTTAGGGAACACCGGGTACTCCTTTGGTGGAAACAATGGCACGTAGAAGGATACTGCATCGCCTCCCGAGCCGCGGCTGGAACGAAGCAAAGCTAGCGGAAAATGGAAAATTCTCATGTATTCTTCCCTTAGCCTTACCTAACATTTTCTAAGAGCTTCGCTGTTATAGGAGTCCATGGGAATCGATGTCGTTGTAGTCGCCCGATTTCTGTTGACTGGGATTGCCCTGCTCCTCGCCTTCCTGGCGGCCGTGACCTGGAATCGGCGGCGGGATGCGCCGGAAGCGACGACCTTCGCGATCCTGGTGGCGTCGATGGCGCTCTATACTTTTGGATACGCGGGCGAGGTGGCGCAGACCACCTTGTCAGGCGCGCGTCTTTGGCTCGGCGTCGAGTATCTGGCCTTGCCGTGGGCCGGTGCGCTCTGGGTTCTGGCGGCCTGCAAACATAATGGAATTCAGGGACGCACGCCGCTGTTGTTCGTCATTCCAGTCATCACCTTTGTGACGCATTACACCAATCCAGACAACCTCTTTTACACAGCGCCATTGAGCCTGGTGCATCGCGGCCCTTTTTGGGTGCTCGAGGTGCATCGCGGCCCGTTTTCGACGCTCGACAATGCCTATCTGATGGTGTCGTTTCTGGCCGGATCCTGGATGTATCTGCGCGGTCTGCGGCACTCCTCTTCTTTGTTTCGCCGGCAGGCGATGGTGATGGTACTAGGCTCGTTGTTACCTTTTCTGGGATATTTTGCGTATCTCGGCGGAGTCAGTCCCTGGGGTCTGGATATCACGCCCGTGACGCTGGGACTTACCTGCGCTTTGCTGTATTACGGGATTTTTCACTGCGGCATTTTCGATCTTTCGCCGATGGCCCGCAATCTGATCTTCAACAGCATGCGCGACGCGGTGCTGATTCTCGATCCCCAGGACCGTCTGCTTGATTTCAATCCGGCGGCCAAACTGCTGCTGCCGATGCTCAACAAGCGAAATCTGGGCATCCCGGTCGTTCGCATGCTGAGCGAGTTCCCGGCGCTGGCCGCGGCGGTCATCAAGTCCCACGATCGCGACGAGATTTGTGTCGATGGCCCTCTTGGCGGTCCCACGAGCCGGTGTTACGAGATTGAGACGTTGCCGCTGTTTTCGGTTCCCGCCAACCCCGGCTCGCGGCGGGTGGGTCGCGCTGTGATTCTGGCGGATGTGTCGGCGCAGGTGCGGCTGCGCGAGGAGTTGCGTAGCCGCGCGGAGACCGATCCCCTGACCGGAGCGGCGAATCGAAGGCGATTCCACCAGGCGCTTGAGATCGAATGCCTGCGCTTTGCGCGTAACCGGCTGCCGCTGTCGGTGCTGATGCTCGATCTGGATTCCTTCAAGGAGGTCAACGACCGCTTTGGCCACCCGGTGGGGGATACGGTCCTGCGCACGGTGGCGCAGTTGCTGCTGCTTTGCCTGCGCAAGACCGACCTGCTTTCGCGCTACGGCGGGGAAGAGTTTGCGGTGCTGCTGCCGGAGACTCCGCTGACCGGAGCGATGGTGATCGCCGAGCGGATTCGGCACACCATCGATCAGAAGCCGATCCTCGCGGAAGGGCATCCTTTGAAGGTGAGCATCAGCGTGGGAGTGGCCAGTCACACTGAGGATAGCGAGGCTTCGCCCGAGGTGCTGCTCAAAAAGGCCGATCTGGCGCTTTACAGGGCCAAAGCGCTGGGGCGGAACCGGGTCGAGGCAGGGTGATCCGCCGAGCTCGCGGGGGTGCTCAAAAAGCCGGGGCGGTGCTATACTCACTTGGTTGGCGCGCCGGTTGTTTTCGTGATTTGCGCCTGAATTCTGCTATCAGCCACTGAGGTTTCTCATGTCCGGCCATTCCAAATGGGCCACAATCAAGCACAAGAAGGGCGCGCTCGATGCTAAGCGCGGCAAGATATTCACCCGCCTCATCAAGGAAATCAGCGTTGCCGCCAAGTCCGGCGGCGGCGATCCAGACGGCAACCCTCGCCTGCGCAGCGCCATTCTCGCCGCCAAGGCCGAGAACATGCCACAGGACAACATCAAACGCGCCATCCAGCGCGGTACAGGCGAAATCGAAGGCGCCTCCTACGAGGAAATCTCCTTTGAGGGCTACGGCCCGGGCGGTGTCGCGGTCATTGTCGATTCGCTGACGGACAATCGCAACCGCACGGTGAGCGAAGTCCGCTTTGCCTTCTCCAAAAATGGCGGAAACCTGGGCGAACCTGGCTCGGTGCGGTTCATGTTCTCGAAAAAGGGCGTCATCGCCATCGAAAAGCATGCGGCCACCGAAGAGCAATTGATGGATATTGTGCTCGAACACGGCGGCGAGGACCTGAACGATGAAGGCGAAAGCTGGGAGATTCTGACCGATCCGTCGGCATTCGACGCTGTGCTCGAAGGCGTAAAGGCGGCCAAGATCCCGACCGTGATGAGCGAAGTCACCATGATCGCCAGCACCTACACCAAACTCGAAGGTAACGTAGCCAACCAGATGCTGCGCCTGCTGGATGCGCTTGAAGATCTGGACGATGTGCAGAACGTCTACTCCAACTTCGATATGGATACCGAGCACATGGAGACGGCGGCGAGGTAAGGCAGGGCATTGGGATCAGGGAGTTGGGAACAGGCGACCTTGGTCCCGTTTGCTTTGTCTGCCGCGCACAACGGCTGCGAATGTGTTTGGTTTTGCGCTTCAAACTTATATTCCGAACGCCTGTTCCCTGATCCCTCCCTTCCGCCCTCGACTGCGACACGTAAATGACGGGATGGCGAATAGGATTGTGAAGCCGAAGCGCTTTCCGCCTGCTCCAATACGGATAGAGAGGTCATCAATTTTGAAGGCATTCATACGGAATATAGGGGCAGCGGCGCTGGCGTTTGGCGCCGGCGTTTCGCTCTGGGGACAGTCCGAAGGAGCCGCGAAGGCTGCAGAGAATCCAGCGGCTGAGGTTCGCGCGGAAAAGAGCTGGGAGTATGGGCCGTTTGTCAATGGCGGCTCGGGTGTCGGGGATCGCGCCGATTATAAGTTCTTCTGGGCCGGATTTCAGGCCGGCAAGCGGCTGACGCCGGTGCTCAAAGCGGGACCGTTCACGGGGCAATTTGAGTACGGCATTGAAATCATTCCAATCTTTCAGGCCTATACTCCGGCTCCCCACACGGTGGTGGAACCGATCAACGGCGTTCCCACAACGCTCGGATTCGGCGGAGGCACTTTTACTCGAGTCAGCATTGAGCCAGTGGTTTTCCGCTGGAACTTCGCGACGCCGACGCGGAGGTTCGAGCCGTGGCTTCAGGCTGCGGCCGGGTCGCTGTATACGACGCACAAGTTTCCTCCCGAGGTGCTGGTTCCCAAGGGCACACCCGGCGGAACTTCCGTATTCAACTTCACGCCGCAGGGCGGCCTTGGCTTTCACTACTACCTGAAGCCGAAGCGATCGGTAGATTTTGGGCTGAATGCCGAGCATATTTCGTCCGCTTCGCTGGGCGATAAAAACCCTGGGGTGAATGCCAGTCTTCAGGTACAGATTGGCTATACGTGGTGGAAGTAGTGCACAATGCTGGAGTTGAATTGCGCTGGATCGAAGGGCTGTGACGGAGCGGGATCGGGGAACGGAAGATGGACGAGCGGATCGTGGCCTGTGTGCCAAACTTCTCCGAAGGGGTGGACGAGAGCTCGATCCGGGCCATTGTCTGCGCCATGCGGGTCGAAGGTGTGCGTCTGCTCGACTGGTCGATGGACTCTGACCATAACCGCTCGGTGGTCACCATTGCAGGGCCGCCCGCCGCAGTCGTTGAGGCGGCGGTGCGGGGCGCGGGCGAGGCGGCAAAACGCATTGATCTGACTCGGCAGCAGGGGGTGCATCCCCGCATTGGCGCGGCGGATGTGATTCCGTTTGTGCCGGTGAGCGGTATTTCGCTGGACCAGTGCGCGCTGCTGGCACGGCAGGCGGGCAACGAGATCTGGCGGCAATTCGAGATACCGGTCTACTTCTACGAAGCAGCCGCGGCGCGCCCGGACCGGGCCAATCTTGAAGACGTGCGGCGCGGGCAGTTTGAGCAGCTTCGCGAAGCCGTGCGGAGGGAGCCGAAACGCCGTCCAGACGTGGGCGGCCCTGGATTGCACCCGACTGCGGGTGCCTGCGCGGTGGGCGCGCGGAAGTTCCTGGTCGCCTACAACATCTATTTCGACTCCGCAGACGTCTCACTCGTGCGGGCGATCGCCAAGGAGTTGCGCGCTTCCGGCGGAGGACTCAAAGGCGTCAAAGCCATCGGAGTGCTGGCGCACGGGCGGGCGCAGCTCTCGATGAATATCACGGACTTGCAGGCGACGCCCGTCTCCGCGGCGTATGCGCAGGTTTGCCGCCTTGCGGCGCGGCACAAGGCGGAGCCAATGGAGGCGGAAATTATCGGCTTGCTGCCGCAGATCGCCTATGAGCAGCAGAGCGAGTGGATGCGTCTATTGGTTGGATTCGATGCGGCAACCAAGGTGCTGGAGCGCCGTTTGGAGTCTCCGCAGGATTGGCCGGCCGGTTGTTAACGCTTTTGGGACCTGATTTCGGCCCGTCTGAGCAGAATTTAAGGCAATTTACGCTTTTCTTCATGCGTATTGCACAATAGAAGTAGCGGGAATCGGTGCGGAGCCGCACTCGGTTCGGGAGGAACGAGTTGAAGATGTTCACAATTGGCAAGATCCGGAATGTTTCCATGGCCGGCGCGCTGCTGGCCGCAGTTGCGCCTTTCGCCTCGGCGGCGCAGTTGTCGTCCGATGCGCGGGCGGCGATTCCGCATGAAGTGCAGCAGATGGTGGTGATCGATTACCGCATTATGCAGAACTCGCCGACAGCGATGGAGCTGCGCGGCCAGGTCATGCCACCCGAGCTGAAGCAGTTGGAAGAGGCGCTGCGCAAATCCGGCCTGAACGACAACAACGATTTGGAGCAGTTGGCCTTTGTACTCTACCGCACCGGAAGCAGCGCGGACGAAGTGCATACTGTGGGCATCGCGCAGGGGCAGTTCCCGGTGCAGGATGTGCTGGCAACCTTCAAGAAGAACAAAGTAAAGGCGACGGTGCTGCGCACCAATAAGATTTATCCCATGGGCAAGACCGGGATGAGCGTTTCTTTTCTGGATGAGTCGACGATGGTCTTCGGCTCGTTGGGAGCGGTGAAAGAAGCGCTCGATGCCCGCGACGGCGTGACGCCGAGTCTGCTGACCAACGCGCAGGTGATGGATTCGATGCACACCGTCGATAGCGAACCGTTGTGGAGCGTGCTCGATCAGAAGGGAACTCAGACCATGATGAAGCAGGTGCTGGGCGAGGCCGGGTCGGTGGCGGATTTCGATACCGTGAAGAAGCGCATGGTCGCCAGCTACTACACCATGAACTTTCAGCATGGGGTGAAGTTCGATATGTCCGTGGTGACGGGCGACAGCTTCGCCGCCGCGACGGTCTCGTCGCTGCTCAACGCGGCCGTTCTCTATAAGAAGATGAGCGGCTCGGATACGGACAAGGCCGCGCTCGATGACACTTCGATCAGCTCTAGCTCCGGAAAGCTGGACGTCCATTTTGCGGCGACCGATGCGCAGTTCGATTCGCTGCTGAAGACGCCGATGTTTGCGAGCATGGTCAAGCAGTAGGTGCGAACTGTGAAGTCTGCTACTTCGCGCTCCGCAACAAAGTAGCCGCAGGCTCGGATGGAGTCTGCGGCTTTTTGCTTTTGGTTGCGGGCCATTCCATTGCGAATTGCGTGATGGGTCAAGGTTTTCGCGCTATTCTATTGCTACTTTGACTACTCATCCGGGCTCCAATCAAGCCTATGACGCTGCGCAACTGACGCCCGTGGCTGTTGAGACAGAGACGGACTCGGTAGATTCGGTGGCGCGTCCGGCGCAGTTGTTCTTCTTCGGTTTGCAGCATGTGCTGGTGATGTATGCGGGTACGGTTGCAGTGCCGCTGATCCTCGGCAGCGCGCTGCATCTGACTTCGCCGCAGGTGATCGCGTTGATTGGCGCGGACCTCTTTACTTCTGGGCTGGCTACACTGTTGCAGACGTTGGGCTGGTGGAAGTTTGGCGCGCGCCTGCCGCTGATACAAGGATGCTCGTTTATCTGCGTGGCGCCCATGATCCTGATCGGCACCCAGTATAGCCTTCCTACTATGTACGGCTCGGTTATCTGTTGCGGACTGTTTACCATGCTGGCGGGGCCTCTCTACAGCCGATTGCTGCGCTTCTTTCCGCCTGTGGTGATTGGATCGGTGATCACCGTGATCGGCCTGTCACTGATGCCGGTGGCAGGGACCTGGCTCGGCGGCGGCGATAGCGCCGCGGCAGACTTTGGGAGCTTTCGGCATCTCGGTTTAGGTTTGCTTACCATTGTGTTCATTGTCCTGGTGCAGCGCTTTGGGCGAGGTTTGCTGGCCAATCTCAGTGTGCTGCTGGGTCTGGTTGCGGGTACGGCCGCCGCCGCGTTGACTGGGCAGGCCAGCTTCTCGCCGGTGAGTCTGACGCCATGGTTTGCGGTGGCGCGGCCCATGCTGTTTGGCTGGCCGCGTTTCTCGCCGCTGCCAGCCCTGGTGATGTGCGTGGCCATGCTGGTGGTGATGACGGAGACCACCGGAAACTGCCTCGCCATCGGCGAGATTACCGGCCGCAAGATTGGTCGGGCTACCTTGACCGCAGCCTTCCGTGCGGATGGTCTTTCGACTATGCTGGGCGGCATATTCAATAGCTTTCCCTATAACGTCTATTCGCAAAACACCGGACTGCTTTCGCTCTCGGGAGTGCGAAGCCGCTTCGCGGTGGCAGCCGGAGGAGGGTTGCTGGTGCTGCTGGGATTTCTGCCCAAGCTGGCCGCGGTCATTGCGACGATACCACGGCCGGTGCTGGGCGGCGCATCGATTGTGATGTTTGGCATGACTGCGATGGCCGGCATTGAAGAGTTGGCGCGCGTGCGCTATCGCGGCACGAACAACGCTGTCGTAGTCGCGATTTCACTTAGCCTTGGCGTGCTGCCAATCGCTGCGCCGCAACTGTTTGCACACGCCTCGGACGCGGCGCGGTTATTCCTCAACAGCGGCATCTTCCTGACTGCGGCCAGCGCCGTCCTGCTGAACCTATTCTTTTCCACCAAAGCAGAAAGCGATCCAGTATGAAGTTTGAGAACGCAACAGTGGAAGACCTGATCTTCCTCAGGCGCGCGATTGAGCTCGCGCGCGAAGCTCGCAACGATGGGCGCCATCCCTTTGGCTCGTTGATCGTAGACGCGCGCGGCGAAGTGGTGGTGGAGGCGCGCAACAACGCGGTGCGGCCTAAGGGCGATCCGACGCAACATGCGGAGACGTTGGCTTGCAGCGCGGCGGCGAAGCTCTTGAGTGAAGAAGAGCTGGCACAGTGCACGCTCTACACCAGCACCGAGCCGTGCGCCATGTGCGCCGGCGCCATCTATTGGATTGGCGTGGGGCGCGTGGTCTTTGCCTTGTCAGAAAAAGGGCTGCTCGAGTTCACCGGCAATGACCGGGAGAATCCTACGCTCGATCTTCCTTGCCGAGAGGTCTTTGCTCATGGGCAGAAGGAAATCGAAGTGATAGGACCGTTGCTTGAAGAAGAAGCCAGTGCCGTGCATGAAGGCTTTTGGAGGCGCAAGACGAGGTAGCGGCGCTACTCGGTGGTATAGCGAATCTCCAAAGTTCGGATGCGATAGCAGGAGTAAGTTAGTACGGCGGCGATCAGCACCAGCAACCCCAGTGTGGCTGACCATGCGGATACGGGCTCTGTTTGCACGGTAAGCAGCGCAAAGATGCCTTCAGCCTGGACGCTGACCGGCATCAGATGACGAAGATAAGAGGCGACGCTCAGCTTTTGCAGCAGCGACGGCAGTGCCGGGTTGATTGCCTCCCATCCCAGGACCAGCATGGCCGCCGGCGTTGGGTTGCGGAAGATCATGCTCAATAGCAGAAAGACCGCGCCATATCCCAGGCAAGCCAGTACCACGATGATCAGATAGGCTTCCAATTGCCCAAGCCCTGGGCCATTGAAGATATAGTCGCGCCCAGCCGCCCCAAAGCCGAGATACATCAGCGTAAAGTCGGCGACGATCGCTGAGCCGAAGAGCGCTGTCGCACTGATGGAGCCGGCTACGAACTTGGCCAGCAACAAGACTTCCCGACGCACGGGAGCGAGTAGATAGAAGTGCAGGCTGCGCTCGATCATTTCTCCGCGAATGAGGCGCGAGAAGATACCCAGGCAGCCGAAGAAAATTCCGAGCCGGATGTAATAGAGCTGTATGATGCCGGCGAGCACGTTGGCGTCGTCGCCGATCATCGATGGAAGATGGCGATCGAAAACGAAGTGAATGACGATGATGAGTGTGGGAATGAAGGCGAGAAAGTAGATCCATCCGGCGCGCCATGAGAAAAGGTTGCGCCGGACTTCCATGCGTGTGAGCCTTTGAATTTGCAGCCACCACAGACCCCATGGCTGCTGCAAGAATCGTTCGCGGTAAGTGCCTGCGGTCGGCATCAGGAAGCGCTCCCATCCGCGCCGATCAGGTACTGGTAAATAGCGTTGGCGTCGTCGTCGGCGGGCGCAACGGCTTCAATCTTTACCAGTCCTTCGGCTGCGATGTCATTCAATACGGAATAGAACTTGTCGATGTCTCCGGTGCGCAACAAAACGCCTTTACCGTCGGCATGCAGGCGCGCTTCGACGCAGTGATGCAGCGTAAACAGCCTGGCCGCAAGCTGCTCAGGATGGTCGCAGCGTACGAGCACCTGCATCGGCTTTTCGCGGACTTCCTGGCGCACCTCTTGAATGTTACCCTCGGCGATGAGATAGCCGCCGGTGATGAGGATGACGCGGTCGGAGATGCGATCCACTTCATCGAGAATGTGGCTGGAGATGAGCACATGCATGCCCTGGCGGCCAAGCTCCTCAAAGAGCGCGATCGACTCAGCGCGCGCCATGGGATCGAGGCCGTTCAAAGGTTCATCGAGAACCAGCACGCGAGGATGATGGGCGATGGCCTGCGCCAGACGGATCTTTTGCCGCATGCCTTTACTGTAGCCGGCGATCTTGCGGTTGGCAGCGTCGCCGAACTGTACGCGTCCGAGCGACTCAAGAGTGAGGCGGATGGCCTCATGTCTGCTGACGCCATGCAGCAGCACGCTATCCAGCAGGAACTGCCAGCCGGTCATGCCGCGCGGAAAGGAATCGAACTGCGCGCAATAGCCCACGCTGCGAAACAGTTCCGCGGGATCTGAAGGCGAGATGCCCATGACGGAGATGCTGCCGTTCGATGGCTGCACCAGGCCGGTCATCAGATTCATCAGCGTGGTCTTGCCGCTGCCATTGGGGCCGACCAGTGTTGTGATGCCGGGAGGAATCGAAAGCGAGATGCGGTTGACGCCCAGCACTTCGCCGTAGAACTTCGAGACGTTGTCGAATACGATGCAGTCGCTCATCCGCGCACCACCTCACGCGCGCGAACGCGCTTGTTCAGCATGCTGACGCCGATACAGCAAGCGATCGCAAGCATCGCAAGGATGGACTCTGTGGGCAGCGTGCCCAATCGACCGAAAAACTCGGGAGCACCCAGCAGTCGCTGCCATAGCAGCGACATCATGTAAGGCACATTGAGTAAAAAGCCCCACTTGGTGCGCAGCACGGCGCTTAGGATGGCGCCCACACCTGATGGCACAAAAACAGCCGCGAAGATGGCTCCCGTGGCCACGACTCGCCACTTAACCCAGGCAGAAACGGCAAGGCATAAAACCGATAAGAAGGCGATCCAGATGAGCGATCCAGCCACCATTCCCAGAGCGATCCGAATGTGATCGAACGCCCACGGCGTCGGTGAGGAATAACTCTCATCCACGAATAAAATCATCATTGGAATCCACGTGACTACCGAAAGCGTACCGAAGAGCGCGACGAACTTGCCCAGCACGTAACCGAACCGTGAGATGGGATGGCTGAGCAGAATCGGCAACGCATTGTCGGCAAGATCGAAGCCCATCAATCGCGGCGCGACCCAGGACGCCAACACCAGAGCCAGCCATGACTGAATCTGCAGCACCACCAAAAAGAATCGTGCATTGACGGCGAGATCGGGAGAGCCCGCGCCTATGAGCGCACGGGCCATGGGATTGTTGGCCAGATAAATGATAACCAGGAAAATAACGAGCGGGAGCAGACTGAGGATGAAGAGACCGATGGTGATCTTTGACGACCATGCTTCGTTGAAGCCATAGCGCGCAATGACCAGGACGCGCATCCAGAGGGGCGTGACCTTGCCCGTGTAGGCGCGATATTGAAGTCTATAAACCGACATGGACAGGCCTCTCGGTTTCATTTGGGGTGAGTGGCAAGCCGGTGTTGCTCATGGCGCGGAGGAAGATGTCTTCGAGCGAATCGCGGCGCTGATTCATACGGCGAATCTGCACACCCTGTTCGGCTGCGATGACGTAGAGGTCGCGCGCTTCGACTTGTTCGGGAAGGACCAGCTTGATGCGCCCGCCGGGGAAGCTCGCGCATTCGCATCCAAGCGCGCGCACGCTGGTTGAAAAGCGTTCGGTCGCACCTATGGTCTCAAGCTCGATAAAGCTGCGATTGGAGCGGCGTTCGGCTTCAATGTTGCAAAGGGCTGCGATGCGTCCGCCTTTGAGGATGAGCACCTCATCGCAGACTTCATCGATGTCGCGAAGCAGGTGCGAAGAGATAAGCAGGCGTACGCTGCCTTCCTTGCGGATCTCGCCGATGAGTTGAATCATGCGCTGCCGAGCCATGGGGTCGAGGCCGTTGGTTGGCTCGTCGAGGATCA
>Ga0116231_10009824_pt1 | contig 15809 bp, 7 predicted proteins | sample S1TSphgellanicum_2_FD_89695 | JGI IMG/M metagenome (GOLD analysis project Ga0116231, IMG submission 89695) | Host-associated microbial communities from peat moss isolated from Minnesota, USA - S1T2_Fd - Sphagnum magellanicum MG | ecosystem: Host-associated > Plants > Peat moss > Unclassified...
AGGTTTACATGTGACATTCAACCCAAATGGATGTTTTGTGGAAGACATGAAAAACCAAGGCAAATTGATTGCAAAAGGGGAAAGGAATGGACGAATGTTCACCTTGGATGTGAACATGCCTGAAGTGAATTCCATGTTATTCACACATGGAAAAAAAGTTGGACCAAATGTGTAATGAAGATATAATCCATAAACACAAAACATTTCGAACCATGTTCATGTTGAATTAGATCCCTAAGAATTTAAAATCATTAATATAATTTTAAACATGCAATTTACAATAAATCTACCATTGGCTTATTTAGGCAAATAAACAAAAAATTCTTAATAATTATCAACTTTGCATTTTCATTTCTCGATTTTTTTTACAATTCAAAAAATTATATTAGAATTATTTTCATATCTTTAGATTTGGACCAAATGAATAGTTTTGACCAATATAAAACATGTTAAACAAAGGAAGTTAAAACACATATAGAACATAAGAAATTTCTTTCAAATTGTTATGAAATTATATATAGCATATAAAATTCATTATGTGACATGGGATTCTAAATGGAAATAAGCTTCAATAAATTATAAGAAATATGTCCCTAACTCCAATGTCTACCCTAAGAAAACACATTATATTTCAAAATTCAAAACTTGGAAAGGGTTTGAATCTTGAAGTATTTTATGCGTTTTTCATCTACTTCATCATCAATAAAGGACAAAATTTACATATATGTTTTAGTCTTAAAATTCAATCATATTCTTATTTAATATCTTTAGGTCCTGTAATATCATAATTGATGGGACTAAAAAAGTGTGCATGATACTAAAAGGAATGGAAATTTTAAAATCACATTGTTTTCAATAGCTTATACAAATAATATGATCAAATATAACTCCTATTTTTTACATGTCATTAGATGTTATTCCTAATTAGTGAAAAAATGTTTTTAAAAAATGGTAAATTTTTACAATATTTTAGCAATCTATTTTAATTATTGATTTTAGTAGTTGAAAAATTTAAGTCCATTTTTTTAGAAATTTGATTCATAATAGTTAATTTAGCTTTTAGAAATTGTGTAATTAACAATTAGTTTAATCTCAAGATTTTCAATAATGATCAAATTATCTGTTTGCAAGGAAGTCATTGTCACTAATTTTGGATGGCATATAGTGGGGCATTGTGGGTTGAAAGGGCACACACTTTCTTTTGTTTTTCTTCATTTTTTCACTCACTCTGTCTTTCTCAACCTTTGGAGGAAGAGTTAAATTGTTTTTTTGTTTAATCTTATTTCTAATTTTTTTTGGCAATTTGATGAAACAATTACTGGTTTATTGAAGATTCATTCATTTTGTTACAACATTTTCATTTTGATGGTAATAACAAATTCTTTCCAAAATGTTGTTTTTCATTATAGTTTTTGTTTTATTTTGAAAAAAAAAATTCTCAATAATTTATAAAATTGTTGATTATGGACATATATTCAAATGCATCATTTTCATCCTTTTTGTACTTTCTTTTAGGTAACCTCCTTATCAAGTTATGGGTGTCTTCTTCACCAAAAAAAGAAACTTTTAACATGTCATAATTGTTTTTTTTATCATCTCCTTGATTCAAATTTGTGTTTGTTCTTCACCTAATAAATGGAAAGGCCCAATCTAAGGTGTTCCAACACACAAGGATTTCATGTCCTTTTCACACTACCATGGACTATAGGGCTTACTTTGTTGATGGGTTGGAATGTGGGGTAACAAACCTTGGCAATTATCGGGTGTTAATAAAACCAATTCAAAATGAAGAGGAAGATAACCGTTCATTATGCAAATCCCTTTATTTTTTCATGGAAGTTTGAAGCCCCTTGTGCCTTTTGTTATTCATCTCATGCGTGTTCATGTTCTTCATTTTTGACTTCATCATCATCACACAATGCATTAGTTCTTGTGTGTCCTACCCTTCACAATAAATTACATTTGGCATGTATATATTACATCAATCAAAACTTCCAATTGCAACTTATTCAAGGACTTATAAGAAAGCCCACAAGATGTGTACAATCTAATGCATAATCCTTTTAACACTAACTTGAAAATGAAAAGCTTTGCAAAGCAATTTAGGGTTCTCGAAAACTACAACTAGAAAACAAAAACTTAAAGCTTCTTTCAATGGAATACTCAACTAGAACAATATGAATGGATTTGTTTCTCTTGTTTGTTTTATAGTTTTATAAATGATTTTCTTCTACACCTCATGGCAAAGAAAGCTTTTGATCAAAACAAAAATTTTGCCCCAAGATTAAGCAAAAACATACAAAAATGAAAATAAAGACTTAAGGAGATTTGAAGAAACAACTTCCAAAGACTATAAAAGTTGATGAAATCAAATGTGTTGATGAAATTGAAGGTGAGGAAGTTGGAGAAGTTGTTGCATTTAAATTGGCCTCAAAGAAGGAACTTTCATGCAAAGCAAAAAACAAGCAAAACTATTTCAAAGTAGTAGAATACACCTTATTTATTTGAGTTCTATGTCGTTGTGCACTACTAATGGCAATCGATTATTATTATTTTTCCTTATGTTTTCATATGGTTTTCAATAATTCATCATTATTTATATCAATGTAAAATTTAATTCAAATTAATAGACATTTCATGGATATGAAAAGACAAATGTTAAGTTGTTTTTTCATATCCATGTTGGTGGATAGGGAAAAAGAGTGAGGTAGTTATAAAATGGAGGTAGTTATTAAGAAAGGTGATAGATAATTACTAAGAAAGTTAAGGAAAAGGAAGTAGTAATTAAGAAAGAAATGAAATAATTAGGCTCGAAAATGAAGTAGATATTTTTGAAATTATCTTTGGAATGATCCATGGATGACTATAAAAAAGATTCCAAAAAGTCCCCCATATAGCATTTTTGATTACTCATCACATGAATTTAGAATTTAGTAGGACCATTTTTTCATTTAATAGGTAGTATTGGGGAGCATGAGATTTGAAATTAGGTGGAGGTTACACATGGGTGGTCATAGCATGTTAAACTACTTTTTTACGTGGGGGCTTTGCATGATAGAAAGCTCATGGTATGGCCTAACTTGACGTGCTTCCCTATGCATGGCACCTAATTTGTACCATGTCTACATGCTAGTTATGCAAATGGAGAAACATGGGACTTTGGTAGACAAATAATGAGGTTTTTGGTGTTGATGTTTTGCTAACATCATGATGATTTGGTAGTACTTTTATATACTAGTCTAATTGAAGATCCTCAACCTACCTAATACTTTCCTCAAAGGTTGGTTCAATGTTCCTCAAGTTAATTACTTAAACATGTGAAAGGTTGTGAGCAATATGTAAGGTTCAAGGTTTAAGCTCATGCTATAAAATCTAACAACTAGTCTACTTGTTTGTTGAAAGTAAAAAGGACTTGTCAAGTTGTAGAGGGCTTTGTGAGAACATAAACATTGAGTCACATAACAAAATGTCTATATCTCTAGATTGGTGAACGAGGACAAATGAACATATAATTGCACAACTCAAACTTGTTCTAGATGGGCTAAAAGCAATGAAAAATTTAGATGAGGATGAAACAATTGTTTTAGTGAAGCCATATGTCCATAAGGAGGGCACATTATATGGTGTCATTAGTAATGTTGATTTGTGTTAAATTTGGGAATTTGATGGTGTGTCACCGAAAAAGAAAGGGAGGTGATTCTACCATGACACTCCTTAACATTTTGAATGTAAGTTCACCAAGGTTTACTGAAAACTTCCAAGGAGCAGAAAGGAGGTTACAACAAATATTATTCCTAAACCAAGGATCCTTCTAGCCAAACAATCTTTACAATTCTAAAATTATGGACCTCAAGGGACTAGACCTCTCTTGATTTCTTCTCAAGGAGCCATTTTCTTTTCAAGGAGCCAACTAGTTGTCGATGAGTGTGGCAACTCATCATTCAACAACAAAACCCCATAAATGCTACCCCATCATCATCTTGTAGTTCCATTTAGAAGTTGGATAGAGACTAAGAACAGAGTGGGTAGATGTAACAATCTAAACCTCACAGTTTCCTCTTGTTCCAAAATCCTCGGAGCTCCCACTATATCATAGGTCCTCTCTTCTCAGAATAACCACATTACACATTCACATTGAGTTCCCCAAAACCTAACACAAATGATGACTACCACCACAACCGCTCCTGAAATCATTAGACCCTTTCATCACTTCCTTTGAATTGGTCACTAAATACATACTCTGGACCTCCTACTACCCTCCTGACACTCATGGCACAATGGAAACATCCGCCATGTTAAATAAAAAAACTCTAGAAAGGCATTCATCCCCAATTGATTACTATGCCAAATCCAAACAAGCTCAACAACTTCACAATTTGAAGAATTGGAACTTAACTTCTTCCACCAAAAAATGCCCTTCATTCCTCCTCCTCAACCAACTTCATATAGTTTATCCTGGTCCACATCCTTTCACTCCCTTTAAACAACCATACCAATCATCTCCAAGAATCGTAACTCACACTCACCATAAAGATTGTCAATCAAGCAGCAAGGATTCCGCTCCATCACCGAAACTAGCTCACCAAAGCCGTTCCATTGAAAAACAACATTAAACATGGTAACCTGCAAAACAACAAAACAAAACCAAAAACAGAAAAGAAAACAAGAAACTAGACATTCAGCATCCTTGAAGCATAACTGCTTCATAATTTGGCATCATTTGCCACCTATCTGACTTAGGGTTCCAACTTTAATTCATACTCATCCACAGAATATGCTTGACACTGTTTTAGGTCACAGGTGATCATCCATCCTAATCTCAGGGAGTGCTTAAGCATTGATGTTGGTTGGATACTTGTGTTGGTAGACCTGTAAGGCTCCTGGATGGAACAACCTGTTTCTGGTTTAACAGCTTAACTTCCATGCAAGGCTCTTTTAGGCTTTCACATGTGCAGATGAGCTTTCCAGCTTGATGCTGCCATCAATGTGGTACTGATATTAGTTCTGAGTGAACATGATGTACATATATTCTCAACTTCAATGTTCATAGAACAATGATTCAGTAAGCCTTAGTTGTGTGGGATCACTCTCAATCACTTCTCCAAGTTAAATTCTGCTACAGTGTTTGGTTCCCAGAACTGTGAGAAGTGCAAATGGAATGAACAGCACATAATTTAATGCAGTAAATTTGATGTAGAGACCCTACCTTGACAACATATTATGTTCTCAGAGTAGGTATTGTTCATCCCAACCTTACAGCATAAGACATTGGGTATCATCAAATCCTTAACCAATCTATTGACAACTAGATTCCATGCTCATACAGGTGGATAGCTACTAGGCAGATGCAAATTTATTTATAGAATCTGGTTATTTGATACCTTGCATGCATAAGAGTAGCCCATTTCACAAATACCCTGGTCCACCTCATTCCTGAATAGCAGAAAATAGTAAGATCCAGGCAACATGGGCCTCAACTCTGGACTCTGAAGCATGCCTGCAATTTGCAAGTTTTAGATAGCCTTGATAGATGGTCTTGAGTTTTTTTAAGACCTTCCACATTCAAGGATTGCAACTTTAAGTGCTCTAATGCTACACACATCTTGGGCCTTTCCTAGTCAGGATATGTACAATATTGCAACAGCTAAACGATTTTGTTCATCCATCAATCAGTAGGCTCCAGAGCTTGTCTTAAGGAAAAACATTGAGGAGGGAGATTGACTTAGAATTACAGGGACAGAACCTCTAGTTTGCAAATCATTTCTGGAATTCAAATGTACAGAAACAAATACCTTAGATTGTCAAAACCCACAAATTACTGAGGGATAAACACTACAAGTCCCTTATACTGTTAGCAGCAATGACTGATTAAAACACTGTACTGGAAAACCAGCACGAAAGGTTCAGAGTTGATAAAGCCAAAAACTGCTTAAAAGCTGCAGAGCTCCCACCCTTTCTGAGCCAAATAAACCAATGATGTAAATTATGAACAAAGAATATGGTACACAGTGGTGTGAAAATTCCTGAAAAATTATGAGCAACTGAAGGTCACCGAAAGGGATTGAACATAGGACTAGCCACCAGGCTAAGGGTATTTTTCAATCTTGAAATGAGCTTGAAAGTCTCCTCAGCCTGCACTTGCTGTTTGGGATCACCTTGTGCAAGGGCTGATGCACGATCAGGATGAAAGCGCAAGAGAGCTTTCTTGTAAGCTGCATTTACCTGCCAGTGCCACAAAGCCAAGGTTGCTGGTGAAATGGAGTGGTCAACTATCTAGTCAAAACCAGTTCAGAACACACAAAAATGACTTGTTTTGTGACTGAAAGTAAACCCTACAAAAAACAGCACAAACATGCAGGTACCAATGTTGGATGATATGTGACAATTAAGAGTAAAAAATTACCTCTTGTGGGGAGGGATATAGACCACCCTCCACAGCAATCCCAAGGTGGCGAAGGAGGGTCGCCATATCACTGCATCCAGATGCTTTGCTCTCAAGTTCCTTCTGAACTTGACCTCGTAGTTGCTCCTTCAAACCCATGTTCCGTTCCTCCTACCAAAACAACCAGGGACAGAACATAATAAGCCATGATGCCTAAACCACATCACATCCAGTAGCACATAAATACACTTGCCATCCTATCCCTATATCATGTTCTACTACGTATAAAATCACACTAGGAGACAAGACAGCCAACGTAACCTACTTTCACATGCTCATCTCACCTACTCCAGGGGCAAGTCTTCCTTGGTTAAATCACATCCATAGTGGCAGTTTCAGTTAAATATGAGCTGGTTTCAAAAGTATGCCTTGTTGGAAACTATAGTCAAACCAACATGTGCAGAATAATATGACCCAGGAAAGATATAAAACACCAGGATTAAAGCTCAGACCCCCAATTGAAATGTTCTAACTGGATCTAACCCAGGAAAGAAAGAGAACAACTGAGCTTGAAGCTCAGACCCTCTAATTGCAGTGGACGCGCAGTTGGCAGTTATGTGGACAGTTCCCTGCCTAGTGGATGCAAACACATCAATGTAATTGCACAGAGAACTCCACAAGAACACGTAAGGTAATGAACCAAAAATATTCTCAGTTCCAGCTGAATGAAAACAAATGGGACAAGAATGAGCGCAGTCATAACCCTGTGAGTGTCATCACAGAGTACTAGACTGTCATGTTCATGATGAATGGCAGTGACTAGTTTTCATCACTCCCCTCAGCTCCTGACAGTGGTTGTAAAAGAGTGCATAGTAATCTGCTCAATGTTAGTAAACAATCAAAAAATGTACTGAGTCTCTTACATTTCTGGAACCAAGGAGAATGCTCAGTCATGATGTCAACTAGTGATTGAGAGTTATGGTGGATGCAAATACCACAGAGCTCTGGGAGGGTTAAGGTCCCAAGGGTCTCTGCTCTCAGAGCTACAGCAAGCCAAATGTTTGCAGGTAATAGCATCGAACCACTGTTTCACTTGAAGCTACAGGATAACCTGCTATGACCAGACCAGTTTCACCAGGGTCTGTAATCAGAAGTCAGCCAATTTCCCTGGCCCTTCTAGAGGGCCTCTGTACTGCTTACGTAAAGCCTTAGCTGATAAACTGCTGTGGAACCAACAATATATTTGCTTGCAAACACCATCAGCATGCCATCCCCCCTTAATGGATTTGAGATCATACCTTTTGTTGAAGTAGTCGAATTTCTTCAAGCCGCTGCTTCTGCCGATTTTCCATCTCCATCTTCCGGTCTGCTTCGGCCCTCTTTCTCTTCCGTAGCTTTTGGACCTCCTGGGCCTGCCAGTGGGACTTCTGGTTTAGAACTGGCAGCTTCTTACCCACAATGATTTTGTTAACATATAACCTTTTGGAAACATGAAGCACCATGATGCTTCCTCCACTAGGATTCATAAACCACAACAAACCATGTTGACAGAGTTCAAAAGTTCTCCACTGACAACAGCAGTGTGACCACAATAGCCCCATTGACCAAGCATGATCATGCTTCTCATGATCCATTACAACATGAAGATATTTTAAGTATGTACATGAACTTAGCAACTAAAAATGTAGAACAAGACCTGAAAAAACTTAGGACTAGCAAAAACCTGGACCAGTTGATGTGAAAACCATGATCTGTCATTTCAAATGAAGAAAACAACAAGAAGGCAACAAACCAAACTAACATAAATTGTGAACTTCAGTGTTGTAGACAATAGCTACCTGTCTTTGCAGCTCAAGATCACGACGTGCCCATTCTTCTTCATCAGCCAGCTGGAATTCAACTGACTGCTTCATCTTTTCTCGTTCAGTAATCAATCCCAACCCTGTAAGGGCTTCTGAACTGATTTCTATAGCTCTTCCATCCTTAATATTCAGATCAGGGATCGTCTTGGGGGTAAGTAAACTGTTATCTGTCACACCTCGGAACTCATCTTGTCTACTTGTGCTTGCTCCATCAATCCTCTGAGGGGTAACCCTTTCATCATATCGGCTTGGCATCCATTTATGAGGCTCCCCCAGTGGATATCGATCATCTGATTCTTCAACCACATCAACTCCTGAAGTTCTTGCTTGAAACAGATTGGGGATATCAACAGGAACCTCTTGCAGTCCTCTAGAGCTACTCGGAAATAACTTTTCAAATTCTTGTCTTCCAACAGAAGATTTACCAAGATTAGGCAATTGCTCCTCATTTGGGCTTGCATGAGGATCAACATCTATACCACTCTCTCCTCTAACTCTGGATTCAATCCCTGTCTGATCTTCAGAATCTGTTGATGTAGCAACACTCTCAGCAAGGCCCTGAGATGTAGTTTGTGCCTGTTGACCTGCATTATTGCCCCGTTTTGCTGCTTGAGATGCTCCTTTCTCCTCTCTTCCAGATGCTGAAGCAGCATTTCCTCTTCCAAGATTTGACGCCTGAGCTCCCACTCTATTTCTACCTGCCTTTGAACCCTCACTATGCATGGCCCGGCCCATTCGACGCTTGAGAGCAGCCTCTTCCCACTGTCGACGTATGATCCCTTGTGAGCCATGCATGACTTCAATGTCTGAAGACTCCTTCTCCCTCCCAAACCTCTGGCTACTTCCAGGGCCATGTACCTTGGCATTGTGGCCTGGTTCTCTCCAAAATCTCTGTGTCTGCAAGGCAGGCTTCTTCTGTGGTGGACGCCAACTCAAAACTTGGCAATCATCACTGTCACTGTCATCTTCAGAACTGGAAAAATCTGGAAATATATCGCTCAACTTCCTTGCAGCTGGAACAGCTGTAGATCACTCAATATACCATGAATCAATCTACAAAGCTCAAATTTGACAATCTCAAGTGTAGAACAACATGGAAGGTCCCATTTTTCCCTACACATGGATCCATATGACACCTGTGACATGCTATGATTTCAAACAAACAAATCAACAAATCAACATATTTGCTCATGTTCTGCTCTGCTCTATTTACCCACAAAGGTGTCTGATAGAATGACATGACTCTAGGTCACAATGATAACCATATTCAAAATTCTTTAGATCACTAAAACTTACCAATAACATAGCGTCAGAAATTAAATTGCTAACATACACTTGCAGTGGACACTTGTGCAGCTAACATCAAGGGGTAAGTGCAGAATTCTAGACTTGCTATACAAACTGTATGCAGCATATAGGATGGTCATGTGAAAAGCACCTGGCCTACTGACAGGTACAGGATCAGGTCGCCAGGGGTTCCTCTTTGACCCAGCATCACTGTCTGTGTCGTCAGAGCTGTCACCAACATCAGCACCATCATCTTTTCCCTCTTCATCCTCTTCCTCCTCCTCGTCATCAATTATAACCACACCCACATCTGGAGGCAGTCCTGCACCTCTAGGCCTGTGGATGGCAGGTTCCCTAGCCCCTGAAGAGATTGCAATTGATTCTTTTCCCTCACTTTCACTTCCTTGGGCAGCTGCTGGCAATGAGCTGCTCAAAGCCTCCTGGCTTCTGTGCGTACCACCTTGAGAGCCAGGGTGGTACACACCTGCTTCAGAAGTGTTTCTGTTGCTTGCACTAGCAAGTTCTTCAGCAGTTGACAAAGGAGATTCTCTCAGCATTTGCTCTTTGATCATCTCCTGCTCCAGAGATTCTTCCTCAGCTACAGTAGGCAACTCATCTCTACTGCTTCTACTGGCAGGTGGTGAATCCCTAACCAAACTCTCAACACTTCGGTCAGTCCAGTTCTGGGGAACTTGCTCAAATGATTCCACAGAATTTAGATTTTCCTTTCCCAAGACAGCTTTTCTGTCTTCTGTCTGAAGGGTTGGTTCAGACAATGCATTCCTCCAGTGTTGGCCCTCACCTTGTAACCTGCTGTGTGGCATGACAACATTTGACTTCTGTGGGAGAGTGGCCTCTGATGGTCCATCAATCCAATTCTTTGACTCATCCAGCCTATCATTCTCTAACTCTTGATGAAGAGATTCTAGCACACCTGCATTTCCTATAGTTTTGTCTGACTGATTATCCACAGGATAATTTAGCATCGAACCTTCTTCTCCTCTCTGTGAACAAAACTGCATAGAGAGAGATTGTTGTGACACTCCTGCATCATGGATGTCAAGAGAAATACTCTCTTCCAAGACTTCCGCGTACTGCCCATGCTGATGAGGTGTTGCATGCTTCTTGCTGGGGTCAGAGACCTCTTGTTCTTCTTCTACTTCTTCTTCTTCACTGTCAGATAGATCACACCTAAAAACGAAGCACCCTCTCCCATGACCAAAGGCTTCATCCTTTACACCAACATTGTTCATCTCATTAGCAAACTTAGTGTCTGCTATTCCCGCAAATGTTTCTGGCATCCGATCAACAAGAACCCGTTTCTGTCTAGAGTCAAGGCCTCTGAGATCTCCCTGTGAGGCAGTCCAACTTCGTCCATTGAGCCCTTTACAGACCTCTCCACTGAACGGAGACTCATCACCACTAGATGCATAAGAAGTTCCCCCTACAAATTCACAAAACTTGGCAGGCTTTCTGTGCCCCAAACCAAACATCTCATTTCCATTCTTACGAAGTCCAAGTTTAGACCTCCTCTTCATGTGTAAAGAAGGGCTGTCTCGAAGAAATTGATTGACTAAAGCAGGACCCTCAACACCTGCAACAGCACCATCTGAATGAACAGCTGGGGAGGGACAAAGATTTTCTTCTGCAGGCAAAGGGACCTCTTCACACGGAGCTCTCATGTGGAGATCGAGTGAGTAGTCACAAGGGTGCAAAAAAGCCTTCCTACAAGGCCCTGGAAGCACTCCTATAATCCCCTCACACAACTGCATACTTGCACGGGAAGCCATCCCAAAGCATTACCCACAATATTATCTGCCGCCTTCTTGGGGTCCCCCTCATTTGCCCTTGTTCACATGCTGCTACTGCAAGGTTGACAGCCACATTCTGAACTACTCTGAAAGCTGCTTCCCAACAACCTGCAAAATGGGAAAAGATGTTTGCTCTACGTAAATTTTTTTCTGACTGTGCTAAGATTCCACAATTAAACAATTTAACTCTTTCACAGTTGATGCAACCCTAAAGCTGCAAAAGGGGAACAAATGTGTGCTCTTATCTCGACTGTTGCACACAGGGGAGAAAGAAATCAGAGAGACAGGGCTAGACGTGATAGCCGTTGTGCCTATCCGCTACAACCACCACGAAGGTCGACGAACTAGCACCGACAAACTAACTAGCCCAAATTAGGGTTTTTTGTAAGACCCCACTCTAACGCTTTGCCAAGAAGAAGAAGAAGAAATTTACCTGCTCATAAGGCCGTGGAGATAACGATGCAAAACGCAACCCAGTTACTGCCCAAAAAAACAGCAGGCCGAGAAGAAAAAACAGAGATCCAAACCCTGTCATGCAAAGCCGCTGCAAAAAACGAAACTCGCACCCCTTCCCCCCGACCTCCCACCGACCAGAATGAAGAACACTACCACAAGAAAGAAAAAAAACGTGGCTACCAAGGGGAGAGGTAAATGAACTAAAGCCTCATGCAACAAGACTCTGTGAACCACCGCGTAACAGATGATGACGATCCTCAAACCAAAATTGAGCAGAGGAGACAGACGACGCGCATGCAGCGGAAGAACGAAAGAGGTAAACGCGGGCGAGAAGCACACAGCGCTTCTTCTGTAGCTTGAGGAGGAAGGAGAGAGCGAGAGAAGAGAGAGAGAGTCGCGGCATCAAATCCCGCCAGCGACACGCACCAATATGCATTTCATTCATCCACATTCATATTTCATCATTTTCCTCTACAGTCATCCAACCCGTTATTTTCAGTGTTAACGGAAATCGGGAACACACCCCGGAGGTTATCAGGCCCGTTCTTAAGGCTGGTAACCACGGTTCTGAAAAACCCAAAGAACCGGTCCAAAACCTGACAACGGTTCTTAAAAACCTCGTCGAAGAACCAGTCTGGATATTTGACCACGGTTCTCAAAATCCTGGAAGAACCGGTCTGGATATATGACCATGGTTCTCAAAACCCTCAGGAACCAGTCCAGATACATGACCACGGTTCTCAAGCTTTTTGGGAATGGAATCGACTGATCACTCCTATATAAAGGCCGGTTCTGTACCGGTTCTTTTGTAGAAACTGTCAGCTGTTTTAGGTTTTTGAAATAATCAGAACTGGCAGCGGTTTTTTTATTGTGATTTTTTCCCTTCAAAAGGCCAGAGCTGGTGGTTCTCTGATTCTAAATTTTTTTTTAAAATGAGAAGGGCCGGTTATCAACAAAATCAAATACATGCCCGACACTCATTATTTCCTACCACATTTACGAAGGATGCGGAAAAAGTGGAAGCCCATTTTTCTAGGGCCAAACCTTTGAAGTGATTGGGAAAGGACCTTGGGCGGTGTGAAAAATGAAAATGTGGGCAAGATCTATAAACAATTGAATTTTTGTAATTCTGGTTTTACAGTGTTGGCTATGACAATTTCCTTTGATGTTCAAGAACTTTTGAAATGTTAGGCCTGCTTTACACTAGGAGTCAGGGCCCACGTTCAGCCCAAATTAAGCATTCCTATTGGTGCAAAAGTCGAAATCAACCCCAATGGCTTTACACTAGGAGTCAAGTCTAAACTAGAAAAAATATTTTCAATCTGCCCAAAGTTAGTAATAAATGCTGAACTTTATGGGCTTGTGTTGGCCCCAAGGCTGGAAAAAGGATACCATCAAATTTGGGAGGCCAATTTGCAACCCTTGGGACCAATGTTTCAGCATTTATTAATAACTTGGGGCCAAACAACAAGCCTAAAATGCTCAAAGTTGGCCCCAAGTTTTTGTTTGGCTCTGATCCTAGTTTAAAGGGAGCCTTAGATTAGATGTTTCATCACATAATTGTATTTGTAATCCCCATCATATTCCAGACTTGTAGAGCATCTCCACCCACACCCCATCTTTGGACCTCTACCAATGTTTATCACATCCAACAAAGAGTGCTAATTATTTCTTACTTGCCACTCAAAAGCATTAAAACGTGAATAGTACAAAGTGAGAGATTAATTAAATGTTGTCACATGAGCCAATCATTATAATCGACCAATCAAAAACATTCATTTTGCCTTTACCAACCCTTTTGGAAAACAACATTGTATATTTATAACTTGAAATTACATATAGTAAAGGACGTTGTGAAGCATCATTTCATCCATCTGTCTCATCATCCATTCGTCCATCCGTTTGGTCATCCATCTATCCCGTCATGGTCTGTTTATTCGGACGGGGTGGAGAAAGAATGGAATACAAACGCGGCACAGCGGAAAAAACAGTAGGAAGAGATGGCACACATGCCAAAGCCCTGCAATCATAAGCATCCATTAGAAACTGAGCCAACTACAAAAGGAACTCACCCCATCTCATGTGGCCTTCTTGCCCTTTTTGCCTTTCCGCTTCTCAGCTTCTGCAAGGAGAGCTTTTGCTTCTTCAAGCTTTTTTTTTTCAATCTCCTTTCGAATCCTTGCTTCCTCTCGCCTTGTTGACTCATTTGCAAGCCTCTTGGCCTCAACCTCTTTTGTTAGACGCTGCTGCTCCAATCTCTTTGATTCCTCTTCTCTTTCCTACATCCACGAAATGCAATCAGCTCACATGTAAAACATGTTCAAGGACAAAGATGTGTTGGAAACTTGCATCACCTAAACAAAAAACACTGGAATCACATGGATGATAAGGGAATGACTTTCCACCCACCATTTCAAGCATTTGCCTTTCCTATTCTTCCTTTTTCCTCTCAATCAGGACCTTGCGTGCCAACAATTTCTTATGTTCTTTTTCAACAATGACTTCAAGCTCAAAAAATGGTTGGCTTTGCCTGGAGGGCCTGTCATGTGTAGGTGGTTGAATCATACTGATAGCACGGGGATTTAACTAAGAATTCAAAAAACTTTGCAAGTGTTTTCTGTTACCATCCTTGCAGTTTGAATTGTGAAACTTTACCTGTTTAATTTCTAAAGCATCTGCTGTTGGGTGTTGCTAAACAAGGATTTCTCACAATGTTGTTGCAGTGAACCAAACTCTCCAAACTTTCCATTCAAAGAGTTTGTCTGTGTTTGCTTTCTCCTCTCAATCAGGACCTTGCGTGCCAACAATTTCTTATGATCTTTCTCAACAATGACTTCAAGCTCAGAAAATGGCTAACTCTGCCTAGAGGGCCTGTCATGTGTAGCATTTCGAGCATTTGCTTCGCAATGCTGCTGTAATGAAACAAACTTTCCAAACTCTCCATTCAAAGAATTCGTCTGTGTTTGTAGATGCACGTTAGCACGCACATCATGGAGATGGTGTTGATGATGATGCACTTACAAGCTTAGTGTGTGCACCAAATCACTGTGGCCTTTGAAATCAGATGAGCACTCCTTGACACTCCACAACTTGGAATTCCTTCCAACTCATTGTTTGACTAGAAAAGTGTTAACATGGAATTTGTAGCATCCAACCCCAACCCACCGAGAGATGAAATAAAGTTACCCGAGATTGTCCCACCAGCATGCTGTAGCTGAATGGATTTTTCCAAAGGATGGATGTCTATGATTCTGTTGTTTTCACTAACCTCCATGCCCCCTAGACCTGCAGATTGCACTTGATAAAACTTCTCAAGTGCAAGATATTGTTCTTGTGGCTATTGTTGTTGGTGCTGGTGGTGCAGATGATGTGTGAAAAAAGAAGCTAAGTTGTTGCAAGTGTTATTAATTACAAGGTACTCCAAGTTTGTATGGTCAATATTGAAGTCAAAAGCAACAGCAACAGGGGGACAAGGAGTCCCCCATGACAGAAGAGAAAGAGTACGGCCATAAATTTGAAAGTCATCACATCCCAGGTTATGGTAGTCATCTTCCAAACCGCCAAGGGACAAATTTTGACCTAAAGAAGAAGAAGGCTGCTTGAATCTCTTTGATATAGTATATTTCTGCTCCAAATCTGTTACTGCCACTGCATTACTTTCATTGTTTTGTTCTCGGTTCACATGCTCTCTTACATCCGTAAAACAATAATATGGCTTAAAGATCAAGTCCAAGTAGACCTTGAAATCACTTTTAGAAATATCTGTGAGGGCACATCATTGAGAGTAGCGAGTGAATGGTTTTTTCTCTCTAGCTAAATTTAAGCTCCAACCAAGCAAAAACTTTCCAATGGACGACTGATCCCAATGTTGTAATGAATACCCTAGATCCCTGACAACAACAGCAGCAATATAAGCTTAGGATGTGCCAATTTAAGTAACCTCCAAGATACAGACATACACACACGGCACCAGTAAACAAGAGTGCAGCAACCCCCCCCCCCAGACCGCAA
>Ga0116231_10009825_pt1 | contig 15808 bp, 9 predicted proteins | sample S1TSphgellanicum_2_FD_89695 | JGI IMG/M metagenome (GOLD analysis project Ga0116231, IMG submission 89695) | Host-associated microbial communities from peat moss isolated from Minnesota, USA - S1T2_Fd - Sphagnum magellanicum MG | ecosystem: Host-associated > Plants > Peat moss > Unclassified...
CTTTGATGACCCTACCATATTTGTGTATCACGAGATTACTTTTATGACACAGCTGAATAACGTGACCTTTCTATGCCTATTACGAGACTCCTCTAATTCAGTTCCCTTCATTTCCGTAATATGTTTTTGGTCTCTGCCGGATGGTTTCTGGAATGCTAATGTTGCTGCCATTCTCGGTGAAGGAGTATACTTCAAGACAAAATACAGGTTGAACTTCGGTGGAAACGACCTCGTCAGGTATGTAACCCAAATTATCCTCATTACCATTCAATGATTTCTCCAAGTGTCTTCAAACAATTACAGACTAGAAAAACAGAAAAGCCCCAGTGGGTCAGAAAATAGGGTTTTGATCAATCTGTTAACTTGAATCCTCTGACCCGATAGGTTGTCACTAGTATGAACATGCAATAATCTTCTTTTATCTCTGATGGATCAGAATCCCATATTTGGCACTGAATTACTTTGAGAATCATTCCCTTGAGGAAATGCTGCATTTTTGCCACAAGGAGTCTTAGATTTCTTATAATTCTGACTTTGTAGCATTTCTGGTTTATATTGCAGACATCCCGATGATGCTTTTGATCGCTACTGGTTTCCCACTGCAGCCAACTCAACGTTTCTACAGAGTACCATTTCACCTGTGCAACGTTTAACGGCAAGCTCCCACGTGGACATGGGGGGATTATTGGGCAAACCCCCTGAAGCAGTGATGGATACTGCCCTGACAAGCTCTCCTAACATGGCAATCTCCTTCCCAGATACCTACAGCTATCAATATGTTCTGTCACTCTACTTTGCTGAATTGGATCCAACAGCAAATGCTACTTCTTGATGCCTGGTGATGCAACTATCTTTGTCGTAAATCCATTCCCAATGTTCCCGGGTCTTTATGAGCTCTCTTGGTACCTTACATTCACCCCTGGATCAGGTATTGATATGTATGAAGATAAAAACAGTTCAAGTACTATGGGTCCATTGGCAAATGCCTTGGAGCTTTTTGAAATAAGCACCAACCACATGGCCGGATTGACAAACGTTCAGGATGGTGAGTTATTCATCTGACTGTAAATGTTTGCTTTCCTGCTTCTAGATCCTAGGATTCATTTGGTCATAGCAAGTGAGCTTACTTGTGAGCTGTTAGAGTCTGTTTCCATTAGGCTGTTGTGATCCCAGATTCTGCTGAAGAATAATTTGAGAAGCCTATAGATATGTAACTCGGAGAATTAAGAATAATTTGATGGGACGCAACACAATCCATCAAATTATTCTTAATTCTCCAAGTTACATATTTATAGGCTTCTATTTCAAGTACACCCATTTTCTTCATTTCCAAATATTTTGAAATTTTTTTTGTACCCCGTAGTTCAGAAGCTTGAATTTTGGAAGATTTGAGATTCTCTGCAGGAGACACCCAAAAGACACCCAATCCTTGGATGAATTATTTTCATGTTTTTGCATAGCTTGTCAAACCTGGAAGTTATTCACATAGTGATTCAGTGAATTTTCAGCCTTCAAGGAATGTGGATTTGCATTTCACCAGGCTGATGTCTTATGTTGTTTCAATGTAATTTTGGTCTCACAAGAGGCAAATTCTTGACATACAATTATGTGTGCATTACTTGGTGTGTTCCTAGAATCTTCTCTACTGTGTCATTAACAGCTAGTGAAGTGTTTTTTTCATTAGAAACCTGCTGGGGTGTATGCTTGAGTTACGTATAACTGGTGATAGATTGCTCAAAATCCTGATGGCTGACTGCAACTAGGGTGGTGTGTGAAGCTCTTGCCATCGAAGAGATCAAGTCACAAATGAGCCTTACCGAGTGGACTGGGGATCCCTGCCTTCCGGTTCCTCACAGTTGGGTCACATGCAGCGCACTTGGCAATCCATCTCCTTCAATTCAAGCAGTGTAAGTATTTGCTGTCAGCCTTTATGATAATTCAAATTCATGGGCAGGTGTACAAGTTAGAAAGTACAGGCCATTTTATGTAAGGTTCCTGACCAGTGTTGTTTCTTTCTAGGTACTTTGTCAACTATTTTTAGACCTCAAGATCCCTTATGTGCTGGTTGCATGCAGTTGAAATAGCAGTTGACCTTAAGAATCTTAGGGTAAAGGGTGAAATCTCTCCAAAGTGACAATTACATGGTTCTCAAGCCCAACCCTGACAAGTTTTTCCTGATTTCATCCTAGGTGTTGTTTTTCATGCACCGTCTCTGTCGGTTGACTGCAACTTCCCTGCTGCAGTGTTTCTGATAGAGACATCATACTGCATATCGCTTCTTTAGATTGGGGCCAAATTTCGCTGGGTAGAAGGAACCATCAGCCTCACGGGGGTGGGCCATCTTCTGTTTTCCCTTGTTGGGGACCTGCCTGCCTTGCAATCTCAATTCTGATTTGCTACTTGTCCTTGGAAATTGATTAATTCTGTTGTACATCCTCAGTAGCAAAACTAGGGTTAGCATCTATTTGGGTAGAATTTTTCCCTCTAATTTCTTCTTCATGTATTCTTTTTTTGATTGGAACAAAGTTTCGCAAGTTTACATTCTCTACATGGGTTAGGGTTTAGGTTATGTTACTCATATTTTGGACACAGCATCAAAGTAGGAAGGTAAAACAATCCCGTTTTCCATGATGGCATGTCAAATCCATTTCAGGAATGCCCACCACCAAGACACAAATTGCTAAAAGTTTTTGTATCCCTCCACCATTGCTTTTGAATTTTCAAATTGTTGAGCTGAACGCCCTCCATTTCTCCTACAAATGTTTACTAATAGTGAAATCACAGGGGAAAGCGATGGCTCATTTCTACTTGGCCTCATTCTTCCATGACCTAGCTTTGACACTTAACTATTGTGTCATCTGACGAAGTTGGACACTGTGGCGATGGTCAACAGGAATCTCTCAACTTACAATATAACAGGACCCATTTCTCTCAGCTTTGGCAATCTTCTCAATCTTAACTCATTGTAAGTACCCTTCACTGGCAGATGGCTAAGGCGGGATCTGCTCTATTACATCTAGCTAGGCCTTTACGCTAACAGAGGCTGGATTAGGGAGTAGCTGTAAACATAATTCAAACCCCATAATTTTGTTTCAACTTAATCATTTAATCTTGTGGTTTCACTTTGGATGATTACTTAGGGTTTATTAAGTAGACTATTCCATATATGTTTTCAACAACTTCATTCAGACTTGATTTGTGGTGGTGCAATGTCAGCCTATTACTTTGAATAACTCATATTTTAGGGGATACATATCTCCAGAGTATGCAACACTTGGCCAACTCACCCCAAAGGGGCCAAAGGGGGATGTCTATAGCTTTGGGATTTTGCTACTTGAGATTGTCAGTGGTTGCAAGAATATTGACACCACCTTAGAATCTGAAAAAGTCTACCTTGTCAAATGGGTATGTATGTTGATAAAACCCAATCCTAATTTTTTGTATCTCAATTCTTCTTTTAGGTTGGAAATCTATCTCTTTCCCATTTTGTGATTTTCTTGACCTAACATTGTGGTGGACTCAATCTTTGTATTTATCTATTTGATGTGCTTGCAACTATAATTCAAATATTTATGAAAACTTTGTTTTATAGTTTTAATATTTTAATCTTATTAATAATTTGAATTGATGTGAATCATTATTTTAGGAAACCTTTCTTCTAAATCACTATTGTGAAACCTATTGCAGGCATGGTCTCTGTATGAAACAAATATGTTGACCAATTTAGTTGATCAAGACTTGGACATCACCATTTCGGAAAATGAAATGAAACGAGTGATCTTTGTGGCACTTTTATGTGTGCAAATTGATTTAACCAGACGTCCGATGATGTCACATGCGTTGGCTATGCTTCAAGGTGAAATGGAAATTAATATCCATCTTATGGAACATGAACTCCATGAGTCAAATTATGAATTTCAATCCATTTTACATGATGAAACCATTGTACCACTATGCGAGTACATGTCAACTAACAATGGCAATAGTTTGTTTTCGAATCATGTCCCAAATAGTAATGTTGAAATTGAACTTAGTGATCGACACCCAAGATAAATTGTGTAGTTTTGTTGAATCCAACTTACAAAAAATGAATTTGCAATGAGTTCAAATATTGTTGAATTAAGGATCCATTCAATCCTTTCATTTAATACATGACTTTTTCATATAGATAATTAATGTTATTTGTGTTTTCATTTTTCTTTAGATGTTGATAAAAAATTTGTGTGATGTTTGAAAAGCCATCAAATGGAAACTTGCCTTGTGAATTGGTCCAAAGGTAATGCACTTAGCATAATTTGTAGAGATGGATATTCTTTTTCAAATGAAAAATATTGTGCATAAATGCAATATATCAATTTACACACATGACAAAGGGTCAAATATGTGTTCATATCATTCAGTGTGTAGTATGTACACAACTTCTGAATTTTTATCATCAATGAAAATAAGTGTCAATTCTTATAGATGAATATTTTGATTATGCAAAGTTATATGATTATTGTATACTATTCGTTTTTAATTCTTAAAAATTATCTAAATGATCTCCTATTCAAAACTTTAGAATTTTATTATTCATGAATTGTAAAATTCTTAGTTTTTACTATTTTCAAATTAGCCAAATTTGCATTCTGGAAATGGATCACTATTTTTAATGGCATCACAATTCACCATACATCTAAGATTTTTTAATTCATAACCTTTTGAAAATCTCAAATTTTTCTCAAGTTCCATATCACACTTTAGATAACAAATATATGTTCATCAAATGAACATATTTTCAATATAAATTTCTAATCACATCAATACCTATCCACAATTTGGCCTTTAATATACCTTTTTTTTTCCTTTCTGTGTCAAATGCCTGAAATAGAATGCACCTACCCATTGAAATTCATATTCCTTTTGTGATAGGTGATCCAAACTTTGTAGGTTTTACTTATGATGTTACATAATTAAGCATGACTTACATTTGTGAATAAGTAGGTCAATCATTGTGTATGGTTTTGGAGATGAATATGTAAAGATGGTTGTTAAGGAACGAACTTGCTTGTTCCATTGGACTGAATCATTTCATACACATACAAAACAATTGATTGCACTAGAGTTACAAAAATGACACAAAGCTTTATGTTTCAAATACAAAAACACAACATCTTTGGAAGAAGCAGATGTTCAATATGTTGCAATTTAGTGTTGGTGGTATTTTTTAAGGGTTACTCTTGAAAGTGCAATTCACAAGCTCAATAATTGGTTGGCTTTCACTTTTATGTGAGACAATGGGGGGGCTTCATGCTACATGTGAGATACCTTGACTTTCTTTTGTTATTTGTTTATTCTTTTTTATGATGCCAATATCTGATTGTCTTTCTTTACAAATGATTGTAGAAGTTTAGCTTGGAGGAGCTTGCCAACATGCTAACTTGTAACCTGTCAGAATTAGTCCATAATATTTAATTGCAATAGTTTAAGAAAAGGGGTGGATGCCTTTTCACTGTGACTTTTGATGATTATGTTTGTGCATTCAAAAAAAGTGCATCATATAGGGTATATTTGAATGGTGGAAAATGTGGAAAAGGTTAGAATTCTACCTCTCTTTATGATTCCTTGCTTTGTACCTAAAAATTGAAAAAATTTGCACCCAATGATAATATTGAAACTTTTTGAACTTCTAGTTGTAAAGTTGAATAATTACAGACCTTCCTATTTGTTCATTTGAATCTTGTTTTTCTTCCTGCTTTAGTTCTAATGTTTATTCTTTGACTATTATAAGGTGACTTTTGTGCTTTATAAGCTCTTGTGCCTTTTTTATTTATTGTTATGATTTCTTATTTGTGTTTATATATTTTTTGTGATTCATATACTCTTTGTTGTTCTAGCTCTAACTTGATTACTTCAAGATTTGATGTATGATGCTTTACTTGATGTCTAAAAATTGTTGATTGATTTAGTTCATATGCTTTGTAGATTTCTATGGAGTTGACAATCACATTACTTGACAATTCTAACATGCTGAGAAAATGGGGATGAACAAAATTGAAATGTATTGTTTGTATGCATGTTTAGAACCTTGTGAATTTGCTATTATTGTTTAGGCGAAAATGCAACCAAGGGAAAACTGGGGGAATTTGGAAGTTTTGTTTCTTTTAATGTCTTGATTGAAAATCCATGGGATTTTTACAAAACTTAAGTTTAGATGTCCTTTTGTGCAATATAACATAATTAGGTTGTTCATATTTATGGTTAGTGTTGTGTTGTTTAATGTGGCACATGGATGCCATCAACAAACCTTGTTTCTCCAACCCAAACTTGGGATTTCATAAGACCATTTAAGCTCATCCCTTAAACCAAACACTTCAAGGTCCAAACATGCTATGAAGACCCACACTTGCCTCCTTGGTGCTTTGCTTAATGACTGCTTATTTCAAAATATTCCCAAAATATCTTAAGGATATTCCATTTGTAAGTTTAACAAAATCTTTAAAAACTCTTTTTGATTCACAAATATGTTACATTATACTATCATAATAAAGTTTGATCTATATATTGTCCTTGAAATATGTCATTCAAAGTCCATTAAGGAATCATTACACTATTAAAACAATACTTTTGAATATTCAATATTCATTTGATTGTTTCAAACTTTTTGAAGTGTTTCCATAATATATTAGAAACATTGTTGTATATGTTTACCAAACATTTTAAATATTGATTTAACTTAACACCTTAAAAAGCGTAAAATTAAGCAATTGTTACACCTAAAGTGGGTTTTAGTAATGGGTTTGGACCTTTAAAACAATGCCTTGTTTGCCTCCTGTTTATTGGGATGTGTTCTCATTTTACTGGCCATTCTAAAGCCTATCACCAAATTCTATTTTACTAACCCAAACATGCAATTTGGTAAATGAACCCATGGCACTCCCAAAACCAAACACAAAAGGATACCCTCTTGTGCTTGTTGATATTCTATTATTATAAATTTTTTGGTCATCTCACCACCCATCACCAAATACTTGTACATTTTAAAGTGGCAAGGTGTGCAAATATGACTAAATTTATGCCTATCACTGAACATAAAAATCACATCTTGATCATATGCAAGAAATTTTTAAAACATAATTCTTCATATTTAAACATTTGGTCATAGGCAAAATCTAAAATGTCCATACAATTGTGTATGTTTTATAAACCAACAACCCCTAGCACTAAATGGGTGTTTGGTTGTAGGCCTGTGTTGGGTGATAGGCCTCTCTACCCTAATAAGAGGCATGAAACAAACCGAATAAACACGTGCAACACCCTTTTCTCATGAACTAAAAAAAAACCACCCCATAACATGTAACAAAAATAAGGAAACAATAGAGATATCCGTAAGTCAGGAAAAGACAGGGTGAGGACCCGGAGTTTGGTCATACACACGGTGAGATAAAAAAAAAACCTGCAGAAAAGTACTATCAACGGAGGGTGAAACTTAGAAAACCACCAATTTTTTATGGTTTTCTGAGTTTCACCCTGTCTTTCTTTTTTCCTGAGCGTCTCCACTGTTGCTACATAGATTTTCACTGCTCCTACCTGTACAACTACGATAATTCCTCTCGAACCTTGTGCATTAAATGCTGAGATTCAGCATTTCGCATTGAGTTTCAGCATTTCATACTGAGATTTCCTTACTTTACGGACACCACTAAAAGAGGGGTTAAGGGGTGAGAGACAGGGTGAAGACAGGGTGAATTTACAGATTTCTTTAATGCACACCTTGTTATATTCAACAAACACAAGCACTTCACTACCTCAACTACCTCCTTCCGTGAAAAAAATCTCTGTAATGAAACAACAAACAAAGCAAATATTTCCTCCATTGCAACAACACAAGTGCAAAACTTTGCTAACCCGTACCCAACCTCACTGTTGTCACAACAAAAGTGCAAACACAAGTTCTCAAAATTCATTCTCCAGACCCGCTGCCAACACCTTAAACCCTAACACAACAAAAGATAAAAACCTAGCTGACCAGAACCCCAAGCCCAATCTTTAAAATTTACATAATACCCCAATGTGAAAGCAGTTCAATCATTCCCAACACTAAACCAGTATGAAACTGACCTTCCACAGAAATTTTTTACAAAAAAGTCAAAACAGTGTGAAAAGTGACATTTCAATGTCCCCAATTCGACAGTCCCTGTTCGATGTGGACAAAGAGTGTGGACACTTGCAACATCAACTCCACTTTTTTGCTGATATCAAGCCTGGAATATAGTTAGAGATCCATAACATTCTCAAATGGAGGCTGTTGGGCGCCAGTTTCGGCAAAGGAACGAAATCTATGAATAGGTAGGTCCACACAAAAGGATAAGAACAAAAAGGATTAAAAAGAATGAGATCAAATTATTTTTCTCACCCAAATCATAAATGGGTTTTCACAGAGTTGCAACCACGCTCTGGATGAATCTCACTTAGGCCTTCCTTCCTTCTCACTTTCCATTAAATTTAAGTACTAAAGTTATTCATAATGTCAAGCAATTAGGGGGCGAGAATGATCAGTTTTGGCATAATTGGGAATGAAAATGCCTACAAAAGCACTATGTGAAAGGTTACTTAGACACTTTGAATACCTACGGCTGAAAGTGATAAGAGAATGAACACACCCTCTCTAAGAGCTTAAAGGTTTGCTCCTTGGCCCATCTACCCTACATATTGAAAAAAAAAGAGAAAAAAAACTCTTGCATGTACCTATCACATGAACTGATGTGGGAGGGGGGGGGGATGTTTATTAAATAGTAGCCCCAATTTATGGCTAAACTCAAATTGGGGAGATTAGAGCTCATTCAAACCATGGCCCAATGTCAACACAAAACATTAGTGCCCAAGAGCCAATGAAATTGGCACCCTTTCTGGCTACCCTCAAATTGCAGATAAAAATAGAGACTAAAGAGTCAAACTATGGCCCAAAGATAAGGTGACTTTACCAGACAACACAAAACAACACCAAATTATTTTGGCTCACCTGCTTTCTGGCTAGACTCAAATTGCAGATAAAAACAGATATTAAAACCTCAAAATATGGCCCAAAAACAAGATGACTGTATAGATAACATGAAACAGTATTCAATTTCGCTCACTTTCCACCTACAGTCAAATTGCAAATGAAAACAAAGATTAGAGGGTCAAACTACAGCTGAAAGAAATGGTTGCTATGCAGGTGTCAATAAACAGTACTCAATGTTGCGCTTTACCTTTTTTTTCCCCCTCGCCCCTGATCCCAAAGTTTTTAGGGGAACTCCTACCTACCACACTCTTCCTACCAACCCACCTACCTCCCTCATCCTGCCGACCGCTCCCCACCCACCTCCTCTTGCTCTCACCTCCATCGCTAGAGCTTAAATAGCTCATAGCTTCGATTAGGGTTCAAGGTCCAGAACTTAGGAATGTGGAGACACATTGAGCTTTAGGAGCGCAAAGGCAAGAGGAGCTTCAAGGTGGTGGTAGAAGTGGGAGTTTGAAGGTAAGCTCCATTCTCCTTCTTTTTTTATTTTTTGTGTCTTTTTTTCAGCAAAGAGGACGAATGTCATCCTCTTCTTCTCTTCTACTATTCTTGCCTAGAGAGATGACAATGAATTGGGGGCTTGTCGTTGTCCTCTTGTTATGGTCTCTTATTGCGAAGAAGACAACGATGGCACATGTTGTTATCATCTTCTTGTTTTGCTCTTCTATTATGAAGAAGACAATGACAACATTGTCATCATCTTTTTTTTTTTAATGTTGTATTGCAGGTATGAAGAGGATGATGAGCCTAGTTCGTCTTCTTCTCCTTATGGTCTTTTGTTGTGAAGAAGACAATGACAACACACATAATTGTCATCTTTTTCTTTTGCTCCTCTATTACAAAGAAGAAGATGATGACATCATCATCATCATCATCATCATCATCATCTTCTTATTGTTGTATTGTAGGTGTGTAGAGGATGATGAACCTAGCTTGTCATCTTTTTTGTTGTTTTGCAAGCATGAAAAAACAATGATGAATAGCTACAATGCTTGTTGTTCATGTGGTGTGGTTTCACATGAGCAAAAAAACAACGACAAGTAATTACATTGTTTATCATTGTGGCGTGGTTTTGTAAGTGTGAAAAAAAGTTATGTTGTTTTAAGCACTAAAAGGACGACAAACAACAATTTGACTATTATTGTTAGTGCTGGTGTTATGTTAGTGGGTAGATGCAAGTTATGGTGGCTCATTTTTGTGACAAAACAATATTTTTTCTCTAGGTACCCATTATTCAAATGCTTGTGGTGATTAATATATCCTTAGATCTATTAATAGAACTTGAATATAAATTAACAACTTTATTATGAAAAGAATTGTGTGGTTATTTATTGATAAAAAAATTGTTTGTTAATAGTAATGGACTTTTGAAAAAAAAAAATATGGATTAGTCATTTGACTAGAACATCACAAAATGAAAAAAATTACATTTATTCACATTCCAAATTTGTTATTAAGATTCAATATATAATGTAATACAAGATGATAAACTCATATGAAAAATCTTTTTTTTGAAAACCTTAATTGTTTAATAATTAGGGATTTTTGAAGGGTTAAAATTTGACCATATTTCATAAATCCATATGAGTTGCAATTTTTATTTGTTTTTCCAAAAAAGAAACCCAAAAACATATTTTTTGAAAGTTTCAGATGGGGCATTATTCCTTTGGACTTTATAAGTTTTTCTTTTAGGACTTCCAAATTAAAAAACGACATCAATTACATCAAATACCAATTTTCATATAGATTTGGGAAGGTTTGTAAGTGATTACACATGTATTATTCAAATATTAATATACTAAAATTTTAAAAAGTAACAACCATGTCCATTTGAATCATTTAAAACAATTTTGTATGGATTTATAAAGAGTGTATTTTCTGTCATTTTTGAGCCGTAATACCATGCATTCACTTTAGAGCTAACACTATTACAAAAGTGGGGTGTAATTCATTAGTTTAAATCACTTTAGGACCTTAAAAGTGAAATAAATTCATTGCATTTTACTGATTTCACCTTGGTGAAAGTTATTTCACTATAATATCACTATGTAAACATCATGTTTCATTACTAGATAACATAATTCATTATTATAATTTATTGTAGTAAATAAGTTTATTTCTATGTTTTTTTAAAATATTTTATATGTGCTACTTTATGATATGTTTTATATTATTTTAAGCTACTTTAATTATTCAACTAACCTTAAAGTTATACCTTAGGTTATTTTATTTAAAGTTAATATATGTTATTTCAAATTATATTTTAAATTAATCAAGGTCATTTTACTTTATGTTATTATAAAATTTTTTATCCTAAGTATAATAACTTAAAATAATTTAAAATAAAATATAATGACCTAAGGTAAAATAACTTAGAATTGAAAAAAACAACCTATGAAAAAATATATATATACCCCATAATATAATAACTACTAATAGCCTATGATATTATAACATAGAATATCGAATAATAATTTATAATAAAATAATCACCAATTGTCATAATATAACATATAATTACCAACAATAACTTATAATATAGTAACCACCAAATAACCATGAATAAAATAACCACCAATATCCATTAATAAAATAACAACCAATAACCATGAATAGAATAATTATTAATAGCCACCAATAACCATTAATATAATAATTATTAATAAACACTAATATCCACCAATAAAATAGTCACCAATAGCCATTAATAAAATAACCACCAATAGCCATTAATAGAATAACCACCAATAGCCCCAATAAAAGAACAATCAATAGCCATATCTTATAATTACTTAGGATCGCCAAAAACAATTTAAGGTGAAATAATTTATAATAGACAAAAATAACTTAAGATGAAATAACTTACGATAACTTAAAATTACCAATAATAACATAAGGTAAAATAACGTTCAACAGCCAAAAATAATTTAAAATAACCAAAATTGACTTAAGGTGAAATAATAAAAAATAGCCAAAAATAATTTAGAATAACCATGAATAGTCGTAAATAATATAAGGTGAAATAATTTAAATTAATGAAAAATAGCTATATAATAATTGAAAGTAGTTTAACATAGGTAGTATTATTATATTAACAAAAATCGTATCCATTTATTAAACATTTCCTTTTTCAAAAAAATGGTCATTGAAATGTTATTGAATAATGATATTCAACTTTTTTTTTGTTCAAGTGATTAAACACTTTCAAAAGGAAATAAATGTAATTATGTATATTATTGATTTTTTTTAAAAAGCAAATTCGAATCATTTCATTTGAATAAAATCTCAATAAGATATGCATTTTCAAAGTTTTTGTTTTTATAATGTTTGAAATGAAGTATTTGATAATTATAATGTAATGTAACATATTATCACAACAAGTGGGGTGGCTTGATGGTAGGGGTGTTTACCTCCATTCTAAAGGTCAAGGGATCAAACTTCATAGTAGTGTTGTGTGTGGTCAACAATGGTAAATTGACCGAATATTCTCTTATTTAGTTCCTTAAAATAGGTGCCTAGGTTAATTACGTGGCTTACTTACATAGGTTACATTTTTAACTTAGTTTAGGTAATAAAACATGTCAATAAATCATAGGCTAAAAAATCATGAAATTATCAATAATATTATATATTAAATAATTTAATTTTAATTAATTTCCATGTTGGTTAGTTGATTAACTAGCAAGTGAATGGCTTCATAAATTTTTATTTCACTTGAAAGTAACCTTGTTTCACTAGGTACTAATGAAACAATTCATTGTCTATAATAATTGGTCCTTGTTCATTAGGGGGTTAACCAATTTCACCAAGTAAAAATGTCCAAATTCATTCAAAATCTAGTGAAACCTAGAGTGAACTAGGACGCATTTTGGTGTAGTGTAGTGCTAATGCTAGTGTTAGTGTTGGTGTTAATGTTGGTGTAACATTTGTGTTGATGTTGGTGTTGATGTTAATGATAATGCTGGTGTTATGTTAATGTTGGCTGTTATTGTCAGTGTTAGTGCTAACTATGCTGGGGTTGGCATTAGTGTTGGTGTTAGTGTTGGCACTGGTGCTAATGTTGGTGTTGCATTGGTGTTTGTGTTAGCTAGTGTTAGTTATTGGTGTTGCATTGGTGTTCATGCTGACTAATGTTCGTTGTTGGTGTTAGTGTTAATGTTATGTTGGTGTTAGTTATGCTAGTGCTAATGTTGGTGTTGCGTTAGTGCTAATGTTATGTTGGGGTTGATGATGGTGCTATGCTAGTGTTAATGTTATTGTTAGAGCTAAAGTTGGTGTTAGTTGTTGGTGTTAATGTTGATGTTGCATTAACGTTAGTTGCGTTAGTGATAATTACAATGGTGTTAGTTACATTATTGGTGTTATTTTATTTTGTTTTTGCTATAAATGTTTATTTCTATTTTTATGTTTTTTGTGTTTTTGTTAAATGCAAATTCAAAAGAGAACAAAAAATGGTACATCATATCAACAAGCCTTAGTTGAATCTATAGATGGCATGGGAAGTGTCATGAATGAAGGAGATTTGAAGGTAGGGGTGTTGGGATAACTAGTACAAATAAGTTTTGAAGATGTGGTTACATTGGTTCCAAATGAGATTGTTGAAGAGCAAGTGCAAGTGAATGTTGATGTTGGGGAAACATTTGCCATAGAGGTGGATTTGGAGAAAACTACTTTGATGATAGAATAACAAGAAAATGTAGTTCCTACTCTAATGTCGAAGCAAGAAAATGTGAATGAAGATGTTGAACTTCATGCACATATGGATGGAGGTGACATATTGAACTTCATTTATAATAATTTATTGCTCCACCCATCCTCTCAAAAGGAGAAGATGGGTGGGGTTTTTTTGGTCAAATTTTTGATTGCAATACCTTCATTAATTGTGGTCTTTAAACCTTTGCTCCACCTTCCTTTTCCATGTGAGAAGGTGAGCAGGGAATGTTTTTTGCTCAAAGTCTTTAGATAATACCTTAGGGCTTTGTAAATTGTATTTTTAAAAAAAAATTAGTTTCATTTTGTGTAATTTTGAACACTGGGTTCTTGCAATACCCTCATATTGTGTCAAGGGTTTTTGATCTTTGTGCAATACCTTTTCATGATCTTGTGTCTTTAATCTTTTATCTATTTGTGTAATGCCCTCACCTTTGTTTTTTGATCTTCGATCTCTTTATGCAATACTCTCATCCTTCCTCTTTTTTAAAAATCTTTTTGTGCAATACTTTCATCCAAAATTAGGTTAACTTTCATCTAAAACATTAATTCCCACATTAGGTTTTTTGTTTTTAGTATTTTGGTTTCAGATGTGGTTGCCCCTCCCCTGGTTACCCTAGAGGTGTATATTGGGCAAGGGATGGTGTAAACTTTACTTGTAAGGTCCATGGGTGTAATGTGATTTACATTTTCAAGTATAACTTGGTATGGCATTTATGAGTGTGACACAATGTGAATATGGAGCCGGGCAAGCCGGTATGCCCATCTATTTGGAAGGAAAGCCCAAGGCATTAAGATCATGTGGCCATGAATGTGCAAGTCTTGAACAACCCTTTAGCCTGGTTCCATCACAATGAGCAAAAGGCAATTGTAAAGGTTAGGAGGCATGCAAACTTAGAGTGGGATAGGCTCAAGGTTGCTTTGCAAGACACTTGAAGCTCCTAAGCCTGCACTTGTTAAGTTAATTTCTAGCCACATTTTTTAGCTTCTTGGCATGATTGCATGGGGTGTGGGGTCCATCCTCTTCAATGTGTAGGCCAAGGTAGAGTGATGAAGACCTTGTAGTTGGGCAAACCCATCCTTGGGTGGTACCACTAAAAATGTCACACCTTGATTTTCTTGGACCCATTGAACTTTGAAAATTCATAGGAAACATTTAAATAAACATTTTCATAAAAAATTTTTTTGAATACATTTATGAAGTTCTATATATTTTGAAATCTCAATATGTATCACAATGCATAGCCATATAAAAACTTAGAAGGAAAGTAATGCCCTCATAAAGGTATTTTGTAAACACCATGGGTTGAATTCACTATGAGAAAATCATGTCCATTGTAACTAATCTATTTAGTTGTAATCTAATTACAACAAACGCAATTTTCTCATTATGATTATTTTGGTTTGGGTTATCGAAGGGGTATTGTTCATGACTAGAACTATTCAATTCACATGCAATACACCTCTATAAATCCTTTGGGCTTTAGAACATATCTTTTGAAACATAGAAAGGTAATGCATAGAAATACAAAAACTTATAAGGAAAACAACTTATTAAAAAACTTGTAAACACCATGGGCTGAATTATTTTAGTTCAGGCTATTGAAGGGATAACACTCATGCCCAAAACTATTCAATTCACATGTAATACCCCTCTCAAGGTATCCCATAAATCCTTTGGGCTCCATAACATATCTTTTAAAACTTGGAGGGGTATTACATACCCCTAACAAAACCTAGGAGGAAAACAATACATGTATCATTTTGCGATAATATTGTAAACCATGAAACAAAAACATATTTAAAAAAATGTTTATTCCATGCTCATTATATCATGCCATACATATTGATTCAAATGAATGAAAGCATTACAAAGTTGGTCACATTGATGGTAGAAAGTTTTACTTGAACAAAATTATGGAGTTTAAATGCAATACCTGCATCATATTGAGATATTTTCTTTCACCATGAAACATAGGGAATAATTGATTCGTCCTCCTCCACCGCCCCCACCCCCACCCCCGCCACGCCCACCACTCAACAGACCATAAACATAGC
>Ga0116231_10009826_pt1 | contig 15806 bp, 8 predicted proteins | sample S1TSphgellanicum_2_FD_89695 | JGI IMG/M metagenome (GOLD analysis project Ga0116231, IMG submission 89695) | Host-associated microbial communities from peat moss isolated from Minnesota, USA - S1T2_Fd - Sphagnum magellanicum MG | ecosystem: Host-associated > Plants > Peat moss > Unclassified...
AAAAAAAAAAAAAAAAAACCTTGAGTGTGACGGTGGGTCAAAGGTGCCCAGCCCACCCGTGCTGGCCCACCGTCTGTGCCTTGCAGGCACGGGTTACCACTAATTAATATGAATACCATGTAGACATATGAGTTACGACATTAATTATATGTATATTTAAGTTCTAACAAGATTAGCCTTTTCTATCAAACCTTATTAAGTTAGCATCTTTAATGCATGCAAAAATTCCATTTCGAAATTTTCATATTTTAATATATTATTAAGGTATTTTCCTTTTTCCAATAATTTTTTTATTTCAGAAAAAAAATTAAAAATTTGGAATTTTTTTAAAACAACATATTTTGTGTTGAAGTTGTCAAGGTACTATGGTATCATGATTCCACAATTACATAAATAATAGAAGTTGTTTATTTGTTTTAAATACAAGTATGAAAAAAGTTTGTTTGTTATGAAGGAAAACAATTTGTTAATTAATTTAATTTACTTTTTTTTTTTGGAAAAATAACTAGCTTCCACCTAAGACAAAAGTATTAAAAGATTGAATTGTAAAATTGTAAAAGCTAATTAGATCAAGTTAATGAGATAAGCCAAAATTAGAAGAATAACTAAATAATAAAATGCAAGTTGAACCATAGAATATAACAAGCCAACTAGTAGTAACCAAGCCATGAACTCAAGGCTTTGGATAGACAAGCCAAATAAGAATTAGACTACGTATGGGAGGTAGTTAACATAACCACTGAAAGGTTACACCTAGGGAGTTTATTGTAACCCTCAAATTTATATAGGAAAGGAAAATTGAGGAGAGGGGTTTTTCATTTTTGGAGGAGATAATAAAAGCAAGACCAATCTTGTAAAGAACATGTAATATGAATTACTTTTCCCCACAACAATGGTGTATGAGAGGTGAGAGAGTGAATGAGAGTGGGACTTGTATATTATGTTATATATTGTTAGTTAGGAATACTCAAAAGTTAGTTTAATCAGTGGAACTAAGCCCGTGTGGGTATGATGGTAAATTGACCATGATTTATGATGTCTAAAATTTGTGAGGAAAAGGGGAAACATACACAAAATTAAACAAGGATGAAACACTAAAACAATGTAAATAAGACTTGGTTCTACCAACGTAAGATCACATTGGTTCTACCCATCAGTTATGTGGTACTTAGATGGATGGAAGGGGCAAGGACCCAACAACTATTAGTATAAAAGATAAAAGGACCACATAATTAAATAGCTTACATTGTTTGTCATGTGAAGATTTCCCAACCCATGATGCCTTTTACCACATTTAGCTTGGAATTGGTATGTTGACTTATTCATTAACCATTTTGTTGATTCAAAAATACAAACAATATGCACCATTCACAATTTTGGAACATTTTATCTTTCATAATATAGAATGCCAACATTGCCAACATTTTGTATAATTTTATTACTTGCCTCCATTACTCCGTCCCACTCCAATTCCACATTGCTAGAATGTCAAGCAAACCATTCATCCAAAACACCTATTACTTGCCTATTATTCATGTTTAAACAAATCTTGGGGAAGACTAAAGTTGTGCCTTAGCATATCAATTATTTCATTTGTGGACAATGTGTTTTTGAGTATACAATACTTGCCATTGCATGCAAGGCAATTGTTGTATATCCAATATAACGAGGCAAAAATCTATGGTGTCATTGAACAAGCTTTACAAAGTTCCAATCTGGACAACTACGAATTGGTTCTTGGGAAATAGTCACAATGTAATCACCTCCTTATGATTGCAAATGATAAGCTTGCCAAAGTTGGAATCTCCAACTCTTTGAACATTAACATAATTGTGTTCAATCTCTAAACACATTTTTGATGTTGTTTATTGAAGTTATTCTCATTGTGTTGTTTCACTTTGATTCCATTTCACATTGTTGCATGTTCACCAAGGCCAAGTATCTTCTTGGGGTCCCATGCTCAATGTTGGTCAATAATTTCATGAATGATTGGATTTATCATGAACAATTTGAACCTTGCAACATTGAGATCATTAACTTCTTCTTGGGTCAAGTTTGTTCCGTTGAAGACAAGCCACAACTTTGACCAACATCGACAAAATTGACTTCATGCAACACTCAATATCATCCAAGCAAAATAAAATTTGTTTTTAGTAAGGTCTTGCCATGAAGTCAATTTTGTATGTACTTTGAAGCATGGAGCTTAACAACCAATCAAATAAACAATGTTCCATATGAATTTCACAATGAACTTGTGAGTCGCCAAATCATGCAAAACACAAAATCCTAAAATAGTTTTGCACCTTTCAAATCTAGTGCAAGAAGTCCCCAAGCTTGTCTAACTTCATTTCAATAATTAGATGTCCCCCTTGGTTCAAAAAGGTAATAATAGGCACCATGAATGGTGGTGGACATGGCATGGAGGAAGGATTTACAATAGTTACAACTTGCATGCTATATTAGTGGTGATCAAACCCACATTACATTGATGGTGGGACAAAAGTTCTTGCAACATCTTCGATGGATTCATCCACAACCTTTTGGCCTTGCTACAAAAATGGACCAAAAGTAATAAGAACATCATCATTGGAAACATCAATGTACTGCTCACTCCACATATGTGATGGGGTGGTGTTCTCACACGAAAACCTCCCACCATGTGATGATTGGCCATAGCTTGTTTTTACATGCTTGGTGGAATGATTTTTGTCGTATCAATTTAACATAAAAAAATGGGTAAAAAATAGATTTTTTTCTTAGAAAAGTGGACCAAGATGAATTGTCTATTTAAAAGTAGTGATGGGCCATAAGCAAGTGGAAGTTGTCTAGACAATTCTACAGAACATTTTTCTCCATGATAAGTCAAGCCTTGTCTAATCAACTCATGGCCCAAAAGTTGACTTGGTGCTTAGGAAATGCATATTGTAGGTGTTGCAATCTATGTGCACATGGGAATGATGGGTGGTTCAAGAATGGATGCAAGCATGGAAAGTAGCAAGTTTGGAGTTGGTAGAAATGGTGTGGGAAGAACATGTTCAACTTCTTGAGTGGACATTTCCACACCCATCAATTTGGGGAGGATAATAAGCACAAAAGATGGAAAAAAATTCATGTGCCTCCCAAATTAACGCATTAATAGAAGGTTTATTGGTGCACACCACCCATGATGACGAGGAGTCAAGAAATGCAACATTGGAACATTTTGTGCCTTCTTTATCCATGAACTCCTATCTAGGTGATGGGAATCATCATTGTACAACTTTTGTTTAATAATACATGGACAATCATCACCTTCTAACCTTATTTCCTTTCCATGCATTTTTATTTTGTCCATGAATTGGTTCACTTTGTCAATGACTTTCTTCAAATCACCCATTCATTACACTTTTTTAAAAGTAAACTCCTCAATAGAAGGTCCTTTACTTCTCAACTCAACCCCCAAAAGATTTCTTACCTTGTGTTTTAGAAAACAATTCTCATGAGTTCGTGGAAGGTGATGGTAACAAATTTTTTAAAACTTTTGGACTATTGCTTATAGACTTTGGTGAACTCACATGTTTGGTTTCTACCAAGTTACATGTGGGCATAACAACACTCTTAGATGGTGTCATTTCTTGTCAAACCCAATCACCCCAATGACTTGAATGGATGTGCAACCATGTCAACCACTAATCAAGCTTGGAAATGGATTTGGAAGAAACAAACCCAAATTTAGTCCACCATTCACAAATGCATTGGTAATTTGCCTTTGTTTTTCATCATTTGTCTTGTTATTTTTCCAAGCATAAATTAATGTCATGTGTTCATCTTGAAATTTTACAAGTACAAGGTTGTAAGTTAAAGTGCTTTCAAAGGTTGTTTGCCCAATGGAAATTGCATGTAAAATCACAACCTTTCATTTCGATCGTGTGATTGTAAATGGCCCTCACTACTTTCTAATTTGCAACAACAACATTTGCCATAAACCCAAGGAATTCCATTTTTTTTACTCCATCCTTTTGGCCAAATTCATTCAATTTCATCTAATATATATATAATTTGTGTATTTTCATCCTCTAACTTCATGTCACATATTGCCAATGTCATCATTTTGTGATAGAATTGGTTATAAACATGAGCCACAAGAGTTGTCTAATTAGTGATGCATTTCACGTGGTCAAAGAAACCCAACATTGTTGCAAGTCCCCTTTCGACATCTATTGGACATATTCCACTCTTGAAGCATCCCCACAAGTGGACATCTTGAAGACATGACATAGTTTGAAAGAGCCTTGACTAGGGAATACACTAATTTGGATGTAGTCATAAACTAAATGACATTTGATCTTGAAGACATAAAAAAGAAAGCTCCCCTTGAACTTATGAATGGTGTTTTTCAATGTTAGGACTATAAATAGGCTCAACCTACCTAAACACATCACTCAATTCTAATCCCCTTAGACATGAACTATTATGACTAATTAATATCCTTTTTAGGAAAGCTAGGTGTTCACCAACATGCATGGCAATTGTTGTTAGAAATGAACGTGGTTTTGTTGCAAAAATTATTGATTTGATCAAAACTTTTATATCATTGTCAAAGACCATGATGTTTGAATCTACATGAGTGTGAACCCCAACATGAATGGTAGCTTTCGTGAATTTGGGATTAGGGCTCATAATGAGGAAAATGTTGCCTTAATGCATAATGCCATGCACATTAATGGATGTTTACAAAATGCACATTTGAATTTTTATTCCATGGTTGACCAATAAATAAAAAATTTCACATGATCCTTTCCAATATAATTTATTCTTTTGTATTAGGTATAGGTCTAAATATCCACAAGTGGAATTGGTGCAACAAAATGAACCCATGCATCATCTCTTGCAAATTTTCAAATCATGATGCCTTACATCTTGTAGAGGATGCTAATACACAAGCATGTGAACATGAACAAGCAAGCATGAGCACATAAGTAGGACCAAATATTTTTAAAAATATTCTAACCATGTCAATAGAATATTAGGAAAATATTCTTTGACATGTAGGATAAAATCTTTGTTAACATGGAAAAATATTTTGCCACAAGTCCATGGATGAATGATCTTTATGGATGCAAGTATAGATGAAAAAATGTGTTAACTTTACTCTGAATGTTGGCAAGAAACGTTATTTTTGCGAAAAATTAAACAAAAGAATAGGGTCGAAACAATTTATGTTGGTTTATTTCAAAACAATTCGACAAATGAAATGTTCAAATCACATTTCAAAGTCATGCTTCCTCTTTCCTTAATATGAAATATATTCAAGTTTTGTAGCATCTAAACCATACAAAATGTTGAATTAAATCCCATAAACCCACCAAGAGGTATGTGCCAATCCAAATAGTACTTGTTCACCACTTAGAGGCATGTGCCCATTAAAAACAAAAACAATATGAAATAGTTCACGACACTTCACATTGCCTACACCAATTAAAGTATTTTTTATTTTCATTCATTCTTTCAACCTCTTCCATCTAACACCATTCTTGCTACTTGTTGAATCATATTGCATTTTTCTTCATATACTACTAATTTGCCTTATCTATACAACAAGCTTTTATTTTACAACAATAACAGGAAAATTGCCACCAATTTTCACAGCAAACACATTGGAATCAATGATCAAATATACATTAATTTCAAGCATATTGGATAGAATATGTGAGATGACAACAAAACCTTGAGAATATCCAAGAAATGACATTCAGTCATTCCCCCTCTAGCATTTGTTGGAAATCAGAACATGGGGAATAGAATGGAAAAAAACAATTGACAAAATAGATGAATGGGCAGCCTAACGATGGATGAATGCAAAGATAGACAAAGAAAATCTTGCATTACTAAAACAAACTATAAACATTCTGAAGGAGGATATGGAAGACTACCATTGGGTGATGTTTACACATGCCATGGATTGTTTTTAAAACATGCAAGTTTGAAAAAGCCAATTCCAAAACATTTTTTCACAAGTTTACTCAACGATTTGTTGATAGAAGATTTAGTAACCCTTGGGAACTTGATATCAACATAATTCTTGAAACCTTGAAAATGACTCTATGCAATTTTAGGCAGGCAAATTTGGTTGCCACAATATTTAAATAACAAAGTTTTAAAACAACTAATGAATTGTCGGATGATAGGGCCGACCTCAAAACCACAAAACATGTATGATAATCGAAAAAAACAACATATCAACAATTGAAGGAGAAAGAAAAATAGCATTGTTTCCAATAAATTATGGAACAATACAAGTGTTAAAATGAATAGTGGTTAAAGTTGAACACTAAAATTGCTTATTGAAAAAATTGAATGTTAATGTTGAGACAAATAATCATAAAGATTACGATAAACAACCACTAAAAACACTCACAAGCACCACTAGATTTGGATATGTTCCCAATGGTAAAAAGGAGAGATTTCAACATTATAGATGTAGAGATGCAAGTAGTCATTGAATGATGGGGATTTTTTAATCACTTACAAGATTATAAAATATATGAGATCATGATGAAAATGTTTATTACAAAGTTTTTGAACAAATGGCCATGAAAACAATGTACATGTATGGAGGATGTTCACATGGAAATGGACCAAACCATAAACCTAGCCATGTGGATTTCACATGGCCAAAAATGCATTAAATTAAATACCTCCATATGTGTAATCTCCAGTTCCAACATTTATAATACACGTCAGTTAAAATATATACCTATTTAGATTATTCACATGATTGTTTAACTATTATCATTACATATTAAAAAACCTCTTGTACATCCAAATATCAATTGAAGCTTGGAAAATGTTTTGAGTGTTTCAAATTTGATATGAAGGTCTATGCAGGAGTGCAATGAAGTATAAGAACAATAATTGCCAAAAGGCATGAACTAAACACATGGCATGTAAACAATAATGTAAACTAAAAATGACATGAAATCACATCAGATCGAAGGGGTAGTGAAGTGATCACAATTACATGTTACACACACCATGCATGACACGAGTAGGAAACATAATTGTTCTGCAAATTATAAACATTTTAGTGTAATTTATCCATCCAAACGGTCTAAAGAAAGTTAAACAATTTTGAAAAGGCCATTCACTAGAAGAAAAACATTTTTTTTGACTAGTTTTTGCAACTAAATTTTAATCACAAGCGACATTTGCGACTAAAATCCTTTTAATTGCCTTGGACAAGTTACATGTGATATTAACACAAAATGACAAGGGGTATTGGATGAACAAAAAAGTCAACAAATACAAGTTCATCCTTTGACTCCATTATATATGTATTATCACATGCAACTAAAATATAACTATTTTGCTCACCATTGAAGGCAAATGATTTGTTGCCACATGTATCAATATTTAATTATTTAAAATAATAATTATTATTATTATTTTGAAATAATTTGGGACGTTCAATTCACATCCTTGGATGATTTATATTATGACATGTGGTCCAATGTAAATATGTCACATGACTTTTATTAATGAATTTAATACAAAATATTAATATTAGGTTAGTAGGTACCTAGGTAGGTACATAAGTAGGTGCTTACAAATTTAGGCTAAATAGTTACCTACCTATTTAAGTAAAATGGTAGGTAGGTAGGTCCTACATTCCTAGGCTAAATATCTATTCATATAAGTAGGTATTTAGGCACATAGGTATATAGGTTAACCTAGGTGGGTAGGTCAAATTAAACACCTATTTAATTAAATAGATAAGTAGGTTGGAGAGGTAGGTAGTTTAAAATTATGCATAATTTTCTTTTTGTTTTGGGATAAGTCTTTTGAATGGCTCATCCCATGTGCACACAATTTTAAATGCAAAATTGAATAATCACACCCCTTGTTTATATAATTTTCAAACTAGGAATGGAGAACAAAAAATATGGGATAAGTTTTGAAATTGCAACTTTTTCACAAATTAAGTTGTAACTTTCCTCATTCCTTTTTTTAAAAGTTTTTAAATCTATAAACAGTTCAAATACATGATTCATTAGATAATTAGATAATCATTTAATCAATAATGATTAAATTTAACATATATTTAAAATATAAACTATACACTACAAATAAAAAATATTCATTATCAATTATTTAAATAACTAATAACTTCTTAATATTTAATTAACTAACTATCTAGTTACTCACAACTTGTCAATACATAACCCATAGATAAATAAATAACTTAAATATTAAAAAATATTTTTTTACTTTTAAAAATTTGGTCAAATTATAGATATTATAATTAATGTAACAAAATATTATTTTCAAATAAATATTATAAATATTTATTCTCAAATTAAAAATTAATTAATTAATATTATTAGAAAAAATCATACAAAAATTATTTATTTTAAAAGTAACATTAAATTAATTGTTATAATTACAATATAATTACATTTATCAGTGTAAAAATTGTTATCAGTAAAATAATTTATTTTTTCCATTGGTAATTAATAACTATAAATACAATAATCTGCTGAACATATATCAATTTTTTTAATTACTATAATATTACTATAAAAATATTTATTGTAGATAAGTAAATAAATATTTTTTATTAAAAAATTATCGTATAATAATTCCTACAATTAAAATCATTACAATAATTGTTTTAACTACATTATAAAATTTTCAAAATTTTAATTCAGATTTAAAGTTATAAATTACATATTGTGAATAATGTTCAATTAAAAAATAGTTATAAAATTACTATAATTAATTCTTATTTGAAATAACTACAACGATTTTAAAGTAATGTAACATTAATTACATTAACTATTTTAATAAAATTATGATTTTTCTAGAAACTTAAATAAAAACTAAATTTATATGTTATAAATTATATATAATAATTATAAAATTTTAATTATAAATTAATTATTCAAGTATTTTAATTGTAACTTACAAATAAATTAAATTATTGAAATTATTTTATGTCATTATAGAATTATAATTATAATTATAAATATTCATGTTTCTATATCAGCAATTTACTGTAAATAAGTAAATAATGAGTAATACATACAATTATCTTACTATGTCTTTGTTTTAAATACAATAACTATAACAACTCTCTTCATTATTTTAAGATTCTTATAAAATTTTGAAATAAAAATCTTAACTATAGGACATAACTTTTCAATTAGAATACGAAGTTTTATTATTATTATTAAAACATAAGTGTTGTAAATACAATAGTTATTTTTTATGATTGGGAATTATCATTTTAATTAATGTGAAAATTTATGTTGTAATATTATTTATTCATTTCACATAAAAAAATAATAATAAGTAAAATAATTTATTATAATTATTTTAAATTTTCAGTAAAAATATTCTAAATTTTTATGACATAATAACAATTATATATTGTAAGTACATAATTAAATATTCTAGTATACTAGTCTTACAATTATAAAATAAAAAATTAATTATAGTGGAAATATTTTAATTTTAAAAATATTTAAAATTAAAATTATGAATAATTAGGTTGAATTATAAATTATGTGTATATTATAATTAATGTATAAGTAAAGTAATTATTATTTTATATTAATTTTATATTAATTACTATATATATATATATACTTCAAATTATACAATTGTAAGTATAATAGTCTATGTTCAAATATATTTAATTTATTTGAAATTATAAGGAATTAATGTAATGAAATTAGTATAACTACAATAATCATATCCATGACTTTAATTACAATAAAAATACTATGAATATTAAGTTTAATCATAAATCAAATAATTATTATAATTAATGTATATAAACATATGTTGATTACAACTAAACACCACTTCATTTGCAACTAATGGGATTTTATATGGTTACTCTTAGATGATAAATTCAACCCATATATAAATGTAAACCAATTTACTTACAAACTAGTTGCAAGCTAATTGTAGGTGAGTCAGTTGATGTTAGCATGATGTCACATTAGTCGTGGAGGCCAAAAATTTAGTTACAAAAACCAAACAATCGCAAGTAGTTGTAAATACATCAATCACATATTGGCCTTTTTTTTTCTAACGATTGAATGTAATAATTTAAGAGCAACCCTATAAAAATCTAAACATTGGGAAATGTTTACAACTTTGTGACATTACATGGGTAGAGTGTAATATCTTTAAATGAGTTTCTAAGTAGCAATCAAAGAAAATGAGTTTGGAATTAAATTACTCATTTGCACAATGTCACAATATCCATAGCCTAAGCACTGTTGTTGAACACCGAAAGATTTGGAATTTTACCCATTAGTAGAAAGAAAAAAATTGAAGACTATAGATATAGAGTTTAAGGTAGAGGTTGGGTATTGGGCATCTTTTAACCATTTACAAGATTACAAGATATATGGGACAATGATAAAAATGTTGTACCTGCAGTTTCTAAATAGCTTCATGTTCAAGGGATCCATGAGAGGCAGTGTGCAATTTTTTTTTGTTTAGCCTCCAACTTTTGGCATCGAAAGTTAAAGGCTGAGCAAAAAATTTGCATTTGGTTATTATGGAACTCCCAAGCTTCATGCTTGAGGGTTCCATGAGAGGCCAAACACAAAATGTTTTTGTTCAAGCTCCAATTTTCGGCACCAAAAGTTGGAGCCCAAGTAACAAAATTTACTTCAAGCTTTTTTGAAAACCAAAACTCCCAAGGTTACAACTTTCAAAGGTCAAAATTTTTCCTCAAATGAGTTTCCTCAATGCAATTCTTGATTCTTGTTTAACCTTCTTTACTTCATTTCTTTAATTGCAATTTTCTATTGAAATAAGAAGTCCATCCATAGAGGTATTTATTATTATTATTTTTTCAAATTAAGCATCTTACTTTCTCCCTCATTTCATTATCTCTTGCAAGTTCTCCATTTATGGAAGGTGCTGAGTTGATTGAACAAAAGCTGTTGGAAGAGAATTTTGAAAAGGTATTTTCACGTTTCATAACTATTCATGATTATGATGTTTTGTATTTTTTTTGAATTCTTCTAGTTGATTTTATCCCCACTTGTTTACAACTCCAAAACTTTGACTCACAACAAGGCGGAAATATGGATGTCAATGAATTTCAATTTGTGCCGAAAACCTCCTCTACATATGTAAGTTGAACAAATATTTACATCTTGTTCCTCTATTGTTTATTCTCATGAATTGCTTCCAATTTAACATAATTCCATCATGACCTTGTCTATTGAGGAGGTTGGTTTGACTCTAGGCCTTCTATGCAATTGGAGGCAATCAATACAAACGCAGACAAGGGCATCCTCTAGGTCTAGATGCAGCATAAGGTCAAGATAGTCAAGGTGTTGGAAAGGCATAAAATTCATCCCAAAGCCAAGGCTTAGATGAACGTACCATTTTGTCACATGATATCCATGCTAGTGGTAAGGTCAGCCCTTAAGATTAAAGTGCTCAAGATGGAATAGGCGTTCCAAATGGGCTATTGAGAAGGCGACAAAGTGTCCTATGTCTCTCCCACAAACTGGAAGGGGGAGGAGGAATTTGTTGCATATCACATCCATGAGTGGGACGATCATTGGAAGGCCATGAATACATCATTTAAAGAAACATTAAATGCAAATGAAGATCTATAAAGGTTCACTAGGAGAATGTTCTTTGTGTGAGATGGTAACCATCGACTATAAGCATGGATGCCTTATATTTCAAAAGTTCACCCGGATGGCCTCTCTTGGCACATTGCAGTGGATTCCATCATACTGGATACAAGAGAGGGCCTTGTCCACCTCCTCATTGCAATGATAGACATGAACAAGTAAAATTAATATTAAACACTACGGATTTCAAAGTTCTAATCCTTTCCTTCTTTCAATCTAATTCCTTTCAGTTTCTGTCTTTGTGCATTAAAGTTGAAATTTTCTTTCAATTTTGCTTGAACCCCCTAAGTCTGTTGAATTTGATCACGTCAAGCTAAGTCTTGTGCATGATTTCTTCTGCATCCAAAGTTTTATTATGAGGAAAGTTCCAAATGAGAAATTTAGGTTAACATCAAGACTACAAGCATTCATCGACAAGGCGATGGATCAAGTATGAAAGGATCATACCTCTGCCTTCTCAAAACATTTGCTAGTTTCCAACCTATTTTTTGGTCCTGAATTCTTGAAACAAATTCAGGTCCATTACGATATGAACTTGGACTCGAAAATGTTTACCAAAAAGCTACAAATGTTAGCTTCCGCACAGGTGACGAATGAACAAAAGGTATCTTGGTTGAAACTTTGGAACCGATCTGGTGTGTTGTGGGAAGTAGCAAAATTTCTAAAACATGGATTCTCATATGGAGCTTTTGATAAGTGATTTCACAAGGCAACTTTCTGGTCTTAGGTAAATGCTTATTCGTTTGAGGCTCTAAATTTATTGTCCTTGAACTGATTACAAACTAACATTTCGCATGTTATAGTTGGAGGTGGAGGTGCATAAACTATATTCTACCATTGTCATTCATCTTTCCATTTAGCTTATGGAGTCTAAAGATTTGCCTTCATTGTCATATTACATTCAAGAATGGAGACTTTATTTTTAGGAAACTTATTTTTTCATGGATTTCACGTCCAAAGATGGGATTTGAAAAAGTAAGTTGTGGGAATAGCAAATTGATGGGACAAAAGCTCTTACATGGGTGGTTTATAGGTGATTTCTAATATAGCCATTCCACATTCATATCATCCATGTTGTCAACTACAAATTATTCTTCCAATATCATCTTGATTTCATTGCCATTAACATTTGTATTTTTTTTTGAACATTATAGCTATTTCTAATTTGTGTTTTTTCGATGGGGTGCCACATTCGAAATTCCAAGATTCTTCAAAATATGGAGAGATCCAAAGACAAATAACACAATGTACAAGAAGGACATGTTAAGAGATTGGACATCTACACATCTTTTAGATTGTGCTTGGTATCTTAACTGCCCAAAAGGAAACACTCTTACATCAAAGTTCAAGATCTAGGAAAAACATTAGTCGACATTTCTTTAAGGACTTGTAGCCTTGGAGAAGGAGACACCAAACAAAAATAGATTGGTGAGGGGCAAAAGGAGGGGAAGGAGACAAGTTCAAGAGTCTAGATCAAAGATGTAGGACAAGGAAAATGTTCCCACTTAATCCCATAAAGAAGAAGAACTTGGCTTGGCCATGGCATCTCTTTAGCAAGTTCCATTGACTTCCATTCAAACCATCTCAACCAAGGTAGACAACACAATTACAAACATTTAAGAGTTTCAATCTCCACAACAAGAGCATCAAAGAAGACGACAAGAACAAACTACCCCTAGTGTAGGAGCATTAAGTATTGGGAAGATAATTCCATTGCTCACCCCTTTGCTAATCCCAATTTTGTGCATTACCATTCAATTGTAATATTGATGATAGTGTTTTGGGCTTCAATTTTCACATCTCGTATCCAAATTTGTATATGGCCACCTAAGCATTCAAGCATTACAAACTACATGAAAGAGGTATTTCCTTGCACAATTTGATGTTTTGATTTTAGATTAGGTTTTTCACGCAAATTACATCTAGACCAAAACATTTTCCAAGAATAGATGTCATTGTAAAGAGCTCCTAGACTTCAACTTTTGACATTGAAAGTTGAGGACCAAGAACACCTAGTTCTCGATCTCCGGCTTTTGGCACTGAAAGTTAAAGTCTAAGAGCGCTCACGTTTTGCTTTCCAACTTTTGGCGCTGAAAGTTGAAGTCCAACTTTGGTCTTCAACTTTCAGCGCCAAAAGTTGAATCCTAAGAGCATAAAGCTTTTGAGATTCAACTTTCGGCATCGAAAGTTGAATGCCAAGAGCTTCCAATTTCCTTAATTTAAGAAAACATGAACAACCAACTCTTTAGTTTTTCAGAAAGGGAAGTAAAGGACATAGTTAAATATGACATCCTTGTTGTAACATGGAGGAATTTTTAGCACGTGCAAAAATGTTTAAAATTTGCCCACTGAAGGGTGGTGATTTGGGCTTTTGCATTTCCTTTGCCCAAGCTCCTTAAGGATGTTGATGACAAACACGACATCATTGTCAAATGGGGGATCAAACTCAAAAGGGAGGGTGAAATCCAACACACTAACTCTACTCATTGAAAGGTTTTTGGAAGGATTAAAAGGTCCTTATGGAGAAATGATCCCAAGGGATCTAAGTGGGACAAACTTGCAACAATTGGGAACATTGCTATTGTAGGGGTAACAAATAAAAGATGACTAAACAATGGAGTTATTGTCTTTGGACCGAATGTTTGTACATTTCAACCCACCATGTTTATGAGATAGATTGGAAGGGCAACAACTAGGAGGAGTAAAGAAGATGTTATTGCATCAAGAGTTGCCACACTTGGGTGAAGCAAATGGACAACATTGTGAAGTGTATCACCATCCTTCTATTTGAATGCATTCGAAGGCTACCCAAAAGGGACATCATTGAACACGAAATTGGGAATGTCATTGAAGGTTCCTGCAACAACATGGTCACCAAGTAGCAAAAGAAACACCGTTGGGGTTTGATCCTTGGGAGCACAATCAAGGCATTTGGAATTGTCAAATGTAAGCTCTAGTGTTTGAGATTGTGCCAAGGTTGCGGAGTTGTGAATAGCTACGACATCATCACTAACATCAACTATATTAGAGAACTTTTAGGATCCACCAACAAATTGAACAATAAGTAGGTAGGATCTTGAATTGTGGGTGCAAATGGTTCCCTAGTAAATGATAACTAGAAGGATATCATTTCATGCCAAATGGGATTTTAGACATCTTCATGGGAAAGGATGATTGCATGCATGATGAGCTTGTTTGGGAGATTGGATGCCCAATAACCTCTTATTTAAAATTGGCATCAAGATGAAAAATGAAAAATCAACCTCCTTTCACCATCTCATGTAGCATTACCACACTGAATTGGTCACTCAACACATGTTCGAAAACCAACGTTCCTTCAACAAGATGAAACATTATAATTACAATTTCCTTAAGGATGACAACAAGCAATTACATATAAGGGAATTGCAATTTCTTGCCCAAGCACTACAACAACAAGGGGTTATTTTGCGATCCAAATATCATCGCAAACAACAAAGAAAGATGTTTCCGAAATCCCGCTGTTGCGAACCATAATTCTTCGCAAATTCTTAAGCTTTTGCGATACCATAACATTCGCACCCATACAATCGCAAGTCCTTCGCAACTCCTGAATTTGATACAATCGCAAAACTTTTTCGATTACAACTGCTTCTATCCATTGTTTGCGATTAACATTACATCGGAAACTATTTGCAGCAAACCCATCACTGCAACAATTTAGCGAACCGACTCAAAAGTCTATCGGTTTCCGATATAAAATCTAACGCAAACATTTTGGGATTTTCAAAATGCCGCTAAAAGTTTGCGATTAACATTACATCGGAAACTATTTGCAACAAACCCATCACCGTAACGACTTAGCGAATTGACTCAAAAGTCTATCGGTTTCCGATATAAGATCTAACGCAAACATTTTGGGATTCTCAAAATGCCGTTAAAAGTTTGCGAAATCTATGATTTTGCAAACCTGTTATGGAATGATTTTACCCGTAAGAGTGTAATGATGTCTGTGACATGGTATGTTTGGTTCTTTGGCTTTTGCAGTGTTGTGGAGAATTATGACTCGCAAATGTTTTTGAGATCCACTGTGTATCGCAAGAGCATGGCACTGTATTCTTATTTTGGAAGCAGGGTTTATATTCATTTGGAGTCACTTTGGGCCGCAAAAAATAA
>Ga0116231_10009827_pt1 | contig 15805 bp, 14 predicted proteins | sample S1TSphgellanicum_2_FD_89695 | JGI IMG/M metagenome (GOLD analysis project Ga0116231, IMG submission 89695) | Host-associated microbial communities from peat moss isolated from Minnesota, USA - S1T2_Fd - Sphagnum magellanicum MG | ecosystem: Host-associated > Plants > Peat moss > Unclassified...
GCCTGCAGCATAGAAATCAATTCCATGTGTTTTTGCAAATTTTTCAATACTGGAGTATTTGGATAAGTTCTTTTATTTTTTATTTTTTATTTTTTATTTTTATTTTTTTATTTTTTTATTTTTTTTTTTTTTTTTTTTTTTTTTTTTTTTTTTTTTTTGCGTGATGTTTTTCTTTGAAAGAAAGGATATATTTGATAGATTTTTTGTTTAAAAAAAATATTTTTCCAAAATGCCACAAATTCACCACCAAAAACAAAGAGCACTCGTTGGTATCCTGGTAAAAATCCCAAAATCCATTTCAATTATTTCCAAATATTTGAAATATCCTATGCTTAGACTAAATCAAGGTTTTTGAGTTGAAATCTAACAATTTTTTGGGCTTACGAGGGAGGAGGCCTCACTCAAAAAGGTGAAGAATGTGCATAATAAAAAAAGGGTGCATATGGAGTCTTATTATTACACATGGGTTTTCTTTTTTTTTAATTTCAATTTTCTGATATAAAAAATTTGATAATTTTTTTTCTAAAAAAAGAAAAATTATTGAAATTTAATACTCTAGGAAAAAAAAATTACAAAAAATTTCCCCTTTTATTGGGGAGTCCCAAAAAAAAGAAAAAATTTGTTCCCCAAAAAATGGCTGTTAAACATGGAAAATTTTATTGGGCTTTGTGTAATTTTATTTTTTTGTATACACAGGTGGGTATTAGGTACCTGAAATGGGGAATCCACAAACCTTCATAAGTATCATCAGTATGGTATATATAGGCTTGTGCAGGGTATCAACAATGGTATCAAGGACCCCTACCAAACCACTAAGTAGTGTTGGTCTGGTCTAGCTTTGGGCGGTGACCTAGTTTGGTCTGGTTTTCGGTTCCTGGCAACCCAGGTGTTTTACTTGCTTCTTCAGAGCATCCATCATCTCCACCAACACTCAAAGTATGGGGACCCTGCACAATCCAGTGTAAAAGAACTGAAACTGAACAGGGACTGCAAATAGGTGGGAGACTACTAATAGCAACCCAGTTGGACCAATCAAACCATCTACCCAATCAGAGACATGGAGCAGTCAATAAATAAATACGGTTTTTTTGACTGTGTTTATTAGACTGTTCCAGGAGTTTGAAACCTGGGGGTTGTTTCAAGGGTCCCAGCAGACTTTCCAGGGGATTCACTGGGCTTGTTTGTACAGATGAACATCATCCAAGAAGATTTTCAAGTGCAGGGGTCACATACTGAACATTGGTGGAAATGCTGTCACAGGAGCTGAAATCAGGGTCCAAGCTCCGATACCAGAACACCTAAGGACAAGAAAGAAGTCAGGTATGTTCAAAAGTCTATTTTTGGGACAAATTTTTGTCGCTTGGCAACCAAAAAGAAAAGGAAAGTTTTGGAAATACTGGGCTTTTTTGTGTAAATTCAACAAAAAGAAAGATAAAAAAAAAATTGGAATAATCGCCAGTTTGCCTACTTGACAAAATTGAAAAATTAATAATATAATAATATAATAATAATAATAAAAATAATAACCCTAGTAAAGACTAAAGACCTGTTGAGACCCAAAAAAAAAAGCCAGATGAAATAATAGGTACCATAATATATATACACAGTTCAGTTTATTTGTTTTTACTACCTACCAACTTACAACCCACTAACCCACTAGCCCACTAGCCCTTATGTATGTATATACTAACCATCTTACAAAGCACCTACTTCTACACACACACACACATACACACAAAGTAAACAATTAGATACATAAATAAAGTCACATGGTGTTTTGAAGGATGAAAAGCAGGTATTGTACAACTTCAAAGCTCTCTTGAAGAATTGAAGCTTTTTATTGAAGGGAAGCCACGGAGGAGTTGTTGGTTGCATATACTGTATCCACACCTGCAAATCAGCACTTCCCTGTTGGATATTTTATTTATTTAAAAATGAGGTTTGGTAGTTTCAAATTTTCAACAATTGAGGAATAAGTATGCAAAGTACGCCTTGTGTGTTGTTGTGTATTTTATACTAATAACCCAATTGTCGGGAGGGACAAGAGTTTGATTCTCAACCATTTCAGCAAGTATGAATAAGAAAATTTTAAAATTTTGTTGGCTCTAGAAGTCAAGCTTTTGTGAATTATTTTGTGCTGAACATCAGTCATAGGTTTTATATGAATCGTATGTATATATATATATATATATGTAAACATCATCAACACACACTTCTTACTTACAGTCCAGACCCTGGTGGGGCTATGATTTTCTCTCACTTTTTACATACAATCCTTCTGTACCCTGAATGTTCATAATTTTTATTGACTGCTTGATGTTTTATTGATTGGCTAGATAGTTAGATTGGTCCAAGTGGTTTGCTATTAGTAGTCTCCCACCTACTTGCAGTACCAGTTCAGTCTGAGTACCAGTTCAGTCTGAGTTTTATGGGGCTGGGTCAGAAAACTTGGATTGTGTAACATTGAGGTAGTTACACTTTCCCCTCTCTGACTGTAAGAGAACATTATAGGGCAATCTTCTTCCATCAGTAAAAACTTTAAGATGGTGACAAACAAGAGAAGAAAATTGATTCCCAAAAAAAGCCAAAAGAGTACAAAAAATCGTTTGTTCATGTCTCTTTGATTGTGTGTTATCAAATGTCAATCCTCCCTCACACAGAGTAGCAATTATACCCATTGATTGTCGTAGTAGACATGTGTCCTGTGCAACTGCCACACTAAAACCATCACTCCAGGTCAGTTAGTACCACCACCACCACCACCACTACAACAGAGCAGGCAGCACTTATGGTGGGTCTTATACCAGATATTGCTCTCTACATGTGCTTCTCCTCTTTTTGGCTTTTCTATTAATGATGATGGGCTGGTTGGTTGCCAGGAGCTTCCTTTTTCTTGTGAGAAGAAGAAGAACAGGATCAAAAGAAGCCTGCATATCTAGTACCTTCCATTAATGAACTGCAATTTTCTTTGTTTCCAAATTCCCAGGCATAGTAAAGGTGTTTATTGAGTGCTTTTCCTCTTCTAGTAAATGTGGTTGCATCAAGTTCTAGTAAAATAGAGAGTTGGGTTTTGCACTATGGTACCCAACACAGTTCTTGTGTTTGCATCATGTTCTAGTAAGTAGAGAGTTGGGTTTTAAGCTATAGTACATAACATGGTTCATCATGTGTTTGCATCAAGTTCTAGTAAATAGAGAGTTGGGTTTTAAGCTATTGTATGTAACATGGTTCATGTGTTTTTGCATCAAGTTCTAGTAAGTAGAGAGTTGGGTTTTAAGCTACTGTACGTAACATGGTTTGTGTGTTTGCATCAAGTTCTAGTAAACAGAGAGTTGGGTTCTAAGCTGTAGTACGCGCATCACAGTTTGTGTTTTTGCATCAAGTTCTAAGTAAATAGAGAGTTGGGTTTTAGGCTCTGGTACTTTTTTTGGTCTAGAAAACTGACGAAACTTTCAGTCAATTTGTGAGATGCTTGCTGCAGGACTTAGGGTTTAGGGTTTTGTTGGCAGAGATTTTTAATGCCTCGGCCATTAATTTGTGAGAGACTCTTTCCCTTTGACTGATTGATTTCTTGATTCATTTCAGTGGCTGTTTGTGACCTTGGCTGAACCAGCACCCGCACCGATACCATGGTAAAAAGCCAGTACTGTGGTGAGGTTCTCAGTCTTTTGAGAACCGCCGGTTCTCTTTCTAGAAAATCATGAATATGTAAAAAAAAGTTTCTTTTCTAGAATTTTGTATGTTTTACAACTTCATCCCATTCCAATGAACTTTCCAAGCTATTTAAATTCTTCTACTTCCCCTTCTAAATTTACATATGTCTCAATTGATTTCATCAAATTAGAAGATGATTTACAACCAACTTTACAATCAATAGAAAACATTTTGTTCACAAATATCAACTTTTTAAAATAATCCAATTATAAGTATATTTTTAGACTAATAAATATGCAAAAAAATAAATTAATCTTTTCATTTCAATTTGTGATTTGATAGTGCCTAATATTTGATATGAAAAAAAATCAATATTAAGAAACATGGATTCATTGTTCTCTCACAATTGAATAAAACACTTCATATCCTTGTATCATATGAAAATTAACAACTTTTTGTTAACCAATTCTTTTGCTAGTTTAATTGTGTTAGCATTCTATTTGAAAAATATCCAAGTTGCAATCCAATCAACTCCTTCATATGCAAAGCCACTTTGGGTAAGTCCATGGGAAAATGGCTCACACCCAGTTCCTTTTCCAAAAAAACTCCTTTTTCAAAAGCATATTGGTAAGGAGTTGCCATTGCAAATCAGGGTGCCTTGCAACCATTGCACAAAATTTATATTCCAAATACATTTTTGAGTTTTAAAATATATATTTATTATTTAAAATCTTATGATTTAATTTTACATTTATCCAAGGGTTATGGGAAGGCAAATGCAAATTATGAATTTTATACTTTATTTTTACATCCATTCAAATCATGATCACAAACCACGTCAAATGTAATAATTAAATTCAATATGCATTGATATTTAAAAACTTAAGTAAAATTTAGATCAATTTGGATCATTCTTATTCAATTTATTCACAATCTCATGAATGGTTATAGGTCTTAAATTAATTTTTTTCCACCTTCAAATGTTGATAAAAAGTATTCATATTTGTATATATCATTTTTGAATGTATATTATATCACAATACATAAGCTATATGAGAAATATTGAATTTGAAGTTGAATTAAAAATTTACAAACATGTTATTTAAGAGTAATTACATATGTAATGGATCATTTTACCCTTTTCAAATTATATTAATGGATGTAAATGATGATGACATTTCAAGAAAATAAAATATAAAGGCTTCTAATCATATTCCTCAACAATAGCCACACTTCACTTAAGGTCAATATAAAGGATATTAGATGAATGCTTTTAAACCTAAGATTTAACATCAAAAAATGTTATGTTCATTTTTTAATAATACCTCTTTAAGAATGAAATGGAATAATTCCAAACATTAACATAAACTTCTTTTTTATGTTAGAAACAAGTAAGGTCAAATGAATTGCAATTATAATATCATCATCCATCATATTGTCCAAGACTAATGGGATTTCAAATTTTTCTCTAAATTTCAAGCTGGCTGGTATGGCAAAATGCAATGCATCACTAAGCAACCAATGATTGTGAGATTGGTTCAAAGCATAAGTAGTAACAATATGGCAAAGACAATCAACAATTATTTTTGAAAAATATTTCAACTAATCATTCTCGCAGCAATATGTTTGTTACAACAAAGGACAATAGCCTCTTGAAGCTATAAAGTTTCTTGAAACATAGAAATTTTGCTAACAAACTTGCATACAAAGTCCAACATTAAATGCAAGTATTTCAAATCATAACTAAAAGAAAATTCAAATTGCAAAAATATCTTCAAGCTTTAAATTTAAAATGTACCTTGTTTCAATTATAGTGTTGAATTTTCTGGGTGAAAACCAAAACTAATTTAAGTTTTATTCCATTAATGTTTGTATTTTTCAAAATTTTGCACATTTACTTAAGATTTTTATAAATTTCTCATCTATATTTGTAGGATATTAACATGTTTCAAAATCAAAGTGCCTTATAAGCTTTCTTTTAAACCTACATTTTCACAACTCACAATAGATTTTTGAATAATAGTCATTATATTAAGATTTGACCCTTCATATTTCACATAAGCAAGATTTTTTTGATCTAATAATTGAATGAAATTCCTTGCCAAAGCTTGACCTATTGTTCCTATTGCTTCAAATAAACCTATGACAATGTGTTCTAGTTGATAGTCAACCTTCCAAAAATTAATAACAAGAGGAAATAAATCATGTGTTCCTTTACAAATCCATAAGTCAAAATTTACAATTGCATAATTACATCTTGACATTGTTGGTAATACATATAATCATTTACATTTTTCCACCAATTTAGACAACACATATTGTGAAAATAACTTTTTGGAAAGGAACATCACTCAAAAACATGAATGCATGGCAAGATGTTTCAACCAAACACTTTCCACAAATTACAAAGGCAAATGATTTTTCACAATTAATAGGCCGAGGTGTTGTAAAAATTTATTTTGTTGCACATCATCTTTTTAAAAAAGATCTTTTACACTAAAGAAATTTGATTATGACCTACCAAAAAGGTTAGCCGTTTTCATTGTCAGTTGCCTTTCAAATTGGTATTTCTTCCATTATAGTTTCATTCATAAAAATTTCACAAATTTCATTTTTCATTACATTGTTTTCGTTTTCAAAGGATTGTTCCATTTGAACAATTTAACTAACATATTTGTTACCCAAAGAACAAAGTGAAGAAATTTAAACAAGTTTATATCTTACCAAGTTTTGTTTTATTAACTTTCCAATTCATTTGATATCCTAACAAATGAAATCCAAACATTTCCAAAAACTTTACAAATGTTGTGTTGAGAAATGAGTAAAAGCATGGTAAAATAGACCATAAAAATTACCTTGTAGCATAAATGGAAAGTGGCCATCAAGTAGGCCTTGGTATATTGAATTTTAAAATATTATTTATTTCAATGCTTAATTATATGAACTTCTTTGATTTTGCTACAACTACATTTGCAAAATAGATTAAAATTCAAGAACAATATACTATATAGTTGTAGAACAATCTACTAATAGATTAGGTACTACTAATACATGTATAGTAAAACAAGTAAAAATATTGGGTCTAATCTATTTTTAAATCAATGGCATGCTAAATATACTAGTGGAATTTAAAAAATTTCATTGTAGAATCAAAATATATTTAAGGTCTACTATAAAAGTAGGAATTAACAAAATATTAACTTGTTAATTTCATTCCTACTTGTTATTTATGTTTATTGTATTAAAGTTTTCCAAATTTTGTATTCAACTCATCAAAAGTCAATGGAAGCATGGAGGCTTTGATAATGAGACTTTTACAAAAATTTGAATTTACTTTCTTATGTTAATGTTGAAAAACTAACACATTTAAAATTTGGACTTGGGTGGACATACTTTTTGGTCCACTTTACCATGCTTGGATCCAAATTGAAAATAAAAAACAAAGTTCTATAATTTTTCTTTCCCTTCTTCATTGTGCAAAATCAATGTGCAATTATAATATGAAAATGAATGGAAGTAAAATAATAATTGTGTATTTGGGGTGGTTGCAAGTAAGGTGGTTCATTTTCAATAGATACACCACTAGACCACACAATAGTTTTAAAATGATAGTCTAATATGACATCATTGGTCATATGGGAAATTGCATTGAAAAGAATCCATATTAAGAAAAAAAAATTGAAATCCACCCAAAATTGATTAGCATATGGACTTATGAAAATATAACCCATTTTAAACCATTCAAAAATTCATAATTTTTTTTGATGAAAGTTTTAGTAACAAATGTTTGTATTTATGTTCATTTTTTTTTAATATATCATATATTGAGCTCTTATAAAATATTCAAAAAAAAACCATACACAAAAATAGATGTACATAAAAGTATAGACATAAAATCAATTTTTAACTTCAGAAGTCCATTACTAAAATATTTGGTGTATATATATTTCAATATTTGTATTTGTATTTATATATTTTTATTAATATTAAAAATTTTAATTTAATCACAAATTTAACATATTATTGATTTTATAACATATTAATCACATGTAAATGCCTGACACTTTGCAAAAAACTCACATTGTGACACAAAAGTGAGTTGTCCCACCTTTCAACCACCATTTGATATTAGAAATCTTACACATCACCCACAATCTATTTTATTAACATCAAAACACACATAAACAAAACATACAATCATATAACAAACATCATGTTACAAAATAAAATTCAAAAATGTAAATATAAACACACAAAACAAATCCAAGAACAAAAACGCATATATAAACATATGAAGTACAAACAAACAAACAAGTAAATCAAAGAAACAAAAACAACAAACATAAGGAAGAAGGAAAGAAGACTTACCAAAAACAAACAAAAGGTTGGTGAAGGTTGCCAACACCATATAGCAGCTCCAAGACCTAGATAGAAGGCGATCGTCCCCTACAGAGATTTAACCAAATCTGGCTATAAACTAGATATGAAGTGCCAATTTTTAATTCTCCATCTATATCAATTGCTGGCTACTTACTATACTTGATTATAGCAATCTAGCGATTTTTCCCTTTTTTCTCCTTATGGTCTGACCTCTAATTAAAATTTCCCCCAAAAAATGTCAGTAATGAATATTTCATGTTTTATTTGCTGCATGAAAAATGCACTGACCCATACAAACAACATTTCGTACTTGGGTTCGAAATGACTATAGTCTATCACTAAATGCATTTGATTGTGCCATGCCTTTTTAGGCAATGGCTACACCTTCAATTGGGTCCAGAACACCTTAAAACTAGAAGTAGCTTGCAGCTTATGTACAGAAAGAGGTGACTTGTAAAATACTTAGTAATATAGAACCAAGTTAACTCCTAGTTTTGGATATTAACTAACATTTACAATTGGTCAAATTGTGCAAATTTCTCAAATGTCCTCACCAAGGCATCAATCAGATAAGCAAATCAGTCGATAGTAAGTGGATCAGCCATAATAAGTGTTGCTCACATGCCCACTCCCAAATACAACTACATCTCATTATTATTATTTTTCAGGTACAATTTTGGATTGATGACATTTTTGAATGTTATGTCAAGGAAAAGAAATTGCTACGTATAATGTAAAAGAAGTAAAATATACTCACTTGAAACTAAGTGAATTTCATATGACCTCCTATTCTTTGAAGCCACACCAATTCTTTGAATTTTTTCTCAAAAACCCAAAACAAAGATCATAACACAATCAAAAGATCTACCCACCCACCCACCACCAATCATAGCCTTTGCTATGTACTCACACCAATTGTGTGTTCTTTAATCATTTATGTGTAGTCGTTGGTCTATTGTGTCCTATCCGTATTTGGTGAGTGTAAGTCATATACTAATAAGAGGATTATAACTCATCACCAATGTACTCATGCTCCACAAACATTATGCAATCCCATGAGTACTACTACTACTTTACCACATTTCTAATTGTAAATTTTGCATGAATAGAGAGAGAGAAGTAGAAAGTGTAGCAATGTGGTCACTTAAAATGAAGTAGTTTGTCCAAGAAGGGTGGTGGGTTAAGTGTACCATAATGATCCTTGTACATGAGTGTTGTAAAGAACTAACTCTACTAGCATTTAGAAGGATTTTTCAAGTACCGATTTTTTTGCAAATTGGTACTCGTGAATGAATAATTAGAGTGTTCAAATTCCCCGAAAATCTTTTCAGTTGGGATTGTTCTAGCTTAATAATACCTGTCCAATGGTGGTTTCATCTTCTTTACCTTGCAAAGGTGTCTTGAAGGATGTCTTGATGTGGGCTTCCCGAGTGAAAAATTGGGTTGAAGTAGGCATGGGATGTTTGTGGATGTCTTGCTTTGGCTCAAACAACAACAACAAGCAAATGTCAAGGCAACAACCATAGGGAATGATGGACTAATGTTGTTAATTGTGGGAGGATAATGAGGGACAATGTGCTATCACCAGGGAACGACTCGAGGGAAAGGTGGTGAACAATGGGAAAACGGTGGGGAATGATGGGTTAACAATGGGTTAAATTTATCGAGCATAGATGAAGTTAATAATTTCAAAAAATCGAACAATGTCCATTACACATGGACTAGGTCAAGCTTACATGATGTGGTTATATAATGTGACTAAATTTCGTCTTTTCATGGATGATGTGGCTAATTACAAATTATATATGTTACATGTATTAGAAATGTATGTCATCTATGCATGTAGGTGTCATAGAGAGGTGTTTAGGTCCTTAATCATGTAAGTAAGTAGGTTGTAGATTGATAATATAAATAGATTTGGATTCATAAATCTAAGTGGGTAGGTATTTATAATTACCTATTTGATATAATATGTCACTTGAAATTATATTATGATAATTTTATAACTTGTGAAATTAAAAATGAATGTCTATTTATATTTTTTGTTATAACATTATTTATTATCACTTGAAGCGAGGGTTGAATACGAGGTTTTTTGAAAGATGATATTTTGGCTTGTGTTGAAACTTGAAATTAATTATACACTAGAGTTATAATATCTTGAAGGATTTTGGTTTCTTTTAGAGGATTTTTGGAAGATTATATTTTTTGTATGGTGAAATATTAAACCCTAAACCAAGCATTTCTTGTATAGCCAAGAATATACAAGGATCCCTTTCTTTTTAATAATAAAATTTTCACATCTTGTATAGCCAAATTAGGGTTTAGGGTTTAGGGTTTAAGGTTTGATGGTGAAGCTGAGAGAAATTGCATTGTTGGAAATGCAGCTTCTCTTTGATCACCCTGCAGCTCATGTGCATGATCGACATGCATAAGTATTCATTCCACTTCGAGGAATTAGCCAGTGTTAGGATGAGAGAAAGCCCAGCACAAAGCTTTGTTGGACGCTCAATGCTGTTTAAGCAGCAAAAACCACTCCACACTCACCACAACCACTAATATTAACTGGAGCTTGCATTCTTGTATCCTTGAGCAAACATGATGGAGCAACTAAAGCCATTGGGGATGACTGCGAAGTTCTGAGATGAGATGAGATGAGATAGACAGACATATACATAATGGGGTCCCGCATTCCACCATTCTCAATTTCATTGGCTTCCGCAGATACCTGCCAAAATTCTTCTGATTGTTGAAGTAGTTGATTTTGGAGTGTGGTATATATACACTAGTCCTGCCAAAAGCCATCAAAGCCCATTTTGATCAGTGCACAAAGTTGATTAAATCGCAAGCTGAAATGACTCCGATATTGATGGCTTTCTGCATCTTTGACACAATTTTTTGCTACCCATTTTATTTCCTCAAAGTCTTGGAACCAAGTTACTCTCTCAGCATGGAACTGTCCAGGCTATGATACACTATATCACTGGTTTGATGGGAAGGGGAAACAAGGATTTATGCAACAACAGCAACAATAGAGAGAAAGAAAGGTGCAATTTTCTTACTACAGAACCTAGTGACTCCTCCTCCTGTGTTTCATGTGTTTGTTGCAGTGGTTTGACTGAAGAAGATCATACGCGTTGATGATGGATCATGCAAAGCTTCTATCACAAATGAACTTTTCATTTCTTTGTATTGTGGTTTCTTTGTATTGTGCTTTGCTGCTAGCTGCTATTGCTGCCTTGTGGTTCTTCCTTATTATACATCTCTCTGGATTGCAACTCTGCAGCACCACCCTTTTCTCTATTGCTGAAGAAACTGGAAACAAAACTTTGCTTGCCAAGCTTATTCTTGATGATGTTGCTTCATAGAGTATTTTTTGCTTGGATTGTGTAACTTCCGTGTGGAGCTTGCTTGCTTGCTTGCTTGGATTTTCTTGGCATGGAGAATTATACTGTTTTTGGAGTAATCAAACCAGATTAGGGTTTGTGTTAATGGCTTCTTGTTTCTGTTCCTGATTTCCAGCTGAAAGAAAATCATACTACCTCTGGAATTTTTTGGCTGGCTTAGATTTCATGGTTTTCGTATCTGTTTTATTGCAACCATCTTTCCTGTGGTGGGCCAACATAGCAAACTGTTGCTAGGTGGGTGAAAAACAACTTCTAGCATGTCAAGCTATCAAAGCATGGGAGGACGCTACTGGGAAGCAGGGGGGGTTAGGCACCATCACCTGCTGGAGATGGAAGTGGTGGTGCCACTAGAGGAGGCCACCTCAATGATAATTCCCAATGGGGAGGAGGTGGAGGAGGCAGGGGAGGTTACAGTGGTGGTGGTGGTGGTGGTGGTGGGAATGATAGTGGGCGGTCTCAAGGAGGTGGCAATGGAGATTAGAAGTGGTGGTGGGCATCGCACTGAGGTTAACAATGACAAATGGATAGACAATTCAAGACCTGTGAGCATTCAGGGCAGACCCAAACGTCAAACAGTGCAATGAAACTCAATGTGGAGATACTTGAAAGAGATCATCAATCTGGGTTTCAAATTGATGTCAAAAAGGTTTTTGATGGCTCCGCAAAATCTCACTGCTGACAAAATAAATTCATTTCATAGCTAGACTAAGAAGTTCCATTCCAAGAGGAAGTTGACAAATCATTTCAAACCTTCAAAGCTGATGCTTTATTGCTTGCATAGAAGAAGCATTTCATTGCAGAAGAGTTCTGTACAAAAGCATTGGAGGACCGGAGTTATGTTGCAAAATATGTCACAATTGCTCAGTAATACTATTTGAAAACAAAAGTCCAGTAGACTTGCCTGCTGCAGCTTGATCATTATATAGGATGCAACCACTGCTATACTCACCACACAAACGATTGTTGCAGCGGCCGGTTCTGGCTGTGTGCTGTGGCCTGGGGTCGTCTGCTGCCTTCCAGGCTCCCTTCTTAGCAGCAGGCGCCTTGAGAGTCTAGAAGGTGCTTGCTGCTGGCGATCCTTTCCTGCAGGTCACCACCAGCTTAGTCCCCGTGCTCTCTAACCTCAATATGTCGACGTTCTTGCCTTCTCCGTGGCTCGATTTTCGGCACTATGACTGTCAGCACACCGTCGGTAACCACTGCTGCGATCCTGTCCATGTCCGCATTCTTTGGAAGCTTGAATCGCCGCACGAAGTGTCCGCGCGGGCGTTCCGCAAGGTGCCAAGTATCGCCTTCGTTCACCACGTCTTTGACGCGATTGCCACTGATTTTGAGCGTTCGGTCTTCAACTGTCACTTCAATCTCGCTACTTCCTACTCCTGAGTTCCAAAGTGCCAAGCAGTCCACACGAACCCAGAGTTCGTTAGTACCATTAGCAAATCGTTGGCACGCACGCTCGCAAAAACACTGCACCATTTTCATGAGAGAATCTCGACGCATGCAGTTCCGCGACATGCTGAGAAAGACAGAAACGGATTTGGCAGGATTTTACGAATGGATCAAGCAGAGGATCCGTATACTAGTCCTACTCAAGAATGATTGAACGAGACAAAACAGGTGCAAAAGAGCTTGAAACAGACATGCTTTGGCACATAGAGAGGTGCAAGAAACTGGCATGCTTCGGCACACCCAGAGCTTGCACATGAAACAGACATGTTCTGAGATCTTCATCTTCTTCTTCTTCTTCAACAAAGTACTGTGGTTCAAGCTGCCATAAAATCCATATACAACACGTGACGCTTATCAAATTAGTTAAACAAGAGTCTCGAAAAGCCTTGAAGAAAGTGTGCACATATTGCCAAAGCCGTCGTGACTCGTACTACGGCAGCATGCAGAATGTAAGAAGATCAAGCGAGTCTGGTATCTTCATGCAATTTTGAAGCTTTGTAATCTCCTAAAGGCAAGACAGCTTTCTGCAGTAGAAGAACAATCAAGCAGGTCGCAGTGTACAATATAGACCTCTAATCTGCAACCATTCGGACTCATCGCGGACACAGACATGCACGAAAAGCTCGACGAACTGCAGCAACATCGCCAATAAATCTGAACCAGAACATCGACACTGATGATGATCAGATACCTGGCAGATCGACCTTGAAAATGTGTGCTTCCGGAGTTTCCACCCAGTCCACATTAGTATTGGCTATGGCGCGCCTATCACGAGCCCGCGCACGACGGGGAGCGTCCTCCTCCAGGACCGTGAGTGCAATTTCCAAAGGATCGATCACATCCCACAAGTCGGCGACTCCTCCTCCTCCTCCTCCTCCTCCTCTTCCCTTCTTGCCATGATGATGATGATGATGAACAAAAGGACTCAGCTCCATGATCCTTTTTGGCTACCTGTAATCGACAATCGTACACAGAAAAGCAGCTCCGAAAACAAGATCACAACTTACAAAAAAGAAAATGGAAATCGATCCGCTCTCAATCAATCAAGAACGTCTGCATGCACTTTGATCTAGATCAAAAGAGCAAAAAACCAAACAACAATTGCACCAAGACTTGTTACAAATCACAAATCTACCAACACTGCAGCCGGTTGAAAAAACCTCCGCAGCAACAACCAGCAAATGCTAATTTATACGGTGAAAATGCCAATTAAGGAAATCGGCAGCAGAAAATCATGACAACAGAAATTACGTCATCGACGGATTCTCAAACCGATCAACCGCTGCAAAAACAACAACAACAACAAAAACAACACTCGTCATATACATACATCGTCATATACTAGACGACGACAAATTTATCCATCGACCGGCCGGTTTAATTTCCATCACCATCCGCACCCCGATCTCGACGTTTCCATTTTCCTTCACAAGTTAGCGACTCGTAGCAGAAGCTGCCGGACGGCCACGTAACTGGGAGAGTGGGAAGCAAACAAAGGAAAGGAGGCTTGTTGTTTTTGCGCAATTAATAGAGAGATCTATCCATACATGCAGCAGCCACGTTTGCAGAGGAACAAGAGGAAATGCGTTCGGAAATGTATTCTCCCGTCATGTTCATGTTATGGGGGCAAGTATGGCTTACGATAACGCCTTTCCCGCATTTGCTTTCACGCGTCACAGCATGCATAGCTCCAAAGCTGGCTTATATAACTTCATGCCTGGGGGCTGGGGTTCACTTCCATTTTATTTTTCTTTCGCATAAGGCTTACAAAAATAATTATAGGGTTAAAGCCAATTCATTATATATATATATATTGTAGTACCTGAATGATTTTGGCATAACTTTAATTATTTGACAATTTGTTGTTATATATATATATGTGTGTGTGTGTGTGTGTGTGTGTGTGTGTGTGTGTGTGTGTGGTGCTTATAATTTACATGTATTTTTTTTAACGTTAATATTTTATTATTTTATAGTATATCAAAAGAAAATAATTTTTATATTTCAAGCGTTTGTCATGCTTGTATGCATGGCCTTATACATGATAGCCGGTTACGGGCATGCTAATCATGCCTTTAGGATTAATGTACATTTTAAAGTTATTATATGCTATTAGGGGTTTTAGGGTTATGGCTTGTTTAGGGTTTCAACTTTGTTAACAACTATATAAAAGGACAAACTCTTCTTTTCTCTTGTCAAATTTTTTAAAATTTCTTTGTCATGGAGAGTTTCCTTCATAATCATATTAAATTTTTAGATGTTCATGACGGCTATTATACGACCACTATTTACGTACACTACATTTTTTTTCCTTCTTTTCAATTTAAATACATAAGAATTTCATCTCAACCTCCTCTTGTGCATTGCATATATACTAGTGTGTGCCCCGTGCCTAAGGCACAGGTGTGTGTTTAAAATAAATCAAACTCCGGTTCTTTAACCTGTCGATACCCCCTCGGTCGGTCCTTCGCATTTCCCACTCCGGTTCTTAATTCCGTCGTCTTTACGTCAGTCATATCTTTTGTCCAAAGATTTTTTCTTCTTCTTCTTCCTGGTTGATTTCCTTCCCATTCCGTAGCCACTGTCCGTACCGAGCGGAGTCAGGGGAGGTTGTCTACTTGTGTTGAGACGTGGAAAAGCTCCTTCATTTTGCCACTCACTATTGTGATCCTTTAACTCATCTTCTTCCCCGCTTCAGTGCTGAAGGTGTCCAAAACACAACAAAAAGTTCCAAAAACTTGAGACAGATCAACACCCACAAAAATTGCAAGAATTGGGACAAATCAACACATTCACAAATTGCAACAAAAACTGAGACAAAAATCAACACACATAAAAATTGCAAAAAGAACTCAGACAAAAGTCAACACACATAAAAATTGCAACAAAAACTGAGACAAAAATTGACAGACATA
>Ga0116231_10009828_pt1 | contig 15804 bp, 11 predicted proteins | sample S1TSphgellanicum_2_FD_89695 | JGI IMG/M metagenome (GOLD analysis project Ga0116231, IMG submission 89695) | Host-associated microbial communities from peat moss isolated from Minnesota, USA - S1T2_Fd - Sphagnum magellanicum MG | ecosystem: Host-associated > Plants > Peat moss > Unclassified...
CTCTTGGCATCATTGGAAAGCTTTGATGTATGCAGCTGCATCAAAGTGATTTTGTAATGTTTAGACCTGTGGTGTGGGAGTTATTGAACATTCACTAATCCTACCCTAAAAAATTCAATAGAATCAAAACTAACAATATTAAGGAAATTGGGGCACATTCTTGATGTTGTCAGAAAGCCTCTCAATGAATAGGATTTTATGGAGGTGATGTCATAATTTTTAGACCTAAGCTATGGGAAATAGTGAACTTTCAGTAATTTTTTATCACTGAAAATTCAACTAAATTACAAAAACTGAATCTGGAAGGACAAATTTATCGGGTAATAAGTTGAGAGACACTAGGGTGCAAATGGCACAATTGCCACACTAGTAGAACAAAAAAATGACATTAAAAATGAAACCCTCATAAATGTTTGGTGACGGGCCTTACACATTGATGGGTAAAAATGTCAAGGTTAAGTGGACTTTTTAGGGTGGGAGAATATTGGTTTCAAATTCAACTCCGTGATTTAATTTAATCTGAACATATTCCCCTAATGTAAGCCTAGTAGCATTGGATTTCCTCACTCAAGGAATATATTTGAGAACCACACCTACCAAAAAAGAAAAGCAAAGGGGAAAAACTTGGTACTCCAGATTCCTAGGTGCTCTCCATTCCATTCTAGAACATGCCAATGCCACATGCGACAACAGACAACAAAGTCATGTGGAGAGAGATTGTGTGGCCAGACAAGATATATATATATATACATACCCCAAGAATTTCTTGCGCTGAGAGTACAAATTGCACTCAAAAGTCTCATCGAAGCTTCTTCCTATGGGGGCATCTTCCTTCTCAAGTCCTAATGGAAGCTCAAGGAAAGGAAGAATTATTATATCCGCAATCTTCATTTTTCATGTTGAATGTGATGGGCACACATTTCATTAGCATGCCAAACTTTCCCAAGTGACTTTTATTATTGCAAAAGAAGTAGATAATGGATCCCCGGAACAACCAGATATGGAAAAAGTGAGGCTCAATTGAACTTCCATTTTTGGGTGATTCTAATTTTCTCCATGATATCATGAAGTTTGTCACAAACTCAGGAGACAAATAAGTGCCTTTACAAAATGTGTGGAGAGAGAGAGAGTGTAGTGTAGCTCCTAGTATCCTTAACTTCGGGTTAGTTAGTTTCCATGTGGGCCACCTGGTCACTGGTTACTACCAGAGTGTTGTTGGCTGATTATTGAGCTTTGACCCCGTTATCAACCCAGTTATTAGGTAGGTTATTAATAACTACTTCTAGATGGCCGGTTAATAAGCTAACCCTATCTGATTCTGAACTTTCAAAATCTGATAACCTGCCCAGATGACCTGGATATCATCCGGGTAGGTTATCAATCCTACAACACTAAATAATGGAACATTGTAACAATATAAATCAAGGGTGGGGGAATACGGCCACACGGAACTAGCACCCACCAGTGCACCATCCACTGGATGTCTGTTATTACTCAGTTGTGGATGAACCTCAACTGAGGTAATATTTGGTTTCACCTTAGTAACCAATTCTGCAGGAAATGGGTCTCAGATATAGGGAGATAGGTAGGAAAATAGGCAACTTATAGCTAAGTGGATGGTTTATACATAGGTAAGGGCTGTTGTTATTACCTACCTACTAACAACCTGCTTGTGGGGTTGTTAGTAGGTAGGTAGAAAACAAAAGTTACTGAGCTAACCACCATGGTTAGATAGGGAACTGGAACCCAACAGAAAACTGTTTCCTGACCACTTACCGTTCATCCTTCACGGTGCACTGGTGGTGGGTGCTGGTTCACTGTGGCCGGGAAATACCCCTTTAAAATCAATTAATGGCAATATAGGAACCAGAAATCAAGTTCGTCCACAAAAGGCAACTGATGTATTTGCATTATGCATGTAGTATGGTTGAAGCAAGATGGTTTAGAAGAGTTTAGTGTAAGATAAACAGGTGAGGATGAGGCCATAGAAGAGTTTAGTGTAAGGTAACACTTGAGGATGAGGGCATTGCGAGAAGAAGGGCCAGCTTGAGGTGAAATCCAACCCTTGCTTACCAATGGTTGCATCAATTCTCATAATGCACTTCAAACATTATCCCACTTCTTAAAGACACGGGGCACAATTTTTTGTTCAACAAGTTTGTGAATGAAATGTATCAACACAAATAAAAATGGAAGAAACCCACCTCAAAACACAAGATCCTTATGTACAATGAAATGGCCCACCTGGAAACAAAATGATCCCACGTTTGCAAAGGGTTAGATTTTTCTTTAGAAAAGGCCCACCCTTAACACTAAAAATTTCCATTTGGACTTTTAAAAATATGTGTTACAAACTACTACCCTCAAATCCCCTCTATTTGTATGAGTTTCTACAAACATCTTTTGTGAGAAGGAGGAATATTGTCAAATTAGTTTTATTTTTGGAGTTTTTTTTGGCAAACTAATCTAAATCTAACATTAGCCTCCCCTATGAAACCTGCATTTATCATGTGAAACTTGTGTTGTCAAGATTTTAATACAAGCCTGCATTTATCAGGTGAAACTTGTGTTGTCAAGATCTTAATACAAGCCTGAGACATATGGTATTATTACATCATCAAAAGCTTAGAACCATCCAAAACATGTGTCTTGAATATATTTAATGTGTTTGCTAAATTGTCATCTCAATTTTTTTAATTTGGCAAAATTCATCCTCAAAATCATCCTCATAAACATTGTGCTATTGCTTGAAAATATTTTTTAGTATATAAATTTTTTTATTTGTGGACTATATCACGAGAAGAAAAATTGTCTTTTTGGATGTTGTTTGCTATTATGTGTGTCATATGTGACTATTTTAGTTGCAAATGTAATCACAAATGCAACTAAAATAATTGCAAATGACAAGTCAAAAAAACAATTTTTCTTGTCTTGTATGTTATGACAATAGTTAGTACATTTTTATTTTTTTTTATGAAATTCATTATGGTTTTAATCAACACATAAATATGTGCCTTATGTGACAATAAGCTATCACAATAAAATCTTCCCATGTACCAAGTGGTGATAAGAGACCACTATAGGCCATAATTTAAGGTACAATGACAATATTGAGTGATTTTACCTTATTATTGGTGTATGAGATTGAACAAAAGAATAAACATAGACTTGGCCGAATAACCTAGCAGTTGTAATGAATTAGTTTTGTAATTGACCTATGAAAATGATTAGATCTTGGAAACAAAAGTATCAAATGATACAATGCAACAAGGGAATCAAGAGGTTTAAACTTATGTTGCACTAACATATTAATGAGAAATTGGTATCAATGTTTAAATATAAATTGATATTAATCTATCAAACTTGTTTGGTATATGTTTTCCTTAACGAAAATTTGTCACATATAAAGCATATAATAAGAAAATGATGTCCCACAAAATGACTAAAGGAATTGGTATTTCAAATTTTTGTCCATTTTTCCATGATGCCCTCCCCTTAAGTAAAATATATGTGTAATGGGAAGTCACATGACCTAGTTCTCAAGTTTACTATGAAGTAAGGGTAATTCCTTCTTGATAATGATATTCAGAACTAGTTTACGTAGACCAGGTATAGGGTCTTTTTTTTGTCACTAAAACAATTACATCATGGTCATTGACCATGACAATTATAAATGGTCACTTAGTCAACAATTATGTGTTAGAATGACCAAAGTTTAATAATAAATGGTCACTTAGTCAACAATTATGTGTTAGAATGACCAAAGTTTAATAATTATTTGTCGAAATGAAGGAAGTTTGGGTAATTTTCTTTTTCATCTTCCTCTGTTTTTTCTTCCTTTTTTCCTTGCCAAAAATTAACACAATGCAATGGTCGAGTGAGGTCTCAAAGTCACAATGTCATGGAGATTCCCATTTTTTCTTTTTCTCGTGTGTTGCAGCACAAGTTTCTAAATGGCGATGATGATGGAGCGGTAGCAAACGTGTGAGGCCTTGGTTGGAGAGTAAGTGACAAGGAAGTGTGGGGGTTCCTTAACCATGGCATACAACACATCATTTGTGAGAGTTGTAAAATGTGCAACATGGTTTTAGGATGGAAAATTGGGGAAAGCTTTGCAAGTGGGTACCACAGTGACATGTGGTAACAGTTGGGGAGTAAGAGGAGGAAGGTCACACTAAAAGGAATTGTGTCCTTTGCAATTATGAAGTCAATGATTATAAGTCCTGAATGACTATATGTATGACTGTAGTCATAAACTATTACTTTGAATCCTATGTGTAAAAATCATAGTCATATATTTGTGGGGCATATGACTAATAGGAATGAGGTGCCAATAAGATGGATGAAATCATTTTTTCATCATTTGTATTTCATCTATATGGCATTAATGATCGATGACAAAGTGACATGGACATCCACTTGTCATTCACCATTGTCACTAGGAAGAAGTCATTATGCCTATGATTACAAAATGACTATGAATAATGATGTGGATGCATGAAGTGCCATCACATGGAAAACATGTCAATTAAATGACTCTACAATGATTAAAAAATGACTAGATGTCATTGATATGAATAAAGACATACATAGGGTTGCCTACATGGATTATGATCATATGACATTTCACTATGATTACCAAATGACATTAAAATGATGGTATAATAGTTAGCAACTAAATATGTGAACAAGTATTAATTAACCCACATGCAAAATAATGTTACTAAATTTTTTTAACATTATTGTTCATAGCTCTAGTGGAAACAATAGGACCCTATGAATTGTGAATTGTGAATTGTTCCATAGAACAACAAATCTACCATTTTATACAAAGGTGACTTTACAAATATGAAAGACATTCAATTATGATTCAATTTCAAAACTATAAAAATCGGCAAGGAATGTGCAAAATTTTATAATCAACCTTCAAGCCTTCATATGAAGTCAATAGTGTTTTGAAGATTGGTACAAAATGAAATCTAGATAGTATTCTACTCTAAAATTTTGCACATGCTAACATATTGTCTTTGTTTGACAATGCAAATAACTCCTATCAAAGATGTAGTAGTTAGAGGTGGGGGTAGTCCCATTGGAGCATTCAACCCACATGGGTATATTGTAATTGTGATGAAAACATCCTCTACATTTGCCACTTCTTTTTTAAAATGGGCCTCTTTTCGTAGGACAACTTTCCAACTTGGTTTCTTGAAGTTTTCTGAAAAAAAAACTTGTGTCACTTGACTTGGAAATATGAAAGGCTCAGATGTCAATGGTAGCCTATGTCAAAAATTCACAATGAGGATCCCAACTTCATCTTGTACATACGTTGGGTTTCCTCAATTGTTTTCTCGTTGGATCCATTCACATTTGAAAACCACAATAGGGGTATGCAGTGGGCCATAATCTAGTTTGAATATATCTCATAATATCTTGACATATTAGACCTTAACTTCTTTAGCATTAATAGTTTATTGCTCAAACACAAAGGCAATTCCACTATCATATGTTTGCAACAATTTACTCTTTGAATCCTCCACTTTGAAGTGATTACCATAGTCTTTCGTCCTAGTGTAATGTGTTGCTACTTGTGAAGGTTTGTTACATAATAACACAACATCCAAGTCTTCTAGGTTGCCCACATCCATATGTTGTGCATGGATAGCACCTTTGACCCATTCAGCAAAAGGAGGTGTATCTAGGTTGGATGTTTGCTCCAAGTTCCATTTCCTATATAACCAGAAGTCTTATATCATTATGACATCTAAAACAATTTGAAACAACATTTGAAAATGAATTGACTATTAATGCAACGCCATCCAAAACATATATGAACTTATTGGGTCCATGGCATCATGATCACAAAGTTGTCCAATACATATTGGTGGGCAAGGTCCTGTAAAATGGTTTTCATGAGGAACTTGTTGCCAACACCTTCTAACATTTCACCAACATCCCATATTTGTTATTTCACAACATCAAACCACTACACCAAAATGCATCCTAGTTCACTCTGGGTTTCATTAGATTTTGAATGAATTTGAACACTTTTACCATGGTGAAATTAATCAACCCCCCAGTGAACAAGGACCAGTTGCTACAACCAATGAATTGGTCCACTAATACCTAATGAAACAAAGTTACTATCAAGTGAAATAAAAATAATTATCAAGCCATTTCACTTGCTAGTTAATTAACTAAGCAACATGAAAATCAATTAAATTTAAATTATTCAATGTAATATTTAATATTATTGATAATTTCATGATTTTCAACCTATGAATTATTGACACGTGTCATTACCTATGTTAGGTTAAAAACTTAACCTAAGTACATAGGCCATGTAATCAACCTAAATAAACACCTACTCTAAGGAATTACATAAGAAAATATTCGGTCAACTGACCATTATTGACCACAAACACACCATTTGTAAGGTTTGATTCGTTGACCTTTAATATGGAAGTAAACACCCCTACCATCAAGTTAACACATTTGTTGTGATAATGTGTAACATTGCATTTTATTTATCAAATACTTCATTTTAAACATTACAAAAACATAAACTTTCAAAATTCATATCTTATTAAGATTTTGCTTAAATGAAATGATTAAAGTTTAATTTAAATTTTTTTTCAATAATGTACATAATTACATTTTTTTAAAAAAAATATAAAATCATTTGAACAAATTCTTTTTGAATATCACTATTCAATAACATTTCAATTACCATTCTTTTGAAAAAAAAAAAGTTTAATAAATGTATATTTTTTTGTTAATACAATAATATGACATATGTTGAGTTACTTTCAACTATTATAAGGCTACTTTTCATTGTTCTAAGTTATTTCACCCAAGTGGTAATTTAATTTGGTGTTGAAAATATAAGATTTTTTAAATATTATATGGTTCATAATATATCATATGAACATGTGAATTAATTTGAAAAATATCCAATGAATAACAAGCTCCCAAAAACATTCATTAAGCACTGTAATGCGTCTTTTCAACATTAAAGGACTTATAAATAGACTTCAAAACTTTTGAAAATTGCATATATTTTGAAATCTTTTACACAAACCTTTACATAATAACATAAAGATAATTATAAAAAAATTTGAAGATTTTTTTGAAGATTTGAAAATATATATCTAAGGAATATTTCCCTAAAGGCAGTCCCAAAAGCAGTCCAGAAGGAGGTGGGTGTAGCTCATGTTATCCCGTTTGCACCCATGAATCAATAATGGACCATTTCCTCCCATTACAATTATTAAACAAGGAACCCAACCCTAAATCGTAGTATGAAACTCAAAAATTCGTTGTTAGGCCTTGCAAGAGTTGTAAAATCAATCTCAATCGAAAATTCCAAACGCATATGTTATATGATGCCTTGAACAAAGGCGATGTTAAATGATTAAGGTTTAATAACTATTATGAAGTGTCAAATGTGTACCAAAATATAACATTTCAAAACAAACTTTTGGTTCTTAAATGGGGCTCCCTAAAAAACATAGCTTAAGAAATAGAGGAATGCAAATGGGTCCACCTACATGAACCTCAAATTTATCCATGCCAAGAACAAGAAAAAATATGTTACAATGACTCATCTTAATGTTTGAAAACAAGTCTAGTAAAGTATGTTTATCAAGAAGAAGAAAAACATTCAATTTGGGTCCATATTTCTTTTGTTGAAAAAAAGGTAAACCCTTCACATATTATCAAGATAAATTATATTGCTTACATCCACATTCAAAACCCAAAATCAACAACAAACCAAGTGGAAAATGCCTTTCATTTTCAACACCCCATATGATGGACACTTGCTATTTAAAAAAGTTTGAGATGTGCAAGTAAATTATGGCACAACATTCTAGAAGTTGATATGGTGTGAAATAATTAATTAACAAGGTTGTTTCATATGGGGAAGTTGCATGGCATCTTGGATTTTCATTACGATTTTGAAAAAAACTTGGTCAAGTGTTGAACCTCATAGGCACTAAAATTGGCATAACACCTTCCTTCATATGAAAGGATATGTGGGAACTTACAAATTGGCACTTCAATACAAGATATATTATGAAAGATTCTTGACACCCTCCTACAACTAATATTGTGGGTAGATAATGTTGAAAGCGTTAAAATTGCATGGAGTCAAATATTTAATTTTGACAAGAGAGATTTGATAAGTTACTCAACAATAAAAATCATCTTAAAAAAACATTATTTAAGCAACCATATAGAAGCAAGACACAAGTTGACGAACTATTATGCAAACCAAACCACTAGCTTAACAAGTTGTAACTAGAAAATTTACAAAACATAACAACAAAATCAAACAAGTGCAAGGGGAATTTGCAAAGCAAAGAAACATCAAACATTTGAGAAAGGCATGCATGTGAAATCAACAAAGATAGACACAAATAAAATTACATTACCTAAACCCACCATCAAAAGTAAAAACACAAGTGATTGAAAGTAAATGGCATTTACATGTATTAATCTCAAACCTCATTTGATACTACAAAAGATTAAAATGGTACCCAACATTATCAATTTTGTAATATTTTAACAAGGTATTCATTTTTATGAAATAAATGATTTATTCCAATAAAACTTCAGAGAATCACAATCAAATTGTTTGTGTAGATCAAATGAAATACTTTAAAAATTTGTAATTGAAAATCACAATCCATATGAAACTCATAAATGTATTCATAATTTTCATTGGTTAATTGTTTGCTTAGATTTATTCCTCAAAATTCATGTGGATGATCTTGATTAGTTAAATTTATGTTTTAAGGTGTCATTTCACAAAAGCAAAAAAATGTGGTGGACTTTTGAAAGGCCCATAATTACTTCATGTTAAAGAAAAAATCTTAACAAATTTTGCAACCTTGTCATTTCATTGGATTATATACAATGTAAAAGAATTTTGAGTAGATCATGTTTTGCTTGAAAAAACTAAACTTAGGTTTTTCAAATGTGATAATAATAGGGTGATTTTAGTTCTTATATTAAATTTGGAACAAAATGGAATCCAAATTTGTCCAAAAGTGAACCATTGTAGTTTACAATTATTTGTTGCCCTATCAATTATACATTATGATCATCCAAAATGCTTTATTAACATTTACATTAAAAGGATTGAAAGTGAGATGTTCATAAATAGTACGTTTTAGGAAGTTGGATCCATCACATTTAATGATGTTTTCATTAACACAATCAAACAACAAACAATATTTTTGGAACATGCTTGGGTGGAATCTTGTGGCAGGTTCTACACATAAATGATGCATTTATGCATGAATTTTTTTAATCAAATTAATAAAACCACAAAAAAAGTTGTATTTTGCTTGTGAAAAGTTGATCAAGTTGTGCATTGTTTCTAACATAAAGAAAGTATAATCCAAAAGGATATTATAATGTTTAAATTAGCCAAAAGGTCAAAATTAAGTACAACTTGAGAATTTATGGCCATGTCTAGGTGTATCTTCACCAAAAGAATCATGTATTTTGTGATGTGACACACCTTTATGTTTGTCAAATGGTATCAAGGGTAAAACATTATATTGATTTTCAAATTTTGTAACAAAATGCAAACCCAAAATGCATTCCCAAGCTCCCACAAAAAAAGGTGTGAGAACTTTAAGATGGGGCTATGATGTGTTCATAATTGGGTTTCATGGTTATGTCAACTTGCACAAACCAAGAAAAAAAAATGGTTAGTGTAATTTGAAACCAATTTGAAACCAAATGGTGCATAGATGAGTCATAAACAATTCACATTCACAAGACTCATCATGGCCCAAATTGGGGGGAATCAAAATTTTCTTCCTTTTAGTATACTCTATAGATGGTGATGAAGATTAAAACGAAGTGGCATATATTCTCAAGAATCCCTGAAAGTATCAAGTTATGGATCCAACTATCATAAGGGGGGCATTAAATGTTAAAATTTTACATTACATGCATCAAACAAAGTTTTTTATAGGGGTATTATGTGAAAGAACCTTTTTTCTTACCTTATTATTACCATTTTTTTTAATATACACATATTTAAGCCACCTTAAATTGAATTAGATTCTTTTGCATCAACTTTTGATATTTCGTATTTATTTAATATGTTAATTTTAGTACTTGAAGTTGTGAGAAGTAATGACGATACAATTGACAATGGTAAGATCATGTGATAACCATATGTACTTAATATATCTTCCTATTAAATTTTTGGGAGGTGGTAAAATAATATACCCATTTAAAATGTAAGTTTTTTCAAAGTGATTCAATTATTAATGTGGAAGGATCTTCACTTCATGTGCCTTTATGTTTAGTTACTAGTTCATTTATTAATGTTAGTTCATTTATTAATCTATTAATTGAACCTATTAACAACTAATACCTAAAATCTTTAAAACATGTGTACCCTTTATATTATTTTTTTCGATATTGAAGATTAGTTCATACCTTATATTAATTATATATTGGTTTTTAGAATAAACATAATTATATTGTAGAATATTTAAATTTTAAATTTTATCCAACAATAAATATATGGACTTTATATTTTTATTCATGTATTTTGTAAATTCAAAAAAGATTGTTCCCCCCCCTCTTGCTTGTTACTTTGTAGGTGCATATTTTTCTCATATGGATTTTGGAATTCAAGAGTCTTCAAATTGAACCAAAGTTGCAATGTTTGAAAAAAACTTTTTAGCCACATGTCAAGATTTTAAATTGAATATAATTTGTCCTTCTACTGAATGCTTTAGTTATTAGGAGTTGAATTGCTTGTTCGATTCCCTTCAAATTTCAACTATTGAATTAGCTATAACTTATGTTTCAAATATCCAAATGAGGAATGCAACCCCACTTTAAACATAAAATTTTGAAAACCTTTTCAACAATCTAAAGAAGGCCCATTTTGGATAAAGTTTGATGCCCCATACATTATTCCAAAACTTAAAACACTTTAAGACTCCCAACTCACAAAATGAGAATCCATTTGGGAGTGTTGGGACTCATCTCATGCACATTGTCACACTTGTGAGAGTGTGATTGAGTTTTAGGACACTTTATTGACTTGATTCCTTTATGTCATGCCATTTAGCTTAAATTAGTTTCCATGATGTTCATCAATTTTGTGAATTCCAAATGTTTCTTTTAAATTTTACAAAAACTTGAAATGAATTTTTTTATCAATGTACCAATGGAAAATTAAACAAAGTTTGCATTACAACTTAATGTGGTGAGAAAAAAATGCACCCCTAAGCTAAAAAAAACCCATGATTTGTGAATTTCAATGGTGACACCAATTCTCAAGCCTTGAAAAGCATTTAGTTCATATACATCAAAACTAATCAATTTTGTTGCTATAACATCTTGACCCAAATTTTCTTCTTGCAACAATGACTCAATCATGCATTTTGTTAAATTATTAACATTAAACCCATCCATTGATTGAACAAGTGACAATAATAATAAAATGCACACCTAATTATCCACCACATAAATGTGAACGAACATTGTTGGTTATCAATAGAAGTCACTTTGTCAAAAGTGATTAGAAATTACCAAGCTTTTATTATTGTTTTGAAAATTTGAAAGTGGAGGCATTCATCAATTGCCCACCTAGATGCATCATTCTAGTGCCTTTTGGACATGTTCTTCATCTTGATCTACTCAAACATAGGCTTCAAAGTCTCATATTCAACCATGTGAACTATCCATTTTGTAAAATGACGTGGAAGAGTGTATAACAAGTTGCACATTTTTGTGTTAATTATCTTTAGCCATGGCATCATACCCACTTGATATAAAATGGATTTAGGTTATTGAACAGTGAACAACAACAAATTATGAGCACGAACTTATTATTGCTCTCATAGTAAACCTATATTTTTTTCAAGATTTTGTTAAGAATGTTTTACTTATTTCGTTTTTGCTTGTTGATTCCCCATATGTTTCTCCAAGTTGTTTCATATGGGCACAATATGCTTGGACACATTGGTGATGGCTTCACAAATATTGCACTTGACAAAAACTAAAACCCCATCAACCATGTTTGATTTCACCATAATGAACTGCATTGCCTAGGAGTTTTACATTTTCAACTTGCACCATAATTCTTTTGGATCTTTTTGATGGAGGCTCCATAGCAACAAAGTCCATGATTTACATTGAACCAAAATTTGAAGTGATTGATTATTGAATTCGATTGAAATTGGAATTGATTTGCGCCAAATTAAATACAAGTTGTCAACATTGTAGTTGTCCCAAAATTTGGAGGAACATGTGTGTGTGGCTATATAGGATACCACTAAACTTGGATCAACTTGAATGTTGGCATTGTCATTACAAAAGAATACCTACGCTTAAAATAATTGATGGTAGTTTCAAAGGCCCCACTGTAGTTTTAATCACAAAAAATAATGAAAACCCAACACCTTCAAAACCCTAGTAGCTTCCAAAGACCCAAAATTCAATAAACTACAACAAGCACCTAGAACCCAAACACCTAGAACTTGACCTTTGATCTCTAGAAACAAAGATCAAATTTATTTTCATTCTTGTAAAACCCCAACACTGAAAAAAATGAAATGCAATGCTTCCACATTATGGAATCACAAATGTAACATTTGGCATTACAAATTTGTTGTTTGCACTTGTATTCTAACCTCCCACATTACAAAATCACAATTGTAATTGCACATTGAATAATAGTCGGCTATAATGACATTCCTAAATATGGAATTGTAATTACAACTACAAATTTGTTATTTGTAGCACATAATTGCAACAAAGCTCCCACATTATAAAATTGTAGAGTTGGAAAGCATCTTGTAACCTTCTAGCCACCACTCCAATAGTTATGCATTTTGTAATTCTACAATTCCATTGTTGTCAATCTCCATATTTCTTAATCCATATTGAGATCATAACATCTTTCCAACTTCCGTGCTCCACCTTAAACATTGAACCATTACCACTAGTTGTCATATTTGGTATCAATTCAAGAACAACACTTGAAAGATGAAACTTCATATTTGAAGCTTGAAATAAATGCACCCTTTTCAACATCCAACAATCGGCTATCAAAATAATGCATTGTGCAATCACAATACACAATCTAGTGCCATTCTTTTGATGTTTTTGTCCCAAAGAGACACATGACTAGTAGTTACAAGCCATAGTGCCATATGGTGAAAAGTAAAGACTATAGCTTTAATATTTAAGTCTACAATACTTGGTTAATGAGCAAACCTTTGAGATTTTTTTTTTTGGAACATGGGGGGTCTAGGTGTAGCCACCTTAACATGAAAGTCACCTTTCTAACATTAAATCATGGTTAATATAATGGCAAAAAAATGAACAATCCCATGTTAAGGAATACATAATTGATGTATTTATGCAACTACTCAATGACCATCAATAAGTGTATATAATGTCAATTTATTCATTGTTACCAAGTGTACAACTGAGATTTAAGAAAACAAGATTAAAATAATTAATTAGTTTTGATTTTCAAATCACTTTTGAGGGAAAGGATTTAGTATTTAGTTCTTGATTGAGATTGGGGTTGAAAGAGTTGTTACAAGCACACTTAGAGAAATTGCTAGATAATAGGGATTAAAAAAAAATGAAGTTTTAAAGTTTTATTAGGTTGTGAACTACAAATTTTCATATTTCAATTCTGATTTATGCATTTTAATAGTACATATGTTTGATATTTTTAATTTTGAGTAAAGAAAGCAATAGAATATTGGTGAAGAAAAAAAGAATTAACATGAACTTTGAATTTATTGTGTTTTTAAAATTATAATAATCAAGATATATGATCACAAATTTTAATTATCAATAAAATTCAAAATCTGGGAAGTAATGAAACAATAGCAACAATGGAATGAATGTGTGAATATAATTTGAAAATAAATTTGAATTGTTTGGAACAACAAATTGTATCATGATTAAATGCACTTGTGTACATAATTTGTAATGTTTGTTAATAGGCAAAAAACAAATCAAAGTAAAATTTGCGCCTACCATTCATCATCAATTTTTCCCCTATTTTGCATTTGTACTTTGAATACACCATTTTTGAATGTAGAAAACTTGCAATATTATTTAGCTATGGAAAAGTAATTGAATATGACATAGTCAATATTGTCATTCAATGAGCTTCAATCAATTGCACAAATACTATTAGTATGTAATTTAAAAAAAAAACCAAGAATTTTACTAATAATGCCTTGATTATTGTTTCTAAACAATATCGACAATGATCTCACTATAACATCACATCAACAATGAATTATTGATACCACAATGGTATTTAGACGTCAATTTTTTTCAAATGTTGTAACTATCACAACGGATCGATGTTAAATATATCCCAAAAGAGAAAGCTAAAGAAAAAGATTAAAAAAAAGAAAAAGTTCTAATGGGTGCAAAAATGCCAAATTCAAACTCCCAACCATCTACAAACAAATGATTGTCCCAACCACTAGATTATCACTTTTTATTACAAAAAATTACTGTACCATGTGTAATTATTTTACAATATCAAAATTCTACAATAATAAAAATGGGAATGCCATACCCTTTTTGTTGAAAAAATTAAATTTTTTGATAGAAATTGTCATTTGTGAGTGGTGAGCATGTTACAAATGTTTCCCTAATCTCATTTTAAAAAAAAACCTTGTATATCAATACGGATATGTATAAAACATAATACGAATCCAAGGCTGGTTCAAATTGCCCAACACTAGTCATCCCTAGGAAGGTTGAGCTAAATTTCACTATAAACTAGACATGAAATAAAAATATTTAAATATAGAAAAATGGTGGCTTTTATTAAATTTTTTTCACATTTTTGACAATTGAGAACCTCCAAAATCACATCAGTTTTGAATTTTTGATTTTGAATTTGGCTTTTTGATGAAATTTCACCAGAAAAAAAGGCTGATCTAGAGTGAGGAAAAATGGTATATTTGTAGATGAGGGTTGAAGGTTCCAAAGTTGAATGTAAGAGGGGCTTGTATGGGCACTAAAGGAAAACTGAAAGGTTATGGAAGACTACTGAAATCCCTTGGCAACTTCAACACATATTTGTTGAATAAATAATTATTTTTGAACATTTCATTTTGAAAAATCAAATATTCTTGGAGATTTTATATTTTCCTTCAAATTTTTTGATTATTCAAAAGTTTTCAAATTTGATTTTTTTTTTCCCCCAAATAATATAATTAGTGTGGAAGTTGACAACATAGTAAGTAGAGTATTATAGCCTCTCCATTTGCCCTAGGTATGGACAATAAAAGAATGGAATTTTTGAAAAAGAATAGGGGACGAATAGTGAGAACAAAAAGGGAACATCATTGGGAACAATTTGGTCACCATATCTACTTATATAATATCCTTGATTTTGTCCGCTTGTGATGGTGTTCGGTTGTTTTTTTCATCCATTTGTCTCGTCATTCGTCATCATGTGTCCCATCATTTGTCCCCTCATCCGGGATAAAAAATAAAAAAGATAAAAATTTCTAAAAAAAAACTAAAACATGAACCAAGTTTAAAGAAACCGAAGGACTTCACAATGAAAGCTAGAACTAAGTAATACCATGGTACCTTGGCCACTTGGACACATGTTTGTTGAATAATTAATTAATTAATTTTAACGATTCCAAATTGAGAAGTGATATATTCCCAAATATTCCATCGAACTCTTTAATTTTCCTTCAGAAATGTTTTTTTTTTTTTTTTTTTTTTCCTTTATTTTTTTTTTTGGGGGGTGGGGGAAGGGGATTTTTA
>Ga0116231_10009829_pt1 | contig 15804 bp, 6 predicted proteins | sample S1TSphgellanicum_2_FD_89695 | JGI IMG/M metagenome (GOLD analysis project Ga0116231, IMG submission 89695) | Host-associated microbial communities from peat moss isolated from Minnesota, USA - S1T2_Fd - Sphagnum magellanicum MG | ecosystem: Host-associated > Plants > Peat moss > Unclassified...
AATATTTTGAAAGTATATGGGCTAGACCAACAAAGGCCAAGCAACATAGAAAGTGTTGTAGCAAGTTGTAGATAAGAAACACAAGTCCTAACATATCAACAAGAACTAAAAAAACATCCTAGAATAGCCAAAAAGGAGTTACAAGAGATAGATTAGCAAAATCCAAACACCAAACTAGCCAAAGAGGAGCTACAAGAGCTTAAACATCAAATTATAGATCCTAATGTTATGGAAGGTGAGATAAAAAATCAAAATTCATGGGTGTATGTAGAAGGACAACTATGAAAGGTTGTAATAGATCAATTTTACAACCAAAAGTATAGGAAGTTTTTATATTATTGTTGGCTACAAAGTTTTATAGTTTGTAGATATAATTTACATAGTCATAAACAAAGAAAATTTCAACCAATTCAAAGAAATCGTAATTTGTTGTACACACCTACCACCTGCACAAAAACTATAAACCAAAATTTAATTTGGGATGACTTTGAACAATCCTATACATTGATAATTTATTCCTAACAACTAGAGACATATGTATTTCAAACATACTTTGACACTAGTGGAAAAATTGTCATTTGAAATTATTATCTTTTCAAACGACAGTTGCAAATGACACATTTTAGTCATAAATGACATTTTTTCCATTAGTGTGACTTATCATATTTTTTTTTTAATTGGGCACAATACAAAAAATTCAAGTTTGTACTTCTTGTAAGGCCAAATAACACACCCCCAATGTGTTACAGGTTAGGGCCAAAGGGATTTAAATCATCATGTTGAATGTGTTTCATAGGAGGCAAAGTGGATTGCAAGACTAACCAAGTCAAAACAAGAAGAATGTCCCACCATCTTCTAAATAGGGACTAATAAGAAAATAGAAAAGGTTAATAGATGCAATCCTCTAATCACTAGAGGCAAATGGACTAACAAAGCATTGGAGGAAGCCATGGATGTAGTTGAAAATGGAACAACTTCATTGAGGAAAGCAAATAAACATTGGAACATAACATACCCTAACCCCTAAACCTTCTACACATTTTTATTATGTAATTATCATCTTTCTTATCATGCAACTTATAGTTTCACAAATTATGCATAAACTTTTGAACAAACTTGCACCAATCTCTCAATTATAGCCTCAATTTCATTTTATAAAATTTTCAACTCTATACAACAAACTTCATTTTAGTCAAGTGAAATGTCTTAATATGCCCCAAACACTCACTTATATACTAAACAAAAAAAAACTAAATAAAAAAGTTTTTAAATCATTACAACTCACATGACTCACCATGTGATTCAACATGATTCAACATGCAGATTAATTTATACCACAAGCTTTTTAATGAATCATCATATTTTGAGTCATGCACATGAATATATGTCATAATTTTCCTAATGAATCATTATGTTTAAATCATGCACATTAATTGAAACCATAATTAATTCATGATGATTCATTATAAATCATTCAAATATCATTATTAAATTATGAAATCAAATCACGTAATAAATTGCCTATTTTAATCCATTAATTAAATACATAGTTAATAATAATTATCAAATTATCTTTTTTTTAATCAAGTTACATTTCATGCAACAACTTTGTCACATCCATCACTTTGTACAAGAATAAAAACTTCATTAGATTTTTTTAATATGTTATTTTTCATTTCATGTGTATGTGCTTTTATTCCAGTAGAGCCTACAACCTCTAGCTTTACCTATCATGTAAAACACTAAACAAAATTTCTAGTGTGTCTCATGGGCATATTATAAATGGAATCTATCTTCCACTAATAGTGGGGGCATTTTAAAACTGAAACACCCACTAAAATGCCCACTCCAACAAGTGTCTGTTGGGTGTCACATAAAAAATGAAAATAAAATAAAATAAAATCTATCAGGGCTTTCCAGATGAAAACACGTTTGGAGTTAAATCTTCTTGTAATAATCACTCTTTGTTCCTATTTCAAGGCAATATTTTGGGCAAGCACTTATTTCAAGGTAGAGCCAAGGGGTTCTTATTCTGAAAATGCCCCATTCCTTGGGCATTACCTTGGAAATTTACAAAAGCAGATCCATGTAAGTAGGTGGCACAGGCAAGGGAGAGGTGTAGAGGGGATTAAAGCCCACTTTACACTAGGTCCTTACAAGAATTGGCCCAGCTTAAAGTGGACCGTCTAATGTTCAGAATTAGGCGCAATTGGCCAATTCTAGTAGGGCCCAACCCCGTATACCAAGGAGGATGTGGTTGCCAAAATATGGCCTTATTTTGTTGCCAAATCATTGGGCTAGAGCTTGTGAAAAAGGAATGCTAATAGAATGAAAACCCAACTTGTTGGCTTGGCCCGAAAGCTTCAAGTCATCTTTAGTTTATTTTTAAGAGTCTTTGTCCTTGGAAGCCATCTCCTAAAATGTGGAAGTTATGAGGGGAAGGAGGAGGCTACATAAGGATGGGAGCTTCTTGTGCCTAAGTCTTGGGCTCCACACTCCTTGCCCCTAGGCCAGCAAAATACATTTACGAACTCAGGTTGACCCAAGCCCACCAAGCCATAAGTTAGTTAAGTTGGGTCCAAGCGTTTTTGGGCTTCATCCATACCATAAAGCAGGCCTAAGCCCCCAATCACAAAGTCTCCAACCCAAGTTAAAGCATTCACATGCCATCTTGAACCAACTTAAGACATATGAAAATTTACACCATAGTACCTATAACATTTCGGCCATAATTAAAATAATAATAGTAAAATTTCAAATTTCAAAAACTTTGCAAGCTGCCTTGCCAAAAGTTTCAAAAAACTTAATATTAAAATTTAGAAATTTATGACTCATGTGTTCATTTGTCCATGAGCACCTACTAAAATGTAGGTACTCGAATTTTTAAAAAAATCGTGATTGAAGGGTCAAAGTGAAAAATAAATAAATATTTGCTTGAACAATTTCAAAATGGCAAAGGTACTATGATATTTTTCCATGACCCTAGGGCAAGCAAACTATATTGCCAATGGTCTCAAGAAGGCAGCCTTTGAAACTTAAAGGAAAATCTTTATAAATCAAAATACACACTTAAACATACTTTAACACTTCATACATAGTCCTAATCATTGCATTCATGTTATCACATTTGTCTAGATCAAACAATCATCGCCATATAGTTTGACATGAATTACCTTCATGCCATTCTTGAAACGATCTTGACAACTTCTAAATTGAATCCAATAAGTCAAAAATCCAAACACATCTTTTACAAAACCAAATTCCAACATGATCCATACCTCAAATAATTAAAAATTGACATACTAAACTTTGAAAGTAGAAATAAGCAACATTTATTCTTGAATTTATTTTATTTTCATTTCAAAAGGTTGCCATACCATCTCCAGTCTAACCTTTAATCCACATATTGTCAGTGATGATAATTTGGAAGAACTTTATGTTGAAGGTGAATACACACAAAGGTGTACACTTTTCCACACGTATTTGAACCATGAAAGCTGCATGGTAAGGTTCTGTTGAAAAGACTTTGTCCAGCCTTCCTTAGTGTTACAGAATCTTGCATTTGAAAAGTGAACATTTGAGCTATTACTCCCAATAATAAATAATTTCATTTTAAAAATCCATTACCCATTGAATATCTTGACATTTTGATTCTCAATATTTTTTTCAAAAAGTTCTCTTTTGGATCAATGTTGTCACATTATAATCCTTTCCAAACTTTTCATCAAAATGGACATTAAATATAAAGGTCTATTGAGTTCATACTCAGATATTAAGGATTGTGATAGAGTTTTTGCAATAAATCAAAAGTTCCATGTGTTGTGACAAATCAAAATTTATTCATGAAATTCATATAATATGATTATATTATATAAAATATTTTTTTGTTGAATCTTTTCGTATCTTAATCACTTCAATTTAATTGCATTACCAACTATCGATAGTTCATTGTTGCAAAATGAATATCATGACATTACTTCATAAATCATGTAATAAAGTTATCTGTAAATAATATTGGGTTTCAGCCTCTCTTTCCTCTTGATTGTCCCTTTCATCCCCCCCCTTTTGAGCTTTCCACAAAGTCACTGAAACTGGACCGGCCTTGAAAACATAGGATAACTTTCCAAAATCTAACCACCACGTTCACTTTTCTAACCATAGGCTAGTTTACTTTCATGGCCACAAACCAGGAACAAGGGGGTGAAATAGGTCAGGCCCATCGACCTAGTTTTCCATGGGCTATGTACCTACCCTACCCACCTTGTTGCCTATGGGCTACATACCTACCTAGAGTACTCGTAGGCCACCTACCTATCTACCCAAAAGCTACCTATGGTTTACCTACTTATCTACCCATGGGTCATTTAGGGACTACCTAGGGAGTTATATAGAGATTACTTAGAGGGCATATAAAGGTTACCTAGGGTATTCCTAAATTAAGGGATATCTAGGGATTACTTGTAGGGTTATCTAGGGGACTATTTTAAGGATTAGGTTGGGCTATTTTGGGGTTATTTAAAGGGCTATTTAAGGTCTATCTTAAGGATTGTTTAAGTTAAAGGAGACCTAGAGAATATTTGTGGGGTTAGCTAGGGGACTATCTAAAAGCCACATAGGGATTTTTTTGGTGCTACCTAGAGACTACCTAGGGACCTCTTTTGGGTTTACTTATGGGGTTACATAGGGACCTATTTAGAGTACACCTAGGGTACTATTTAGGGGTTACTTAAGGGGCTATATTGAAGGTTATTTTGTGGTCATTTTGGAGGTTACTTTGGGGCTAATTAGGGGACTATTAAAGAAAGTACCTATTGATTTCTTAAATTAGGGATACTTAGGGATACTTATAGGGTTACATAGTGGGCTACCGAGGGGATATTTAACAATTAAGGAAAGATTTGCTTTGGTTAGGGTTATCCATATAATACAATTTAAAAGGCTATTTAAGAGCTACCTAGGGGGGATATTTTAAAATCACAAAAGGGCTTACTTATGTTAGGGATATTTAATAAATATTTACAAGGTTATTTTGGTGAAGGGTTACCTAAGGTGTTATATAAAGTTTACCTAGCCATATATAAAAGCTATATATATGATTAATCCAAAATCATAATCCAAAACCTTAACATTATCCTAATTTTTAATCCATAAACTGAAAATCGCAATATAAATTAATGCAAACTTGAAACCTTAGGTTTCAACTTAATGCAAAAAGCTAATCCATAACCTTTGCTTTAAACCCATAAGCTTTGTTTTATAAAGTTGACTTATATGAGTGGAATCATCTCCCATATTCTATTTTTTTTCATTTCATTTATGAAAGGTATTTCCATTTGGAGATCATGGCTTCATCTTCAAGTCATGGTTCTACTTTTATGGGAGATAGTTTCAGTTTCTTTTCTTCAAGTTATGATGAGATCTTGGAACAATTTTTTGTGCACATGGATAGGCAAAGGCAATGTGTTTTTGCATGTGCAATTGTTATGTTCAACTTGTTTCACAATGCTAATAAGTTGGAGGTGGGTGCAAGTTGATTAATGGACCCAAGTGTGGAAGTTAAAATGTGTTTGATATTATGCGAGCGATGTTAGGGTTGTCCAATATGTTAACCAATTTCACATTAGTGGAGTTTGATGAGTTAGCAACACTAATGGTGCCCACCATTGTAAACCATGCATGATCTATAGGTGGGCATTACAATTTAGCTTCAAATTAAAATTTTGATTTTAAATGTTAAGTTTGGGGTTATGGATTATGCATTCCATTGTAGGGTCTACATTAAAGAATAAAATTAGGGTCTAGGATATAGAGTTTGAATTTTAATTTTAGACTTTGGATTAAGGTTTTGAGGTTTATATTTTGGATTAAACTTTTTAGTTTTAAACATTGGATCAAGGTTTGGGTTAAAGTTCTACTTTTAAAATTTAAATTATGGTTTTAGTTTTAGACTTTGGATTTAGATTTTAATTTTAGGGTTTGGGTTTGGATTAAGTTTTAGTTTTAGATTTTGGATTAAGATTTTTATTTTAGGGTTTGAGTTTATATTAAGTTTTAGTTTTAGACTTTGGATTAAGATTTTAATTTTAGAGTTTGGGTTTGGATTAAATTTTAGTTTTAGACTTTGGATTAAGGTTTTAATTTTAAGGTTTGGGTTTGGGTTAATGTTTTAGTTTTGGGGTTTGGATTTGTTTTTTAGTTTTAAAATTTGTGTTTGGGTTTAGGTTAGGTTTTTAATTTAGGGTTTGGATTAAAGTTTTAATTTGAAATTTTGGGTTTAGGTTTGGGTTTTAATTTAAGGTTTGGATTAATTGTTTAATTTTAGGATTTGGGTTTAGGTTTGGGATCTAGTTTAACGTTTGGATTAACCTTTTAATTTTAAGGTTTGGATTTAAGTTTGGGTTTTAATTTAAAGTTTGGATTAAGGTTTTATTTTTAGGGTTCGGGATTTAGTTTAGGACTCTGGTTTAGGTTTGGGTATTAATTTAAAATTTAGATTAACTTTTTTGTTTAAGCTTAGAATTAGGGTCTTATTTCTAGGGTTAGGGTTTTAATTTAGAGTTTGGACTAGGATTTTAGTTTAAGGTTTGGGGTAGGGTTTTAATTTTAGACTTTGGATTATGGTTTTAATTTTGGACTCAAATTAAGGGTTGGGTTTAAGGTTTTTGTTTTAGGGTTTGGGGTTAGAATTTTGAATAAGGTTTTAGTTTTAAAGTTGGATTACAGGGGTTGGGTTTAAGCTTTTAATTTTAAGGTTTGGGTTTATGTTTCAATTTTATATTTTGGATTAGGGTTTCAATTAGGTTTTTAATTTCAAACTTTTGATTAAAGCTTAAAGTTTAAGGTTTGGATTCAAGTTTAGATTAAGGTATAATTTTAAAGTTTAAGGGTGAATGGATGGTGGGTGTTTTGTAGGTGATCACCACATTCAGATAAGACATCTTTCAAAATTAAACTTTGAACAACCCCTTTTGAAATTCATTTTGTACATGGAACAAGATAATGTTTCCATATATGATTTTTTTTATGGAACTGGTCAAAAACTATTGTTTGTGATGCTACCATTTTCATTGCATTTTACATCAATGATGTAATTGGGGATGAGATCCAATGGTTGATTCGAATGTTGGAGACAAAACTCAATTCAATGGGCACAAAAATATATGATAAATGTAACACACTGTGGTTGTTGATCATCGAAGTTTGTTCATCTACCTAGATTTTGGATATCCAAGATCTTACCATGTGATGTCATTATATTGCGCCAATCTGAGTTGCATTAGAATTAACATCAATTTTTTTATGCATGATAATCATGAGTACTTTGAATATTTGTTAAAGGATCCTAGTTATTTGGGCAAGGAAATGTTCATCATGAAGAAAATTGGGAGGCATTAGTTGGGTCTTAATGTTAATCAAGATGTTATCCAAACCTACAACACAATGCATGTTGGGTAAAAAATGCAAATGGAATGGGGGATAAATGGTTTGAAAAGGAAATGGAGATGATTGATGAAAATATTTGATTCCACAAACCCAAAGTACACACACTTCACTACACAAAAATGTGAATAATATGACTACATATATGATTACATTTGTAGTCATAAACGACATTTACGACTACCATGACTATATTGCATATAGACTTGTTACAAAGGCCATTAGTTGTATTTTTGGTCGTAGTTGCAAATGCCATAGTCATCATATCTTCGATTATTATAGTCATAATGGCCCATATCTTTTACAACTCTATATATATATAAAATTATAAAATTATAAAATAATGATAACTAAGATATCTTGTTTTAATTGTCCAATTATTTTAATCAAATTATTTATTCTTCCATTTTTTTGAAAATTGAAAGTTTCAAGAAGATTCAAACTATCTACCTAGGTAGGTAGAAAACTAGCACCTATTTATTTGTGTGGGTAGGCAAATGAGTAGGAAATGGGAAATGTAAATGGAATAAATAGCTAGAAAAATATTGCATTTACTTTGCCATTTCCATTTAAAGTCAAACATTTTTTCACTCATTCCAAATTGGCATAAGCATTTCAATGTGATAAGTCAATGGAAAACATGTTCTTATATATCTTGTGAGAGAGATTCAAAGACAAAACATATGGGTTAACCTTTTACTTGCACCTTTGTCTTTAATTGAAATGCAATTAAACCTTTTCCAAAAGCCATTTTAATTAGTAATATATATTTCATATTATGCCCAAATGAAATTATTTAACCTTTAGAAGGTTTTCCAAAATCTACGTGCCGAGATTATAAAAATAACTAAAAAGTACTTGATTTGAAAAAAATTGCATGTAAATCTTGCATTTCAATACATTTCAACGACAATGTTTTGAAGACATTTTTTTTTCTTCACCATCATTATCATTCTCATACTTTGTCCAAATGAATTTCTTTTTCGTATTACATAATACATTTTAATTATGAAATTTAATATGAATAATTCATAAAATATGATGTATCAACATATAATAATGTTCTTCTCAAAACCATTCAATGTTACATAGTTTATTTAGGAAATATAATACATTTAAATATAATATATTCAATACATACATGTTAATTTTTATATTGTAATATGAGTTTGATAATATAATTATAGAAGATAAATTAATATGGAGATATAAAAATTTTTAAAAATGAAAATTTTATTAAAAATAATTTTCATATTATATTTTCTTTATTCAAAAATAATTTTATTAATATAATATATGATAAATAAATATAATCATGTATTATATATTAGTGATCCTACATGAAAAAAATATTGGATAAAATATTTTATATTTTCATGGATGAATATTATGTTTTACATTTTCATCAAGTCAAGCCCAAAATAAAATATTATGTAGTTAAATTTTTTTAATATAATATGTATAAATAATTTTATATGTTATGTATTTTACATCCTATATACATACAATATATGATACTATTCATTACATATTTATATGTTAAAAAAATGTTTGATTTTGATTTTGTTTTGTTGTAAACCTCTTCTAGCATTTTATTAAATAAAGGCAGAAAATAAAATCTGACCTATTTTTCAGAATTAAACTAAAAATTTATTTAAATAATATAAATTTGATTAAAAAGGATAAGTAAATAAATTAACAGTAAATTATATCATTAATTGATATAATAAATACATTGAAATAAATTGATAAAAATTTATTATTTACTACAATTCATTATTTAATATAATCCAAAATAAAGTAGAATATGTTACAAAATTTTATTTTAATTATATATGGAAAATCTTAATTTAATATTCATGAATTATATATATATATAATTTAAATAGTACTTAAATTGTATAATTATCAATAATATGCTAGCTGATAGCACAAAATATTTATTAGAAGAATAGTATTCCACTTAATTAATATGAATAATGGTAAAAAAATCCATTTTTATTTATTTATTTGGAATTTTATTGTAGGTCACTTGGTTTCAAAATAATGGAAGATGTCGATTAATTATCAATGAATTTTTATGATAAAATATTAAAATATTATATAAATTATACCTTATGTAAATTAATTTTTATTTGTATTATGTTATGTTTGTGAAATATGTTTATATGTATAATAATAAATTCAATCACCCAAATAAATATATATATTTAGATTATATTGCAATATATTAAGTATATTTATATTAAATATATATCAATACATAAAATTAATATTGGGTTTTCATTTTTTATTTCTACAAAACGTCTTTACATTGTAATATATGAAGGCCCAAAATAATATATGGGAAATTAAATTGAAAATTGTATGTAAAGTAAATTACTAAACTAGTTATAAGTTGGTTTGAATCAACATTTAATATGTCATATTGTAACTAATTGATGGAATAAAAAGTTATGACAAATAGTCTTAAACATTGTAAATTAATTATATTAAATAATGACTATTGTAAAATTTTATATAACATTGAAATTAGGGCATGGTTATGTAATGCATGTATTATAGTCACAAACCTAGTAATGTATTTGTATTTTGATGACTATAGTGGTTGACATTAAACACATAACAATATTTTAAACAATTACAGTCATTAACCTTAATAGCGTAGTCATATTTTTGTCCAAAACCCCCTAATAGTTGTAAAGGACAAGGCTTATACTACTACATGACTACGGCAAGGACATAGTTGCAAAATGTCCTAGTCATGGATGCCATGTTTTGGCGTAGTGCTTGTTCAAAATTGTAGCTATTTTGACACATTTTTTGCATAGACGACAAATGGACTTCACATTTCAAATCATAGGTGAGCAATTGCCCAACCTTACTAACCATGGGTGGGATGGATATTTTTAGTTCTACAAATTTAAAATCTCTTTCAACTTTGATTTGGATTTTTCTTTAGCTATAATTCCTAAATCCCTAGCTATCTTCAAGTTATTGATTTTAACTTTGTTTACCTTGTCAATTTAGTAATTTGCATTTGTGTTTGTGGTAGAATATGATGTTGTAAATCCACTTCCACTATGGATGCCATCTATTCAATATTTTGTAATTGGTTTTGCAAATAATAAGCCTCTGTCCTAGTATTCTCTAATAGAATGGATGTAGATGGCAATCTTGATGCTAGACTGGGCCCATATGATGGAATCTCCAAATCTACATACATAGAAGGAAGATTAAATGTAGGTGTAGATGCAAGATTAGATGAGGTTGACATATTGGTATCATCAATTAGGGATTGAAAGCGTTTCAAAACATTATGCATGGCATGGGCATCCATTGATTTCAAGTGTGTGAACACCTCTTCATTTTGTAATACAACTCTTTTTGAACCTTCTTGATTTGATGTCCTTGTTTTCAATTCCCTTAATGTTTCCTATAACCTTTCTTTTGATGTTTCCTCCTACAACTTAGAATCCAAATCATCATTTTTGTATGTTTTATACACATCTTTCCACATTATGGAAGGGATTAATTATGTTATCTTGGTTTTATCCTTGTTATAGATAAGAAAATGATGATTGTAAGTATCACACATGGTGTTCATGAATTGAATAGACCCAACAATTTGCTTGGTTTTTTTATCCTACCAACATGCCTTTGCCACATGAGTATGTGCATTGGAAGTTTTCATTGCATTGAGACCCTTGTGCTCCAACATAATCCAATCCATCCATTTTACATTTCACACACAAACATGCACATAATTCCATTTTTAAATAACCACATTATTTATCTATGTGCCTTAATGTCCTAATGTCATTTCTTCCATAGTTTCCTTTTCAATCTATTTTTGGGATAAAATCCATCTCTTTTTATATCTAGGACAAAATCCTTTTCTATTTTTATCATATTTTTTCTCATATTTTTCTTTGCAATATTCCAAATTTTGTCCAACCCTTTCGAAACAACATAAATGATCAGATTTAATCATGAACAACATTATAATCCCATATTTGATTAGGGTTTATGTTTTGTAATGGGATGAGTAGAAACCACCATACCAACATGAAAACAATCAAGAAAATTATTGAAGAAAATGAAGAGGATGGGGCTATTTGTACAAGATTTAAATGTTGAAATTTCATGTATTAATTGTAATTGAAAACCAAAAATAACAGGAGGATGGTTTAAAATTCAAATTAAATTGAAATCATCATGACAAATTATGAACCTTAAACCAAAACTAAAACCCAAAACCATGAGGAGGGTGGGTTCTTTTTATAGGATTGAGATGCTCAATTCTAATGTACTAAATAAAATTGAAAGCCAAAAGAAAGAGGATGATGGTTAATAATTCAAACTGAATTGAAAACATCATGACAAATGCACTCATCAAAATAAAAAATCACAACCATGAAGAGGATGGGGGAATCAAATGGTACCTTTTACTTATATACATGCAATAAGCATATAGAATCCATTAGATGTTGGCAATTTCATGTTCCAAAATTCAAAACCCTAAACTTTCAAAAGCTTATACTATTTACTTTTCAAAACCTCACTACCATTAGTTAGGAAAAATTGATCATTAGAAATGTTCAATAATGTGTTCAAACATTGCATTTCAAACTCTATGCGGTCTTTAAGAGAGGATCTACAAAATTGATTTCAATATATCATTTTTCAATAATTGGGATTGTTAATTTTGATGATTCTCAAGTGTATTCCATTGGCCAGTTTTCCCCACCGTAATCAACCAACCCTTGTTTACTCAATGAAGGTGCCAAAACATGTAAAGATTGGTTAATGACAAGAAGGGCAAAATGTGTTCAATCACCACTAAATCTAGTAGAAGTGGCAAAATAACATTAAATGCCAAACTGATTTAGTTTGGAGGCTACATGAGAATTGAAGACTTAGATTATATGGGAAGTTTGGGAATTTGGGCTTAGAAGCATTACTTCAAATTCTTTTGGAGATTGCATTAATAAATGACTAGCTACTAGTTGCATTAACTCACACACCTTGCCACAAAGAATGGAAAGTGACCACACGGAAAGTGAAAAGGATTCCCAAAAAAATGAGGTCATGGCATATATAATCCCAAAAAACATCATCATGTTCCCTTATTGCCATGGTGTTTTGAAAAGAACACCTTAAACTATTTAATCACCCACCTACCTAAAAACCTAACCTTTAAATGATGGTGCAAATTTTGTAGGAAATTTTTACCTCCCTACACTTATGCCGGTGACACTCCTTTCCACCCCGTCTTGAAATGGTCTTCACTTACATCGCCTAGACCCAACCTTCTCCCTCCTTGAGCTTTTGCATATGACGCTCCTCTTTAAGTTCTTCTATGATGGTTTTTATTTAAATTTAAGCTTTTCCCTCTTTGAACTTCTACCTCCCTAAGCTTCTACTTCTTTACGTCTTTAGCTTTTAATGTTTCTTCTTACAAGTTCACACAAACTTTATAAAATAGCTTGGGAACAATACAAAAAGAAATGCTTTCACACACAAGTTGAATCTATTGCAGGGCAAGTTTTCGCACATTGCAAAACTCAAAATACTAGGTGAAACTAATTTCACCTTGGGTTTAGGAATAAAATTATGTTTCATTTTGTGTTATTTTTCTTTGGCATGGTCTTGTCATGACTTTTGTCTTACATCATTAGGTTCACCCAAACTTAGGGTTCTCACCATGAGTTCACATTACTTTAACAAATAATTTTAATATGTTTTCACCCTTGAATGATTTGTTGGGCAACCATTGCTTATAGGCAAGGATTAGATAGTTTGTTATATCTATAACATTTTAATCTTAAGAGTAGCTTGGACCTCATGGTGATAAATAAGTAATCTTCAAGTAGAGTAAAGTACAAAGGAATTTAAAAGTAGATTAAAATGTCAAAAATTTAAAGCTTTAGAAATACATATGCTGAGGCAAATGATTCGATACAAGTGTTGGGCGATTCTTGACTTATATAAAGAACCTCGGATTCTGAAAAATAAACTGGCATTATTTCAGTTTCAGTTAGACATTTAAACAAAATTGTAAATTCTATTCTTTCAAAAAAAAAATTCTGATTCCAATTTCAGTTCTGAAAATCAATCCCAGTTCAAATTAGTTCTTGCTAACCGAGATCTGAACTGATGGATAATTACTAGTTAATTTTCAATTCTAATCCTGTTTATTTTTGAAATATGTATTTTGGTTCAAACTTTGATTCCACATATAAGCAGAATTGAAATTTTGGTTTTGGGTCAAATTTATTCAAAAACATAAATTCCGGTTTTGATGCTCATTTTGAAAAAAATTACCAGTTCAAATCTGGTTCTTATTACCTTCCTTACCCTAAGGTCAGTTTTGTCATTAAATAATCTTCAAAATAGTGAAATGAAATTTTGTGAAAATATGAAGTTGACATGTTGAAAATCATCATGATTATCATAGGCTACATTCTGAATAATTTCACAATATCATAGTAGATGATGGAAAAAAAATATAATTTCAAAATTTTAAAAAATTCATTTATTGAAAAAAAATTAAATATTCGTTTATGTCAATGTGGAAACTGACCCTAGGCATGGTAACAAGAACCAAAGCAGACGGCTCTTACCCTACAAAGTGGGTACCTGCCCATTTTATAAAAAGTACACATGTAATAATTTGGAACCAGCTCAAAATGTTAAAAACTTAGACCTCTAGAAACAGTTAGTCTAATTCAAGGCAAATGATTTAATACTTCATTTACTTCAAGTATATACATTCTAATTAATTTACTAAGTATCTCATTTTATTTCTTTCTTGTGCCATTTTTGGTTTACTTGCAGCTTTAATGTTTTGTTAAATAATATGTTGTTAAAATAATGGTAAATGTGTAAATATGAAATTTAGAAGTGTAATTAATTTAATCTTCATTTGATGCCCATCCTGTATTTTACACTGGTTGTGTTAATATGTCATTTTGGTGCAATGACTTGTCCTATTGTTGTTTATTGTTAACCCCTTCTCGGGATGCTAGCTATTGACCCAACATCAGACAATTGCAAAAGAATAAAAATAAAAACCATTGAGCATCGAGGATGGGTGTGTAACACGAAATTAAGTCGTCACGCCAGTGTGAACACTTCCTGATTTTGGAAGTTAAGTTTGCTTTGTTAGCCGTTTCTTTTGTGACGACTGCCTCTCCATTACTATAGCATGAGAGTGCATGAGAAATCTCTATGGGTGTGTGTGTGAGATGTTGTATAGGAAGGAATGAATGGCGGTTGCTACTGAATGCGCATGGAGGCTGATCACGTGTGGTAGAGGCGGCACCGAATTATGGTGAAGAATGGAGCTACAATTATGAGTTGAGGCAGTTTGGAGGTGCGTAGGAGATAAGCGATGGAGGGGATCCTCATATTTTGGTCGGTAGAATAGCTAGTAGAGCGGAGGAACACAGAAGGCGATTGACGAGTGTAAAGATGCACAGATAAACAATGAAGAGAATTTTTAGGCTCTAGCTAGTTGTTGAAATTTTTCCGCTACGCCAACCAATTAGCTGTGGGCAGATGTGAACTACTTACGAGAATAGCTGAGCAAGGTGGTAGCTTAGGACTTTGCCTTGATGAATGCACTACAGTTAGAATGTTTGTATTCTTTGGGTTTTGTATGAATGAAGATGCAAGCTCAGATTCGATGATCATAATTTGTTAGTTTTGTAAGCATAAGTGGCATCTGTGTGAGGTTGTGCGAGTGTAGGCATGAAAGTTTTGGATGTGTTTCTGGAAAAGATCAGAAGCTTGTTGTTTGCTGTCAGAATTGCTGAGAACACGATTAGGCGTAGGAACACTCGATCGGCAGGTTGATTGTTTGGTTGTGCACCCTCTCTTTTTGGTTACAGGTGAACACTAAATTAATGCAAAATTGGGGGTGGGGATTCTCTTTAAAATATTGCAATATACCTTACCCTCCTAATTAGTTCAATAAAAATAAATCCTTTAGGAGCATTCCCCTGGCCCCTAAGAATGTTGAAAAATTGGTACCCTTTTTAATTGGTTCAATCTTATATATTAAAGCAACAGTGGTGTCTGTCTGTCTGTGTGAGCAATGCCTAGAAAATTCTTCCAGTCACTGCCCGTTCCCTGTGGTGTTTCTTCAGATGTAATTTCCCTAGATGTAACTAACTCTAGAGAAAAAAGAAATCAGGGGCAGTTTGATTTTTTGAGGCGCTTCCCAGATGTAACTGACTCCAGAGAAAAAATAAATCAGGGGCAGTCTGATTTTTTGAGGCAAAAGATTTGGTAGATCAGAAAAAAAATATTTAGGCCTTGGATAGCCCAAAATCTTTTTTTTTTTTTTTTATTGACCAA
>Ga0116231_10009831_pt1 | contig 15802 bp, 13 predicted proteins | sample S1TSphgellanicum_2_FD_89695 | JGI IMG/M metagenome (GOLD analysis project Ga0116231, IMG submission 89695) | Host-associated microbial communities from peat moss isolated from Minnesota, USA - S1T2_Fd - Sphagnum magellanicum MG | ecosystem: Host-associated > Plants > Peat moss > Unclassified...
GCTGATCGTCTACTCGGATCCCGGTGCGACCGCTCAGAACATCATGGCGTCTGCGTCGCTGTACCGCATGGGATTCTTCGCCGACGTGACCGCGATGACGAGCGGACTAACGTCCGGCGTCATCTCCTATACCTTGTTCAAGCCCGTGAGCCGGAACCTGGCTCTCGCGGTCCTTGCTTTCGATCTGGTTAGCAACACGGTCTCGCTGTCGGCGGCGATTCTGCTGTTCGCACCCTTGAGCCTCCTGCACGGCGGGGTTGCGATGACCGCGTTTTCGCAGCAGGAGCTCGCGCAGCTCGCGCTCGAATCGGTCAAGCTCTACGAACTCGCCTACGGCCTCAGCCTTGCGCTGTTCAGCGGCTCCTGTCTGCTCGGTGGGTACCTCGTTTATCGATCCACCTTCTTGCCGAGATTTCTCGGTGTGTTGCTGATGGCGGCCGGTGCGTGTTATCTGAGCAATGGCTTCGTCAATTTCATGCCGCCCGGATTCGGCGACGGCTTGTTCCCATGGATTCTGATGCCCTGTCTGCTCGCGGAAGTCGCCATGGCCCTCTGGCTCACGATCGTCGGCCTCAATGCGCGCAAATGGCACGATCTGGTGGCGGCGCGCGCGCGGCAATGACTCGCTTCGTTCACTCGGCGGCGGATGGATTACACTAGCCGGCATGTTCGAGGCGACAAAAATCGATGGCTGTCCGTGGATCCTGGCAGGGGTTCTGCTCGTTGTCTCCGGGATGAGCCCAAGTCTTGCCTTGGACTCCGGTCCCGATCGCGCGCTCGCGCCGCAGAAGGCGCCGGCCGCGCAGAGCGTGGCGGCTCACACGCCCGCAGTGACGCCGCCTCTGCCTGAAGGTCAAGTCTGGCAGTGTCTAGCCGCCGGCCAACGAATCTTTTCGGATTCGCCTTGCGGTGCGGGTGCTTCCATTCGGCAACTCAATCCGGTCAATCGCATGGCATCCACGCGAGTTCCGCCAACCGGCTACTACCGCTATGTACCGCCCATGCCAGGCTACGGCGCAGGCCAGCCGGAATTCTTCGAGCCGGTGGATGACGGCTACGAGACGGACCTTGTCTATGTGCACGGGACCGTACATCGAACCGGCCATCGGTCCGATCATCGCCAGCCAAACCACGCTCACCGGGCGTCGCGCTAGTGCGCCGAGTAGCCGAGTGCTCGACATCCGCGCGGCGCTGATCGGCTTGATCCTCGGATCGACGAGTGCAGCTCTCGGGGCCGCAACCCCACGCGCCACTCCACCCTTGCAGCCGGCTGCGCTCAAGGCGGACGTCGCGATTCTCGAGCAAACCTATCGCGAGCTGCATCCCGGACTGCAGCGCTACCTCAGTGCGCGCCAAGTCGATCAAGCCTTTGCCGCGCTTCGCCAGGATTTCAGTCGGCCGCGCACGCTCGCCGATGCGTATCTGGCATTCGCTCGTTTCGCGGCGAAAATTCGCTGCGGACACACCTACGCCAATTTCTTCAATCAATCCAAGGAAATCAAAGAGAGTCTGTTCGAGCAGTCGCCGCGACTGCCGTTCTATTTCCGCTGGATCGACGGCAAGATGATCGTCATCCGGGATTTCACGGATCCTGGCATCTTGCCGGTGGGGACCGAAGTCACGCGCATCAACGGCGTCAAGTCCGCCGTCATACTGGCGGCGCTGCTGCCGCTCGCGCGAGCCGACGGCGGCAACGATGCAAAACGCGTCGATCAGATGAACGTCACGGGCGATGACGTTTACGAATCGTTCGACATTTATTATCCGCTGCTCTTCCCGCTGAAATCCGGCACGGTGCAACTGACCGTGCGGCCGCCGACCGCAGTCGCGGAGCGCACGATCACGGTCAATACCCTGACCTACCAACAGCGCATAGAGCCGATACGCGCCCGCGAAGAGGCACGCAAGAAAGGCACGGAGCCGGTGTTCGAGTGGCGTGATCTCGACGATGGTGCGGGCTATTTGCGCATGCCGACTTGGGCGATGTATCAGAGCAAATGGGAATGGCGGCCCTGGTTGAACTCGCGGCTCGACGCTCTCGTGGCGCGCAACGCGCCCGCGTTGATCATCGATCTGCGCGGTAACGAAGGTGGCGACGACGTCGGCGACGAGATCCTCAAGCGCATCGTCAATATCGATCTGCCGCTCGCGCAGAACAAACGTCTCGTCCGTTACCGTGCCGTGCCGCAGGAGCTGTTGCCCTACTTGGATACCTGGGATCCGAGCTTCAAGGACTGGGGCAAGGAAGCGACGGAACTGCCCGAACCCTGGGTCACGGCGCCGCCTGTGCACTATCTTGCGCTCGCCGGCGAGGATGGGTCCCGCGATGCACGGACCGTCATTCACCCCGTACAGCCACATTTCGGCGGCCGCCTGTTCGTTCTCGTCGATGCTGCGAATAGCTCGGCGACGTTTCAGTTTGCGCAAGTGGTTCAACAGAACAGTTTGGGCAAGCTCGTCGGTGAGCCGACCGGCGGCAATCGCCGCGGCATCAATGGCGGCGCATTCTTCTTCTTACATTTGCCGAACTCGGGCATCGAGCTCGACGTGCCCTTGATCGGCGCGTTTCCCAAGATGCCGCAACCCGACGCGGGCTTGGTCCCCGATGTCAATGCGCCCGTTACCGCGGCCAGCATCGCCGACGATGCGGATCCCGCGCTGGACGCGGTCAGACAGCTACTCGCGCAGCCACACTGACCGCCCCGCGGCGCGCATTGACACATTTTTTACGCTGCCCCGGATCCGCAATTACGCCTTGTATGCAGGCATCGGCGGATAATTTCGTGCGTCGAAATCAGCGGAGGATTCGGGACATGGACAGCCTACTGGAACACTCACAATTACTGAAGTGGTCAGCGGTCGGCATAGGCTTGGTGGCCTGTTATCGACCGATTCTCTGGCTCTGCGGCGTCAAGATCGTGCCCGACAATTGCAGCGGGCTGGTCACGAAGAAGTTCGTGCTGTTCGGCGCGCACCGGCGCTTGCCCGATGGCCGCATCATCGCCTTGCAGGGCGAGGCCGGCTATCAAGCCGTCACGCTCGCGCCTGGCTTGCACCTGGGTTTGTGGCCCTGGCAATACTCGGTCTCGCTGGTCAAGTTCCTCACGGTGCCCCCGGGCAAAATCGGCTGCGTCGAGGCTTGCGACGGCGCGCCGCTGCCGGGCGGCCGGATCGTGGCGCGCGCCGTGGCCTGTGACTCCTTCCAAGATGCGCGTGCGTTCTTGTTGAATGGCGGCGAGCGCGGGCCGCAATTGACCTGCATTGCGCCGGGCACATATCGCATCAACTCCCTGTTGTTCGATGTGAGCCTGCATGATGCGGTCGTGATTGCGCCGGCGCGGATCGGTATCGTGGAAGCGCGTGATGGGCGGCCGCTCGCAGCCGGCCGCATCATCGCACGTCAAGTTGCCTGCAATTCGTTCCAAGATGCCCAGGCGTTTCTCGACGGCGGCGGGGAACGCGGCCCGCAGATGGCGGTGATCGGTCCGGGCACCTACCGCATCAATCCGTTCGTGTTCTCGACGCAGCAGGCTGACGCGGTCGACGTTCCCGAGAACAAGATCGGGATCGTCACGACACGCGAAGGCGCGCCACTCGCGGCCGGTGAGATCGCAGGCAGCGTGGTCCCCGGACACGACTCGTTCCAGAGTCCCCAGGCGTTCATCGACGCGGGTGGCAACAAGGGCTTGCAGGAGCAAGTGCTCCTGGCGGGTCGCTACTTCATCAATCCGCGGTTCGCGACCGTCGAGATCGTCGACATGGTCGACGTGCCCATCGCGCATGTCGGCGTCGTGATCGCCTATGTCGGCAAAGAGGGTAAGGACGTCACGGGCGACACCTTCCGTCACGGCAACCTCGTGAGTCGCGGTGAGAAGGGCGTGTGGGTCGATCCCCTCGATCCGGGCAAGTATCCGATCAATCCATACACGCACAAGGTCGCGACGGTGCCCACCGCCAATGTGGTGCTGAACTGGGCGACCGGCAAGACCGAGGCGCACAAGCTCGATGCCAACCTGTCGACCATCACGGTGCGCTCGGCCGACGGGTTCCGCTTCAATCTCGACGTCTCGCAGATCATCCACATTCCGCGCAACGATGCGCCCAAGGTGATCGCGCGTTTCGGCGGCATGTCGGCGCTCGTGACCCAGGTACTCGAGCCCACGATCGGCAACTACTTTCGCAACGCGGCGCAGGGCTCGGACATCATCGATTTCCTGCGCAACCGCTCGGTGCGCCAGGGCGAGGCGCGCGATGCCATCGCGGCCGCGCTGCGCGAATACAACGTCGGCGCGGTCGACACGCTGATCGGTGACATCGTGCCGCCCGATCAGATCATGAAGACGCTGACCGACCGCAAGATCGCCGAACAGGAGCGCGTAACTTACGAGACGCAGCGCGAGGCTCAGGTCGTCCGGCAGCAACTCGAACAGGCGACGGCTCTGGCGGCCACGCAGGCGAAGGTCGTGGACGCGGAACGCCAGGTCGCGATCGCGGACTTCAATGCTCAGGCCGCGGTCAAGTCCGCGGGTGGTCAAGCGCAAGCGAAGAAAATCAATGCGGACGCCGATGCCACGGTCATGCGCACGGTCGGCGAAGCGGAGGCCGATAAGACGCTCGCCGTGGGTGGCGCCGAAGCCGAGGTCGTGCGGCAGAAGATCGCCTCGATGGAATCCGGCAACTACGCGCTCGTACAAGTGGCCGAGGCGCTCGCCAAGAGCGGCGTCAAACTCGTGCCGGATATCGTCGCGGGGGGCGGTGGCCCAGGCGGTGGAACCTTGGTCGACGTGTTGCTCGCCAATATGATTCGCGATGGGGCTGCGAGAAATGCCGGCGTCAATCGACCGGCTTGATCCGCTCCCAGATCTTCACCTGGCGCGTCTCGCCCTGGGCGCTCGGGCTACGCACCGTGAAAATCATCTGGGAACCGCGGAGCCGGACCTCTTGGGAGTAGGCGAGGGCCTGCTCGCCGGGGTATAGGGACGAGACGATCGTGTGAGCAACGGTGCCTCGGGACGCATCAAAGGTCCAGGTCCCGTAGTAGGCATAGTAACTGTCGAACAAGGCACTCTCGCGCCCGGCATCCTCGGCCGGGCGCGATTTGCGTGACTTGGGGGTTGCCATGAACGCACGAGTGCCGCCCGCGATCTGCACGCTCATCCAGCCGGACGGATCGTAGATGAGCAGGCCGCTGCAATGATCGCCGTAGAAGGGATCGGATTCCGGACCCTGCGGCGTGATGCGCGTGATGCTGATCAGGCGCCAGGTTCCGACGAGCTGCTCGCGGCCTTGTGGGACGGTCCCTGATTCCTCGGCGACGGCTCTCGAGAGCGGCGCCAGCGCGAACAGGAGACACGCGGCAAGCAAGCACTGGGCGGCGTAGCGCATCATACGAGCGAATACTAAAGGCCGGCGGCCGAACTTTATAGCACCCGCTCCCAGTCATCCAAACCGCGGGCTCAGGCAGGCCTCTTTCCCCAGCTCGCACACCACCCCCCGGCTGTCACTTGCTTGCCCGGGAAAATCGTACAGGGTCCGACCAGGCTGCCCGCCGCGCCATGGTATTGCAGGCAATTGCTACACGCGAAGCCCGGCTTGTTCGATACGGTGACATAGCCGAGCGCTTTTGCCATTGGGTCCGTCGGATCAACGTTAGGCACATCGGCCGCTGCGAAGCGTGGCAGCATCGCGTTGACCAATGGTGCAATGCTGCCGACCAGCAGTGCGCGACCGACGAGCGTGCGACGGGTGAGACCTGTGTTCATGGTTTGCTTCCTGTGGTGGCGTTGACGAACGGGCCTAAATCGATTCGAGGTAGGCGACAACCGACAGCATTTGTTCGCGGTTCAGGTCCTTGATGACACCGTGCATCACGGGCGCTGTCCGCAGCACGTTCTGAATCACGAGTAACTGCTTGTAGAGATACGGCGCATGTTGGCCGGCGAGGCGCGGAAAGGGGCCATTGCCATGCGCTTCGGCGCCATGACAGGAGGCACAGGCGGGGATCTCGCGCTCCGGTATGCCCGCCAGGAAAATCTGCTTGCCTTGCGCGATCAGCGTCGCGTTACCGCCCTTGCCCGGTGCCGCCGGTTGCGCAGCGAAATAGGCTGCCAGGTCGGTAATCGAGGTGTCGCTAAGCTGGGAGGCCATGCCCCACATATAGGCTTGAGCATCTGGATCGGCACGAGTCTGATCTTTGAACGCATGAAGCTGCAGCTCGATATAGGGTGCCGTTTGCGCCGCCAAATTAGGAAAGGTCGGTGACACGCTGCGGCCATTGGCGCCATGACAAACGCCGCAGGTTTGAATCAAGGTCTGCAGCGAGGCCTGCTGGGCGGGAGTTTGCTGCACCGGATTCGGTTCTGCGCCCTGGGCTGGGACTAGCGTGCCGAACATCATGCTTGTCAGGGCGACGGCGCACACGATGAAGGCTGCTCTGATCACGAACATTTGTTTGCGCTCATTAATACGCAACCCATACCAAACCGTAGATCGTATTATTGTCCGACGCATTGCGACCGCTGCCGTCGTAATTGGTCTTGCCACCGTTGAATTTGCTATAGCCGACGTACTGAAGCTGCAGCTTCACGTTGAGCCAGGGCAGGTAGTTGATTTCGGTGATGTAGCCCCTCGACTCGGGACTGTTGTTCGCGCTGCCCACGACCGGCGCGAGCGCATAGAGCAAGGTATCTGTGCTGCCGGTCTCGCTGAAATAGGCCAGCGATCCGCCGATCGTACGTCGATAGCTATACTCGCCCACCAATTTGAATGTATTGAGATCGTCCTGACGATTGCTTGCATAGGCATCGATGACGCTTGCGTCCAGTGTCTGCCTCTCACGGATATAGGTGGTCAACACCGTGATGAAATGCTCCTCGCCGATGAACTGGTATTGCGCATCGACGGCCGCATCACGATATCGATCCGTGACGCCCTGCAAGGGCGTTCCGTTGCCGGGATGCACGCGTGTGTCCATGCCGTAGACGCCGAGCGAAATCGAATCCCGGTCCCAGCGCTGCTCGTAGGCGAGACGCACATAGGGGGCAATACCATGCGCGACGTTGCTCTGCGTGCTGTCGAGTGGATGGGCCCCGCCCACGATTGCGGCCGTATAGGCGCTGAACTCGGCGTAGAAATGGTCATCCAACCAACCGTACACGCCGAGGCCGGCGACGCTTTGGCCCAGGCGACCGTCAATTTGCGCGGAAGCATTCGGACCTGGGGCGACCGAGGACCCGGAGTAAGGAAACCCCCAGGCCGGCGTCGTATTCCAAACATCCTGCACCGTTGGATTATTATTCAGCGTGAGGCCAAGAATTAAATGATGATCATCGGCCTTAGCCCCGCCGAACGCGAAGTGATGAGCGTACCGAAGGTCGGTGTTGTCCAGACCGAAGTGATCCGCTGCGCCATCGTAGGTCAATTGCATGAAGGCGCCGAGTTCGTCGGCGATTTTGCCCGCGTAAAACAGACTCACTTGATCCGGGAAGAGTACTTCGCCATCCTTGGCGAGCGCGCCTGCGATCGCGCTATCCGGAAGGGCCTTGGCCGTGTGGGTGTATGACACTTGGAGCATCGCGCTCAGCGGCGGGATGGAGTTGATCGCCAGCGTCTGCCTGTCGGCGAGATCGATCCCGGTCACCTGTTTGATGTTATCGAGGACGTAGCCGTTCAGCTTGAACTCGCGTCCGAACGGCGTGAGTTCCGGAAAAACCGTGTGGCATGCGGCGCAGGCCATCCCGGTTTGACGCGCAAAACTCGGCACGGCCCAACTTGGCATCGCGACCAGACAAACAAGCAGCGTGGCCGCCAAAGCTAGCGCAGCTCTTACCGATATCATGCGGCGCATCCCTCTTTGCTTGGCTACCGTGATTGACGGTAGCGCGCAAAGAGCAATCTCTCCGTTCGCTAACGAACATAGAACCCGTCGACCACCGCGGTGCTCATTCGCGGCGGGTCATGTTCAGGACGGGGACTCCGCGTAGATTTTCACGAGTCGGTACAAGAACGCGCGTGCGTCGAGCAGCGATTGCACACCGACAAATTCGTTGAGTCCATGGATGTGCCCGAGCTCGGGTCCGACAAATACGGGTTCGAAGCCATAGGTTGGGATGCCGGCCGCGTTCAGGAACGCTCCGTCCGTTGCGCCGGGCTGCAGAATCGGCAGCACCGGCACGCCGGGCCAGAATTCCGCGGCGAGCTTCTCGATCGGCCGCAATATCGCAGGCGTCAGCGACGGCGGCGGTGAACTCGGTCCGCGCGTTTCGAGCTGGATTACCTTGACCTCGGGATCGGCGACCAGTTCCTGCAGTTTCTGGCGGACGCTCTCCGTGCTTACGCCGGGGAATATGCGGCAATTGATGTTCGCTCGAGCGCGTTGTGGCAGTGCATTGGTCGCATGCCCGGCATCGAGCATCGTCGCGACGCAGGTCGTGCGCAGCGTCGCGTTCCAGCTCGGATTTTTGCCCGATACCAGCGCGAGTGCCGCGGTGTCGCCGGGGTCCTTCAGGAACGCATTCATGGCGGCGGCGATCGCCGTGTCACCCTTGGCGGCCTCAATCTTGGCCATGCCGGCGAAGTAGCCGCGGTTGCCGTCCGTGAATTGCGCCGGGAACTCGTAGACCGATATGCGGCCGAGAGCCGCCGCCAGGCGATAGATCGCGTTGTCCTTGACCGGCCGCGAGCTATGTCCGCCGGGGTTGGTCACCTCCAGCCGGTAGTTCTGTGGCAGCTTCTCGCCGGCCTGAATTTCGAGAGCCACACGGTTGCCCGATGCATCGAGCTCGCCCGCGGCCCCCTCATTGAGAGCGAACGCCGCGTCGATGAGATCGCGGCGGTTGGCCGCGAGCCATTCCGCGCCGTTGAACGCACCGGAAGTCTCCTCGCCGCAGGTCAGGGCGAGCTTGAGCGTGCGGCGCGGTTTGAACTTCTCCTGTTTGAGGCGCATGAAGGTGTCGACCCAGATCGACGCCTCGGCCTTGTCATCGAGTGCGCCGCGCGCATAGAAGTTGCCATTCTCCTCGATGAGTTTGAACGGATCTCGAACCCAGTCTTCGCGTTTCGCTTCGACCACGTCGATATGCGCGAGCAACAGCACGGCCTTGAGGTGTGGGTCGCGCCCGGGATAGATCGCGACCAAGCCGCCTTCCTTGGGATGTTCCGGTACGGCAAACGGATGCAAGTCCGCATCCGTAAATCCCGCCGACTTGAGTCGCGCAGCCATGCGCTCGGCGGCGAGCGTGCAGCTGCCCGCCGAGAGCGTGGTGTTGGTCTCGACGAGTTCTTGGTAGACGGAGCGGAACTGGGACTCGCCTTGCGCCGACTCCGCAGCCTCGGCGATCCCCGGCGTGAGCATGCTTGCGCCGGCGACGGCCACAGCGAGGGCCGTGGCAGTCACGGCGGCGTGAAATTGGACAGGCTGGTTCATCCGTTCATCTCCCTGGTCGGTGTCCTCGCGTTGGCGCTGGCTACACGACCATAGCTGGGCGCCGAGGTTAGACGCAACCTCGGTTTGACTCTACTATCGGGCCCATGTGGTTGCAGCAGACGAACCGTCAGGAACGCCGAACCTTGTTCGCGGCGTTCGCCGGCTATGGGGTCGACGGGTTCGATTACATGATCTACACGTTCGTGATCGCGACCTTGCTTGGCGTCTGGGGCATGAGCAAGGTGCAGGCCGGCAATATCGCGTCAGGCGCACTTCTGTGCTCCGCGATCGGTGGTTGGGCGGCCGGGATCCTCGCGGATCGCGTTGGACGAGTGCGTGTGCTGCAGTGGACGGTCCTCTGGTTTGCGCTGTTCACGATGCTGAGCGGCTTCACGACGTCGTATCCGCAGTTATTGCTGACGCGTTCACTGCAGGGCTTGGGATTCGGCGGTGAATGGTCGGTCGGATCGGTGCTGATCGCCGAGACCATCTCGGCGCGCTATCGCGGTCGCGCCGCGGGACTCGTGCAGAGCAGTTGGGCGGTCGGCTGGGCCGCAGCCGCGCTCGCGTTCTGGGCCATCTATGCCTTCGTGCCGGCCGCCTGGGCTTGGCGGATCCTCTTTTGGATCGGCATTCTGCCCGCCGTGCTCGTGATCTACATCCGTCGGCTCGTGGCGGAGCCGCTGGTCTATCTCGAGACGCAGCGCGACGCGAACCGCAACGCGGCGACCGATTTCCTCGCCATCTTCAGGGCGCCTTTGCTGCCGACGACGATCTTGGCAAGTCTGCTCTGCGCGGGCATGTTAGGGGCCTACTACGCGGTGACGACCTGGCTGCCTGCCTACCTGAGTACGGAACGGCACCTCACGGTGACCGGTACCGCGACCTATCTCTTGGTGCTGATCGCCGGAGCATTCTGCGGCTATTTGACCAGCGCCTCCCTGTCGGATCAGTTGGGACGGCGGCGCTGCTTCACGCTGTTTGCCATGTGCGGCATCGCCGCCGTGCTTGCCTATACCCGCCTATCTGCCGATGGGGCCGTCATGATCGCCTTGGGATTTCCTTTGGGCTTTTTCAGTTCCGGCATCATGGCGGCCTGCGGCGCCTATCTGGCGGAACTGTATCCAAACGAGGTGCGCGGTTCTGGGCAAGGATTCTCCTATAACGCGGGCCGTGCACTCGGCGCGGTGTGTCCGGCCATCATCGGTCGGACCAGCGCGCACGGCTCGCTTGCCGACTCAATCGGGGTCGTGACGGTGAGCGCCTATGTGCTCGTGATCGCGATGGTTTGGTGTTTGCCGGAGACTCGCGCGCGCAGCTTCGAACTCGCGCCGCTGCCTTCCGAGTAAGTGACGTCCATGAGGCGGCCGTATTTTCCGGCCCGGGGTCCGACTGTGATAAAAATGCGCCTATGAAAACAGTCACGATCAAGACCCGCGATGGTCTAGCCCCAAGCTACATTTTTACCCCGGCCGGAACAGGTCCATGGCCCGCCGTGCTGGTGTTCATGGATGGACTTGCGATTCGACCCGCGATGCTCGAAATCGGCGAGCGACTTGCGACTTACGGCTATTACGTGCTGTTACCAGATTTATTTTATCGCTCCGGTCCGTACCCGCCCATGGATCCCGGCGCGATATTCAGCGACCCGGAAAGACGCAAGCAGTGGATGGAGAAGTACATGTCCCTGGCGACGATCGCCAACATCATGTCCGACACCCAAGCGTTTCTGGATTTTCTCGCGGTGCAGCCCGAGGTGCGTCCCGGCCCGATTGCGACGACCGGCTACTGCCTCGGTGGTGCGATGTCGCTGAGCGCGGCAGGAACCTTCCCGGACCGGATCAGCGCCAGCGCGTCTTATCACGCTGGGCGGCTCGCGAGCGATGCACCCGATAGTCCGCATTTGCTCGCGCCCAAGATCAAGGCCAAGGTTTATGTGGCGGGCGCGATCGAGGACGCCTCGTTCCCCGACTCCATGAAGCAGCGTCTCGAGGAGGCGCTGACCCAGGCCGGTGTCGTCCACACGATCGAGACCTACCAGGCCAAGCACGGCTGGGTTTTCCGGGATTTCCCCGTGTACGATGCCGCTGCCTGCGAGCGGCATTGGGAATCTCTCGCTGCACTGCTCCAGGCGACCCTGCGCAGCTAGGCGGGTAGCCGGCTCCCCCGGGGAGGCTGGGACTGCGAGCCGCCTTGAATTCTGACTCTCGAGGCGCAAGACTCGGGAAACCGCCGAAACTTTAGGAAATCACCATGCAAAAGCATCATGCGAACTCGGACCCCTTAGCGATGCCCGCCCATCTCGAGCGTGCGGTTCTCGCTGGCGGCTGCTTCTGGGGCATGCAAGACCTGCTGCGCCGCTATGAGGGCGTCGTCGCGACGCGCGTAGGCTATTCGGGTGGCGACGTGCCTAACGCAACCTACCGAAATCACGGCACGCACGCGGAAGCCATCGAGATCCTGTTCGATCCGGCCAAGGTCAGTTATCGCCAGATCCTCGAATTCTTTTTTCAGATTCATGACCCGAGTACCCGCGACCGGCAGGGAAACGACAAAGGCAAGAGCTACCGCTCAGCCATCTTCTATGCCGACGAGCAGCAGAAGCGTATCGCCGAAGAGACCATCGCTGCCGTAGACGCATCGGGACTGTGGCCCGGCAAGGTGGTCACGGAACTCGCTCCCGTGGGCGACTTCTGGGAGGCGGAGCCCGAGCATCAGGACTATCTCGAGCGGTATCCGAATGGCTACACCTGTCATTTCGTGCGACCGAATTGGAAGCTGCGCCAGTCGACATGAGTTCCGTGTCCGGAGCTTTGGGCGGCGAGCCTTTGTCTGCGCCGCGCAAGCGTGTCTTCGTCCTGGGCGCGACCGGGACCATCGGTCGCGCGACCGTACAAGCTCTGCTACGGCAGGGACATGAGGTCGTCTGTTTCGTACGCCCGCGCGCCGGCGTGAGCGGCGCGCTCGCACCCGAGGACAGCGCCCGCCTGTTCACGGGCGCGACATTGCGCCTCGGTCATGCCACTGACCCATCTTCGCTGGCGCGCGACGGATTTTGCGGCGAGCGTTTCGATGCGCTCGTCTCCTGTCTCGCCTCGCGCACGGGTGCGCCCAAGGACGCTTGGGCCGTCGATTATCAGGCGCATGTGCATGCGCTCGCGGCTGCGCGTAACGCAGGTGTCGCGCATTTCGTCTTGCTGTCCGCCATTTGTGTGCAGAAGCCCTTGCTGGCGTTTCAGCAGGCAAAGCTCGCCTTCGAGAAGCTCTTGATCGAGTCCGGTCTGCGGTACTCGATCGTGCGCCCGACGGCGTTCTTCAAGTCGCTCTCCGGCCAGATCGAGCGCGTCAAACAGGGCAAGCCATTTCTGGTGTTCGGCGACGGCACACTGACCGCCTGCAAGCCGATCAGCGACCGCGATCTCGGCGATTTTCTGGCGCAATGCTTGACGCGCGAGGCCTGCTGGAACCGAATCCTCCCGATCGGCGGACCTGGGAACGCCATGACTCCGCGCGAGCAAGGCGCGCATCTGTTCTCGATACTCGGCCGCGAGCCGCGCTTTCGGCAAGTGCCGGTCGGCTTACTCGATGTGATCATCGGGGTGCTCGGAACGCTTGGCCGCGTCGTGCCCGCGCTTGCCGACAAGGCCGAACTTGCGCGCATCGGCCGCTACTACGCGACGGAGTCCATGTTGGTGCTCGATCCCAAGACCGGCCAGTATGATGCCGCCGCGACACCGGCGACCGGAACCGATACTCTATTCGACTTCTACTCGGCGCTGGTTAGCGGTTCCATCGCCTTGGAGCGCGGCGACCACGCCGTCTTCTGAAGCGATCGATAGATCCGTTCCAGTTGCGAGGCAATGCCCGACCAGGCATGTGTCGCTGCGACATAGCGACGACCCGCAGCCCCCAGCCTGCGCGCCTGCACGGGGTCGCTCAGCACCTTGACCAAGGCAGAGGCGAGTTCGCCGGCACTCTTACCCAGCAGGTATTCGTTACCTGCCGCCGCCTCGAGGCCGGACACGCCTTCGGGCGTGCTCACCACCGGAAGGCTCGCAGCCATGGCTTCCAGCACCTTGAGTTTCGAGCCGCCACCGGCGCGAAGTGACGCCAAGAACACCGCGCATTGGCTTTGCACGGCCGGAATGTCGGCGACGAAGCCTTGCCAGTGGATTCGCGGATCGGTCCAGCGATGCTTCCATTCCTCAGGCATTGCACTGCCACAGACGACGAAGTTCGCCCGGGGCAGCCGTTGCCAGACCAGCGGCAGAATTTCGGTCACCGCCCACACCACCGCGTCCGAATTCGGCGGATAGGCAAAATTGCCGATGAACATGATGCGCGCGCTGTCGCCATCCGGCACGACACGCGCGTGCGCGGCGACATCGGCACCATTTGGAATCACGTCGACCGGCCGCTTGGCAATCCTCGCCAGTCGCTCCCCATCTTGGGCGGTCACGGCGATCACCCGGGTGGGCAGCGCGAGCGCATGGGTTTCCCAGCGTCGGTAGCGCCAGGTATCGTAGCTGTGCAGGATCGGCAATAGACGCCTGGGAATGCGCGGGTGATAGTCGTTCGTCGGTACCAGAGTCGACTCCACATTGTGTTCAGTCAGCACGAAGGCCTGCCGGCGTCGCACGAGCGTCGACAAGAAGGACTGCATCGCATAGCCATGGTCAACCTGCACGACGTCCCAGCGCTCATCGAGCAGCCGAGCCATCGTCTCGCGCATCCGGCCGCAAAAGCCGTTGATGCTCACATCGACCGGGTAGGGCGCAAACGCCGCGGCAGCCAGGGTGACTGGATGACGTCGACGACGGCGTCTGACCACGATCAAGCGCTCGAGCAGCGGTCCCAGCGCCGCCTGCGTCGCCGCGTCGGCCTCGCAAGTCGATTGCGCCAGCAACGTGATGCGATGGCCCCGCGCCACTAGCTCGCGCATCAAGTGATAGACCCGCAGGCGGTTTCCGCCGATCGTCGGCCAGGGTAGGTAAGGACACACCCAGAGAATTCGTAGACCGGTTGACGATTTCGCTACATGCATGCGTTCGTGTTCCCTCAGATCTCCACTTTCTGGCAAAAGGGATTACCGCAGGCGTGGCCGACTGCGTCGTAATACTTCCAGTAATTCACGGTCTTCGTTTCATCGGAGCCGTTGACGAAGAAGTCGCTGGAGATCAAGAACGCGGACACAATGCGTTCCTCCGCGTAATTGACGCGATTGCTCCACCGGTCATGCCAGTGCTGCGGTAGTCGGCGGTAGATCGGCCAGAGCAATCCAGCGGTGTGCAGTCGCGTACTCGACAAGATGTGGCGCGCCGCAAAGTCCTGCGCGAATCGCTGTACGCCGTCGGGATCGAGTTTCAGATAGCCGAGCCGCTTATAGACGATGGCCGCAATCGTTCTTGCATCCGTGCTGCGTGCAAGGCCGATGCCTAGCAACCCGCCGGTCGCGATCAGGCCCGCGAGCAGTGCCCGCCGTTTGATCACGCGACCACATCCTTGCCGAACACGTGATCGGCGGCGCGCAGCGACAAGGCCGAGACCGTCAAGGTGGGCAGCCCCGGAATCGCCGTGGGAAAGGCGCTCGCACCCAGCACCAGCAGGTTCCTGATTTGGTGGTGCGCGAGGTAGGAATCGACGATGCTCGTTTCCGGCGAGTGACCCATGACGACGGTGCCTTGAATATGACCCGAGGAGAGGGCCTCGTCGATCGTGACGATGCGCTCGATCGGCAGCGCTTCGGCGAGCTTGTCGATCATCATTGGTATGCGTGCCGCACCCCGTCGTGCGTAGTCCGAATAACCGTAGTGCCGGGTCTCGGCCAAGCCTGGGTCCGCCTCGTAGACGCCGACCATATTGGTCTCCAGCGGCAATTCGTCGAAGACGAAGCGCAAATATTGGCGTTCCCGCCAGCGTCCGGGTTCGGAACGCAAAGGCGCATCCTGAAACGTGAAGGGCGAGTTCCAGGTCTCGATGATGCAGGCCGCCGCCTCGCGCCGGTGTTCGCCGTCGTAGAACATGTAACCGTTGCCGGTAATGACCGTGCTGCCGTTATAGGCTTTGATGCCGGCGAGATCGACGCACACGTTCATCTCGTATTGATCGCTCAGGCGTTTGCCCAACAGACGGTGGTATATGTTGGAGCGCAAAAGAATGTGGGGGTTGAACAGCGCGCTCGCGGCCAGCACCACGAGGTCGGTGCGAGCCTGCTTTGCTACGCCGTGTTCCCGGTAATTGACGCCTGAGGCAACTCCGGCGCTCGTTTCCACGGTCTCGACCGTGCAGTGTAGTTGCAGAGTCACCCGTGGATCCTGGTAGAGATCGAGCATGCCGTTCTGGATCGTGAACTTGGCATCCACCGGGCAAAGTTCACAA
>Ga0116231_10009832_pt1 | contig 15800 bp, 7 predicted proteins | sample S1TSphgellanicum_2_FD_89695 | JGI IMG/M metagenome (GOLD analysis project Ga0116231, IMG submission 89695) | Host-associated microbial communities from peat moss isolated from Minnesota, USA - S1T2_Fd - Sphagnum magellanicum MG | ecosystem: Host-associated > Plants > Peat moss > Unclassified...
CGGGCAGAGTGAACCAGCAGCCACCAATGCACCAGTTGGCCGTTCTGTCCACTGGATGGGGTGCATTTTTTCATTTGGCGCCAGATGGGGTTCATCACAGTCCATTTCTTTTTGCTGCTGACCACTGTATCTTTTATCTTGTTTTTGGTTCTTGGCCGTTTTTCCCCTGGACCTGACCTGCCACCCTGCTCACTTTCCTACCTCCTAAGCCCTGCACCAACCTTCGTACCTTATTTATTATCCCCTACTGACATAGCTGCACTAATAACTAGTTATGTTATTGACCTAGCGACCTAGCTACTGTACTAACCACCTACCCTGCTAACCTAGCTACCTTATTAATTACATAGCCTACTAACTTGCCTATCTACCTAACTACCTATCTATCTATGTTTTTTTCATAGCCAAAGACCTAATTAGCTACTTACTCATTTTTTTCATCCCCCCAGGTATTGCATTTTGCACCTCTCAAACAGTGTGCATTAATTATCATTATGTGGGTATTGCTACATTTGGTTTTTACACATTGTGGACTTAAGGTACAATTTGGGTATTGCATATGTGAACATTTTCAATGATGGAAGGGTTTAAAAACTCAATGTGGGCATTGCCAAAATTTGTTTTAGTATATGGGTCATAATGTCATGTATGTAGCCTTGGTAATAGGACTTGAACCAGATGCGAGTCCATTAGGCTGAATTACTTGCCTAGTGGAAGAAACTCTAGGTGCCACAGTAGCCTCTTGTGCCGCGACATAGGAAGGGCAAAAAGAAGTAGCAAATTTTGGTGTGAGACTAAAATTATGTGGAGTGGAGAGAACATACTCCCCAACCATGGCATCATGTGGGAGGCCATAGAACGACCTAGGAGGTCCTTTTCGTGATCCTGAACCTGGTACGGGTTGGGCATGACTAGTTGGTTGGCAGGACTTGCCTTTTAGATTAGCAAGTTGGGCCCTTAATGATTTGAGTTCATTTTGTAGAGTCTGAACTTGAATTGCATGGGCTTGAAGCACCTCCTTCTTGTCAACATTGTGCTCCTTCTTCGTAGCATTCTTATTGGAATTACCCTTGGTGGGCAAAGCCTGAGTGGAAGGTTGAGGTGCCTTGGCTTTTGGTTGAGGGACAATGGAAGATGCTGACATATTTTGCCGTTATAATCGGAGTTGCTTCCGTTCCGAGAACTTGGCAAAACAAACAGCTTCCTGATGTCCCTCTTTCCCACAATAATCACAAAAGAGATCTTCAGAAGGAATGTTGCACTCATTAGCTTTGTGGGCAAGATTGCCACAGTAGTTACAAGAAGGTAGATGGGTGTAGCCGAGTGCACCGCTTTAGCCCTTGAAAAAAAATGTGATGATCTAGTTGGCTCAGCTGGTGTAGGCTGAGGTTTTGAACGTGACGGAGGCCTCATAGTGTGCATGAGCTAGTTCCAGTTTTTCGGAAATGTTGTACACATCCAGCAAAGTGTATGAGTCTCCAAATTCTGCAAAAACCCATTGCAAAACTTGCGCATGGAATGTTAGAGTACCTTCCAATGAACAAAGATATCGGTGGGCAGCTTCCAGGTCTGTGATGCTCTAGGTATCCTCTTTGAGTTTAAGAAGCTTCCTATAGAGCATCTTGAGGGTTTCATCCTTCTACCGAGAGAAGGTGGCGAGCTACAAATTTTTTTCAGAACTCTTGACTGGAAATTCCAGCTCAAAAGCTTGAAAGAATTCCCCCACTGGATCAGCAAAAGTTGGTGCACCGGTGGTGGGAGGAATGTTTGCGCTAGCAGCAATGAGTTGTTGAGGAGAAAGGTTTATTGAGGTAGGTATCGGGTCTGGATTATTGGGCATAGTCCCATGATGTGCAATTGTAGCTTGCAATGCAGCTTGAGAGGCGGTGGCGATGGCTGTGGCATAAACTGGATTGGGAATTTGGGTGACGCCCAAAATCCTTGCAAAATATTGCTTGTAGACATCCAATGCCTCATAGTGCACATAACGGGCGAGTTATTTGAATGCAAACACCTCGGTGTAATTAGTGCCATACTTGAACTCCAATTCACAGACCACAGTTGAGAAAGTTGCCTTGAACTCCCTCGAAGAAATAGTACCTGGCCTTCCGCTAAACTTCTCAACTCTCCTAGAGGAACTACTGACCTCCATGGTGTATATGGGTGTAGAGGTAACGGCTTGCAATAGAATATACGGTGATGGTGTGAAAGCCAGTGCGGTAATAGGTGTACCCCACTAATGAGCCCCTCAAAATGGATTCTGATGTATTGTTGATGTAGTGTAACCTGAACCTGAATTCCTGGTAGGAGTTGTACTCGATGATGATGGTGTTATTAATGCTTGATGGTACTGTTGTGAAGATCGTGAGCTTAAAGAAATCGGCTCAAAGGATTGTGTGTTACTTCATAGCTGATATTTGGGTCCTAGCTCAGTAGTAGTGTTTTCATCATCCGAGGACATGGTGTTGTCCCATGCCCAAAGTTTTGTAACAATACAAAGCACTAGCTACAAAGTTTTAACACAACGTATAGTTTGAAGAATATAATGTGTCGTCGAGAATGAGCGGCAGACAAACTTCAAAAGGAGGTCAAACGAACATTGAATGAAGGCCGGACAAAGGTCGAATGAAAGTTAAATGGACGTCAGATGAAAACGTTTAATGGCAAAATGATAGGACGCATGGCGTAGGACGAGCAAACGCAGGACGACATGGCGTAGGATGGTAGGGCGTAATATGGCAGAACACAAGATGCAGGACACAGGACGACAAGCGTTCGACGAAAGTTCGACAAATGTCAAACGAACGAAGGTTAGCCACCGTCGCTACAATGGTAGTGTTACCACTCGCAACGATGGTTGTGGCACTATTGTTGCTATAGCTCGCAACAATGGCACTATAGTGTTATTGCTACGACGTTGCTACTATTATAGCTTACAATGATAGCGTTGCAGCACTGCTACTATTACAGCTCCTCGCAACGATGGCACTACAGCGTGTTATTGTGGCACTATTGCTACTCACAACGTTGCGTTCCAATGATGGCTGCATTGCAGCGTGTTATTGCGGCGTTGCTATTGCTCGCAACGCTGCGTTGAAACGATATCTGCGTTGCAGCGTTGCTATGGCAGTGCTACAACGCGGTGGCATTGTAGCTTGCAACACTCCAACGCTACTGTGGAAGTGTTGTAACGCGATGCTACTGTGCTGTTGTGGCAATGTTGTAACGAGGTGTTGCGGCGTTGCTTTGGTAATGTTATAACGCGATGCTGGGGCGCTGTTCTGGCAATGTAGTAGCTCGCAATCCGTGGCGCTACTACAATGTGCAACATTACGATGTTGTTGCAATGCGCGATGTTGCGGCGATGGCGATGTTACAGCTCGTGTTGTAGTGGCCCAGTTGTTCTGCTGCAATGGAAGGCGGTGCTACACTGCTCTGCAGCGATGGCAGGTGTCGCCAAAAAAAAAATTAAAAATTTTTTTTACTCGAGAACTTCAAGACCGTCCTTGAAGACCAGCTCTTCCTATCTCTACGTGAGAGAAAGAAAGAGAATGAGAAAAGAAAAAGGAGGTGGTTTGAAACCTACTTTGTTAGTTAGTAGAAATATAACGCAAGCTCCCTCCAACAACACCAGTAGCAACATTAGTAGCAACTTGCTCCCTCCGATAGCAACAACACTAATAGCAACAATTCAATAACTCCAAAAGCATAAAAAATATGTTGCTTTCAACATGAAGCAACAGGGAGTAAAAATTTTCTAGAATTGAATTGCAAAAAAAGAAAAAAATGAAATGTATGTAAACGGTGGCCATGCAATGGCCGCCGTGAGCATCTAGAAATCCTAGCTTATTATGGAGGTCACTCTCTTGATAAAGACATTTTAGAAAAACTAAAGAGAGAAAGGAAGGGCTTGGCCTTTTATACTACCGCCAACCAACTGAAACCCTAAGTACCTGATAACGTACAGTTGCCTAAGACCGTACATTAACCCTAAAAGCGCACATGGGCATGCCTGTAATTGGCCATCATGTATGAGGCCATGTACAGGCATGACATCAATGAGATTAATCTCACAATAGTTTCACAATTAGACAATAAAAAATGTTGCTACACCAGGAATTAAATTTGAGGGCGAGATGAACAACTATAACTTGAGAATTCAATGCAAAAAAAAAAATTACAAAACCATACTATTAATCAAATGCAAGGACGATAAACAAAAGGGAGCCAAAGGTAATTTCCAATCATAGATAACAATGTGAAAGGATACATATAACTGCATTTGTAAAACATATATATTTTTCCCCTTGCATAACATTTAGAGATATAGTTGAGAATGCAACAACAATAGTAGTATTGGTGGCAAAAAATGAAATGAAATAACCATATAAAAATCATTAAAGAAGATTGACAATAATCTCAACATTACACAAAGGGCGAAATTGAAAAGGCACATAAATATACAAAGAAAATAGTGAACCTAATGACAATAATGAAACTAAAGTATTGGGGGTGATGTTAATTTAAATGAGGACCTAGTTCTTGGGATGTAAACCAAATGTGTCATCAAGTGGCTTTAGTAAGGTGAAAATTATAATATAGGAAAACACCATTGTTGTTCAATTTGTCTCTCGATAATCCTAATGATTGAATCATACTCATAGATACATGTTGGGAAATATGATGGACATAGTAATAGGAATGATTTCGAAAAAAGAAAATTATGACGTCCCTATTTAGAAGAATTCAATACACAGCCCAATTAAACAACCAAATAGATGGTGGTATGCATTCATTACTTATGGTTGTAGGTCTCATATCCCATTCCAAATTATAAAACCTTTTAATACATACTAGATTGTGGCCACTTTAGACCAGTGTCACATGCCATGACCACGGTCTAATGGAATTATGCAATCATGTTGGTGAAATTATTCAAATGGTCCCAAGGTATTTAAAATTAGTCTAGGATGAAGTTGAATCAAATCATCATAGAGCATAATTGGCATGAACTAGGACGATAGCCACGTCATGGGCCAAAAAAATAAAAATCAAAAGGGAATTGAAGGCATGGAAAACCTAAGATTAGGTTAGGGTACTTCAAGCTATTCATTTCTTAAATTTTTTAATCATTTTCCCTTATTTGGGGGTGCACGGGTGTTGCACACCCTTGCATAATAAACGATGAAGACCAATAGTACCATACATTGTAAATAGTTTGAAGATTATAACAATCTAAAATACCACAAGTATAAAATATTAGTGTCATTAGGGAGCAAGGAGTTGTATGATTACAAATCAACAATGAAGGAAAAGGATAGTTATAGGAAGGAATGAATAATTAGAATTGCCACAAAATTGGAGGATATCCAACAATTAAATGGATAATAAAAAGCTTCAGAATTTTTTTTCAAATAATAGGAGAAGAAAATATCATAAAAGTTATGGACATAAACAAGCGAGAAATCTCGTAAAAGTTTGGTTGGATTTGGAAAATATGATGAATCTAATAGGGTGGAATTATATCATCAACTAATAACAAAATAATCCATATCATTAACCAATAACAAAATAATCCAATTAGTCCTTCTAGAATGTCATATCACATCAAGCAAACAACAAAATTCCATGTATGTGATTGGTGTCTGGTGGCATGGAATTTGTAGGGCTATTCATTATTCAACTCCTTCAATGATATAACTACACCATTGTCTCATTATAGTAAGTATGAACTATTACATTGAATAGGCAGTTAGTCTTAAGGGCAAAAGTGACCATGACCAATTAGGACATCACAAATACAAAGGATTTTATTCCAAATTTTTTGACACATATAATCAATAGTAAATAAAATAGGTGAAGGATTGTATATAAATTCCTTACACATCGTAAAAAATGCGATTGTTAGTTAAGTAGTTAATAACACATGATAATGTACAATGACAAACTATAATTGTTTACAATTGATATTTTATTGAGTTAGATGGAAATGCAATTGTTTGATTCTAGGAATTTCGTCTTTATTGTCCCAAGAATCCGTTACCACCACATCGGTCATATAATTGAATGGTGTTGGAGCAACACCGAAGGCTCAAATCTACACAAGGAGAGACATTTTGTTGTACCCGAGGATGTTAGCAAAGTGTCATTAGCTTTACTTAATCCATTTAAGGATTGTTAGGAGACCCAACATACACATAGAATAATGAATAGTCTTGACACAAAGAGGGGAAAGCTTGTTTGAAATGGTAATCATTAGGCAACGTTTCCTTGAATGGTTAAGGGTGCACCATAAACATAGGTCAATGTGGCAAATAACGACATCTTTTAGAAGAAAAAAATTATAAAAAAATAGAGTGGATGATGATGAAACATGTTCCAAATGCAAAAAGGTTAGCGAACTTCTGACCATAGCCCAACACATGAATAGAAGAAGGCGCAGCAACAACTAGATTCATATCAAAGCAAGACAATGAAACTTAATAATGGTGCCAAAAAAAAGCATGGAGATGCACCTTGCGAGTACCTAACCAAGATGTTTTGTCTTTTCTAGGACTAGAATAAATATGTGTTGTGTTGTATTTTGGGAACTTTCATGGCTTTTAATACATTTTTTGTGTAACTGTGAAGAAAATAGAAGTATTAGTAAGGGGAAAGGAGCTTGATTTATTTCATTGGAAAAAGGAATTTATCAGGTAAGAATTTCTACACTATAGGACGAAATGCACTACACTATGAATTGAAATATATTAACTGAGTAGATTTCATGAGTTTTAACTAGTGGACATCTTTAATCAAAGAAGGAGGTAGGGGCAAGCTGTAGCGAAGACTATGGGGATGACGGTAGTAGCACACAAGGCACAAGCCTTCATCTTTTAAAGTATGAATGTAGTTAGGTTTGAGAAAAACCCTTATGGTTAACAAAAAAAATGTTCATAGTTCAATATTAAGGTTTTTTTTAAAGATCAATGTAGCAATGCTTATAGTTTGGTTTGAAATTGTATTTATTGAAGATGGATAATTTCAAGTAGCTTAATCCTGATAAATCTCAATTAAATCAATTCAGTATTCAACTGACATATCCATCTAATGCTCAATTGAGGTCTTAGTTATTTTCTTAATATCCTATTTAATTAAGTATTGATTTAAAAGCTCAGTCATAGTTAAACTTGTTTTTAATTTTTTCTTTCATAAAAAATATTGGTTTGTTGTTATCAAATCCCAATTTACTTCTTATTTTATAGTTGAGTCCAATATCATTTTGTTAAAAGAAATTGTTTACCTTTTAATAAGGTTTCATGAAGTAGAAAAGTAAGGCTTAAATCCATACTTGTATATAAATGTTCATTATTAGAAAAGTCTTTCTTGTTGAGTTTTTTGTGTAGGAAGAGGGAGAAGACCAGGAAACCTTAGGAAATATCAACATTGCTCAAGAAGAAACCAACAAGTTCCAATAATAACTTGAATCTTGAATTTGGATTTTTTTTTCCCCAGTTTTCATGTTTAAGAGAATTTGAACTCGAATAAGGATTCGAACTCAACAAAACTTGAGTTCAAATTCTAAAGTGATGGAGAGATTAGCCATATATATATATATGGAGTTGGGCCCAAGTTTGGTTCTTGCGTGTTTGTTGTAGTTGAACTTCGATCAATGTTAAGAGAAGCAAAAAAAAGAACTATGAGTTTTAGCCAACAACCAAAAGGAGCCAAGCTAGAATTCGGTCCCCTTTTTGAGAAAAAAAAATCAAGCCTTAGTTTAGCTCCACTTTTGGAGCTAAGCTTTTTATTTTTTGTTGGAGTCGAACTTCTTTTGCCATCAAGAGGAGCTCAATTGTAGAAAAACTCAAGGATTTGAGCTTTAGTTCAGTTCCACTTTTGGAGTTAAACTAAGGTTCAAATCCTTTTATTTTTAAGTTGATTTTTTCTTAACATCAAAAGAAGCTTGGTTGCTTCAAATAAGAGGAGTTGAGTTCTAGTTTGGTTCCAGTTTTGGAACAAGCTAGAATTCGGCTCAATTTTTTGTTGCAAAGAGAATTTTGACCTTTTTAATGTTATTTTTGCAAGACATATTGCAAAATTAACCCCATCACAGGGATTATGGAGATGCCTGAGGTATTGGGAGCATTGGGATCAATATTTGTTTTCAAAATTATGGACTTCTTTCACATTTTTCTTTGTGCATTTATAATAGTATGAATCTCTTTGCAAAGTTTTCAATTGGTGGCATATACAAACTCTTTTGTCTTTTGATAAGACTATACAAGCCGTTTAAAGCCAAACAAAGTTCAATAATTTTAAAGTCCTTGGCAAACACAAGATGATCCCAAGGAATAGAGCGTAGATGGTTATTCCTCTATGGTGGATGATATCAATGCTGGTTGTTTGTCTTGCTCTTAAAATTAATGTCTTCTGTTTTTTTAAATGATGTCCTCAAGATGGAGTAGGCATTTTAGACTAGCTATCAGGAGGGTGACAAATTTTTTTAGGTTTCACCTCTCAATTAGAAAGGGCAGGAAGAACTCCAAGATCAACACATGTTTGCTTGGAATCAACATTGGATGTTTGAAAATGAAAATTTTGCAATTATGTTGTTTGTTGATCTTAACCTCAAATATTTTTCTAGACATTTTTTTTTTGGTCTAGGATGGTAATCACAAGTTGTAGGCTTGGTTGCCTTATATTAACCATCTACACGATGATGAACCTTCCGGACACATCTTTGTTGATTCCATTGTCATTGATACTTTACACGAGCTTGTTGAGCTCCTCATTGCAATGATCAAGTATGTTTTTCACCCTTCTATTGTTTCCTACATCAAGTTAGATTCAAGGGAGTTTCTTTTCATTGTTCTCCCTTTTTCTATAAGTAGATGGAATTGGACCATGTGAAACCCAGCCTTGTCCATGAATTTTTCAGAATCCAATCAATTAGGGTTATCCCTTTGGAACAGTTCAAGGAGGTGCTCCTAATAGAAGTTTATAAGAAATTGTAAATCAAGTCGTGCAAGACATGGCATTCCCTAACCTCAGAGGTTTTTTTTTGAATATGTGTATAAGGTATGAAAAATAAATTTTAGACTCCCTTGAAGATTTTTTTTTATGACATCCATAATCAACTTGTTCATGTTTGCTTTTCTTTGTTTTTGTAGTGAGAGATTTCCTATAGTTGGGGACGTCCTAGTGAAGCTGTATTATGAAAAATTCCCTGAAACTCAAAACCATTCACCATTGAAGCTCTAGAAGTGAATGGAGAGAGCCATGGAATAAGTCAGGAAGGATCATTATTGGGCCTTTTACAAGCACTTGTTAATATGTGATCTTTCCATGGGTTCAGATTTCTTGAGGGAGATATAGGTTCATTATGACATGAACTTAGAATTAGAAATGTTGATAAAAAAGCTATAGACGTTCACCTATTCTTGTGTCTTGATCGAGTAGAAGTTGTCATGGCTCAGGATGTGGAATGAATTTGTTGTTTTGGAGGCAAAAATTTCCTCAATCTCAACTTTTTTAATTCCCAATTTGACAAATGGTTGGACAAGGCAATTTTTTGGCATGAGGTATTTTACTTCTAGATGTTATTTCTTTGATTTTTATTTCTTCTTGAAGAATTTCCCTCTTATTGTGTTCTTATTTTTGTAGTTTTCTTTTAGTGTGTGTTGGTCCACATGAGTGCAATTATGTTAATAGGAGCCAAAGCAATTGTAACCACTATTTAATTCAATCTTTTTTACACAAATTTTTTATTAAAAAAATTAAACTTGAATTTATAAGTTAAAAAATTTCACATTATCAAATCGAATATCTTATTTTATAAATTTCCAAAATATGAAATTATTTCATTAACATTTGGACCTTCAAAAGTATTGTAAATGGAGTTGGAAAACTTTGAAAATGACATATTTTTGGCAAATTTTTAACACAAACCCTAACAAAATAGTACAAATTAAAAAAATAGATTTAAAAAGATTTTTTGGAAGGTTTTTTCCAATAATATTTCAAAAATATTCCTCAAAAAGCAATCACCTAAGGGGGCGCCAATGGCTCTTATTAAACCATTTAAACTTGCATAGGTTTTTATGGATCACCACATAACTTTCCCTTTTATCCATGCCGAAAGTAGGAAAGTTAGTAACCATGCTTATAAATTTCACTATGAAGGTGTTCTTCATTCCCTTGCAGGTATTTCTATCATGTTTTATTATTCTAGGGTGCCATCGATCAACTCCCTAATCTCCTAAAGACCTAACATGACCCAAAGGCGGATAACATTATGTTCAAGAAGGACCTACTCAAGGATTGGCTCGCTTCTCATCTTCTCCAATATGGTTGGTACCTTGACTATCCAAAAGACAACACCCCCACCCTAGAGATTCCATTAAGGGAGGATATCAAACCGTATTTCATGGAAACTCTTGTAAATTCTACAAGAACATAGGTTGAAGGTGGGAAGCAGACAAATGTTTCAAAGGGAAAGGGCCAGTTGAAGGAGAAAGGAATGAAAGTTCCCTCCTTCGATGCAAATCAAGAGGCCTTTGTTGAAATTCCTTTGAACCAAACTATAGGTCTATAGAAAGCAGAGGATATGAGGAGAGAAAGAAGGGCTATTACCCCACTAGTTTTTGCCACCTCTTCTTGGTGGAATTTGGAGCATTTAATAGGGATCATTCTAGTTTTTTCCATTCCACCCAATTCTAATTGCTCTTACCTCTAGTAGGCCTCTTGGCTTTCAATATAAGGTCCTCCCATTCTCATGACCTTCCATTGTGGCCACCAAGATTTCTCCTTGAACTTGGCCTTCAAAGTATGAAACAATCTCCAAGTTCATTCACAAGGTAAGCTTACATTATATTCTTTTTCACTTTACAACATAGTTCAAGTAGCTTGTCCTGGATACATTGACTTTTTGCCTTTTTTTGTGTAGATGAATCCTAGTGGAAAGGTTCAATTTGTCATCATTCACGTTCCTATAAACCTACTTGTTCTATTCATATGAAGGAACCCATTTGATATTCCTCCTTGGAATTAGAAGGTTAATGAATACATTATTGTAGTCTTTGATTTTGCTAAGAAGTTATTGGCCTCCAATGGGGTTATGTTACTATTTCACCCAAATGATTTCAAAGTTCTGAAGGAGGTTAGATTTGAATGAAGTGGGCTATGGTGAACTCATTACCACTCACAAGTAGTGAAGACCCATCTCTCAAGGTTCCATTACAATCCCATAAGCTTTCATTTTTATTTTATTTTCTATAACTGAAATTTGTCTTTTAATTTTGTAGACTTTCCTTAGTGTAGCCCTTTTATTTTTTGGACTATCCAATTTTGAACTTTGATCCTTTGATATGTTATAAAGAACCAACGTTTTTTTTTCATTGAGTTCTTTAGTTTTTTTTCATGCACCCATTTTTGTACATCTTTTATCAATATAATAGTATCTTCTACTCACATTTATTTCATGGGCATATGGTTAATCATATATGTCTTCTTTGTCATAATTTTATTTGAGATGTAAGAATCAAACCAAATATCAAAATAACATTGTGCAATATTTACATTTAATATAATAGGATTCACATCACCTAAAGGCTTTAAAAACAATACACACATTTTAAACATATAATACCTACATCATTTTCTATTATAAACTCCATAAGGCCATTTTCAAATATGCAATACCCACATATAAGTCTCAAAATAGCCGCTGGCATTTTGCATTCCTTGCAATACCCGCATATAAGTCCTAAAATAGCCACTGGCATTTTGCATTCATTGCAATACCCGCATATAAGTCCCATAATAGCCGCTGGCATTTTACATCCTTGCAATACCCGCATATAAGTCCCATAATAACCACTGGCATATTGCATCCTTGCAATACCCGCATATAAGTCCCATAATAGCCACTGTCATTTTGCATTCCTTGCAATACCCTCATATGGGCCACAAATAGTAGCTAACATTCTTCATTCATTGCAATACCCGCATATGGGTCTCGTGGTAATCTCTAGGTTTTTTAGCATTCCTTACAATACCTGCATATAGTTTCCATAATAGTCGTTGATTTTTTTAACATCTATTGCAATACATGCATATAGGTCCCATAATAGTTGATGTTTTTTACATTCATTGCAAAACTTACATTTTGTCATAAAATTAATTCAGAATAATAATTAATTTAGGTATATAAAAAGACATATTTTGGGTACCCAGACCACTGATTAATTATTTTGAAATGACGTTACATGTGAGTATTGCATTTAAGGTTTAGGGTCTTCAATTAAGGTTTGCCTTAATCACCTATGGATTATTTTAGTATGAACTTACATGTAAATATTGCATCTAGGCCTCGGTCTTCATTCAAAGGCGCACCCAAATTACATATTGAGTATTTCAAAGCGACCTTACATGTGGGTATTACATTTAAGGTTGCCCTTTCATTGTAGATTTTACCTTATTCACCTATGGGTTATTTTGAAATAAACATGAATATGACTATTGCATTTAGGGTTAAGGTTTCATATAATTTTGTAATATCCACACACGTATTTACTTTCACCATTTGTAAATTTAGCCATAATTTTTTAATAATTAAATAAAATTTGTAACAAAACACAAAAGAAGGTATGTCTCTCACCATTTGTTAATCTCCAAACTGATCTCTTTCAATTTCTTTAAAAATATGTATTGCATTGTTTTGCATATAAAATTCCCCTATAATGCACTGTAGATTTATTTTATTTACTATTAACTTGTAAAAAAGCTGTTAATTAATTTAGGGTTTCCCAAACTCTAAATTTGAATCATATTCTAATAGTATATACTTATAATAGTTATATGGAAAAATGTGTTTTCTTTTTGATAAAATTTTTTAGTTCAAATTTAAAAGGTTATAAACTATCATAGATGCTTATTAGGCTTACATGGCCTAGGCTAGTATATAACCTATATAACTAGTAGGTTTACTTAATAAACTCAACCACCTTCAATACCTACATAGACCATCTAAGATATTAACTTAAAAGGCCTAATATTAATGAATAAACTACATAATAGGCTTATATTACGTAGGCAGCCTATCATGTAGTTAATTATGTTACTTAACAATTAGCTCATTAACCTATTACTCATGTTTAGGTTAGGTTGTTTAGTTTGGTCAATGTTGACACTTTAGTCAATCTGACAACCAAGCTTAAATTTGAGCTTTTTTTGAAGCTAGTAATTTGTCAAGGCTATAAATTCTTGGTTTTTTTTATGAACACTAATTGTGTTTTTTGGATAGTCAAGTCATTTTTCAACTTTTGAAGGTATCGAAAACATTACATAACAACTTGGCCCTCACAAAGCTTTTAAAATCTACACAAACTCTAGCATGATGTCTAAGAGCTTATGAACATTTTCATACCTAGCTATTAATCTTTTGGAAATTTTAAACTCACATTGAAAACAAAGTTCATTAAAAATCACAATATACATAACCATAGGTTTATATAGCTATATAGGTTATGTATATATATATAATAAATATGAAAATATTATATGTATTGAAATGGATCAACTGTATAATTCCATAATATCATTATTTATATATTATGTGTTATAAATAACGATATATTTGGACCAATATTTAAACCAATATTATACATCGTAAAAAATAAAGTTTACATAAGGATTTGTGTTATATATATATATATATAATATAAAAAATTTTGACCCACTATATGATTATTTTAACCAAGAACTTATTTACTGTATATCAAAAAAATATAAAATAAAATTTTAATCAAACATAGGATTAATATGTGGGAGAGATGATTTTTATTATTATGTGAAACAAAAAAAAAGTAGAAAATTATGTGCTTTGATTTTTTTTAAAACATTGTTTAAAATCTTATTGAATTAGAGACTTTATATTTTTGTTTTTTGAAATGAGTTTACAACTTTAAAAAGGCAAAAACCATAAATATGAACATATTTGAAGAAATTTTATGCTTGAACTTTTATTTTTTGATCTCGACAAACTTTGTATTACATTTAGGGTTGGGTTTTCACATAAGGTTTTCTTTTTACCTTTTTATGACCTCTCCAACCAATTTTTTCCAATTTCTTTGAAGAAGATATAAAATGAAATTATATTGTTTCACATATGTTTGAACCCTAAAAATTTCCCCCCAATTTAATGTAAAATATTTTTGATAATTAATGAATTATCACCAAATTTTGTCGTATAATTAAATAACTAATAGACCAATATTTTGGATAATTTAAATGATTAATTATCAATAATTAAATAATCAATTCTTTATTTAAGATAATTAACTAATCACTTGGTTTAACTTTATTTACTTAGATAATAAAAAGTTGGATCTACAAATCATATTGATTAATTTAACGTTTGATTGAATAACTTAACTATACTTTTGTTTTAATAAGTTATTGAAATCACTATTTAAGATAATTATTCCACATTATAGATTGCTAGTTCAAAATTTCTTTGAAAAATTCTTACACCAAGATAAGCTTAATCATAATTATCGTTGTATTATTTGCTCCACAAACAATACAACCTTTTCCCAAATTCAATGAAACAAAGTAAGAATCATGGAACTCCTAATCAACAACCCCAACCTCTATACACACCTTTGTTAGCATACTATCTTGAAATGAACTAATTATTTTGTAACCCCAAAATGCGGGTATTGCATTTAGGGTAGGATCTTCATTTAAGGAGGCTTAAACCCCACATGCATAATTTCGGAGTGACCTTGAATGTAGGTATTCCATATAGGGTTCGGTTATTTCAAAGTGACTTTCCATGTGGGTATTGTGTTTAGGGTTAGGTCTTCACTTAAGGGTATCCAAACCATCTAGATGGGTTTTTTTAAAACGTGGCTATTGCATTTAAGGTTGATTTTTCATTTCACTTGTAATACCCGAACTTATACTTACCTCTACCAATTGGAATTTTGGGGTTTCATTGCAATACCTACATTCATACTTACCTTTACCAATTGGAATTTTGGGGCTTCATTACAATACCTACACTCACACTTGCCTCTACCAACTGGAATTTTGGGGCTTCATTGCAATACTTAAACTAGTATGTACCTTTACCAAATGGAATTTTGGGGTTTAATTATAATATTTGCACTTCTACTTATTTCTACAAACTAGGATTTTGGGCCTAATTATAATACTTGTATTCAACACTAATATTATCACTCTCATTATGTATTTGCATTTCACACTTTTTGTGTTTATTACTTGGAAACAATAATAATCTTTGTGCCATATTAAACTTGATGTGTGTGTTGAATACATGATGTTCAAAGAATTTGAGCTATGGTTTCTTCCATACAAAATTGATTGTAAAACAAAATTTTTAATGCCAATGGCAACAATCTTGATTAGTAATTGAGACATTTATTCATGACATCGTTTAGTACGTACATTTGTGTGATTGAGCATTATTTCATGCCAATCTTTGAGCCGTTTGACACTATTTCCCAACCCATCTTCTACGCGGTGTAACACCAATCCTGGGTGTGAAATTGCATTTGCCTTTGTGAGGCGTATGTTACGAATATTACATGCCAATACTATTATGTGTGAGGTGGCATGTTCACAAAGTGTCACATCGCCTTCTTTACATTCATTTGTGATCTATTGCATTGTAGTGACCAATTGTGCAAGCACCCTTTCCATTGGGGTTAATGAATTTATTGTGTCATTAGACCCTACAATGGCACCCATAGGGAGATCATTTTGCTCCATGTTCATGAGCCCATCAAATTCCATGA
>Ga0116231_10009833_pt1 | contig 15800 bp, 12 predicted proteins | sample S1TSphgellanicum_2_FD_89695 | JGI IMG/M metagenome (GOLD analysis project Ga0116231, IMG submission 89695) | Host-associated microbial communities from peat moss isolated from Minnesota, USA - S1T2_Fd - Sphagnum magellanicum MG | ecosystem: Host-associated > Plants > Peat moss > Unclassified...
CACCTCAAATAAACCAAAACCCCAATGCTCAACAAAACCCTAAACTTGAAGGAACATTTTGGAATAACCAAGTCATAAACAACAAAATATAATGTAGAGTTCTTACTTGGAGTATTGTGTTTGGGGTGGTGGCCAATTTCACTGGAACTTCTTCAAATACACATTTTTTCTTCTTTCTTTCTAGCTTTGCCTCAATCGACAACCTACAATCACATTACATTTTATATATTGATAGGTACTTATTAATTATAATATTAGAAAACAACAATATACAAATAAAGACAACTAAAATCTAAATCTACCCTAGAAATCCAAATTAACTTACAAAGCTTTTTGTGATGGAACACGTGTCCATGTACAACTTGATCCTTGGAGCCCATCATGACATTCATGATGTTGATCATTAGAATGATCTTGTGTGTCACACACAATGGTTACAGCATGCACGATACCAGGGAGTGTTTTAAAAGAAGTCCAAAATCTTTAAGTAGTTTAACCTTCTATTGTAACCTAAAATCTTGAAATCTAATTAATCTATCATGAACATTAAAGGGATTTTGCAAATCCATAATATTTCAAGGAAAAACAGAAAAAAATAATACTCTTCCAATTCACCAAATGAGCTTTACGTTTTGGTATCCCTGCATTGAATTGCAAGGTTTTGCTACTAGGTGCTCTTGTGGTTGCAATGCTAGCCTCTTTGCTTGCATCATGGCAAGAATTGTTTCCATGCACATGGTTTGCAAAAATTTGCCCTAGAGGCACCCTTGGAGCTATGAGTTTGTTGGGAAATGATCACCCAGGTCCTTTTGTCTATTGTAAGAAGTGCCTTACCTCCTCATGGCTAGGGTGTTAGTTGTGATGCTAATCATCAGAATGATCTTGTGTGTCACACATAACACTTGCAGTTTGCACAACATTAGGGAATGCATGAGAAGAAGTTTCAAAATCTTTAATCAATTTTATGTTCTTTTGTAGCCTAGCATCTTGAGATCTAGTTAAGTTTTCCCCAACATTAAAGGCTCTTCCAAATCCTCCCCCCAAAAAAACTTCCAATTCACCATATGAACTTTGTGTTTTGGAATCCTGAAACTTAGAATCCCTGCACTTAATTGTAAGGTTCTATTAGTAGGTGAACTTATGGCATCAATTGTAATTCCTTTGCTTGCATGGCTTGCAGAAATTTCAATTCCTTTACTTGCATGGCTTGTAAAAAAATTCTTTGGTCCAGATGCCTACCAAATTGCAAAAAGTTGTTTAGGTCCTTTTGTTTGTTGTGGAAATGTGGTACCTCTTGCTCTTGGTTGGAGTGTCAATGGTGATGTTGATCATGAAAAGGTTTGTGTATGTCACACACATTGCTTGTAGTCTATGTCACAACCCCACTTTGAGGGAAGTGTGAGGTTGCCACTCACACTCTCGAAAATGGGACTTGCGAATCCTTCGGGACTCCCGAAAATTCAGAACTCAATTGAAAAGGTCAAAACACCTTGCATTGAGGTGTTCTTTATACCGTTGCAAAGGTCTTGAAGTGTAGATGTCTAAAATGGCCTCGCATGAGCCATTTGGACATTTGCAGCACAAGTTATAGGCGAAAGAAGGGCCGGGAGTCAAATTGGCAGTTTGACTCCCGACCACTAAAAGTCGGGAATCGACCTGATCCCGGTGTGTGCAGTAGAGTGCGACACATCATTAGAAAGCTCTCAAGGAGAGCTACAAGTTTGTTTTAGACCTCATCCCAATCGGAGGTTGGAGCGAGAAGTTATGAACGCCCAAAATCCCGGAAGTCTAAACCGGGACAGTTTTGGGACTCCACTTTGGGAGTCTTGGGAAAAAGTGCCATTTGGATGCAAGTGCGACGGAGAGACGCAAATAATACTATATGGGAGAAGGTGGTGGCTTCCCTCAAGTCTGGGCCGTGGTGAGTCAAATGAGTCCAGGGTTGCCCGTGGCTTGTTCCAACACCAAGAGTGTTCCGAAGGTGAACTAACTAACTTGTTGGTTGGTTTCGAATGTAGGACCGAGTAACTAAATAAGCTTGTCCTTCTTCCTAATCTAATCTCGAAGCTTTCAGCATGCCCCTCTTACCCCCTTTAGTGCTGGAAGCTGGGAGTGGCACCAAATTCCAACTACTTTCGCTCTTTGACATAATTGGACCCCTTTTTGGGTCTAACAAGGAACTTGGGGGCGCGTCAGTCTACATGATACAAGGAATGTGTGAGAAGAAGTTGACTTAGAATCTCTAATTAGTTTAACCTTTTGTAGCCCAAAATCTATACACCTATTTGATTTATCTCAAACAAAGGGCTTTTGCAAATCTCATTTACAGAAAAAAAGAAAAAACATTACTTTTCTAACTTACCATATTAGCCCTGTGCTTTGAAATCCTTGCACTTAATTGCAAGGGTTTGCTGCTAGATGCATTTGCGGTAGATGCTATGGCTCTTTTCCTTGCATAATTTGCAAAACTTTGCCCTAAAGGTTCATGTGTGCCACTACTTGCAATCTACATGATATCACAAAGTGCATGAAAAAAAGTCTAGAATTTCCAAACCAAGAAAAACTTTTCATGAAAAAATGGTTCAAATTTTTATTTTAGACAATCCACCTAGCAATGGAAATTGTAAAACCTAGAGGAAAAAGACAACAAAAGAAACCAACTTGTTGGTTAGTCTCACCTTTTCTACTTTGTTTGAGATGTAGTGTTTATGTTCTTTGTACCATTCATAGATGTCTTCCACCTTCCAACACATACATGTAGTGGTGCCATTTTCCATGAATAGAAAGGCTTCCAATGTTGGCTCATTGTCTAGTATAAATTGTTTAATAGTGTGGACCACCTCATTCTACTCCTGTAGATTGATATTCAAAAAACATTAACTTTTTCATCTTTTGTATCATTAAACCATGAACACACCATGCACAAATTTTGGTTGTGCACCGTCCATTGGAGGGGGTGAAAAATCCTAAGGAAATCTCTACCCCATTCCACAGACATTATGTTTGGCTTTCTCTTGAAAATCCTATCGTACATTGTGAACTATGCATTAGTAGTGTAGTTGTCTTGCTTCTTTTTCTTTGCAGTGGAGTGATCAACTTTGATGTACTTTTCAACATCCTTCTCTTTAGATTAATATTTTGCAACTTTTGCAAATGCAACTACTGATCAATATCTATACTTAACTTTGATAAGAAATTACTTGAAAGGAAACTAAGTTTTGCAACTAAACAAGCTTTTTATCAAAATTAAAGTAATAAAAACTAACCTCAAGGTGTCATCCATAATGAACAACCATGTTCAAAGTATGTCACTTTAAGGTTTATGCAAACTTAATATCCAAAGACAAATTCTGGACCAAAAACAGGAATGATAAATTTATAAAAATCTTTGAAAGAAAGTTACTTGGATCCAAAGCCGAAATGAGACTGATAACATGCCTTGATCTAGAGTCAAAGTAGTCCATGCTCAATCCAAGGTCATCTGTTTCCCTCATGCTACCATTAGACATGATGGCGACAGTTGCCTTGAATATCACTAAGAAGTTGCTAACTTTCACATAGTTCTTCTTTGGCCCAAATAGATTTACCTTGAAGGTTTGATCTTCATTGTGTTTATTCACAAAGGTCACCTTGGTAGTCATCTGCAAGCAAACAAAATAAGTTAATTCTCTAATTGCTCAAAGAACTAACAAACCTTACAATGCACACATTATATAGACATGCAGAAATAAACAAAATAAAATTGTAATAACAACATCGTTGTTGTAATGTTGTGACAAGTATATCATTTCTATGGAAATAGAAATTGACATGCTTAGCTAGTGTTGAGCAAAGTGCCTTGCAAATTGTAAAAAATGTAGGTGTTGCAAAACTGATTGATGATTGTTCTCTCCTCGTTGAAATTGCTCCCAATTTTTTTTTTCTCCTTTGTTTTTGTTGCCTTAGAGAATAGGCCAGAAACAAAATTAAAAAAACATGTAAACTAAAAAAAGAAACAAAAGCACTCACAAATGAAAAAGCTAAGGATATTAATATTAATAATTTCGTTGAAACAATGTTTTGTGAAAAAAAAAAAACAAGGAGACAAATCTATTTGTAAAAATTCTGCTAAACTTCTTCATTTTGTTAAATTTTGTAATTTCATTTTCTTCTTCATGAAAAGCCTTTACATGCCATACTTAAAAAATTTAGTGCTTGCTCATTTGCTCGCTTGTTAAGCTTCGTTTTCTTCTCCTCTTTTAAAAAAATCTATATCAATTTCTTTTGTTGGCCAACGTTTATTTTAATACATGACATCACCAACACAACCTCCATACTTAGCAAACTTGAACCCCTTTCACGGTGCCAGGATTGACTCCTTGCGCCCTTGATCATCTCTTTACATCTTCCCTTAGGTATCGAAGGATTTTCTTTTGTGTCATGTTCACACAATGGAAGTGGGACTAGGGATTTTTTCCAATGTTGGGCAGTTCATTAAAACATTGCTTGTTTTTGCCGAGTCTTTGTCTGGTTACATATATGCACTTAACCAGTGGTTCTCAGAAATCAAATAATTGGCATTTGTTCATAACTAGTAGTTTTCAAATGTAAAAAAATCAAAGAACATATCAAAGAACTATCGGTTCTTTACTAGTTCTTTCATGAAAATTGACAAAAAATTATCGATTCTTTGAGTTTAAAAAAAAACCGGAATCAACTAGTTTTTTAATTCTGAAATTTTTTAACAATTAGAATTGGTGGTTCTTTGAAAATTCAAAGAACTAATGCACACTGGTTTTTCCATGGCATGAATGTAATACTTTTACATAATTGCTCCAATTTACAAACTTTCTCCCAATAATTAAAATTTTACAAAGTCATGACCTAGAAAGCGCCTAGATTTAGACCAAAGTTGGGTAGTTTTTAAATACAACATCGATTTTTATAGATTATCATACCAATTATATAATATATAACCGACAATGCTTGATATATGAAACCCCCTCCCCCACGACCAACTTGGTACCCACTTTCAAAACTGACACAACATAAATTTTAAAAGACAAAGAACCTAGAAAGAACCAATAGAGAACCATGATTCTTTCAAATTTGTTAAATACCCAAATCTAATTTTTTGAAATACTCGAAAATGGTTGGTTGTTTGATTATGATTTTTTTGAAACTCTGGGAATTGTTAGTTCTTTGAAAAATCAAAGAACCACCCGACACTATTACAAACCCCAAATACCATGTGTGGCCCACCTTAAGGGATTTTAGGGTTGGAGAGTTTTATCGTGTTTCCAATGGTGTTCCCATGTATTCCATTATTATGTGCCAAAATTCAAATGTGCTCCCCAAGGGTGTTCACAAATAACACCTAACAATGTGCTTTCCAAGGGTGTTCACCAATAACATCCCAAGGGTGTTCCCATTAATTTTTTTGGCCACACTTTTCCCCTTCTAACCAAAGGGGAAGGCACCCAATCTCATAAAAACTTTTTTTTTTGGAACCTCTCAAGTTATTTGTTTAAATTTAGGGGGGTTTTTTTTTGTTTTGTTGGCATGTGTTTCTTTTGGTGATAGTAAATGATCAGAATGGCCCATTGCAAAAATAAAATTAAAAAACCTAAAAAAAACCCCTAAACCTTGAAAAAATTAGAGCTTTAACCTTGAAATCTTTCAACCTTGAGACCCTTACCCATATATTTCGCTCACAACCTTAAATTCATAAAGTTCAACTAGCTTGTGCATTGCCTTATTAGTCTAGTTGAACTTTTCAAGGTTATCGTGTATATGTGTGTCATATACCAATTGATTTTTTTTTGAAAATATTTCAAATTTAAAAATATATATTGATTATTTTCTACAAAACCAACAAATTGTAATTTCAAATGTGATTATTTAAAAGTGTACCATAACCCATGACCAATCTATTTCCTTATTTAATTTTGTAATATTTTAGTGTAGCATCATCCCAAAAAACATTCAACTTGAATTAGTGGGGCATTTTGTAAAGAAAAGTCCAAATGTAAAACATTAGCCATGGAAACTACACCAAGGTTCAATATTTTATTACAAAACCATTGTCAAAAAAATTCCCCCAATTTTTTTTTAATTGAAAAAATTTCAAAAAATTTGGGGAAAAAAATTGGAAATGTTTTCTGAAATACAAAATAGAAAATGAAAACACCAACCCTAACCTTTCACCCTTTGACCATGATGTCAATGTAATAAAATCAAACATAAACTATATAAATGGTTGTAATTTAGACAAGTGATTCATCACTAATCATAATAACAAATCTCCAAATTTAACCAATTCATAATTAGAAGGTATTTGTCCCTATTAATTCAAAGAGCTTTCAAAATTAGATAATACATGATTTGACAATGTGATACGTATCTTGGAAGTTAAATGTTTTTAAATATTTCAATGACAATTGTTGAAACATTTTTCTGACTTGAAAACCATAGCATTAATGAAATTATATATGTACCATAGTAAGTACCTTTATCATTTTTGCAAAAGAAAAAAAATCAATAAATCCAAAAAAAATTTAGAATAAGTTGCCCAAAATGCTAAAAATTCTTTGCTGAAAAAAAAACATATTTGTTGATTTTTTTCCCTCACCTCTTAAATATTGTAGTTGGAAACTTTTAAGGAATTGCATTTTGTAACAACGAAGTAAGGAGAATCTTGTGAATGAACCCATCTTTCATGTTGTTGTACACAATTCTCCAATGGTAGATTGGGGTTTGATGTTGAGAATCCCTATTGTGGAATTGGGTTTATGTCCTAAATAGATTGGACCGGCAACTTGTTCAAAGGTGGAGTCAGTGGAAGTGATACAAATTCCAAGTTTTTAAACAACTATGATGTGTGCTTTTCAGACCATCCCAACTAGACTAGCCACTTTGTTGTAGCCAAGTGGAATATGTGACTGGAGCCAGTTTGATGTGATATGGGAGGGATCCTTGATTTTGTGTAGATTTGTTGACTGCTGTAATTGATGTAGTAAATTGAATAAACACACCTAGTTTGTAGTACATGCAAAAATTGCTGTTTTGGGCCAAAATCAACAAGTGGATGATTATTTTTTCTCTTTATTAGAGTTATCCATGAAGTCACCCTGTCTTTGGGCATGCTTTCACCCCCTATCCCCACTTTCAATGATATCAGCAAAGTAAGGAAATTTTATTGCATCTCAGTGTGAAATGTTGGAACTCAGCATTTAATGCACAATGTTTGAGACTAATTATAGTAGTTGTACACGTAGGAGCAGTGAAAATATGTGTAGCAGCACTGGAGGTGCTCAGGAAAAAGGGAAGACAAGATGAAACTTAGTTAACCACCAAAATTGCTTGAAAAACTAGTCTGGGTCCCAGTTATTTCGTTTTGTAAAATTTCCATTCCCAATTACCTAGTTGATGCCTTATTAAGTAAGTTGAAATTGACCGCTCACCTCCTAATCGAATAATTAATTAATTCTGAAAATTTCATATTAAAAGTAGAATACTCATGAAGATTCAATAGTTCCCTTTTTTAAAAATCTTTGAATTTTTAGGGGGAAATTTTCAACAATACTAAAATATATGTAATTAGTGCCAAAGCTGCCAAGGCACTACAATACGTAGGCCAACTCTTAGTGCAAAGTATCAACACTCGCAACAAGGATCTTACTAGGCTGGAAAGACTTGAGCCGATGTCAGCCTTGTACCAATATAAGCCCCGGAGGGACCTAAGGTAATACCCCTGGTATTAGTTTTCTATCAGTATCTCCAAACCAGACCAACAATGGTTCTCTTATTATTTGGACCCAATGCTTTTATTTTTGGGTCCTTGATTTTCTAGTTTTGCAAAATTGTCAATTTCCTTTTGTTGAAAAAAACACATTTCATAGTTTAAAAACCTGTTTTTCTTGAAAGGTTCAGAGACTAGGTTAAACTCACATCCCAAGAAATCAATGTTGGGACCTACTTGGGTTGGGACTTGCTTGGAATGGCCCCACCTCCCTCTAAACACAAGCCACTTGGGCCCTTATACAATTCAGCAATGTTGTAATCATGTTTGTACACCTTATGAAACTTTGGGAACTTTGGTATGTGAACTTTGGGAACATACCAGTGTTGTATTGGTACAGAGGGTGCAACCTAGGTATATGATACCCTTATTGAACAACATATTAGCTAAGTATGACCTGAAGCAATATCAACCTTATACCAATACTATATTTAAACCAGGCAAAAATTAGCCTTGGACCTAATAATACCAGTAGGAGTCCCCTGTGTTTAAGGAAGCTTTGGAATTGTTTTATCGAATGATGTTTCTTAAATCTTTTGTAGGCTTCTTGGTCTCCCTTCCGAACATGGATGTTAAAAACTTAAAATGGTAAAACTAATTTATAATACCAGAGTAAACTGGCTCCTCACCACACATGTAACTGAAAGTACTTTCAGAATCAATCAAAGTGTACACTTTTGTTACCTATTGATATTTTGTCTTTGAAGTATTACACATTTAAGAATGGTATGTTTGATGATCCTCTCTTCTATTGTGCAATTGATGTGTTGTGGAAATCATGGTTGGTTAGGGGCCCTTGTTGTTAAAAAAAGGTCTCAATAATTTTGCTCATGGATTGTTTTGAGGTCATATCAATATAGGCATTTGGCCTTTACTAACGCAATTGGAAAAATTTCATCTAATATCCACAAATATCCCTCTTAAAAAGGAGAGTGATCTTATAACTAATCCCTTTTACTCTTTAGAGTAGGCATAAGAACCCCTCCTAATCTACATATGTTTAGGTTTAAGATAATGTTGGTTTCGTACTTTATGACAAGATAAATTGGGGGGATCATTCCCAAAATGCAGGGCCAAACTCAGCTATCTATTTTGGGAATGCCTTACCTAGGACTTTACCATTCACTTTTAATGCACAAGTTCAACAAGGTGGTGTGCTTGCTTTGTATCTTTTCACATAATGTTCCTCTAAAGACAATAAGAGAAGAAAAGTGAGAGGAAAGGGGCTAACCCCAAAATTTGTTTGGTGATGACTTTGGGTAGGGTGAGGACCAAGAATTGGGCTCTTTTGGGAATGAGGGGCCCATGCACAAGGTAAGAGCAAGTGTGATACCCAAATTCTCGCAATAGCTTTGTTCGAAATTCTTACCTCCACAAAGAACCCATATAATTTTGCAGGGCTGTGAACTCATTTGAAAGTAGAAGAGACATCTTATGCCTAAGCTGCCATCCCTTTGTTGAGTTAGGAATTTTATTGAAGGTAAGTCGGCCTCCACATTCCACATACATGAGAAAAAAATTTATAAGTTCTTTTGAATACCTAAATTCATATTACATCCTGGCATGGGGTTGTAGGTACATTTCTGCTCATATGGAAGAGGCAAGTGTTGGTTTTCACCAACCCGCCCTATTTGTCCATTATGTAGCCCCTTTTGACCGTGAGTGGGAAAATGGTGGAATTGAGGTGCTTGTTTCCTCCCCCCATTTTCAGAGTTCTGTTGGGATTTGGCGTAATAGCCTTGGTTTGGAATGGATCCTTAAACCCAAGGAAAACCCTAAATTCCCATCTTCAATGTAGTTACCAATTGTTTCAAAGCCACTTCATCCTTAGCCTTGGGAGTGACTCATCCTCTGACTTTACCAATCCTAAAGAATTAGGTGAAAATTATACTTCAAATAGTACCTAGGTATTCAATTAAAGGATAGGAAATAATATATAAAGAGGCATGTAACAAATTGTCAGGCCCTTGAAAAGCTTATTTAGTATAGTCATCAAAGAGAGATAAAGTTTAAGTGACATTAGATGTTTGGTGATTTTTGAACTTGCATTTGGGAGGAGGCCACTTTAGATGGAGGGCAATGATGAGGATGAACCTACATTGAATTTTGCAATAAGAGTTCTATGTCTTTACTTGACATGTCAAGGGATTTGTAAGGTGTCCCGGAGGATAATGTATCGACACATGTAAGAAATGGTTGATTCAATTGCAAGACTTGGAGATATTTTTGACACGCTCCCTAACTCTTTGATAGATTCAAATGTGAGTTTGAAGTAAAACCAGCGGAATAGCAAGGAGTTAGGGCACGTTCCTTGGCTCGCTCCATTTTGGGGGTAGAGGGGCGTGCTGGAGTTCCGGGATGGGACTAGGAAAAATGACAAGCACTTAATCATTCACACGAACCTGCACAAAACCAAACAATGAGTTGGTTAGTGCATAGTTGTAACACTTTTGGTGCTAGGACGAACCACAAACAAACTCAGACTCACAAAACTCACCATGGCCCGGATTTGGGGGAAGCCATCACCTTCCCCCTTATAGTATACTCTATGCCTCTTCACGAGGCCCACATCCAAATGACATTTTGTCCTAGGATTCCCAAATGGGAGTCCTGAAATTCCCAAAGTTGGGATTTTGCGACTTTGGGGGCCTCATAACTTTGTGTGTAAACCTTTGATTGAGATGAAGTCTGAAGCAAAATTGTAGCCCTCGTCGAGAGCTTTCTAATAGTATGTCGCACGTCACCTGGACATAAGGAAATCGGATCAATTCTCGACTTTTAGTGGTCGGGAATCAAACTGCCAATTTGACTCTCGACCTTTCTTTTGGCCATAACTTGTGTTTTAGATGTCCAAATGGGTGATGCGAACCCATTTTAGACATTTGGGTTTCAATAACTTTTTTATGAGATAAAAAACTCTTTAATCTAATGGGTGTTGACCCTTGCGATCATTCCTTAAAGATCCGGGAGTCCATTGGGACTCTAACTCCCCAAGTGGGAGTTGCTTTGGGAGTGTGAAGGTTCATTCTCTCCCACTTTCCTGCACTCCCAAGAGTAAGATGTGTCTCCTGGGCCTCCCTCTTGTCCCACACTTTTGTAAGCCCTTACCTTTGACATGAACCCAAAATTAGGGTTACAACATTTTGATAGAAGAGGTTGTTATTTTAGATGGACCAAGTCAAAATACATCAACGAATATTTTTGAGTTTAACCCACCTTCATCAACATCCGGTGAGCCAAGTAAGTGTAGTGACCAACATCCAATAGGCCTAGTTAAGGTTGTGACCTTAAGACAAGTTTTAACCAACAAAATTGTGGAGCTTCAGGAAAAAAAAGATGTAAACCAAGTGGCCATCAACCTTAAAGATTACATGTTACATCAATTGTTTGGGTCATTACAAGAGGAATCCAATGTTTTTGAGGATGGGAAACTTGATTATGGTGCCTTGCCAATTGGCAGATTGTTGACATTAGTTGGTTTAGAGCCTAAACCAATTAGAAGGTTTTCATTGCCAACTTCGTGGAAACAACTTCATAATTTGTATAGGGAGTTGGGGCTTGTAACAATAGAGAGGTGGCGATTATGCATTAAGTCTACACAAGCACCACATGATCCCCATATGATGTCCCTTAATGTAGAGGACTTGTACAAAGGTTTTGAAGTTGTGCTGACGCACTCCCAACTCCTCAAAGGGCTCAAATGTGAGCCCAAGTAAGAAAACAGCGGAAGAAGGAGGAGTCAGAGCACGCTCCTTAGCTCACAACACTTTGAGGGGTAGAGGGGTGTGTTGGAGCTCCAGGATGGGACTAGGAAGAGTTGACGAGCTTCACTCACTCACACGGGCCTGCACACAACGCACACAAAGTGGTTAGTGCAAAGTTGGAACACCCTTGGTGCTAGGACGAGCTAAGGGCAACACGGACACACAAGACTCACCACGGCCCGGACTTGGGGGAAGCCACCACCTTCCCCCCTTATAGTATACTTTGCAGCTCTCCACGGAGGCTACATCCAAATGGCTATTTTTCCCGGGACTCCCGAGTGCAAGTCCCGAAATCGCGCCAAATGGGACTCCCGCGACTTTGGAGCACCATAACTTTGCAAGCAGACCTCGGATTGCGATGCGATCTAAAGCAAAGTTGTAGCTCTCGTCGAAAGCTTTTCAACGATATGTGGCACGCCCCCTGCAGCTAAGTAAATCGGGTCGATTCCCGACTTTTTGTGGTCGGGAGTCAAATTGGCAATTCAACTCCTGGCCCTTCTTTTGGCCATAACTTGTGCTTCAGATGTCTAAATGAGCAATGCGAGATCATTTTAGACATCTACGCTTCAAGAGCTTTCCAATAATATAAAGAACGCTACAAGACATTGAGGTTTGACCCCTGCAATTGCTCTCTGAAGTTTTGGGAGTCCACCGGGACTCCCTCTCCCAAAGTGGGAGTTGCCTTGGGAGTGTGAGGGTTCACTCCCTCATACTCCTTCACACTTTTTAACACTCCCGGGAGTATGTGATGTGACTCCCGGGCTTCCTTTTGTCTTGACTCCCGGGCTCCCTTTTGGCTTAACTCCCGGGCTTCCTCTTGGCTTAAGTCCCGAATTTCCTCTTGGCTCGCACCCTTGCAATTCCCTTTGCCTTGGTCGCGAGCCCAAAGCTAGGGTTACGACATGTGCGTTGTAAGTGTGGGCCTAATTTAAGACAAAAATTTAAGAGGGATTGTCCAGGTTGTTCTCATAAGTGCCCAATTTGCTTACAAATGAGAAAACACATATTAGCCTATGATTACATGTTTTTCAGACCCTTGTTAGCAAGCTTGTGTAGAAGTAAGAGCATTTGTGAAAGGATGTTGATGACATGGAGAGCTAAAGATAGGTGGGTAGGAAAAGATCCTAATGTTTTGTTAGAAGTTATTAAAGAACAATTTGATGGTAGCAAGTTTCGTGAGTATCAAGCATTTTGGAATTTTGAAGGGGAGTGAGAGGCCCCTGTAATTTGTCCCAACAACAAATGTTCCCACTTTTTTCGAGCATTTCCTCGAGCTCAAAAGTGTGAATAATTACTTCAACATTAGGATTTAGATATAGATTATTATAGGTTTCCATGCTCAGAGTGTTCAACTTTTATCAATGTTCAAAGGCGCATGTTGAAAATAAATCTAAAACATTTCTGTTAGCAAAGTTTTTTTTTAAGTTTTGAAAAAAATAGTCTTATTCGGTGGCTTTCAATTGTATATATAACTAGATAATTAGATAATTGGCAACCTCATATTTTTCCTTGAGTAAACTTGCAACATATGCCCAAATATTTAGGCTCTAGTTACTAACAAAATAAACCTATCTAGATCCATAAATGTTATAGGAACTAGAGCTAATAAACTAACTAACAACCAATTGTCAGAGATTTGATAGGGTCTAATAGAAAGTAAACAAAAACCATCAAACAATGTGTTTCTTGTCATGCACTAATATACTTTGTGTGCATTTGCAAGGTAATCCACGGAATTTTGGGTTGATGTTTCATTGGGATGGATTTTTTTCTATAAAGACAAGTTTGAAGAATTGTTGGACAATGGATTTGAGCATATTGAATTGTGGGAGAGCAAACACATTAGACCCTATTCCTATTATGTTCATTCCATCAAGTTCATAAAAAATAATCAAACAAGCCAACCCCCACGTTTTGACACAATTTTTAAAACCTCTCATGACATACTTAAAAAGGTTTTTTATAGATGGATTCTCGGTCCATTATGGATATCCTATAAAATCAATTAGTGAATGCATGTTTGATTATTTGCCTTTTGGTTTGGCTACTTTGCATGCCATAGTGATGGTATGGATTGGTGATCATCTTGCCCAATGTAAAGTGGGGGCAGTGAAAAGTGGGGGGTATTTTGGGTGTTGACGTCACTATGTTACATCAAGATGGTGTGCTTGATCTGGCAATAAGGGTTTGGTGGAATACCATGACAATAAAAAACATAGGAGGCATCCATTTGCCATGCGATGTGTAGAGGACATGGCATTTGCATTGAAGTAGTGGTAGGAACTTCCAATTGGCAGGGAAAGGGATGAGGTTGGTCATGAAGCGGGCGTCTCAAGCGAATCATGTCTTTGGAGGTTGTACAACTTGTATGGTTTTGACATTTCTCGTGACTTCACATATGATGTGATGCACACTTTAACATTGTGTGTCTTTAAGAAATATGTCCACATGTTGGTCAAATATGTTGAAGGAAATGGGAAAATAAAAGATTTGGATGGTGCATTACAAACTACGAAGAAGTTGTCTTTAGCCACACTTGGAGCAAGGTGGCCTAGGAGTACAGAATCTCTAGGGTTTTATACGGTGAAAAAATACCAAATCTTTGTTATGTGGTGCTTACCACATGTCCTAGATCATTTAGATTTGGGCCTGGACTCCATTTTGGGTGGGATAGGTGCAATGTTCATTGAGGTAGGAAGGCTATTTTACACCCATAGTCGAAGCTATGGATGGACTTCTCAAAGCAGGCAGAATGCTCAGGAATTGTTAGTAGCATGGCATGTGTGTTTGGAGGAAAGTGTTGGGCCCAACTTGTCTCCGTTGGAACCTGTTGCAGGTATTCATTCTAGGGCTTTTTTTTTTGGGCTATCTAGTGTTAAGGTGACAACATTTATTTTGAAAATGATGGCAAATAAATGTTTTGCAGGTTTTCTAGTTGCCAAATCTCATATAAGTCTTTTTGAAAGATTGCAAAATTTTTGTACTAAGTTTCAATTGGTAGAAAATAACCAAAAAAAAAACTTTAAAAAAAAAAAAAAACTTTTTTTCTCACTTGTAGCAGCTAGATTGGATTTAGTCGTCTTATGGCTAATTGATAGCTTAGCTACATTACAAAGTTGAAAACTAAAGCCTTGGTAGGACCATTGATATTTCATTTTGTGGAACCAGTCCATAGAGTGTGTTTTTATTATGAGCTTTGTCACTTCAAAAGCATAGTGCAGGAATATAATCCATGGAACTTTGTGTCTGGGCACACAGGGAGCGGAGAACTTGTAGATAATGCGGAGAGGCACGGTTGTCACCATATTTTTTGGTGTTACCCTTTTGAAAGGGAAATTTCCAGAGTTGCGAACATTTCATCTAATCAAAAGACAAGTGAAGTCACCTACATCGGCTACTATGCTAGGCAGATTTTCACAAAGATCCATAGAGCTATGCAACTAGACAATGACGGTCTATTCCTGGGTGGAAGAGCTTTGAAAGAGGTTCACAAATATCTTCAACTACCTACAGATGTCCATCGTGTGATGGACCAAGATTTGACAATTTGTGAGTAGTGGCATGAAGAATGTGTGGTGGTTGTGCCTTCTCAAGAAATAGCTCGAGTAGTTTCCAAATTGGTGCAGGGTTTGCCAACATGCTCATGTAAGCAAGTTTTACCACAGAAGGGCATGATTGTGGGTAGGAAGATCGGCATCAAAGCAGCAATCTCAGAAGACACAATCTCGTACTTGCAATGTTTTTGGAGCACCATAGGGATCATGACACACTGAAAAATCTCAACTTTTTCAAACTTCAGTTCAAGGATTCTCATTTTGGATGAGGCATGGAAAGGAATTTTGTGTCGGTGATTCAGTGGTTGTTGAGCCTAATGAGCCATACGAAGGACACATGTGGACATGGAAGGCCAAAATCACCCAATTTCTCATCCGTGAATTCTATGGTGATAGGAGAATTTTTTCCCAAGGCAAGTACTACAATACGGCAACATCAGCATCATCGTCTTCTGTAGCTCTCCAACACAGCTGTACTGGCATGGTTGTTTTACAACCACATCCACAACAATGGCCTGGATGCTCACCAGCTCACCTTCTGATGCACAAATTCATTCCGACACCTTTGGTAGGGCAGAATAATGGGATTCTTTTAGCTTATGAGTTAGAGGATGTTTCCCCGCGTGACCATTTGTTTCAGCTAGGGATGCCTGGCCGCTGCCCTCCTTATCCAGAAGTTGGGGATGTGGTGATAGTTAGGAA
>Ga0116231_10009835_pt1 | contig 15794 bp, 16 predicted proteins | sample S1TSphgellanicum_2_FD_89695 | JGI IMG/M metagenome (GOLD analysis project Ga0116231, IMG submission 89695) | Host-associated microbial communities from peat moss isolated from Minnesota, USA - S1T2_Fd - Sphagnum magellanicum MG | ecosystem: Host-associated > Plants > Peat moss > Unclassified...
ATTTTTTTTTTTAAATTTTTTTTTTTTTTTTTTTTTTTTTTTTTTTTCACATTGGAATTTTTCTTAAAAAATTGTTATAGTTTCATGAGTTTCCATAATTTTTATCAACATCCTCTTGATTTTTTTAATTTATTGCTTTCATGTTGGGATTGTTTTCCATGGTTTTCAACACATGATTTTCATCTACATTTCGATGATCCATGTCTTCCATGTCATTTCTATCATCTCCATTTGCTATGTTTAGATTTTGTAACCTTTCCATTTGTTTGATTACTTCTTCAACCACCTTCATAATATTAGCTCCTTTCAAGTTCCCAAATGTTGTATTTGCTTCAATTTGTGCATTTCCTTGAACCTCCAAGGTCCAATCCGTGTCAAAGCCATTTTAATCAACAATGCACATGTTGTGCAAACATATGCAAGTTATGATCAAGTTTAGAATGTGGTGTAATGGAATCTTTATTCTTCTTGGTAGAATTCTAAATTTACCTTTCAATATTCCAAAAGTTTTTTGCATTAACATCGTTGTACTAGATTATATAAAATTCAAATGTGTCTTGTATATTGGCAATCCATCTTTTTTCACCTTTAAACAAAGAATAAAGTCATGGTTGCATTGCATAAACAACATCTCTTATCAACTTATAAAGTGAGAATTTGTCTTTCATCACATAACTTCCTACATCTATGGATATTTCTAACCCACCCATAATTATAATCCCAAAAACTATATTTTGCATTTATAATTCCATGAATCAATCTGGATTGATTCAATAATAATATGATTTTGGGTTTACTTTAGGTGTGACAATTGGAATATGACTACCATTTATGGCATTTAGATTGTATGAAATTCCATGTAAGCTTTCAAAACCAACAATGATTTATTTAGTTTTGTTTCTAGTCAATTAAAGATCACCAATGGTTTTGAGTGCTTTTTAATTGTTGAACAAAATTTTCTCATTATAATTAATGCTATACTTTTTGCAATGCCATAGACCTCTTCACACATTTGCAAAGAATTTTCACTATTTAATTGTGCAAGGGCCATTGTTACTTTAATTTCAACAAGGATTTTTTTTCTCATGTGTGTTTTTTTGTTCAAGACTTGGATTCACAACTCTAATCAATGTTCACAAAATGTGTCATAGCTTAACCTTGTTCATTGTCAAAATATCTTTTCAAAAATGCTTCCTACAAGTTGATTCTTCATGCATTCCATTGTCCTCTCATACCTTCACATGTTGCAAACTCTTAATGCCATGTCAACGAATTCCATGAAAAATAACATTACATTCATCATACTCCAATGTTATCTAACAATTACTTGTTACAATGTAACCACTTGTGTAATCACTCAATACATAATCATAATAAAAACAAGAATGACTAATATCTTGTGCCTATGCTCATCATCCATTGGGTGTAAAAACCCAAACAAACCAAAGGTTAACCTAATCCTCTCACATGTCAATCACACATTTTTGATATTGGACCCTTGAATTGGACCCAAAGCCTTTAGACACACTCACTATACCTTAATGAATTTTTTAAAATTTATAATGTGAAGAAGGGTCCAATTCATTAACGTTCAATTTGCTTCAAATTGGTCGCTGGGCTTGGGACCTGGACCTTTGTTTAAAGTGGCCTTAAGTATACTTTGTAAACCCTAAACCCTATTACCCTTTTTTCTTTAATTTTTAAAATGTTTTTTAAGGGCCTGGTATTTTCCGCTGCGCAGTCCGGCGAAAATCCAAAATTGGGTGGGAAGAGCGTCGAGGGACGTAGGTAGCATTCCCGGGAAACGGAAAACTGCCCGGCAATCTCTCGGTTTCAAATGTCGTCGTGAATTTGGCGCCATGGTTGGTGCTAGAGATCTGCAAGCTCCAGTTCGCTGGCTCTTCTCGTGAATAAGGATGCTCTCGCTCTTCTCAGAATGTTTTTCCAGCAACCCAATTGCAGTCCCAATCTTTTCTACGATTCACGACTCCTCGTCTTCTGTGAAGTCCTTGAGCTTTTCTTGTGCACAAGGTTTGCATGTTTGTTGAATACAGCAGTTTGCTGTCTCTTGATGTCGCAAGGTTTGTAGAGGTTCATGTTTGTTAAACACGGAAGGTTGTGGTATGTTGATGACCCTTGCGACTTACAAACTTCTCCATATCCGAGTTTTCTTTCGAGCTCTGACCAGCGCTGCTTCTTCTTCATATAGGAATCGTCTTCACAGATCGGGCCATATTTGTTGGGATATGGATCTTGGAGCTGGCGACTCCGAGATGGGTTCATCATATTCTTGCATGGGTTGTAATTGTGGAGCGTTCTTTTCTGTAATATGAACTTGAAGAACTAGGGTTTCTGGAAGTTTTCTTCTGCCTCCTTCGATTCAGTCGCTTCCTGCGGCAGCAGCAGCAGATCAGGTATTTTGGGGGGGTGGGTGTTCTATGGATGTGGGATGTGACGGCGCTTCTCAAGTGTCTTCCATGAGCAGTAGTGCTGCTGGCTCTCCACCAGCACCCAACAAGGTCGCCTTACTAACCTACAAGCGGCGAACTGGCAGTGCGTCAAGGATGCGGTACATTTTGCTGTCCTATGTAGTCTCATATTCTGCTGCTGCTTCTGAGACTTGTCATCTCTTACCTTGCGGTCTCTCTGTCTCTCTCTGGGGCTCCCTCTGATCGATTAAGAAGATTTTGGGGTTGGTTGTGTCTTCCTCTGATTGATGAAGAAGATTTTAGGGTTGGTGGCTCTTGTAGGCAGAGTATCTGAGAATGTCTAGTGCAGAATGGGTCATGGCAGCTACGGAGAATGGATCCCGATTTTGGTTCCTCTCTTCAGTTTCTCAATCATGTTTTGTCTGCACATTTGATGGTCAGGAGGACTTTGGATACTCATACATCATCAACTAAGGCAGCAGAGACAAACGAGGGAAGCAGAGGACCTGTGCATCATGATCTCTTCTCTTCCAAAAGCACTTGCTTACATGATGAACTCTCAACAATGTGGAAGAGCTCATCAGTAGTACGCTTGAAGAGAACAATGGCACCTAAGCGAGCAATTGGGCAGTATTTTCTAGACTTAGGTCAAGCAGATTTCTCTCACACAACTTGTCCTTCATGTGGACTGGTTTATGCCCGTGGTGAATATACTGATGAGAAGCTCCACACATCCTTCCACAAGAATCAAGTGCAAGGCATTCAGTTTCGGGTAGAACTTCACGGCTTCTGTTCTTTTCTGTGTGCAGCTGAAGTAATTGTATCTATCTGCTCTGGTTGTGTGATCTCACCTTATGCATTCACCATCATTGTGGGCATGCTGCAGATCCAATGCTGGTTGCAATAATGATGTTCATTGATCCTGGGTTCTGAAGATTTTGTAAGGGCTTGTGCTTCAGGGATGGCACCATGAAAGAGTTGCCATTAAGCTCTCGAGTAAGGGGGACAGAATCATTTATGTCATACCTGGTGACCCCACTTTCCATCTGTACAAGGTGTGGTCACAAACCTCTCATCTCTCTCAACCCTTGTTCTTTGGGAGTGTTGCAAAACCGGCATGTGCAAAGGATTTTTCTCCTGTAATTGATTGCTGTAGCATGAAAAGTTTAATTGTGGCTTCAATCCATCATAGAGAAGTGTTTAGAATGGTTCAAGCATTTATTTAGGTCCATGGCTTTTGTGTCCAGGTACAGGAGGTAGTTAGGGTAATGGAGCAGGAGATGGATTTGGTTCCAGGCTGGTTATGGCAACAACACTGCAAGGTGTGCTAAACCTACACATTTGGAATGCACTCAGAATTGGCATTCGCCAAACTTTTTTTGTGTCTCTGTTGTATTCAATTGCACCAAGATGTGAATATGGAACAATTGAAGATGTTGACTCAGAAGAGTTTGATGCTCAAGGGAGTAATTGTTGGAACATAACTATGTTCTGGACTTTCAGGAGGAGAGCTTTGTAACATTTGGTATGATAGATCGCACTCTGATGACTGTCTGATATGATTTCATTTTAAGTTGTTCAAACAGGTCTATCTTTTTATATCAGCATCAAAAAAGATTGTGGGCTGTATTTTGTGCGAGCCTATCAAATGTGCCTTTCCTATTGTGACATCCCACTGGCAGAATGCAGCTCACCCTTCTCAGCCATGTGCTTGGGACATGTCACAGCGGCTTGTACCAGCCTTAGATGTAGCAGTAGATACAAATCCTGATGAACTCCAAGGTAGGGATATCGAAGGATTGCCCAGTGCTCTACCTCTGCCCATAGAGGGGATGAATCTGTTAGGAGGAGGCCAAAGCAGAAATGTCTCTGGCAGTTGCAGAGAACTGGACCTTGGAAAATTCTTAAGGGAGAAGAAACCTAGTTCCACTGAGCTGGCTTTTGGGAACTGGAAATTTAGAAGGGAAGTAGTTCATAAGAAGCGGAGATGTGTTGCAGATCAAGAAGATTTTGGGGGAGTAGTCCTCTGCAGTAAGGTTGCTGTCCCTGCTGTCTGTGGAGTGAGAGGAATGTGGGTTTCATGTTCAGAGAGACGAAAAGGCATTGCTTCCCACCTTCTGGATGCCATGCGGTACATTTCCAAATCCTTGTTCCATTGGCTTGAAAAATGCCATTAATTTCATATTGAAAAACCAATTTTCTTTTGTTCAAATTCATGCTGATGGGTACTATTTGAAGAGTGTATCTTAGATCCATGCCCCTTTCTTTGAGATTGAAATCAATACCTTGTATTGTGCATTTGCACAGCAACATTCTGTTTAGGGTTGACACTTCCAACCTTCTTTGAGATTGAAATTAATACCTTGTATTGTGCATTTGCAGGACAACATTTTGTTTTGGTTTGACACTACAAACTTCTCAATGTGCTTTTTCACAGCCCACACCAGATGGTCAAGCTTTTGCTGCTCGTTACTGTCACAATCCATCCTTTCTTGTATATCAGCCTCAATAGATAGTATAATCTTGAATCAACGGGAAAAGGTAGAACATGTGTATATACATTTCCTTCTTCAGAGAATCCCAAGGTGAAAGAGCATCACCAAGAAAGTCGGAGAGTGTATGTAAAGCTAGTGGTTACTGTTTGGGTGAGTTCTCTCACTGCTATTCTGAGCTACAAGTATTACTGGTTGGAAATCTAGGCAAATCTTAACTGCCTACTCTGACATTTCAACCCCATAGGCTTAGGATGGAAATGCCAATGTCACCGCCTATTCTTGTCCTCAAAAGGATTTTAACACCAAGAATCAGTGACCTCTGATTTGTATGTGCATGGATTGAACTAAAAGGATTCAAGGCTACACTTCTGAAGAACTTCAATTTATGCAAGTGTAGTTCTTCAGAATTTGAAGTTGGTGAATGCCTCTCCAATTTGTTCAGTTTGGAGCTGGAATGGAAGGTCATTTGGTCAAGATTTACATTATCATTGTTGTGGCAATGGAAGTACTTTATAGGGTACTTCACACGCTCTTTCTGAGATGAGAAATGCCTGTGCCCTGAACATCCTATCAATTTGCATCCACAGTTGGATGTTGATCTCTGGTCTGGTAGATTTATTGATTTCTGTTGAGTAATGCAGTCACAATCTATTTCAAGACCTTAATTTGGATGCAATAGTTTATAACATTCTCCACTTAATTGTGCATATTGGCAATTCTACTGACAGAGACAGGTTTAATAGTATACCAACTGCATCTTTTTGTAAGTGGAGTGCACACATCAAAGATTAAGCATTGAAGGCTCTGAAAATAAATCTTCTGTGATTAATTTGCAAATGGGTTTATCATTCAACTGCAAATCTGATGGACTGTACTCTGTACTTGGCCTCCATGAGCACATTTAAGTGAGTTCCCCAGTAATAATAATCTTAAGGGTTTGGGTTCCAGGTCAAAAATAAAGACAAAGAACCCAAACAAATCAATTTTAACTGGAGTTTTGCTATTTGAAGATTGTCATTATGTAAGAGTTGAAACTTCTGTTCACGAACTGATCATGATGGTAGTGATGAAGATTTCAAGGTGGTTTTGGGATTTGTGATCTCATGTAGTAGTTTTTGGTGCTACAGAAGAGGAGTCTTGCATCTTGTTTTATTGATGGAGCACTTTGTAATCTGCGCTTTTGTACTCCTCTTTCTTCAGTGGTGCAACGGCGAAAAACTCTGAAATCACTTCAAGAGGGAACCCTTTGGTCTCTGGGACTTTGAGGAACACAAAAATCCAAGAAACTATACTCACCACAGCAAACAGGCCAAACACACCCTGGAGGCCAAGCCTCTCAGCTATAAGAGGAAAGGAGTAAGTCACAATGACATTGCTTGTCCACATTGCAGCTGCACATATGCCAATGCAAAGCCCCCGCACACTTGTTGGGAAAATCTCAGAGCACAGGATGTTTGGAATTGGTCCAAAACCTGTCACAAATGAGCAGATGAACAATGTGACACAGGTGAAGGATATTGCTGCTGCCAATAAACCTGCTGCAAGAAACATGTTGACCAGCACAAGCATCACCAGCGAGATTGCAAGGACAGGAATTGTAGCCAGTAGCAATTGCCTGCACACACACATACATATGCATGCACCCCCGATAGCATTCATTAGTAAAAACCTTTGAACACACTTGAAGAAATCAGCAGGCATGAAACTCAGCATCCAACAACCAATCATGGAAGTGTATAGTTACATGTACTGCAAAGAGCCCAAGAGAGTCATTTCCATATACCTCCGGCCTGAGATGTCCATAAGCCACATAGCTACCACAACACATGGCAGCATTGGCAAGCACATGACACCACTGGCAAGTATTGAACTTGATTCTTCATCAATCCCCATGCTTGCAAGCAAATCACCAGTGCCTGCTTGCATAAGAATTTGCGGTGTGAAGTAGAACATGGCATTTATGCCACTAAACTGCACAATTCCAACAGCACAAAAGAAACTAGAGTGTAAGATTCTCAAATACCCAAGTCCCTTCCTCTCAATACACAAATTCAGACCAATACCCTGCACACAACTGCTAGGGCTTTTAATGCCTGCATAAACTATGTATGAAGTCTTTGTTGAGGCATGTGTAAACTATGTGTGAAGCCTTTTTTGCCACCATCTGGCATTTTACTGAAAACCTCCCCAATCAGAAAGATCTCATCTTTAAAGCTTGGGACTTACAAACATTGAAATTGGTGTTTTAACATGACAAGTGAACTTCTTCTGCAGATTTAAAGTTGTGATTTGCTGGGTGAGGGTTTCACCTGCTGTAGGATTTGGATGCCAACTCCAACAATAAGCGCCCTCTGGACTCCACCTTCCAGCAGGTTAGACCATGGAGGTCCTTGTGTTACATGCTCCACTGGGTGAACCATAGCAGGTCCCACTGCATGCTCATTGAACAACTCTTGATCAAAGCTTGATTTTGTCACCAGAACAGCAGCCTGTGTGGAAGATTTTAATGAATCAGACATACATCCCAGAAAGAAGACTTCATGATCAGGAAGATTCTAGGGTTTGTGACAGTCTTAGTCTTGAATGCACAAAATCTGAGAGAATCATCTAGTACCTTAACATGCAAGCATTACTGACCTGGAAGGTGTCATTGTCTGCAAGGAAATTGCCTGTGACACCTGGAAGCGATATAGTAGAGTTGTAATGAGACATGTCACCACCTTCACTTTTCAGGAACACTCTTTTGAGTGCACCTTCTTCTCCCTCCCCAGTTTTCTGCCATGCAAGCTGCCAACCACCGCCAATGCCTACGCTGCCAAGCATGTCAGGGACTGCACTATCATGAATGGTGCTTCTCCTTGAACCTGCTCTTGACAAATGTGGAGAGAAAAAATTTGCTAGTCTGTCATGGGAGTCATGACGAGAAAACCGTACTGAATCAATGTTATTGTATCTTCCACTTCCATAATTACTTTGAGTAAGGAGTGGGGATTGCAATTGGTCATCATCATCCATGTCCGCAGCAGCCATGGTCCCAATTTCTGTGTCGGAGTGATACCCACTGTTTCTAAATCTTGGGGTTTCAGGAGCTTCTTCGTCCCAATGGTCATGTAATTTGTGGTGGTCATCTTCGCTAATATTATTGTCATGAGAGGGAATGAAGAAAGGATCCACATTGTTTTGAACACTTCCCAGTAGAGTAACCATAGGATCTATCAAGGGAACATTGTGAACTAGGTCAGCACTCAAAGCTCGACGTAGGCCATGATGGTGTTGATATGAACCAGTTTCATCGATAATCGGAGTAGCAACCCATGCCATTGTCTCATCTGGACCATAGAGCTCAAACTGACCCTCTTCAAAATGCAACTCACCATCTGCTAGCACCTTCTCAGCTGGCCTTACTAACCATTCTTCGAGATGCGCCTCATGTACAACTCCAAGACCTTCCACCAACAATGCAAGCTCCGCTGCGATGTTCATGAGACAGACAGACAGATGGCAAACATCAATGTCAGATGCCATGCATGCATGCATGCTCATCTCAAACCCTTTCAAGCAAAGGCTTGCCCATGCCATGATGATCTTCACAACAAAGTCTTGATGATGGAACTTGAGCTTTTCAAAACAGATTGCACTGAATTCCTCATGTTACCAGAAATTGGGTGAACAACATTCTTGTATTTAGTATGGATGCAAATACATGTGGGGCTGGGGGGGGTAAATACTTGGTGAAAAGCAAGCAACAAAGTAGTATGTACCTGACACATCTTCCTGACCACGAAGGTTTTGAAGCACCAGCTTAGCATCCAACATGCGGCCCTTGCTCACAAGCCAGCGAGGAGATTCTGGCAATACAAAGATCCCTAGAAGCACATAAACAAGGGAGGGCACAAACAAGGAACCGAGCATAATCCTCCAATCAGGGTCAGGTTGGAGTGACAATGCAAAGTTCATGGCATATGCGAGGACTAAACCCAAAGACCCCATCAGTTGTGGGAGTGTTGCAAGCTGTCCTCGAATTTCAGCTGGAGACGATTCCGAAATCAGGATGGGTGCAACTGTGGCAGCCAAACCGATGGCATAGCCAACAAGGAGCCGCCCAACAATGAGCGCATGGACAGTCGGTGCCCATGCCATCACTGCTGCTGCCAAAGAGAACAGCAACCCAGAAATGCATAGCATGGTGCGACGGCCAAGCCAATCAGCTGCAGGTCCTGCCACTATCACACTTGCCACCGCTCCAATCAAAGCAGCTGCCACCACCAAACCCTCTGTTGCTGGTGTACCCTCCAATTTGTACTCGGGTCTTATATACAGCAGTGCACCTGCAGGTATAGCATGATGCACAACATCTTTCAGAGCAATGGGAAAATGATTCAGGAACTTCAGAGCTTTTGGGGTATTTACTACCGTGGGGAATTATAGAAAAAGACTCAACAGCAAAACACCTGAGGGCTCCAACAAAAGATTGAGACGGGTTTTGTGCAGTTCTAACTTTGTTGAGAAAATCGGTTTTGGGTTTTGGATTTTGATGATGATGAGGAGGAGGAGCGGAAGAGTAAGGGGTGTGTGTGTGTGTGTGTGCGAGCGTGCGCCTACCAGCAACTGCTGCGTTGTCCCATCCTTGAAGCAAGTTCCCAACTGCCGCAGCTGTTGCAACAGCTCTTGCTCCATTGAAGATGCCCATGATGATGATCCTTCAGCTAAATCTCCCCCTTTCTTTCAACTGCACTTAAAGAAGATTTTTTTTCTTTTTAATTTCCAACCTGCCTGCAATTGAGATTCAAACTGAGCAAGATCTTTATTATAGTTGCAACGGTAATCTCAGCTCAAGACAATTTCTTGGGTGAAGAAAACTGCACGTCCAGTAGTACTAGCTGGGTTCAGCAAGATGTAACTGGAGCACCCAAGTGTACTCGAAGTGAATAGCTGCAAGCTGCAAGATGATGATCAGCTGCACAAAATGTTCAGAGTCTCGATCACAGTTGTTGTGATCTGCACAATTGGCCTCAGCTGCTGGCTGGCTGCTTTACTGCTGTTGTTGCTGTTTGTTCAGTTCAAAATTCTGTTGAGCTGCTGTTGCTGTTGTTTGTCTAGTTCAGAAATATTCTGTTGAGCTTGGTGTTTCTTTCAGGCTGCAACAACAGCCGGCCGGCCAGACTGAGATTATCAAGGATTGAAACAAAAGTCCAGACGAAGAGACGGAAGGAAGAGATGAGCAGAAACAGTTGTATGTCCTCCTCTTTAGACATCAGTTGCTGCTAAGTAGTATTGTGTTCAACACACTCCCGATGGGTTCCAAAACCAAATCTACAAACAACAAAAATTCCACCACCACAACAAACAAGCAATCAAACAATCAAACAACAACAGCAAAATCACAAAATTATGCAACCGCCACCGATCTGAACCTTGTCCTTATAACTGAAATGAAAAAAAATAAGGTGGCAAGGAGGACCGAATTTTTTTCGAAAAGCAAATGGATTGCACAAACTGTGAGACTCACAAGAGATGGAATGCAGCATAGTAGAGTCTAGAAATTGCGAGAGATTTGCGAGAGAGAGAGAGATTTGTGTAGAACGAGAGAGAGGGTGTATGTGCGCGCGAGAGAGTGTGCGTTGTGGGGACGAGAGTGGGGCTTGGGGAGGGGACAAAAGAGTGGCGACACTTGGCGACATGCAGAAAATCAAAAGCTGGCTCCTCATTTGGCCCCTGGTTATGGAACCTTGTCCCCTCGATTTCCTTGGCGAAACCCTGACCCACCCCACCGGAACCCACCATTCCGGGCCCCCCCATTGCTCCGGTCCACCTCCTTCCAAAACGACAGGCCGGAGTCAACCAGCACACACCCGGTTATCGCCAAGGATGGATGATAAGTGTTTGATGAATAGTTTTCTGTTGAGTTCCAGTTCCCTACCTAACCATGGTGACTAGCTAAGTTGGTTTGTACTGCCTACATACCTACACAGCACCCATCATTTTACCACCAAGGGTGGATGATAAGTGGTTGACGAATAGTTTTCTGTTGAGTTTCAGTTCCCTAGCTAACCATGGTGATTAGCAAAGTTGCTTGTTTACTACCTGCCTACCAACAAACTGTTATTAGAAGGTTACTACCTAAGACCAGTGTTGTGCATTTTTACTAGAATCTGCTACAGATACCCACTGGATATCAAACCGGGTATATACTCACTTACTTGACAGGGATGAAAATACAATAAAATAAAATAAAATTACATAGTTTTGGTATAAAAAAGAACCGGAATCACTGGTTATTTAAAAAACCACATAACCGTGTGATAAAGATGGCCCCTTATTTATGTACAAATCATCTATTTACCCAGTCATCACTTATTTACCTACCTATCTACCAATATAGAGGACCCTACTTCTTACAAACTGGGTTAGCAAGCTGAAACCAGATATTAACTCAGTTGTGGATGAGCTGAGGTTCATCCACGACTGAGTTATAATGGGCATCATCCAGTGGACGGTGTGTGCTGGTGGGTGCTGGTTCACCATGACCAAACGACCATTTTCTCTCCAATCCAGATTAGTGGATTCTTTTCTAAAATGGTTTTAAGAAGGAGAAATATTACTTATTTATTTATTATTATTTTGGGGGCGGTTTGGTGAAGATTCATTTGTTCTTTGTTATCTTGAGGAGACCAAATGACCAAATTTAGGTTCCCATTTCCTGAAATGGTTTAGCAAAATGTATTTTCAACCATCATAGAACATTGTTTCACCTTACTAGGCCCATTCCATACTAGGTACATTCCAGTCTAGATAGTCAATCTCTTGTGAAAGAAAAACCTTGTATATAAAAATCAAGGACATGAACTTGTCCATTAAAAGTACAAGGCAAATGAGACCACAAGTAAACACAACCCAAAGAAAAAACACAAAAGCAAACAATCAATGAAAAGAAAACCTTCTGCAAATACGACCCAAGGCTACGAAATGACAATCATTGATGACAAAGAAGATTTAAGATGAGAAAGTTGTTATCTATCACAAATCGGGCTAATGATGGAGGTCCACTAGCTATGATGTGTGTAAGAGATGAAAAATCTCAACCAAGTGTTGTAGCTTGTTGAATAATCACTATGGCTTGCACACATTGCAAGGCTATTGACACGCGTTGTCAATAACGGGAAGTGAGCATCAAAGATAATAGAAGATCGTTGATGATATGCGATGATGATTTGTGCACAAGCGATCAAAAATGAATCAAAATGAAAATGAAAACATTGATACATTTCGATAGCAAGGATGAAATTATCACTCGGTGCTTGTCCGATGTAAGATCATGTTTTTTCTTAAATGTTATTATCATCGATACTTGTTGCACCATATTTGTGTGAATCAGGTCAGCAATGATAATGTCCATCAAAGTATGAAAATCGTTTCTAGTAATAAAAATATCCACTCGTTGTTAGGTGCGGCAAGGGAAAAGGTGGGAGACCTCCCTTTGAACATGTGTTTCGCTCTCCAAAACAATAGTTACAACAGTATTCTAAAGTGTATTGTGAGTTGTTGTACAGTCACTCCCACAAGGGCATCAAAACAAATGAATACCCAGATCGTCAATGACCACATTGACATCGCGAAAGATGGGTCACTTTAAGATGTGACAAACCAAGACGAATACATAATGCTGAAAAAAAATGGACTGATGATAAATAAAATGTTGGTGTGGTAAGACGAACTAATAACCAAGCGCCTACCTTTGGACCCACACATGAGCGAAAACATGGTTGCACAATATTTAAGGAAACATCTACTAAAAGGGAAGCAAACTTTTATGACTTGTGTTGAAACTTAAAATTAGTTGTAGAGTTATAATATCTTGAAAGATTTTAATTTTTTTTAGAGGATTTTTTGAAGATTACATTTTTGCATAGTGAAATATTTGGGCTTCCAAAATTCTTCTTTTGCATTAAGATACTTTATAATGTAAATGGGAAGTCCACAATGTGACACACCCCTTGTTGTGGGAGTGATGAATATTAGGTTAGTCCTTCTTGTCTAAAATGAAAAGGAAACTTGGGTGTTAGGTATAGGGTTTAGGGTTTACCAAAAATAAGGGATCCCAAGGCAGAAGCCAAGGGAGTTCTAAATTTCTGTAAAGCCTTGGTCCTAGGGCTTTATACACAATGTAACATGAGTTGGTTTTTTCTAAAAAAAATTCTTGTGATACGCAAAAGATGCTGGATTTATTATTACAAAATTTTATATTGCCACATGTCTTTTATTTCATTATCTAGAAGAGATCACTTTAGAATTCAAAGTTTTGGTTATTATGAATGGTTATTATGGAAGTTAAATTATTGCAAAAATATTAATTAATTGGCTCATCTTTTCTCTCTTTAATCAAATGGACTAGAAATTAGAATTCGAGGAGATTGACCTAGTTTGGAAGTGCCTACCTTTTAAGGGAAATTGGAATGTGAACTTGAAATGGGAGTATGGAGCAAGGTTTTTTTTGTTCTTCAATTTTGTGATGTAGCCAAACTGGTGATCATCCACAACAAGATTTAGCCAAATTTGGCTACAGAGCAGATATGAAAATAGAAAATTTAAGAATCTTTTTATATTTTGACTACTTGCTGGAAAAACTGTTGTAAGAATCTGGCAATTATATTTTTTTTCTTCAAAATCTGGCAAATTGGGCAAAATGACAGAAAACATTCGCCCAAAAGAAAAACACCAGGAGCAGATGTGCAATATATTGTAATCTAACACTACTAATAGTCTTTTTATGTAACCAACAACAACCAGTCATTGTTTTTTTACCAAAACATTTGGGATTTTTGGGGACATTTTGGTTTCTCTAGTGTAAAGTAGACCTCTTTTGCTAAAATTTTGGGGAAAATTTGCCAAATTTTCAATGTCACAAAATTGGAAAAAAGAAAAACCTGCTAACAACTCTAATTACCACATGAATTCCATGCCAGTATGAAAAAACACTCACATATCCAATCTTCACTTATGGTGGTGCTTATAGTTAACAGCAGGGTTTTTTTTTTCAATTTTTTTATTTGGAAATTTGGCAACTTTTTTTAAAATTTACATTAGGAAAAAAAATTCCAATTTGTTTTGGCCATTCTATTTGGATCAAGTTGAAATACTTTTATTTTTAATTTTTTCCATTTAGGTTGGATCTATGAAGAGTTCTCAAACATCAAATATGCTTTTTTTTTTATCATTTTTGACATATCCTTTCAAGAAACGCACGCAACATTATATGAAGTTTCCAAACACATGACATTGTTTTAAACTGTTATGACCACTGCAATACCATGTGATCATACCTTTCGTCAAATAATGATTTGTTTGTGGGCTCATCTTGTCCTTTCTACCTTGACCCATGCAACCATTACACAAACATTTCAAGACATTACTTTCCTCCACAATTTTTTTTGGGGAGTTTCCCTTATGTTCATGTCACACATGCACAATTCCTACACAAAGTGAGTGGTGTTGCAATTCCGTTTTTATTTTCCCCAAAGTTAGCATTTAGGGTTAACTTTCCCCAAAGTTAGGGTTAAGGTTTAGGGCCTAACTTTCCCCCACGAGTTACACATATTACACCATGATTTCAAGATACTAGAGAAAGAGGCCGCCAATGATGTTTGGTCAGACCCGAGTGTGAAAGTTTGTTTTTGTTTGTTGTTGTTTGAAGTACGGCATGAATTAATCTGACTCAAACAGTGACCAAAATATAAAACATGTGTTGATCCTTCTGAAAATAAGAAATGCCTTTAGATGCTAGGTACACACACACTCCTAGAAGGGGGTATTAGTCTAGGTGAAAAGGTGTGACCTGCAGAGTTTGGAATAAAAAGTCCTACTCTGTCCATGAGGTTGAATTGTTTTTCCTTGACGGAGAGGTGGGCATGGGGTAGTGGGCTCATCTTGTTCCCAATGTGTTCCCATCAAGTTTTCAATGTGTTCCCCAATGCCATCCACATGGAGTTTCATAAGCTTTGCCCAAAGTTGAACTCTCAAAACCTATATAGGTGGGCTGAAGGGACACATCTTTTGTCTTTCTATTTTGGGAGTGGAAAATTCCATTTGGGGTATGTGTCATAAGTTTCATTTGATTTGATTTGATTTGATTTGCTGTGATGAGCAAATCAAACAAAACATTGAACTTTAGGATGCACCTCACAACTAATTAATAGAACCAACAATTGAGAACTGATCTAAAACTTAGAACGCTCCATTATTTGGAAACCCTAAAAAAAGGAAAAAAAAGGCAAACAAAGCCCATTTGTCACCACGGCTATGCCATCATCCTAGATTTAAAAGATTATTTTTTATTTTTTATTTATTTATTTTCCCCTCCAAAACATCACCCAAAACACCTTAGGAATTCCCCCCCTACCCCTGCCCACTCTCCCAAGGAGGAAAAAAAAAGGAGGAAAAAGAAACCACCCTCTTGTCACACCTGTGGTCTCTTTTTTTCCTCTTTCCAGAACAAATTATTTCAATTGACACGTGGTGGGTGCCTATTAAATGGGAGCTGCAAAATGAGGACAAATGGAGAGTGGATGAGGTTTCCAGTGACAGATGTCACCTTAGTTGGCGGAGGATTGTACTTTAGTAGGGCCCAAATGGCAGCTCTTGATTGGGCTGGCCAACTTCAAAACATGTGGATGACTGGCCAACAAGTATTTTATGCTCTCTGATTGGCCTAGAATCTTCAAACCCACTTTGCATTTTGCTAACTTTTAATCAAACGAAGAATCCTACCACGAATTGATCTATCAAGTGATTAAACGAGGATAAAGATAGAGTCCAGTTTTACATGTTCATTCCAACAACGATGTAAATCGTAGTAAAAAGAAAATCCGTTGGC